>FUFK010047362.1_pt1 | contig 29513 bp, 30 predicted proteins | sample 1021851 | NCBI WGS metagenome assembly FUFK01 (sample SAMEA51879418, study PRJEB19060) | metagenome | reverse complement strand
ACTTCCGAGTTCGGAATGGGATCGGGTGTGGCCCCTTCGCAATAATTACCAGGCAGAGATTTATAGTGTTTTTGGAGATTTATGTAAAGACCAATTATGTAGCAAGATTGCATGAATATTTAATCATGGTGGGACCAGCAAGGATCGAACTTGCTACCCCTTCGATGTCAACGAAGTGCTCTACCAATGAGCTATGGTCCCATTAATAAATTTAAAGGATTTTATTATCAAAATTATTTAATTTTTTATAATACTTTATAGTCTCATCTAATCCCTTAACAAAATTTATCTTAGGAAACCAATTCAAAGTTTTTTTAGCTTTAGAAATTTTAGGATAAATTTTTAAAATTTCATCCTTTCGAAGTTTTATTTTACCAAACATTGGTTTTCCACCTTTAATTTTCTTNACAAGAATNTTTATCAANTTTTTAACTTTTTTTGGTTTTGCTGAGCCGATATTNATTATTTGCCCTAATGCTTTTTTGTTATTTAAAGATTTTACAACAGCGTTTACTACATCTTTTACATGAATAAAGTCTCTAAATTGTTTTCCGTCAGAACAAGGAAAATTTTCATCTTTCAAACAAGAATTTATAACAATTGGAATTAATCTATTTTTATCTTGTCTTGGCCCATATGCTTGGTAAAGCCTTAAAATAACAACTGGAAATTTTTTCTTTTTGTGTAATTTAAGAAGATGATTTGTGGCATAAAGCTTTGCTTTAGAATAAACTGACTGAGGATTTCCAAAAGAAGTTTCTTTGTGTGGAGACTTTAAACGACCATATTCACCGCTACTTCCCATTTGAACAAATTTTTTAATATCTTTGTTTAAAAAAAAATTACTTAAATTTTTGCAACCTTTAAAATGACTATTGAATGTTTTTGTTTTATTAGTGTGATCAACATAACCTCCTAAATTAACTACATAATCAAATTTTCCCTTTATTTTTTTAAGATCCTGTTTTTTTGAAAGATCTCCATTTATATATTTTACTTTTTTTAAGAATCTTACTTTTTTTGGTGGATTTTTTGAAAAACTCACTACCTCCCATTTTTTTTTTAAACAATAATTAATAAGATGAAAACCAATAAAACCTGTTCCACCGACTATAAGAATTTGAATTTTTGGTTTCAATTGAATTTATTTTTTTTATAAATTTTCTCTAACACTTCTTTATCACGAAGAGTATCCATGCACTTCCAAAAACCTTTATGTTTAAATGCGTATAATTGATTATTTTTAGAAGCTTTCTCGAGAGGTTCTTTCTCCAAGATAGTTTTGTCGTTTTTAATTAATTTAAAAAAATTATAATTTGAAATAAAAAATCCACCATTTATCCATCCAGTGGTTACTTGTGGTTTTTCTTTAAAAGTGTTCACACGATTGTTTTTTATTGTAATCTCTCCAAACCTTGCTGGAGGCCTAACTGCTGTGACTGTAATAAGTTTTTTACTATTTTTATAAAATTGAACTAATTTTTTTATATTCACATTTGAGACACCGTCACCGTAAGTAAACATGAAATCTTCATTTTTATTTATAAATTTTGCCATTCTTTTAATTCTTCCTCCAGTAAGTGTATTTTCTCCTGTATAAGATAGTGTTATTGAAACATTAAAATTTTTAGTTTTGTAATTAAAGGCTTCGTCTAATTTTTTAAATTTTTTAAAATAATTTTTTACTACCTGACTTTTGTGACCTAAGGCAATAAAAAAATCTTTGTGACCATATTTTGAATAATGTTCGATAATATGAATAAGTATTGGTTTATTTCCAATTTTAATCATTGGTTTTGGAATGGTCTTAGTGTACTCAGAAATTCTTGTTCCTTTGCCGCCTGCTAAAATTATTGTTTTCACTAGTTAAGTTTTAAAATTTTTGTGTTCACTACTCCTTCAAAACCTTTTATTTTTTTTGGTCGAATGTTGCAAACATCTTTTACCTCAATAACTTTTAGATTAAACGGTTTCGCTAATAAATCCACACCACTTTTTTTATCTAAACGAATAAAAGGCCCAGTTACTATATCAATGTTTGGTTCAAATATTTTATTATCAGGCAGATGTTCTGTTAATACTAAATATTTATATTTTCCTTTAATAAGTTTAATGAAATTTTTTATCAAATCATTCGATAGGTGTTGTAAAACTTGACGCACAAAACATATATCACTTGAAGGGAGCGCGTCTCTAGCAATATCTAAAACTCTAAAATCAACATTTAGAGAAGAAAATTTTTTTTTATTTTGTTCAATTAATTCATTAAATATGTCTACTGCTATATAATTACCACAGTGTTCCCTTAATTTTGAACCAATAGAAAAATCTCCACAGCCAAGATCTACAACAGAAGGTTTTAGAGAAAATGAATTTAAAAATTCTTTCATCTTTTCCAAATAGGTTTCAATAAATTCATCGTGATGTGATCCTATTCCTGAATAAAACCTGTGGACCTTTTTTTCTTTTTCTGGGCTCCAAATTTTTTTATTATAAATTTCTGCGAAAATTTGTTCATTTTTCATTTTTTTAAATTTTTTTTTTTGAATATTTATCAAAAAATTTTTAAGAAATCGTATTACAAAAAGAGGAAGTATAAATTTTAAAATTTTTTTCACAATCATCTAACTATTAAATTCCCAGGTATTTATTATTTTTCTTCTTTTCTTTATTATTTCAAAAAATTGGTTGAACTCTTTATTTTCATCCACAGACTCCAAAATTTTTTTACCGTTAAGTAATAATTTTTTTTTAGTATTTTCATTATTAAGTATTTCTTTCAAACCATTAACCATTGTCATTGGTTTAAATGGATCGATATAAAGTACAGCTTCTTTATAAACTTCTTTTACGTTGTGAATGTCAGAATATAAGACAGGGACATTAAGCATGAACGCTTCCCATGGAGGAATGTTTGTAGGTCCACTGAATGTTGGCATCGTTAATGCAACAGAATTTAAATATAAATAAGGAAGATATTTGTCCTCCACAAAGTCCAAAAAGAAAGAATTTTCTTGTTGACCTGTTTCTTTTGAGTAATTTTTAATTTTATTTAAATACCCTTTATCGCTTCCACAAAATACAGCTGACATTTCTATATTGAGTTCATTATTTAGAATCTTGATTACATCAATGATATACTTATGATTTTTATGCGGTAAGTACATTGCAGGATAAAAAATATACTTTTTTGGTAAATTATATTTTTTTTTTAATTCTTCAAAAAGTTTTGGTTCATAATTTCTGTATTTAGAAATTCCTAAGGAAGGCCTATGATTAATTACGTAAATTCTATTTTTTTCAACGGAATAAATTGAAGAGATTTTATCTTTAATAATGTTAGCGTTAGTGATTACTGCTATAGCTTTTACCGTTGATTTTGAAATAATTTCATCTCTTCTTTGGAATTCAGATGATTTCGTCCATTCTGGAAACTCGAGATCTTCTCTGTGTGACAAATCTGGAATAGTAATAATAAAATCTGTATTTTCTAAATACAAAGAATATTGGGAAGGACCAGTAAAATATACTAAATCTATATTCAATTTTTTTAGTAAATTTTCAAATTTATTGCTAAAGAAAAAATATTTTTTTAGACGCCTTATTGTAGGATCATAATTCCGTAAAAAAGCTATGTGTCTCTCAAAAAAATTCATTGAGAGGTAATAAGTTTTCAAATTAAGCTTATTTGACTCGATTTTTAGATTTGGGGAAGTAGAGATAATTGATATATCAAGCTTGTCTTGAAATTTAGAACTTATTTTTTCAAGCATATACGCCAATTCTTGGTAGGCTCCACCAGAATTTTTCCTGGTGTCTAAAAAAATAGCAATTTTTTCTTTCATTAAGATGAATAAATAAATTCAATCATTTTCATGATTTCTAAACCATCCTTGGCTGAGGGAGAAATTTTCTTTTTATTTTTTACATTTGAAATAAAATTGTCGATTTCTAATAAATATGAATTTGGTTTAATATGACTAAAATCTTTTGAAAAAACTTTTTTTTCTTTAATATTTGACCAAAAGATTTTATCTCCGCCGTGGGTATCGAATCTCCCATCAACATTTATGTATCCATCAGTCCCATTTATTTCAAAAAAGAAATATCCTGATAACAGTCGCCACGAACAATATATAGTTGCAGTTCTATCATCCTCTGTTTTAAATATACCGCTTGCAGTATCCTCAACTTCTATATTTTTCCAATAAACATTTGAGATTAATCCTTTACCAGAAATAAAATTTCCTACAAACAATCTGGACAAATCAAGCAAATGACACCCATTATCTAAAAGAGTTCCTCCACCACTTATGTCTTTTTTCCAAAACCACGAGTCTTTCAATCTTTCTCCGTTATGACCTATTCTTCCATTAAAACTCAGAACTTTTCCAATAGTTCCTTCTTCCACTAATTTTCTTGCATACATAACACTTTCAAAAAACCTATGGTTTGAAGCAAGTTGTAAGACACCTTTTGAATTTTTAGTAACTTCAAGAATTTCTTTCGCTTCTTCGACATTTCTAACGTAGGGTTTTTCACAAAAAACATTCTTACCTTCATTCAAAGAGTCTAAAATTATTTTTTTATGGAATTTATTCGGCGTACAAATGCAAACAGTATTAATTGTTTCATCTTTAAGAATCTCTTCGTAGCTTTTCACCGGAGCACCTAAATCTTTTGAAGCTTTTTTTGCATTCTGATCATTCAAATCAAATAAGCATTTTAAATTAGCGTTTTTCGAGTCATTAATCGCTTTAGCTCTTTTAACGCCAAAAGATCCTAATCCTATTACAGCAAAGTTCATATATTAATATCCAATAGCATTTTTTCTTATATCTGACCATTCCTCAAGAGAATAAGTAATTTTTCTCTCTTTATCTAATTCATCAATATTTTTAATTTTTCTTGCAAGAATTATGTGATGATTACGCAAGTGTGAAAACAAAAAACCTGTATTTTTGACAAGCTCATATATTAAATTTTTTAAAGTTTTTTTTATTTTATGTTTTTTAATTTTTTTTTTATTATCATCAATATAAAAATCCCCCTGCTTTCTATCAAAAAATTCATGTTTAACTACCTCAAAACCACTTCTGTTTAGAATAAATATAAGCTCTTCTTTACTAAATTCCCTATGATGAGGACGATGATTTCCTCTATAAACCATTGAGGATAATACTGGATGTACGTTAGGGCTTTTTCCTTTTCTAAGCATATTAGAGATATATAAAAAATTTGTTATATTATCGGTAGTAATCAATAAATGACCATTGGTTTTTAGGGAATTATTTATTTTATCTAAACAATATATCGGGTCAACTAAATGTTCAATTGTATCAAGAAGGTAACAAACATCAAAGTTTTTTAATTTCCAATCTACAGACTCTTTAGACTCAATAAATTGAGGGTCAATTTCAGTGTTAATACAATTTACATTGTATTCTTTCATTTTCGTTTTAAATTCATCATTTAAATCTAAGCCGATTGAATAGTATTCAGAAATATTATTAAATATTCTTTTACTTAAAAAATACATGTTCCCAGGAAATGAACCCACATCAATAATTTTTGGATTTTTTAAATTTTCCTTTTTAAGGATTAAATCTAAATAATTGTTAACTTTAAAAAATCTTATGAAACTCATGATGAAACTATGTTTAGATTTCATTTTATCTCTAAAATCATAGTCTCTTATTTCCCATTTGAATGGTTTATAATTAATTACAAACTGTTCATAGTCTTTATAATTCATTTAAAGTTCTTTTTAAGATGCTTTTTTTATAACATCACAAACAAAATCGATTTCTTCATTTGTTATAGTATTTCCTGAAGGTAAATATAATCCATTATCCATAATATAATTTGCGTTTGGACAATCATCTTCTTTAAACATTTTATATTTATCAATTAAAATTTTTTGTTGGTTAATAGGAACAAATGCATCCCTGGTATCAATATTATTATCTTTTAATTTTTTTGTTAACTCGTCTCTCGAAATAGGAAAATTTTCATCGAGATAAATATTGAATACCCACATTATATATTTTGTTACCCATTCCCTAACTTTGGGAACATTTACTCCCTTAACGTTTTCTAGATTTTTTTTATATCTGTTATAAATTCTCTCTTTTTCTAAAAAAACATTTTCTATATTTTCGAACTGCCCCAAACCTAATGCAGCACTAATATTTGGTAATCTATAGTTGAAACCTATATCATCGTGCATAAATTTGTTGACCTTTCCATAAGCTAAATTTTTTAAACTCTTTGCTTTTTCTGCTAACTCTTGAGAATTTGTTGTTACTATTCCTCCTTCACCGCAAGTTATTGTTTTATTAGCAAAAAAACTAAATGCACCAATGTCTCCAATCGAACCAACTTTTTTACCTTTATACTCAACCCCATGTGCTTCTGCACAGTCCTCTATGATTTTTAATTTGTATTTTTTAGCTATTTCTAATACTGGATCCATATCTACCGGATGTCCAAAAAGATGAACCACCATAATTGCTTTTGTATTTTTATTAATTTTTTCCTCAATCTTTTTAACATCTAACTGCCAAGTTTCTTTCTCAATATCGATTGGAATAGGTATAGCACCACAATAATCAATTACAAAAGGACAAGCCATATTAGTGCTTGAGGAGACAAGTACTTGATCATTTTTTTTAATACCGAGAGAAGCACAAGCTAAGTGCAAGGCAGTGGTACCGCTAGTTGTCGTGATCCCGTATTTACAGTCAACAAAAGAACTAAATTTTTCTTCGAGTTTTTTTACGTAAGGACCTTGCCCTATAAATGAAGTATCTACACAATCTTTAATGTATTCTTTTTCTTTTTGCCCTAAAGCAATATCAAAAACGGGAATTTTTTTAAATTGACTCATGTAATCTTAAATTGATGTTAATAAGCAAACTTAATAACCATTAAAAAGGTAAAAATCAATAGAGTTTATCATGATTAATAGAGTTTTATTAAAATTGTCTCGATAAAATTTGTGATGCAATGTTAAAGATTCTTTAAAATTTTCGTAAGCCTAAGATGGGCAAATTTGTCGTATTTAAAAAAAAATTTTTTTATTAATTTTTGTGGATTAATATTTTTTATTTTTCTTTTACCTTTTAAGTATTGGTTTAATGAAGCTGAATCTTTTATAATTTTTATGCCATCGTCCAAATCAAATAGTGGATGGTATTTTTCATTATATAATCTTATAGTGTTTTTTTTACCCAAAATTGATGACTCATAACATAATGAGGAGTCTCCAGAAATTATAAAATTACTATTTTTTATAACATCCCTAGAGGAAAAGTTTTCTAACAAGTGATAATTAAATCTAAAATTATTATTGAAAAAATCTAAAGTAGCTTTTTTATAGTAAGGATGAGGTCTTAGAATAATAAAAAATGAGGCTAAATCACAATTATTTAAAATTTCAACCATGCCCAAATAGTCATGTGTACTAGAGCAAATTGTAATCACGTTAGATTGAGATTTAGCATGATTTTTAATTAAATTTTTGCATTTGGTACTTTTTTTATTGATATCTTGAATACCAAGCTTAAGAGATCCGATTTTAAATATTTTTTTTTTTGGAAATATTTTTTTCAATCTTTTGTAATATTTTTCTCCTTGAGTAAAAAAAATGTCTGGTGAAGGAGAGTAATTTAAATAATCTTTTTTTTCTGAAAACTCTTTTTTTCTAATAGCGTAAGCTAACATGTTATCACTATAATTTGCATGGTTAATACTTATAATTCTTGATGAACTCTCACTCTTTAAAAAATAATAAACTGATCTAGATGAAGGAAAGAACTCCAAATAATTAATGAAGTTTTTAAACTTATAAATTGTATTAAAATTTCTTAAACTTATTCCATTTAATAAATAAAATTGAATAGACCCAAAAAATGAATTTATCAATAATGGTTCTAAAGCTGGACGACAATCTTTCTTATTAATTATAAAATAATTTTTTTTCTTTAAAGCGTTATTTAATATTAAAAGTTTCTTCAATGTAAAAAAGTAAATTTTAATAACTTCAGAAAAATTTATATATTTATTTGAAATATAATAGTTTACAGGAATTAAACTTAGTTTTTTTTTGTTCTGAAAATAATTTAAGATAAGAGAAAAATCAAAAGTTAATTGTATCAGATACGAAATTTTATTGTTATTTAGTGAGAAAAGGCCAAATTGAGTATCAATATAATTATCTTTATATTTTACCAAATTTGAAAATTGGACTTGAACGCAGTTAGGAACCTTTTTTCTAATATTTTTATCTTTATAAAATAGTTTTATAAAGCTTAATAAAAATAATATTTTACATAGTTTTAATATTAACTTTAAAAACTCAAAAATTATGGATTTTTTTTGAATTTTGATTTTACTATTTTTATTTAATATTTCATTTAGATTATTAAACCAAACATGATTATTTAATGCGTCCTTTTCATAAATATCTGTAAGCCACCATAATGATAAATTTTCATAGTAAAGATTTTTAGCAAAAAAAATTTTTAAATCAGATTTAATTAACCAATCTAAAAATGATTTTTTTGTTTTATTCCAATTAATAGAAATAACTGACATTTGGATTATTTAAGATTAATTACTTAAAATTTCTAAATAAAAATTTTGCAAACTCAAATTCGTATTTTGTATTAATATCGTGACCCTCAACTTGATCTAATTTAAAAAATAAGGGTTTGTTTCCAATTAAAGTTTTTTTCCTCTCCATAAACTTTGTTTTTAAAATGCTTATTGCAAAATTTAATTTTGTTATATTAGGTAAGTTTTGTGAATTTGGTGCTTTGTTGAGCTTAAAATTAATTGGTTTCTTTTTTAAAAACAAAAATTCCTTAACTTCGCTTACTGTGTTCAAGCTATCAAAATTTTTATGATTTGAAAAAAAACTTTTTATTGTCTTTTCATAAGTTTTTACCGATATCATGGGACTAGTACAGTGAGTGAATAATATAAATTTACTTTTTGTTTCAGAGGCAACATTAGCCCAGAATTCACTGTTAGAACATTTGGAGCTGGCAAAATAATCCTCTCTTCTAAAATAGCTTACTCCTAGTTTTTTTGCTATTGCTATGGCTTTATTTGAATCAGTATTAATTATAATTTCATCTAAACCTCTTACCTTTTTCAAAGATATTATTTTATGTTCTAATAGATTTTTTCCACAGAATTTTTTAAAATTCTTATTTTTCACTCTCTGTGAGCCTTTTCGTATTGGAACAACAGCAACAATTTTTTTCATTTAAAATTAAAGTGCGTATACAGATTTAGTTTCAAAGCTATAAGAAGATGGCGTTATTCCAAGAAGCTGTTTAGCTTTTTTGTTAGAAGAATATATATAAAATATATTATCTACTATCTTAGTTCTTCTGTCATCTTGACCGTAACCATCAAATCCAGCGAGTAAAATTCTTTTAGCTTGACCACTTGTGGCTACTGAGAGTGCATATGCAACTGTATAAAGCTTTGGGACTCTTGAACATTTATCGAGAATATCAAATTTGTTTTCAGCTATACCAACTCCGTAATCTAAAATTTTTAAGGATTTAAGTTTGGATGCAATATTTTTAGATAAAATTGATTTAGGTAAAATAATCGGTTTTTTAGAGTTTTTTATTTTTTTTATATCTGAAAGAAGTGTCAAAGGATTACAAGCAACATAAAAATCTATTAATTTTTTATTTATACACGTAGAAGAATTTAGTGCAATTACTATAGGTTTAAATTTTGATATATAATTTTCAATTTCAATTTTATAATCGAGCAAACTTGGTCCAGATGTAACCAGTAAAACTTCCTTTCTTAGCATTTTACTTTTAGGCGACCATTTTCCATTTTTGAGTTTTATAGGCTTTTGAAATTCTGATCTCACCAAATTTACATCATACCTTGAGGCACCGTAATTTTTTAATTGTGATATTCCCTCTAGCATTTTGTTTTCACTTAATTTTATATTTATCATTTCTTGAATATAAGTCGGGTGAATACCAAATTTACCTGCTAAATAATAATAAGAGTTGATCCCCCACTTGTATTTTTGAAGCAAAGGTTCAAAATAAAATTTTATTAATTTAAGTAAATCTAAATTGTTATAAAATTTATTTTGAAATTTTTCTAGCTCAAGTATTAAATATTCTGTTTGAGCATTTCCCGCACCTCTACCCATTCCCATAACTGTGGAGTCGACCCATTTTACTCCACGTTTTATTGCTGTAACTGTATTAGACAAAGCCAATCCTAAATTATTATGAGTATGAATACCAATCTCTCCTTTCCAATTTAAGGCTAAATTTCTCACAATTTTGTTTATATGAATATCACTCATGCTGCCAAGACTATCTGCAAAATAAAGGATATCGATACTAGATTTTTTTGCCAGCTTTCCTGCTTCAATAATTTCTTTTTCTGTTCTTTCCGAAATTTGCATTAAATTTACTGCAACCTGGTAACCTTTTTTCTTTAAAATATTAGCTGCTTCAATAGTTTTTTTAAATTCACTAAAATGACATGCGAGTCTGACGAAATTTACTCTTGATAATTTTTTTTTAGAAAATAATAAATCTATAGCCTTTTTTAAATTTAATTTATGCGAGATTAATTCATAAGCATTGACCATTACTCCAATCTTAATTCTATTAGGAATTTTAAAAGATTTTATGTAATTATCTGTGGTGTACCAATTTGGCCCTTTGAAGTCTTTACTTTGAAATGATCTGAATCCCATTTCAATGTGTGTAATACCTATCGAATTTAGTGAGTAAATATACTCTTGAACTAATTTTCTATCAAAATCCCAATTATTATAGTAACCACCGTCTCTTAGTGTACATTCTATAAGATTTATTTTACTCATGTTTTTTTTATGCATATCTTTTTTCTACTCTTTTTGGAGAAAATGCATCAAAACCAACAGCTCCATAGGACTTACCTCCATGAAAGTCATATGATCCTATATCGACCGCAGTTTTATTAGCAATTAAGCTTGATTTTTTATTTTTAACATAAAATTTCATTTTACCTTTAATTAGCCAAGTAATTTGCTCATTTTTATGTCCTTTATCATGAAATTTAAAACCTTTTTTTAATTTAAACAGTACTAATGTCATTTTTGAGCCATGAAAAACTCTTGAGATACATTTCCCTCCCCACAAATCAACTTTTTTTAAATTCTTTTCAAAATTAAAAAAATTTACTTTTTTAATTCCGGACATTTTTTTTTTGCTTAAAATTATAAATAATTGTGTTCCTTTATTAGATTTTATTACAAAATTTCCTATTGATTTATTTGTGTGTAAACAATCGTATTTATTTAAATTTTTTTTAAAAATTTTTTCATCTTTAAAAATAGCTTTTCCTTTCGTTACTATGAAAGCTTTTTCCTTACCGTCCGATTTTTCGATTAAATAATTTTTTAGAAATAATTTTTCTTCAATTGATTTCAATATTTCAATACGAAAAATTACAATATCGTGCCAACCTTGATAAAAATAAACTTTACAATTTTTAAATTTTTTTATTTCTAAAAATTTGAAAAAAGAAGACTTTGGTTTATATTTTTTTTTAATCATTAGGTGAAATTATAATATTATATTCTATAATTAAATATATTTTAAAAAAAAGCAGATTTAAACTTTTCATACATAGAGCCTCTTTTAGTGACAAATCCAATTGTAAATCTTTCTTTTTGTCCGTCACTAAAACCTTTCTTATGAAAACCTGATGTATCGCAAGTTATTAAAGTGCTTTTTGGGAAAGAGCACTCTACTAGTTCAGAATTGTCAAAAATCTCTTTTTTGTAATTCGAGTCCTCTAATTTATTCCAAATTTCGTCTCCATGTTTATCTTTTTTTTCATTATTTTTGAAAATGCTATTAGCGTTTTCTTTTTGATTCAATATTTTGAGATTTACATTTGAGTGTGACCCCTTAAGAAAACAAAAAGGTGAATTACTTTTTTCAATATTTTGTAAATAAAGAAAAGCTTTTGCTGTATGACTAAAACAATCAGAGTGCCAATCATCACTCAATAATTTACCTTTTACTTTTGAAATATGAATAATTATATCTTTTTTTTTAAAATTTAAACCAGCAAGAAAGTTTAATTGATTTAAAATTGAATTATTAGAATATAAAATATTATAAAGTTCTGCAACCTCATGTGTTAGTTTTTCATCAAAATTTGGTAAATAATAATATCTTGAGAATGATTTCGAATTCTCCTCTAAATTTCCACCGTCATCAACTAGTATATTATGTTGTTTGTAATTTTTAATTAAATTTTCAGAAATGTTTTTAATATCATCTAATATTTTTTCAGGAAAATAATTTTGATTAAGAATAATTCCATTAGATGCTCCCAATTCATAATTTTTTTGATCATTAAGAGAAAATTTTTTAATTATTTTTTTTTGATATTTTTTAGTCAAAAAAATATCTATAAAAATTCTAAGGTTTTGATAGGGAAGTTTATTAAAAGTAAAAGATATAGGAATTTTATGTGAGTAAGATGCAAATAAAGCGATATCTTTCAAAATTGAATAAATTTCTAATATAAGTTTTCTAATCATATTTTTTAATGTTTTTTAAAAAGGTATATGGATCATTTGTTTTTTTAGCAAATTTATTAGAAAAAGTTTTTATTGCTTCTTGAACTTTTTCGCTTTTCCACCATGTGTCAATAAACTTATAATTTTTGTTTATAAATTTAGCTGCATTTTTAGGACTCTTAAACAATATGTTTGCTTCCTCCAGAAGTAAGAAATAATTTTTTACATTTTTTCTAATTTTGCAATATTGGTCGTCGAAAATCAAAATTGTTGGTAAATTTAAATTCAATGTTTCTAAATAACCAGTTGAATTCACTGTTTCTATATTTATTTTAAATTTTTCAAGAAAGTTATAAGTACTTTTATGAGAACTAAAAAAATTTTTCTTATCAAATTTACTCATAAGTTTTTTTAAAATATAATTTGGATAATGTTCTTTATACTTATAAAATTTAAAAGCACTTTTTTTTCGTATTTCTGGTTTGAGAGAAGAAAAAAAAAATATCAAATTTTTTGTGTATAAATTTATATCATCAAGATTTCTTGGCCTTCCTCCTTGTATATCTCCAGGGTAAAGATTCCACTCAAATATTGGAATTATTACTCCAGAGGATTTCTTTGTTTGTTGGATGCTGACTCCATGAGTTTTTTGACAATAAGAGGTAATAATTTTTTTATTTTGATTTTTCCAGCCCCATGTCAGAAACCTATCACTTAATTTTAACTGAATTTTCTCTATAGGATAATCGTCAGAAGTTCCATAAGAACCACCGTGCTGTAAATGATACAGCTTAGTTCCATTAATGATGTTTTTAGCTATAAAGAATTTAAATGGCTCATTAGACTCCTGGTCTGAACCACAAATGATTAGTTTTGGATTTGACGGAAAGGCACACTCATTTAGTTTTTTTATAGCNTTTTTATANTTTTCAAGAAATATTGTTGGGAAATTNTATTTTAATTGNTCCATTAAAAAAATTTCAAATTTATTTTTAATTTTCTTTCTGGTCAGCTTTAAGTAATTTCTTTTATTCATATCTATTTGATTATTGATATTAGAAAATAGATTTTGATCTATATAGTGCATTTTATTAAGAAATAGTTTTAATGGTGTCGGTATTTTTTTGGAAAATAGTAAATTTTGAGAAATGATATTTTTATTTAAAAAAGGTTTTAAGAGTATTTTAATTTTGGTTAAAAAACGTTTTTTATTTTTTCTATATCGGAATTCAGGAGAGGGTTTTATTTCAAGCTGATTTACTTTTTTAAGATTTTTAAATTTTTTAAAAATTAAAATTTTACTGTATGTCCAATGATTCCAATCATCAGACATAACGCATCTAGTGGACCAATCGTCGGTGCTATTTGGGATAAATTTTTCATCTTGAAATTTTACGTAATTAAAAGAAACATCTTTATCATTAAATCTTTTTTTTAAAGAAGATATTATTTCCCATCGATCATAATGATATATTATAAATCTTGATAACCAGCGCCACAGAAGAGTTTCCCAATATTTTTTAGAAAAATTTTCTCTATGAATTTTATTTAAATTATTAGTTAAAACAATTAAAAGTTTTTTATATATTTTAAATATATAATTCAAATCTTTTTTAAGTTTTATATTATTATTCCAATGATAATTGCTGCCCTCTTTTTTATTTCTTTTGATAAATGAATTATCAAAAATAATATCTGATAAATTTAGATTTTTTTTACCTCGCTCAGAAACTATTTTTCTATTACTTGATGAAATAAAAATCACGATAATTAATTTCTTTTACTTATAATTTTATAAGCTATTTTTTTATTTATATTTTTATTTATACTTAAGTATTTTTCAACTTTTTTGAAATTTTTCAATATTTTAAGTAAATTATTTTTTCCAGGTTTTAAATTTAATTCATTTACGATTTTTAATAAAAAATTATAATCTTCTTTTGTATCTAATGTTGATCTAATTTTTTTTAAATTTTTTTTTGAAATTGCTTTCTTATATTCATTAATTAAACTAAACTTTGATAATTTAAAAAATTTTGGATTAGAAAATAAATGCCAAGTTGGGTATTCGTAATCTTTTCTGCATACTAATTTTTTAACTTTTTTGTAATTTTCAAAATTTATTATTTCAATTGAGCTACCTTCATTGTAATCACTTGTATCAATCCATTTATCTGTATGTTCCATTGTTCTAGTACTTAGATATTTTAATCTATTTTTATTATAAAATTTTATTGCTTGATTTATTAAAATAGGATCTAGAAAAACGTTGTCAGCTGTTATTCTCAAAAAATTTTTAATCTTATATTTTTTACAACAATCAAAAACTCTTTTATAAACATTCTTTTCATTGCCTCTAAAAATATTCAAATTAAATTTTATTTTGATATATCTTTGCAGTTCATTATTTTTTTTATTTTTTGGTAAAGCCAAAATTATTTTTTTTTTTGTCGATTTTTGAGCTAATTAAGTTTTGAATAACAAAATCAATTACTTTATCCTTACTTGAAAGATTTTTTAAAACTTTATTAGGAAGCCTTGTTGAGCCGGTTCTTGCTTCAACAATACAGAAAATATTATATTTATTGCTTCTCACAAATTACTACTTCTAAATCTGCAGCCTTTTGATTAATTAACTCTTTGAAGTATAATTGATTTAATTTTTCAAATATTTTACTTAAATGATTATGCTTTTTTTTAATGGGTAATTTAATATTTGTCGCTGAGTTTGAACCTTCAGATCTTTTATTTGTATACAACCATTGCAAATGATTAGTAAGTGAGTAAACCAAAATGCTGAATGTCTTAATTAATTTAAATCTACTTTTTTTTACAATTTTAATGAGATGTTTTCTATTAAAATAATTTAAATGGACTGGGCGGTAATAAAAATTTTTGTATTCTTGTACGTCATAAAATTTTATTAAAGGATCGTTAATGCTAGGACACTCTATGATTACTTTACCCTTATTTTTTAATAATAATTTTAAATTTTTAAGAAAGTTAATTGGATCTGTGACGTGTTCTAATACTGAAACGATAATAACAATATCATATTTTTTTTCCACTGCGTCTATTGTTGGATAGGTTTTTATTTTAAATTTCTTACTAAGGTAGTTTCTTTGTTTATTGCTAAGCTCAACAGCTTCGTAACTTTTAACACTTTTTTTTAGATAGTGATAAAGATACCCTCCACCAGCTCCTATTTCCAATATATTTTTATTTTTAACGTATTTCTCAATTTTTTCATAAATTTTAACATAATGATTGTTTTTATTTTCGAAAAAACTTTTATCATAAAGTTTCACATAATCTTTTTTATAAAATTTATCTGTTAGAAAAACCTTTACGAAATTTCTGTCTAAATATTCAAGCTCACAAACTAAACATTTAAAAACTTTACATTTTACTTTACCCCTTATTTCTCTATTAGTAATAGTCTGCGTTGTCGTTTTTGAACAGAGATAACATTTTTTTTTCATTATATTTTTTTAAATTAATTGATATTTATTAATATTTTTTTTTGCTTTTCTTCCTATAAGATTATAAAATTTTTCTATCTTGACACCTTTATTTTTATAAGGTCTTAAGCAAATTAGATTCTGTTTTGTAAATTTTTCACCTTTTAAAATTTTTTTACTGCTATAAATACTCCTTTTTAAATTTTTTTCTCCATATTTTTCACATTTTAAAACTTTATCTTTTTTATTACCAATCATTGATAATGCGCTATTCATTTTTCTTCTAAGAATAATTAAATCCTTAAAATTGATTGATAGAGGATAATCCGCAGACTTTGTAGCTCCTTTAAAAGGAACAAAATGTTTCTCAATTATTCTTGCTCCAAAAAAAACTGAAGCAATAGTTGCATCTATTCCACTCGTATGATCTGAAAAACCCACAGGAACTTTAAAAAAATTTTTGAGTTCAGTTATATTAGATAAATTTATATCAGAAATTTTAGTAGGATATTTTGAAACACAATGCATCAAAATCACTTTTTTTTTGTCTAAATATCTTAAAGAATTTTTAATATTTTGAAAGTTTGACATTCCAGTAGATAAAACTACTTTCTTTTTTGTTTTTTTTATTTCTTTTAATAATGGAATATAATTTAAGTCACCTGATGCGATCTTGAAAAATTTTACGTATTTTGCAATTTTTTTGACAAACCGTGGGTCAAATGGTGTCACACAAAAATCAATTTTTAATTTTTGGGAGTATTTGTAAAGTTTATTTATTGTAGCCAGTGATACCTTCATTTTTTTAAATCTGTCAATTTGGTATTTGTATTTATTAAATTTTATATATGATAAAGTCTTTAATTTAGGATGCACAATTGTTTTTTCGTCAAATAATTGAAATTTTACACAATCTGCTCCACCCTTTTTAGCTTCTTTAATTGCTTTAAATGCAAGATTCATTTTTCCTAAATGAGCACTTCCAATTTCAGCTATTAAGTAAACTCTGTTATTAGAAATCATAGGCCTTAAATTTCCCACTTAACTGTAGGCATAAAGTATTCTTGATCAATATTTTTTTTATATTTAGTTATTAACTTAATATCTTTCTCTATAGTATTTTCGTTAAATTTTATTGGTTTTAAACCTAGAGAAATAAGTGAAGTATTTTTTGGATTATAATAATGTTCTTCCATCTCTTTTCTTGGATTTTGAATTTTTTTTGCTTTTGCTTTTATTCCCAAGTTCTTTGAAGATTTAATTATAACCTCAGCCATCTCGTTTAAGCTTTTAAAGTCTGTGAATTGATTAAAAACTCTGAATTCTCCTTTTTTTGGAGGATTGGTGCTGGCTAAATTTATACAATTAATTGTATCTATAATATTAATATATCCTCTTTTTTGATTCCCTGTTCCATAAACAGTTAAAGGATAATTAGCAACCGACTGAGTACAAAATCGATTTATGATTGTACCAAAAACTTCATCATAATGAAAAGAAGTGCAAAGATTTTCAAAATCTAAATCTATTTCTGGAGTAAAATTTCCATAAACAACGCCTTGATTTAAATCCGTACATTTCAAATCCCAAATTCTGCACGCAAACTCTATGTTTGCGCTGTCATGTACTTTGGATAGATGATAAAAGCTTCCAGGTTTTTTTGGATACAACATTCTGTCTTTTCTTCCGTTATGTTCAACATTTAGCCAACCTTCCTCTATGTCGATATTAGGTGTGCCGTACTCACCAAGAGTTCCAAGCTTGACTAAATGTGCGTCAGGGCAGTTTTTTTTAATTGCAAACAAGAGATTAAGATTTCCCATTACATTATTTTGTTGAGTAAAAATTGCTCTTTCCCGATTTGACATTGAGTAAGGTGCAGAAGGCTGCTCAGCATAATGAACAATCACCTCTGGTCTAATATCTGCTAACAAATCTTTTATGAATCTATGATTAAGTAAATCTCCAACATAAAAATTAATTGGGTTATTTTGATTTTTGTTCCAACAATCAACCCTTTTGTGCAAAGTTTTAGTCGGTATTAATGGTTTAAAACCAAATTCTAATTCCATTTTTTTTTTAACAAAATTATCTACTATTGATACCTCGTGGCCTTGTTTTGAAAAGAATAATGACGTAGGCCAACCTAAATATCCATTTCCACCTAAAATTAGTATTTTCATTTGTAGTTAGACCTATACCAGCTAAAAGTTTTTTTCAAATTTTTTGTAAGATTTTTAAGTGATCTGTTAGTGTTTTTTTTAACTTCAATATCATAACCGGCAGGTGCTCGTGTAAATTTACATCTAGTTTTTGATTTAGAAATTTTATTAACAATCTTAATTACATCTAACAATGTTGTTAATTTTTTTGTATGTATTAAATTTATAAAATTTAATTTCTTTGATTTAACTATTTTATTTAACAAAGATACAACCTCGTCTATATAAATAAAATCTCTACTTTGTTTTCCCGTACCATGTATTTTAAAAGAATTTCTACTTAAGTTACATTTTATCAATTGGTGTATGGCACTATTTTTATGAAGGGAGAACGGTCCAAAAATATTAGAAAATTTTATAACTCCAACATCTAATTGAAAGTTGTTCCTAAAACTCAAAGCCATATTCTCTAAGGATTTTTTGGTAAAACCATAATAGTTGGGTCTAGTATAAAAATTATCTGTTGCAAAAGATGAAGCTAATAAAATTTTTTTACATTTATATTTTTTTGCCAAATATAAAATATTAAAAGTTCCTTCAACGTTTACTTTAAAGGCTTTATCTATATTTTGATGACAACTACCTACACCTGAAATAGCAGCTAGGTGTATAATAATTTGCGGCTTATATTTTTTAAAAATTTTCTCAAATCTTTTTAAATTAGATATATCAGTTTTTTCAAAATTTATATTTTTAAGATAAGAATTTTTTATCTTATCGATACCTATATATCTTATTTTTTTTCTTAGGAAAAAATTAATTAAATTTGAACCTACAAAACCAGAACTGCCAGTAATTAATATCATTTCAAATAAGGTTTTTTAAAAAAATTTTAATTTTTGTAAAATTTTTTTTCACCAGATTTTTTGACATATTTTTATTATGCTTATTATAAACGTATAGAGATTTATCTATATATCCAATCTTTGTATCTTTTAGCTTATTTATTTTAAGCCAAAAATCATAATCATCTTGGTAAAAATTTTTTTCATTAAATCCTCCAACTTTTTTCCAAAGAGATTTTTTTATCAAACAACCGCTTCCGTGCGGATATTTGATAAATTTGAATATTTTTTTTATTTTTTGATTTTTGTAAAATAATTTATTATTTGAAACTTCTTTAATAATTAAATTTGAGTATAGAAAATCTAAATTATTTGAATTGAAAAATCTTAGAAGAAGATGCGCATAATTCTTCTTTATATAGTCATCAGCATCTATTTTTGAAATAATACTGTTACTTTTCAATTTTGAAATTCCAAAATTCATTGTTTTGCTTAAATTCTTAAAGTTTTTTTCAAAGTAAAAAATTTTTTTACTTAATTTTATCAACTTAGATGCAACTTGTTTCGTATTATCTGTGCTAGAATCGTTGATAATCAGAATTTCTTTAATTAGGCTTTTTTCATTTGACAGGATACTCTTCACACACTTTTCTAAATTATAACCATAATTATGACATGGAACGATAAATGATATCATTAGATTTTAACTAATTTGATTAAGAGTTTTATTTTTTATTTCGTAAATTTTATCACAATAATTTAGTACCTTTAAATTATGTGAAATAAATAAAATGGTTTTGTCGCGATTTTTTTCAAAGATTTCATTAATAATTCTTTCTTCTGTTTTTTTATCTAACGAGCTTGTAGCTTCATCAAATATTAATAACTCTGGGTTAAAATATAAAGCCCTTGCTATTCCTATTCTTTGTTTTTGACCGCCGGAAATTCTTTCTCCCCTCTCACCAATCGTTGTATCAATATTTTTTTCAAGATTTTTTACAAAACTACCTAAACCAGCTTGATCTAACACCTGAAAGACTTTGTTGTTATTTATATCCTTTTCGTCAACCCCGAAAGCTACATTTTTCTTTAAAGTATCATCTAAAATAAAAACTTCTTGAGGAACACAACTAATATTTTTTTGCCATCCATCTATATTTTGGTTTATGTTTTTCTCATCTATCTTAATTTCACCTTTTTGAATAGGTAATAATCCCATGATAATATCAATTAAAGTGCTTTTACCTGAACCACTTTCTCCAGTAATACCAATTTTAGAGCCCTTAGATATTTTTAAATTTAAATTTTTTAAAATTAAATTTTTTTTTATATTTTCACTATTTTGATAATCAAATGATATATTTTTTAATTCGATAACATTTTTAAAATCAAATTTTTTATTAGTCGTGATAAATTTGTTTTTTTTAAATTTTTGATTATCTTTAGATAAATTATCTAAAGATTGAATTGAGTATTGAAAACCTTGTAAGCTTGACATAAAATTACTAAAAGAAGGTATGAGCCTATAACTTGCTGTTAAGAAAACACCTAATGTCGGTATTATAAAATTGATCGCAATGTTTTGACCAATAACAATTAAAAGAACTATTGTTATTACCATTGCTGTAAATACCTCGAATAAGGGTTTTGGAGCTGTATTTCTAAAAAAAGTTTCCACTGAAATTTTTGCTAATTTACTATTATTTAAATTAAAATCTGCCATGACTTTATCTCTCGCTCCTGTTATTTCAAAAGTTTTTGAACCTGTAAGAGCTTCAATAATATTTTTTAATCTTTTTTGAATAATCAACACTCTTTGCTTTCCAAGATTAATAGTTTTCTTCGAATTGAATTTTGATAGCAAAAATGAAAATAGAATAAAAAGAAGTAAACATGCTAAAGTTACCTTAAAATTCAAGAATAATAAAAAAATTGAAAGACCTGTTAAAAGTATAATTTCTAAGAACATATTTGATAAGCTCAGTAAAGAAGATATCAAACTATCAATTTCTGTTGTAATATTTTTGATAAGCTCAGAAGTATTAACTCTCATGTGAAATAATCGTGGCATATATAAATACCCACTCAAAAAATTTTTACTAAGTTCTTCCTTTGTTTTAAAAATAAATTTACCTTTTTTCCAATTAATAAATAAATTAAGAATAGTTTTAAAGAAAAGAACGAAAAATATAATAATTATTATCAAAAGATTTATATTTAATTCAATTTTTAAATTATCAATTAATTTGAAAATAGATGAGTCTTCGTTTATTGAGTTTTCTGAAAATGAGTTTAATAAAATGAAAATAAATTTAAGAATTAATATTTCCAAAAACATCGCAAAGACCATTAATATTAAAAGGAACAAAAAATTTTTTTTTTGATTTATCGTCAGGAGGACTCTTAAATTAATAAGATTTTTAAAGTTAAACATTTTGTTCTATTGATTTATATAAAAAGATTTATAAATATATTATTTTTTATAAAAATTTAATTGGAGAGTATTGTATTTTCCCAAATTTGGGTCATCTAACCAAAAGATATGTTGGTCATTTACTTCATCTCTTTTATGTTTCCAGCTTCTTTTAAAATTATCTTTAAGAAATTTTGCATTTGCAGATCTTCCGTCCGTTAAGATAATAGTTCCAGGAGTAAAAAAATACTCTAATCTCAATATATCTGATACCATTGGCATCATATCAATATGTCTTGTGCTTATTCCATTTACATTTTTTTTTATGTTAAATTGATCAGGACCATCCAGGTAAATAAAATCAGGATTACAAAGTGGCAATCTTTTATATTTTGTACAAATTAAATCATTAAAAGTTGTCATCTCGATATCTGAAAAACAATAATGTACTTTTGGAATATCTCTTTTTTTCTGAGATTTATTGTATTTATCGATTCTTTTTTTTGAGATGCCAAGATATTTTTTTGAATTTTCTAATAAAAAAAGTTCGAAAGGGTTATTTCTTCTTAATTTTTTAACCTCATCGAAATATTTTTTTTTTAATTTGTGAAGTGCCAAATGTATTATCAAACTTGACCATCCAGAGCCAAATTCTAAAACAGTTGTTCTTTTATTAAGTGTTATAAATTCATAAAGTCTATACAAATCTCCTAATTGGGGTATTAATGGGGTATCCACAATCATTTGGTTAACCTCTTTATTTTTTCCTCTTGAGCTTTTTATAAAAATATCTAGCCCATTTTTTTTAAAAAAATTTTGTATTTCTCTAGTATTTCTTTTAGGTGGAAATTTAATATTAATCATAAAGGATATTATTTAATTTTAGCTTGATTACTTAAAATTTTTTTTACAAATTTTTTAATAAATTGAATAGTATCAATATCACTCATATAAAAATTTTTTGGATTGTCAAGTTTTTTTAAATAGCTTCTGTAATTTAATGAAAAAAATTGATTCATTCTTTTTTCAAACATGTCATAATTAAAATTACTTAAATAATTTATTCCCTTAAATGGATGACTATTCGAGTCTATTGTTTTGAGAGAGTCACAACATAAAATTTTTTTATCAAAAAAGTAAGCCTCTCTTAAAAGAGTTGATGGTGCTCCCATAATTAAAGAACTTTCCATAATACTTTTGTATGAGCTGTGGTGTGTTTGTTTTTTCCAATCAATGGTAAATTTTAAACCTTTGAAAATATTCTTATATAAATTTTTTTCTTTTTCATTTTTTTTTGTTTTAGATTGTATCAAAATCTTAAAGTTTTTATTTCTGGCGTATTTTGCCAAAAATTTAAGAGATTTAGTTATATTTTCATATAGAAATGTTTTTTTATCAGAATTGGGTTTCCATAAAACTTTTGAAACAAAGCAAATATCATATTTTTCTCTTTTGAGATTATTATATTTAAGTTTGCAAAAAGAGTTTTTAAGCGATCCAGCTATTAAATAATTTTTAACTTTAATTTTTTTTTTTTTTGAAGAGTTTTATATCAAATTCACTGAAACAAAAATAAAATGGTATAAAAAAATTTTTATTTAAGTTACCATAATTGCCAAAAATATCTCCTCTGTTAGCCGCTTGGACTGCTACAAAGATTTTTTTTTTGTAGTAGTATCTTGCTAATTTAGAGAATTCTACCGAGTTATCGATACCAGTAATTACTAATTTAGGATTTATTTCTTCAATTAATGCTATCATGTAATTTAATTTTATTTTCCTTTTAAAAAAATTTTTTAAAATAAATAGAATTATTTTTTTTGAGAAATATAAATTTTTTATTTTTGTTCTCCTCGAAGATAAAATAAGAAAATTTTTATGTTCTAATAACTTAGATAATTCATAGGAATTTACGCAATCATAAATAACAATATCTTTTTTTTTAATAGAAAATAAAATCTTACAATTAATAAAAAATATTAAATAATTTTTGAAATCTTTAAGCATTTAAAAAAAAATACTATTTAATTTTTTTATATATGACTGACATCATGCTTTCAAAAAAAGCTGGACTTATATTTTTCGATTTAATTTTCTTCTTTTTTCTTTTTATTTCATTTAAGATTGAAACTAAATCTCTTTCAAAATTTTCATAAGGTGTATCTAGGTAAAATGATTTTGATGCTACTTTTATGAAAGATTTAGTTTTGAATATTTCATCTACGTGTTCTTCACTTAAATGTAAAATGTGAGACTCCGGACGATGTAATGACCATCTTTCTTTAAACAATTTCGCAGCTATACAGTTTAAATTTGGTGTTGCAGTAATGAAAATATGACCATTTTTCTTTAATAATTTTTGTGCTTTTTTAATATATCCGATTGGGTCTTCTACGTGTTCTATAACTCCTCTAAAGATTATTAAATCAAATTGTTTTTTGATGACCAATTTATGATCAAAATTCCCAAAATACATTTTATGCTTTTTTCTTGCCACGTTAAAAGAATCTATACCTATTTCAGTACCAAAAGTTTTTTTACCATCAATTTTTAAAAGATCTAACAGGTATCCTCCTCCACAACCAACATCCAAAACATTTTTGATTCTCTCATAATTATTTATTCCTTTTTTTATAAAGTTAAGTTCAAGTTTATACATTTTTGATCTTTGCTTGTTTTTTTTCTTTTCTTTTTGATGCACGGTTGTGTGATAATTTTTATAAAATAAGTTTTGAGCGAATGAGGATAAAGGATTCTTAATATAAACTATTTGACAAGACTTACATTTTACTGAATAAAAATTTCTTACTGGCTCCCCCCACATTTCATATTTTGAAGATTTACAAATTGGGCAATTTTTTACTACTGATCTATTAATCTTTTTACATGTTAAACAGTAAGTAGGAAAAATTTTATTTTTTTTTTTATACTTGGGGTATAATTCAGAGTTGCATTCGTAGCACCCATCTATGTCTCTTTTTTTTAGGTTCATTTTTAAATTTCTTTAATATATTAGGTAAAAACTTTTTTCAGTTTTCTTGATATTTTTAAAACTAAAATCTATACGTTTTTTCAATTTATTTGCTAAAAACTTTATGGATGTTTGGTTCCATCCAGTAAAATGTTGCACTGGCACACCGTTATCAGAATTTTCAAGTATTAAACCGATTGAATTAGTATATTTAAATAAAGATTTTATAAAGCTTACAGGTTTAAAAACATGATCCAAATATAAATAAGCACCTAAGTAATCAGTCTTTTTCTTTATTGCTGAAATTTTGTCATATACTTTAACTCTTTTCTTTAATTTTTGATAACAAAGTAAATTTCTTTTTTTACATTTTTGTCCCCAAAATTGGTGTGCTTTACCTTTAATAAAACTACATTTAGTTCGATGATTTAGACGATTTAAATTCCCCCATAAAGGACACCCTATTTCACTGTAACTATTCATATTTCCTTTAATAGATTTAATATGATTCATCAAACTTTCTGAATAAAATCCCTTAAATCTTTTAAACTCCTCCGCATTATTAAATTTAGGAGTTAATTTTTTATAATAAAATTTAATACGAGAAATATTTTTTTTTTTTATAAATTTGATTAAGTTTAATTTATTCGAAATATCTATTTTTTTTTTTTACATTTAAAGAGTCGGCAATAGATATTAATTCTCTTAAATTTTTATTAATTTCAAGAGATTTATCATTATGTACTATTAAATAAGACAGCCTTTTTAATTTTTTTTTAAAATATTTTTTTGAGAATTTTTTACTTCCGGTATCCCAACCCTTTGGGTGTGTTGGAACTATTGTATTAAAAAGTTTATTTAAAGTATTAGGTTTGAACCAAGATTTTTTGTAAATTAAACCACATTTTTTGCATTGAATGTTTTTGAGATCTTTAATTAATTTTTTTTCCGACATTTTTAGATGAACAGATATTTGTTCAGAATACATGTTTTTGTATCCGTCTTTGACAGTTTTATAACTTGAACTCTGACAGACTGGACACTTTAAAATCTTTAAAAGTTTCACTTGGCGAAATTTTATAAGTTATCGTTTGACCAATTAAAAACGTAATTTCCCTTACTATCTTTACTTGCAAAACGTCCTTGATAGTAATCTCTATTTAAGAGTTCTGTTGATGTCATGTCGCGATTTTCTTGACCTAATAAAATTTTGTAATCTTTGGTATTGTCTTCAATATACGTCATCAATTTTTGTTTATTCAATTTTGATAAATTCACTAATTCACGAAGTTGATCAGGATTTGCAGAAACGGGGCCATCTTTAGTTTTATCTTTATTAAGAATAGTGAAGTGTTTTTCTATCAATTCTACACCTAGATACAAACCAACTGCAGGTACAATATTTTTATTAATTTCTGGATTTGAGTGATCACTTAATCCCACATTTGGAGTTATTCTTTTTAAATAATTAATTCTTGATAGATTTGCATTTTCTAGAGATGTTGGGTATATCGAAACACAATGAAGTAGAGTATGTTTTTTTTGTGCATTTTTTAAAATAGCTGATGTTTTTTTAATTTCTGCATTAAAAGTCGCGCCGGTAGAAACTACTACATGCTCAAAATTCTTTTTAGAAATTTCCTCAATTAATCTATGTGAGGCGCAATCAAAACTAGCAATTTTGATCATTTTAAAACCTAATTTTTCAATCATTTCAATTTTTGATAATGAAAAGACTGTTGTCATGGGTTTAATTTTATATTTCTTACAATAATCTAAAAATAGTTGATGTTGCTTTTCATCTAAATCTAATTTTTTTAATCTGTCGTATTCAGCTTTGTAAGGTCTTTTTATTACTTTTATTTTTCCTCCTTCTATCAAACCGTCATCAAATCTTTCACGGTGTGTGAGTTCAGATGAATGCATTGATTGGATTTTAGCATATTCAGCTCCAGCATCTGAAGCTGCGTGAACCATTTCCTCTAAAATTTTTATATCACCATTATGATTTTGGCAAAGTTCTGCAATAATTTTTGTCATATTTTTTTTAAATATTTTTTGATATCTAACACAATTGTTTTAGCACCGTCATTCTTTAATTGTAAACTATTTTTTTTATGTTTAGCATGTTTTTTTTGATTAAAGATAAATTTAATTAATCTTTGTTTGAATCTTTTTGGAGACCAATCTTCATCTCTTAATATTTCGAAAAATTTAATTGTTTTAATTGATTTTAAATTTTCATCAATTTCTGGATTAAATTTTTCTTCTGCAAGAAGAGATGGTTTTTTCGATAATAAACATTCAGTAATAGTATTGTAACCTCCCCTTGCAATAATATAGTTTACCTTTGGAATATAGTTGTAAATATTTTTCAGATCATTTTTGATAATATTTACATTCTCACTAAGATTAATTTTTTTTATTAAAATTTTATTTAATTTCGGAGTAGAAATATAAAATTCATATTCTTTTATCTTGATTAATTCTGGTATTAAGTTTTTAATCTTTGTAGATAAAACTTCTGTACCATTGTTCATTATTAAGATTTTATTCAAATTTTTATTTATTTTTTTTTTAAATATTTTATTTGCGATAAAATTAACATTTTTGATACTTTTTTTATTTTTTAAAATTTTTGAGTGAGTCAATGGAGGAAAATATATTTTACTACTCAGATTAGTATATTTTTCTATCAGCTTAATATCTTTATTGGTTTTTTCGAAAACCTTTGTAAAAAACCAGTCCCAAGTATAGTGGCAAATTGAGAAGCAAGGTTTTTGATTTTTAAAGGCATAAAAAGATACTTCTGGAACTAAATCGGATATAAAAAAATCAAATTTTGATAATAAATGAGATCTTTTTTTTAAAAAAATATCAGACCTTTTTTTCCAATTATTGAAAACTTTTTTAGTTTTTTTTAAATCTAAAAGTCCACTTGGTTTTTTTTTTAATTCTATATTATTAAAATTTTCCACATAATTTATCTTCCGCCCAAAACTTTTTTTTAAAATTTGGATATTTTTTTTATGAAATACGGTGATGGAAATTTTTTTAAAATGTTTGAATAATTCTGCAATAATCTGACGTTGTCTGACCATATGGCCAAATCCAACATCAGAGATAAAAATTGCACATTTAAGATCTTTCATTAATAAGTTTTAAAACTTTCTTATAATCTTTGTTTGTATGAATATCTAAATACTTTGTATAAAATACTATTATATTGGTACTCAATGTTCTTTGAAATACTGCCTCATATGTCATTATTCTAAATGCTGCATTTTGGCAATTGTCGTGACCTATTGAGATTAGCTCCTTTTTTTTTTTCTGAGGAAATTTTTTTTTTAAAAATTTTAAAGCTTTATCTAAATCTTTGTAATTAAACTCTGGAGAATTACATTGAAGGGAAACAACTGCTTTTGGTTTAAATTTAAATTTTTTTGAAATGTAACTTGTTCCATGAACTATTGCCTCCTGTTTTTCTGCAGAATTTGAGGATAATTTTTTAGGTCTTTGGATAAAACTTAGATTAAATTTTTTACACAAAACTCTGATTTTTTTACTCTCTGATGATATAAACACACTGGGTTTAAATTTTGATTTTTTTGCCTCTAAAGCCACATACACGAACATTGGCAAACCTTTTACAGGTAAGATATTTTTATTTTTTAATCTTTGAGACCCTAATCTTGCTGGTATTATTACAACTAATTTTTTATTCATTAGTCATAGCTCCGCACTTTGTAAAAATTCAATTTTTTACAATCGCATGTTTTCATTTAAATTAATTGTTAAACCGGATGAAATAAATATTTATTACGTTTAATATAAGTTTCAATATCGCCTAACAATATTTTTATTTTTTTATCTTTAAGACCTATTATTTTAAAAAGTTTTTTTACAAAAGGCCCGGATAAAAACTGATAATTAGTATTTATTTCACAATTAGATAATCCAGAAGACACGTGCCCTTCTTGATTTTCTAGATTTCTGCATCTTTCTATAAAATTAATAATTTCATTTTGAAAAGGATAGAAACCATCTAAAAAATATTTTAATCCTTTCGAAAATTTTAAAACATTAATAATTTTCTTTTCCATAAAAGATTTATTGAAACAAAAAATATAATCTCCTAAAATTTCTATTTCTTCATCTATCAATTTATTTTTAGAATATTTTGAGACTTTCATTTTTGGAGAGTAAAAAGTGAATTCTTCTCCAGTTTTTTTCACAAAATCTTGTTTTAATAAACTAAGTTTTTTTTTATCGATCTTTAATATAACCCACATAGTTATTTATTTTTGTCCAATTCTCTTTTTAACTCGTCGTATTCTTTCATTTTACGTTTCATGAAATTAATAGTTAATTTTGTTTTTTGAGTTATGCCAGCGGGAGTTAGAACGTAAAAATAGTTAAATTTTTTTGGATTTTTTCTAAAATTTTCTATTTTAACTAAACCTTTGTTTTGAAGAGCTTTTAGACAATAATTAAGTTTTCCTAAACTAAACCCTAGCTCTTCAGCTAACTCTCGTTGAGTTGAGTTGGGTTTGTTCTGAATTTCTCTTAAAATTTTAAAATGATCTTCGTTATTCATATTGTTCAATTGTTGAACAATATACGTTCATTTATTGAACAGTAAAGTTAAATATTGCTTTAATATGTAATTTAAGGAAATATTAGCTATATGTAGTGTTGAATGAGTAATCTATCTTACAAAACAAAAAATTTTTTTCAGTGCATAAATCAAGCCAATTGAGCTATTAGTACTGGTCAGCTACACGCGTTACCGCGCTTCCACATCCAGCCTATCAACGTAGTGGTCTACTACGGCTCTAAAGGAAGAACTAGTTTTGAGGTGAGTTTCCCACTTAGATGCTTTCAGCGGTTATCTCTTCCATACTTAGCTACCCGGCACTGCAGCTGGCGCTACAACCGGTCCACCAGTGGTATGTCCATCCCGGTCCTCTCGTACTAGGGACAGCTCCTCTCAATTCTTCTACACCCATGGCAGATAGGGACCGAACTGTCTCACGACGTTCTGAACCCAGCTCACGTACCACTTTAATTGGCGAACAGCCAAA
>FUFK010043946.1_pt1 | contig 29551 bp, 29 predicted proteins | sample 1021851 | NCBI WGS metagenome assembly FUFK01 (sample SAMEA51879418, study PRJEB19060) | metagenome | reverse complement strand
GCCTCATTTTCATCTAATCCTGATTTTGTTACAATTTCCAATATTACACTTTCTAAACCAATATTTAATCCTTTTACAAAATACGCTTCAAAAAAATTGTCATGAATTGATGTTTTATTATCTAAAGATTGAGCCCAAGAGCCTATTTCTTGGGCTAGTCTACTATTAAATGTATGAGTTCTATTGCTATAAGGAAGATTTTCATTAGACATTAAATTTTTCATATTTTGATTTTTTTTATCAATATCCTCTTGATTTGTTCCAAAAAGATCTAATAGGGATTTACCTTCTTTTGGGGTATCAGGATGTAATGGAAAATGAATTATTTCGATATCTATATCAAATATATTTGTTAATTTTTTAACCCTTGAATCACCAAGATAACACCAAGGACATACATAATCAGTGAACACTTTTAATTTATGAGAACTCATGAAACACACCAAAAGTTTAACAAACAAATAATATACTAAATGTATAATAATAAAGTGTAAATTTTAGCTTTAATCATATTTTAATTATAACAATTCATTTTAATTAACAAAACCTTAATCATATTTTTAAACCTTTGAAACTTATAGTCTAATCCCACTCTAAAGAGCCAGCAGTTTGATATTCTGTAACTCTTGTTTCGAAGAAATTCTTTTCTTTTGATAAATCAACTGATTGTGACATCCATGGAAAAGGGTTTTCTGTGCCATAAACCTTTGGAAGGTCGATTCTTTCGAGTCTTCGATCAGCAATATATTCAACATACTCACAAAACTGTTCAGGGTTAATTCCTAGCAAGCCATTTGGACATGCATCATAAGCATATTTTTTTTCTTGATCTACTGCTTTTATGATAAGCTTCTGAACTTTATCCTTAAGACTATCGGTCCAAACACCATCGTTTTCTGTTTTAATTGTATTTATCAAATCACAACCAAATGCTAAATGAATGCTTTCATCTCTCATTATATATTCAAATTGTTCGCCTATACCAACCATTTTATTTTGTCTTTTTAAAGCTAACATCATTGCAAATCCAGCATAAAAGAAAATACCTTCCATGATCACATAGTAGCCAACCAAATCGTGAAGGAATGTTTGAATATCCTCAGTAGTTTTAATTTCAAAATTGGGGTCCATTATAGATTTAGTTAGACCAACAACAAAATCATCTTTCTCTTTAATTGAAGGAATAGTTTCATACATGGAATAAATATAATCGGGATCTAATCCAAGAGTATCGCAGCAGTAAATAAAGGTATCAGTATGAACTGCTTCTTCGTAGGCTTGCCTTAAAAGATATTGTCTAGACTCTGGATTTGTAACATGTTTATACACTGTAAGAACAATATTGTTCGCGGTTAATGACTCAGCAGTTGAAAAAAAACCAAGATTCCACAATATCATTCTTCTTTCAACATCAGATATTGCTTTATCAGATTTCCATTGCTCTACATCCTTCTGCATGGAAATTTCTTCAGGTGTCCAATTATTTGCAACACCGTCCTTATAATGTTCTCTCGCCCATTTATATGTCATGGGTAGTATCTTGTTTGGATCTGTTTTTGAATTTAATCCTATAATTGACATGTTCCTCTCCTTTTTATAAAAATATTACTGACAAGCTTCACAATCTGGATCCATAATGCTACAAGCGCTAGCGACCTCACTTCCCGGGGCCTCTGAATTTGTAGCTTCATTAATCGCAGGCTGTTGTTCTTCAACAGCAGCTCCTTCTTCGACTTTTTTATACTCTCTTTTCTGAGTGTAACCAAATTTGTTAGCATCTAAAGTCGATTTTTCAATCTGACTTGCAGCTAATGTTCGCAGATAATAAGTAGTTTTTAAACCAAACTTCCAAGCAGCTGTATATATTTCACTTAACTTCTTACCTGACACACCTTGCATAAAAACATTGTGTGATTGACTTTGATCAATCCATTTTCCTCTTACTGAAGTATGCTTCAAGAGTACAACGGGATCTATTGAAAATGCTTCTTTATATTTGTTCTTTATGTCTTCGGGTAATTCTTCTATATGATCTAAGTTTCCATCGAAATACTTGATTTTATCTAACATATCCTTGGACCATAAGTTTAAAGCTTTTAAATCATTAATAAGATAATTATTAACAACGGTAAACTCGCCACTCATATTGGCTTTAACATAAATATTTTTATATATTGGCTCAATGCAAGGATAACAGCCTGCAATATTTGAAATTGTTGCTGTAGGAGCAATAGCCATGGTATTTGAATTTCTCATTCCGTTTTCTTTAACCTTAGATTTTAAACCTTCCCAGTCGAGTGAAGTTATTTTATTAACATCGATATTTTGACCTCTCTCTTCCTCTAATAAGCTAAGAGAATCTAGTGGGAAGATACCCCTATCCCACTTTGAACCTTTAAAGGACTCATAAGCTCCTCTCTCTTTTGCTAAATCGGAAGAAGCACTTATTGCATGATACGAAATTTGTTCCATCAGTTGATCAGAAAAATTTAAAGCCTTTTGTGAATCAAATGGAAGATCAAGCTTAAACAATGCATCTTGCAATCCCATAATGCCAAGACCAATTGGTCTATGCTTCATGTTTGAGTTCTCTGAGGTTTCCACTGAATAATAATTAATGTTTATAACGTTATCGAGCATTCTGATTGCAGTTGTAACTGTTTGTTTTACTTTTTCCTCATCAAGTTTTCCATCTTTCATATGCTGCTTTAAATTAACGGACCCCAAATTACATACTGCAATTTCTTCACTGGCTTTTGTATTAAGTGTTATTTCGGTACAGAGGTTAGATGAGTGAACAACTCCCTCGTGTTGCTGGGGTGATCTTAGATTGCATGAATCCTTGAAAGTTATCCACGGATGACCTGTTTCAAAGAGCATTGTAAGCATTTTTCTCCATAACTCTTTTGCTTTTATTTTTTTGAATTGTCTAAGCTCTCCTTTTTCACCCATTTCCTCATACTCGGCATATCTTTCTTCAAATTCTTTACCAATTAAGTCATGTAGATCAGGTGTTTCGCCTGGNGAGAAAAGTGACCAGTCTTCATCNTTTTGAACTCTTTTCATGAAAAGATCNGGCACCCAGTTGGCCGTATTCATATCATGTGTTCTTCTTCTATCNTCTCCTGTNTTTTTTCTCAGTTCNAGGAACTCTTCAATATCCATATGCCATGTTTCTANATAAGAACACATAGCACCCTTTCTCTTACCACCTTGATTAACTGCGACNGCTGTATCATTTGCAACTTTNAGGAAAGGAACTACACCTTGGCTTTTTCCNTTTGTTCCTTTTATGTANGATCCAAGAGATCTCACCGGTGTCCAATCATAACCAAGTCCTCCAGCCCATTTAGAGAGTAGAGCCATATCTTGGTATGCAGTGAAGATGCCTTTCAAGTCATCTGGTACAGTTGATAAATAGCAAGACGAAAGCTGTGGTCTTACGGTTCCAGAGTTAAAAAGGGTGGGTGTTGAACTCATGTAATCAAAGCTTGATATTAAGTTGTAAAACTCTATTGCTCTTTCTTCTCTTTTTTCTTCTTCCATTGCAAGACCCATAGCAACTCTCATAAAGAAAACTTGAGGTAACTCATATCTTGTATCATCTGAATGGATAAAATACCTGTCATAGAGCGTTTGCAGTCCAAGATATGTAAATTGGTTATCTCTTGTGTGGTCTATTGCATGACCTATTTTTTCTAAATCAAATGTTTTTAGTTCGGGATTAAGAATGTCTAGTTCAATACCCTTATCGATGTAGCTTAAGAGGGCTTTTGGATAATATTCTTGCATATCTCCGAATGTTGCATCTTCTGCAATACCCAAAAATTCAAGAGCTTCGTTTCTTATTTGATCCATTAAAATTCTAGCTGTCACAAAGGAATAGTTTGGTTCTTTTTCAACTTTTGTTCTTGCTGTCATGATTAGGCTGGCTCTCATATCTGCAACAGATACGCCATCGTAAAGATTACCAATTGATTCTTCTAAAACTACCTTTGGATCTACATCATCTAGCCCATCGCATGCATCGGTAATAATTGATGAAAGTCTTACAACATCAAGTGGCACCGTTTCACCATTTTTCTTTGTTACGCTTATNTTTACTTCTTTATCGAGCTCTATATTCTTTTTCTCTGGTTTTCCTCTTTTCTTTGCTCTTTCTTCCCGGTATAAAATATAGCTTCTTGCTACTTGATATTCTTCNTTTCGCATTAATTGGAGTTCAACCTGGTCTTGTATTTCTTCAATNTGCAAAGTTCCACCAGAAGGCATTCTTCTGGNAAANATATCCATAATCTCAGATGTTATTTCTTCAACTTTCTCATGTATTCTCTCACTTGCGGCAGCATTGCCACCCTCATTGGCAAGGAAAGCTTTTGTTACAGCTACTTGTATTTTTTCATTTTCGAAAGCAACAACTTTTCCATTTCTTTTTATGACTCTAAGTTTGCCGGGCGCAGCCAGATTTATATCTTCTTGAATTTTTGGCGGCGTTACCTTTATTTCTTTTTCTGTTATTTCGTTCTTTTGCATTTCCTTTTCCCAAAAAATCCCCTACAAAATCTATTTATATTTATTCGGGTGAGGCAAGAATTTTTATGTTTTTTGTATGCGCTTTTTAGATTTTCCTTAGCCTTCGTACATATAATCAAATTGTGGATAAGAAATCAACCCCAAAAACACAATATATTGTGAATTTTTTACTTTTATTCACTATATAGTGTGTATATGGTGTAAAAGTAATGTAAAAAAGTAGTTGATAAGATGTGGATAAATGTAAAAATATCAAAATGAAATACGTACTTTCCATAGATCAAGGAACAACAAGCTCACGTGCAATAGTTTTTGATGAAAATCAAAAAATAATTGCAGAAAGTCAGAGAGAATATGAGCTTCAATATCCAAATGATGGTTGGGTTGAGGCAAATCCGGATGAAATACTGAGTAGTGTAAAAGAAACAATAAAAGAAACATTGGAAAGAGCTGATGTTGATATTGCCGCTTGCGGAATCACGAACCAAAGAGAAACAGTGATTGTTTGGGATAGGTTGACAGGTAAACCTATATATCCNGCAGTTATATGGCAGGACAGAAGAACCTCGGATTTATGTAATGATCTAAAAAAGGAAAAAAATTTAGAAAGTGAAATTAGAAAAAAAACTGGACTTCTGTTAGATCCATATTTTTCCGCTACAAAAATTAAGTGGATCCTTGATAATGTGGAGAATGCCAGGAGAATGGCAGAAAATGGCGAGCTTTGTTTTGGAACAATAGAAACTTATCTAATTTGGAATCTCACAGAAGAAAAAAACCATAAAACTGATGCAACAAATGCCTCGAGAACAATGTTAATGAATCTTGAAACTTTAGGGTGGGATGACTCACTTCTTGAGATATTTGATATACCAAAAAATATTCTTCCTGAAATATGTTCCTGTGATGATAATTTTGGTTCAATCGGTGCTTATGATCAAAAGTTTCCAATAACTGGAGTAATAGGCGATCAACAATCAGCACTNTTTGGACAAAATTGCTTCGAGTTCGGCGAAATGAAAAGCACTTACGGAACGGGCTGTTTTTTAATGGTTAATACGAAAGAAAAAATCTNTGAATCTCAAGCAAGATTGCTTTCAACAGTGGGATGTATGCTTGGCAAAAGTGTTTCCTATGCTCTTGAGGGCAGTATCTTTTCTGCCGGTACCTCAATTCAATGGCTGAGAGATGAAATGCAGTTCTTTGATGATTCTTCTGAAAGTGAGGAACTTATTAACGAAGACTTTGACTCAAGGGGCATTAACTTTATTCCTGCATTTACTGGTCTTGGAGCCCCACATTGGAATTCTGAAATAAGAGGAAGTATTCATGGCATTCAGAGAGATAGTAGCAAAGAAGATATAATCACAGCAGTATTTAAAGCTATTTGTTTCCAAACCCTTGAAATCGTTGAGGCTTTGGAACTTGACGGTGTTTCAGTCCGTTCTTTAAAGGTTGATGGTGGGATGGTAAAAAATAGGAAGTTTCTTCANCTATTAAGCAATACTTTATCGACAAATGTAAAAAAACCTGACCAAATTGAATCAACTGCAGTAGGTGCTTTTAAGATTGCCTTGCTGGGATCTGGCATCAAAGATATAGATGAAATCCAAGAAATTGGTTCATATAATGAAGTTAAGTCAAAACAATCTCCAAAATTAATTGATGATTATCAAATCTGGAAGAATTACTTAACAAAAAATCTCTAATTTAAGAAAGGGTATAAGATCTAGTCTCAACCTGAGCAATACTATTTATTTCTTCGTGAGAAACTAAAATACATACAATTTCTCTATCTTTTGCAAAATCTGAAATAATTTTTATTATTTCAATTTTATTATTTTTATCTTGATTTGAAACAGGCTCATCAATTAAAAGGATTTTTGGTTCTGAGTATATTGCTCTTGCTATTGAAGCCCTTTGTTGTTGCCCTCCTGATAGTTCATGAGGGTATTTAGAGAGATGGTTCTTAATAGAAAGATTATCAATTAATGTATTAAATAATTCTTTATTTCCATTTTCAGAAAATTCAATATTTTGTTTAATATTTAAATGCGGAAATAAAGCAAAATCTTGAAAAACAAAGCCGATATTTCTTTTTTCAGGCTCAACAAATTTATCGATACTTGATTGAATATTGTTATCAAGCATTATTAAACCAGATGAGGGTTTTTCTAATCCAGCGATTAAATTTAACAATGTAGTTTTTCCAGAGCCGCTCGGTCCTGAGACTAGATTTAAGACTCCAGAATTAAAGTTAAGATTTAAATCTTTGAAAACTTCTTCATTTTGATAAGAAAAATCTAGGGATTTTATAATTAAATTCATTTTTTTATATGCCTTAATAATTGTATATATTAAACTAGCTTACTTTCCACAAAAAGTTTTATGTATAAATATAAGATATTCAACAATATAGCCCCCGAGGGGACTGATTACTTAGTCAAAGAGAATTTAATACTAAATGAAGAAGAGCCAGAGGCTCTTTTATTAAGAAGTAAAGTCTTGAATGAAAATAACTTCAATGATCAGTTACTGTGCATCGGCAGAGCAGGAGCTGGAGTAAACAATATTCCAGTTGATATTGCCTCAAAAAGAGGGGTTGTAGTATTTAATACGCCTGGTGCTAATGCAAATGCTGTAAAGGAGCTTGTTTTGTGTGGGTTACTTTTATCCTCAAGGGGGATAATTCAGGGAAACTCTTTCGCGAAGAGTCTAAAAATTGATGAAGCTAGTGAATTTAATTCAAAAATTGAGAAGGAAAAAAAGAATTTTAAAGGAAGCGAGCTTTATGGAAAAACACTGGGTGTTGTTGGTCTCGGCGCTATTGGATCAATGGTAGCCCAATCTGCTGATGCTTTGGGTATGAAGCTTATAGGTTATGATCCATATATTTCTATAGATGCTGCATGGCGTTTACCAAAAGAGGTACAAAAGGCAAACTCAATTGAAGAGCTTGTTGGATGTTCAGACTTTATTTCTATTCATGTTCCTCTTGTTGATAGTACAAAAGATTTAATATCTAAGGATTTGTTAAAGCATTTTAAACAGGGATCCAAGCTCATTAACCTTTCAAGGGGAGGAATTGTAAATAACAATGATGTTATTGAAGCCCTGCAAAGTAAAATTTTGAGCTCTTTTGTTACAGATTTTCCATCTATAGAGCTATCACAAAGAGCAAATGATTTTGGCGACGTCATTTTATTACCCCANATTGGAGCAAGTACATCAGAAGCCGAAGTGAANTGTGCTGTTATGGCAGCTGAGCANGTTGTTGACTTTCTAAAAAATGGCAACATTATTAATTCCGTTAATTTTCCAAGAATTAAGCTAAGTAGATCAACTGATCATAGATTAGTTGTTATTAATAAGAACGAACCAGGNATGATCGGGAAGATTGCAGAATTTATTGCGAATAAAAAATTAAATATTAGCGATATGGTAAATAAGAGTAGGGATGATATTGCAATTAATTTAATAGATCTTGATGGCGAGCCACCCAAAGAATTAATTGAAGATCTTACAAAAATTGAGCATGTACTATCAGTGAGACTATGCTAAAAACTGCATTTTTTTAATCTATGACATCAAATAATAAATATTTTTAATGTGAAACATTTGTTCATATTTGCCCACAAGGTTTGTGGCAAGCATATAGTTTTTGTTTATAGCAAATTAAATAAGATTAAATTAGATACTAAATATACGTAAAGTACTGATATAAGGTAATATATAATAAAATTGATCAATTTTTGATCAATCTTATAGAGACCCTTATTTAATAATGTTTTTTAATATAATATTAAAGTTATCCATAAAGTTATCCACAGAATCTGTGGATAAGATTTTATAGTTTTATGAGTGATCTTTTCAAAGGTGTAGATATTAGCTGGAAACCATTTCTAGAGGGTGAGTTCCAAAAAGATTATATGAAAAAAATTAAAGCCTTTCTTGTAGATTGCTCTAAAAATAATAGAGTAATTTATCCCCANCCAANGGACATTTTTAAATCACTGGAATTAACCTCATTTAATAATGTAAAGGTGGTGATTTTAGGACAAGATCCATATCATGGACCAAATCAAGCTCATGGTCTTGCTTTCTCAGTTCAGAAAAATGTACCTAATCCACCTTCACTAAAAAATATTTTCAAGGAAATATCTGAAGATCTAAAAACTGAAATGAGATCCCAAGGAGATCTTACGAACTGGGCACACCAAGGAGTTCTTCTATTGAATACATGTCTGAGTGTTTTTCCAGGTAGTCCCGGATCTCATTCTAATCTCGGTTGGCAAGAATTTACTGATGNAGTAATTAGAGCAGTTGATACAAAGGATAGAATTGTATTTTTACTTTGGGGATCCTATGCACGAAANAANAAAGAACTTCTTTNTAANAACAAAAATTTAATTTTAGAGGCTCCTCACCCTTCACCCTTATCAGCGCATAGAGGTTTCTTTGGATGNAANCATTTTTCAAAAACTAATAACTTTCTTCGTAAGCATAAGATAAATGATATTGATTGGATTAGTTAGGAATAAAACTAACAAGTTTAAAAATATCCTTTTCAAACGATATCTCTTTCAAAGTCACAATTTTTTTTGAATCTATATTCGCTTCATCATCAGATTTAATAGGAAGAATTTCTTTTTTCTTTTTACTTAGATGTTCTGTTCTTGCAATAACTTCTTGCCCTCTGAAACAACCTTTTGAGAAGGATACATGACTTTTATTCATCCCAACATCATGAGGCCTATATTTGTTAATATCCCTATAATCGAATGAAAATTGACCCATAAGCAAAATATTCAACTCAAACTGTTCGACTGTAAGAAATTTTTCATCATTATTTGCTTTCAGATCAATATCGCAAAATAATCCGTTGTTTGAAAAGATATACTCAAAATTGTCATTATTTTGAGAGAATTTGTAGAAGACTTCCTTTGAGCTTATTTCCATTTCAAGCTTATAGAATTTTATAAATTTATTTAATTCTTCAAATAAAATACTTAAGCCTGATTCATCAACGTAAACCTCAAGACCATTTTCATTTGATAGCAAAAATTCAGCTTTTATAAATCCTTTTTCGTCACAAAGACATGACTGTATATACCTACTCGAATCAAGATCATTTAAATCTGCAGTAACTTGGCCTTGAAGAAGTTCAAATATATTGTCTTCACTGCCTTTAAAGGAAATAACCTTTTTATTAATAGCAAAAGATCCCGGTTTGAAATATGATTCTAGTTTTTTGATAATTATAGGTATATTGTTTTAAATTATTTTATCCGATGAAAGCTGAAATAAATAGAATTAAGTGGAAATCCAGAAGGGGAATGCGTGAGCTCGATCTTCTGTTTGAAAATTTCTTTAAATTTCATGCTGACAAAATATCAGAAAGTGAACTCCAGACACTTCGTGAACTTTTAGTTTATGATGATCAATCATTGTTTGATTTTATTTTTAAAGGAATAAAGCTTGGAAATTCTGATCATGAAGATTTCATAAAAAAATATTTAAAAAAATATGAGAAATAGAAGAACTTTTTATACTTTTGAATGTCTTAATGTTTGAGGTATGAGTAATGAATATTCCTCAGAAAAATGAAGCCTCACTTTTAAAGAAGGCAAGAAATGGAGACAAAGATGCTTTTAACCTTATGGTTATTAAATATCAGCCACGNATTATGAGTGTTTTATATGGCTTTTTAAAAACTCACTCAGATGCTGAAGATCTNACTCAGCAGACATTTATTAAGGCATGGACTAATCTTGAAAAGTTTAGAGGAGATAGTAGTTTCTATACCTGGATATATAGAATAGCAATTAATTTAGCAAAAAATTTTGTTAAAAAGCCATCAACACAATTTGAAAAAACATCTATATCAATTGATGAGCATCAATATGACTTACCTCAAGATCTAGATCCATTATCATTTATCTCCAATGAACAACTTAAAAAAGACCTTAATTTATTTTTAAGTTCAATGCCTGAAAAATTAAAAACTGCATTTTTCCTGAGAGAGTTTGAAGGAAAGAGTTATGAAGAAATTGCTACAGTCACTAATTGTCCTGTTGGAACTGTCAGATCGAGAATATTCAGAGCAAGGGAAGAAATAGTTAATTATTTTAAAGAAGAATTATATGAAAAAGACTGATATANACCAATTGATATCGGCTTATTATGATAATGAGTTGACTGAGGGTGAATTAGATTATTTGCTAGAGGCGACAAAAAAAGATCCTGAGTTATTAAGTAAGTTAAAAAATTATGGATTAATTAGTGTCATTTCTGAAAAAGATGACAAGGTAGTCTCAATTTTTACAAATATTTCAGATTTTGTTCAAAAAAGATGGGTTGGCAATGGACTAACTGCAGCAGCAACAGTTCTTCTTACAGTTATGATTATAAATAACCCTTTTGATTCTAGATTTTCTGAGTCAGAGTTTATTAACTCCCAAATAAGGGANGCTATTGAGAGTGAAGAGGCTGCCAAAACTTTCAGCATGATTGAAAAGGATCTGATACCTCATGTAATGTCCGTAATTGACAGCAATGGAAAATTATATGGAGATGATCTTGCAATTGATCTCTCTCCAGTTGGTTTTAATCGCTTAGATAACAATCCTGGACATTTTGTTAAGGGTAAAAGGAAGATTCAGGTTAGAGTTGAACCTAATAGGATTGGCATAAATGAAAACAAGTATTGGAAGTCAGGTAATAAACTTATCTATTTGTATCCAACTGCTGATGGCAGAATAATTTCTATATATGGGGATTTGTCAATTCAAGAGGTTGAAAAAATCATTCCAGTCCTAATTAAATAACAGATGAAAAGACTTTTAGTATTACCAATCTTTTTCTTTTTACTTATCGAAGCATTTGATCAGGATATTCCAGAGCTCGTTGAAAATACATCTCCAGCAGTTGTTAACATAACATCAAAAAGAGAAGTTACTTATTCAAATCAGGATTATTTTAGAGGTATGCCAGAAGAGTTTGAAAGATTTTTTGGTATTCCTAGAGATTTCGGACAACAGCCACAAACAAGAGAATCTGTTGCATATGGATCAGGCTTCTTCTTTAGAGAAAACTACCTTTTGACTAATTATCATGTTGTAAATGATGCGACTGAAGTTATTGTTTCGCTGACTGATAGAAGAGAATTTAAAGCAGAAGTTATTGGNGTCGATATGTTATCAGATCTAGCCGTTCTTAAAATCGATGGTGAAGATCTTCCCAGCTTGGAAATGGGCAGCAGTGATGAACTTAAAGTTGGTGATTGGGTTGTTGCAATTGGTTCACCATTTAGTTTTGATTTTTCAGTAACAGCTGGCATCGTAAGCGCAAAAGGTAGAAGCATTCAAAACCAAAACATTGGAGGCTACGTTCCATTTATTCAAACTGATGTAGCAATAAATCCAGGTAACTCCGGCGGACCCTTATTTAATCTAGAGGGTGAGGTAGTTGGAATAAATTCTCAAATTTATTCAAGAAGTGGAGGCTATCAAGGAGTGTCATTCTCCATTCCAATTGATGTAGCGATAGAAGTGGCAGATCAAATAATTTCATCTGGTGAGGTTGCTAGAGGTTACCTTGGTGTAAGAATGGGTGATGTAGATTCTGATCTGGCTCAAGCGCTTGGAATGAAAAAACCATATGGGGCTTTGATAAATAGTATTGAAAAAGACGGAGCCGCAGATAATGGGGGGTTAAAAACTGGCGATGTGATTATTGAGTTTGCTGGCGAAGAAGTTAAGTTTGCTGGAGATTTGCCTCATATTGTTGGGAGAAAATTGCCAGGCACTAAATCAACTGCAAAAGTTGTAAGAAATGGGAAAACGATCAAACTGGATTTTATTCTTGGTAAATTAGAAAGTTCTAATAATACCTTTGTTCCTGCCTCTTCAACAGAAAATGAATACCCTCTTGGTATTAAGGTTGAGGATCTTCCAGATGATTTTGATGCAGCTGATGAAGGAGTAGTTGTTACAAAAGTAGATAACACCTCAAACTCTGCAACAAAGATATTAGAGGGAGATGTTATCACAGACATACAATCNGGTTTTCAAAGGTACTCTGTTAAAGATTCTGATAGCTTTAACGAAATTGTCTCGAAGTTCGAAAGTGGGGATAAAATAGCAATCTTTGGTCTCAGAGGTGGCTCTAGGTTTATTGTGCCAATAACAGTTGATTAGATTTATCTCATAATAAGTAAGCTTTTTCATTTAAAATACCTTACTTATGAAACACATACGTAACTTTTCTATAATTGCACATATTGATCATGGCAAGTCTACACTCTCTGATAGATTAATAGAGTTCTGTGGGGGACTTTCCGCTAGAGAGATGTCCAGTCAGATCCTGGATTCCATGGAGATAGAGCAAGAGAGAGGTATTACCATTAAGGCGCAGGCTGTTTCTTTGGAATATACCCATAAAGATAAAACATATTTATTGAACTTTATTGACACTCCTGGACATGTAGACTTTTCATATGAAGTTTCTAGATCACTATCAGCATGCGAGGGAGCTCTTCTATTAGTTGATGGCTCTCAGGGAGTAGAGGCGCAAACACTTGCAAATTGTTATACAGCAGTTGATCAAGGTTTAGAGGTAATTCCTGTTATAAATAAAATTGATCTTGATCAAGCTGATCCTGATAGAGTCAAGCAAGAAATTGAGGATATGATAGGCCTTGACTCAACAACAGCACCTCTTGTTAGTGCCAAATCAGGACTTGGGGTAGAGGAGCTTTTAGAAAACCTTATTGAAAAGGTACCCCCACCAGTTGGAAATATAGAAGATGAACTAAAAGCACTGATTATCGATTCATGGTTTGATCCCTATCTTGGAGTTGTATCGCTTATAAGGATCGTTAATGGAGAAATCAAAGTAGGCGAAAAGATCAAAGTTTATTCAACTAACCAAACCTACAAAGTAGAAGATGTAGGAATATTTTCNCCAAAAAAAATTAAAAAAGAAAAACTTTCTGCTGGGGAAGTTGGCTATTTAGTCTCTGGAATTAAAGATATTAAAGGTGCTCCAGTTGGAGATACTCTTACCTCTAATCTAAAAGAAGAAATAAAACCACTGCCTGGTTTTAAAACAGTCACACCTAATGTTTTCTCTTCCCTTTTTACCATTGACTCTGATGATTATGAAAGGTTTAGAGATGCATTATCTAAACTTGCGCTTAATGATTCCTCATTAGTTTATGAGCCCGAGGTTTCAGATGCTCTTGGCTTTGGGTTTAGGTGTGGATTTTTGGGAACGCTACATATGGAGGTTGTGCGTGAAAGATTAGAGAGAGAATATGATTTAGATCTTATTTCAACAGCACCTTCTGTCCAGTATGAAGTTCTCAGAACAGATGGAGAGACTATTATTTGTGACAATCCATCTCAACTTCCTGAACCAAATTACATTGAAGAAATTAGAGAGCCAATTGTTAGAACAAATATTCTAACTCCAAATGAGTATGTGGGTTCAGTTATTACCTTATGTAATAACAATAGAGGTGTTCAAAAAAACATGGAATATTTTGGTAATCAAGTATCTATTGTCTTTGAACTGCCTCTTGGAGGAGTAATAATTGATTTCTTTGATCAAATTAAGTCTATTACAAAGGGTTTTGCATCTGTAGAGCATTCTTTGATCGGATTTGTGAAATCTGATCTGACTAAAATTGATGTCTTAATAAATAATAATAAAGTTGATGCACTCTCTATGATTGTTCATAAATCATTTTCTAATAGAAAGGCTCGAGAAATCGCAAAAAATCTTCAGAAGTTAATTCCAAGACAGATGTTTGATGTTCCAATACAGGTTACACTTGGATCAAAAATTATCTCTAGAGAGACAGTTAAAGCATATAGAAAAAATGTTACTGCAAAGCTATACGGTGGCGATGTAACAAGAAAAAAGAAACTTTTAGAGAAACAAAAAGAAGGCAAGAAAAAAATGAAACAACTCGGAAGTGTCTCGATACCCCAGGAAGCGTTCTTAAACTATTTTAACTCTGGTGATTAATGTTTGGATTGGATAAAGATACAGGGAATTTAATAATTATAATTTCAGTTCTAGGGATTATTGTTTGCCTTTGTGTGTGGCTATTAAAAAGTTTAAATATTATTTTAAAAAACCATGATATTAAAGAGGTTGAGAATTATCTAAGCTGGATAGGAGTCTCTTTGGCGTTTTTAATTCTTCTGATGATTTTTGTGACGGCAGGAGATCTTGGCATCCTACTGCTGGTAGGTTCAATAGTAAGTTTTTTACTAATGATAGTTGGATTAATTACAAAAAATACGGAAATCATAAAAACGGGAAGAGGTTGGTTTTTACCATTCTTTTTAATATTTATTTTAAGAACTTTTCTTTTTGAGCCATATCAAATACCGTCTGGTTCAATGATGCCTGGACTTAAAGTTGGAGATTTTATACTCGTTAAAAAATTTACTTATGGTATCAAGGTTAATAGAACAGGATCTCCCATTGCCTTTGGAAAAGATCCTGAGCTTGGCGATGTAGTTGTCTTTATTCCACCACATGACCATAGACCTTTTGTAAAAAGATTGATTGGCAAACCTGGAGACAGAATTACTTATATAAAAAAGAAAATATATGTAAATGGAAAACCTATTAATCAAAAGCTTTTGAGCGAAGAGGNCAATGTAAGGATTTACGAAGAAATGCTTGATGATAAAACTATCCAGATTCAACAAATTACTTCGCGCATTAATTATCCTGAGGAGTGGATAGTTCCGAAAGATATGTACTTTGTCGTTGGAGACAACAGAGATAATTCAAATGACAGCAGATATTGGGGCTTCGTGCCAAGAGAAAATTTTATGGGCACCGCAGATTATATTTGGATGTCTTGGGAGTGTTGGACATGTGCACCATCATTTAAGCGAGCAGGTAAAATTAATTAATGTACAAGAAGCTATATGAAAGAATTAATTACTCTTTTCAAGATGAGGATATTTTAGATCTTGTATTTACGCACAAAAGTTCTGGAAAAAAGAATAATGAGAGGTTGGAATTCCTGGGAGATGCAATTCTTGGAGCTGTAATATCGGAGGAATTATATAATCGATTCTCAAACATCAATGAAGGGGACTTAACAAGAATAAGAGCAGCCCTCGTTAATGGCTCAACATTAACAAAAAAAGGAAAAGAGCTTGATCTTTTAGCTCTTGCAAAGCTTTCGAAGGCTGCAAAAAATTTATCAGATTTAGAGGATTCATCAATTTTAGGAACNATTTTTGAGGCACTAGTTGGTGGAATTTATTTAGATTCTTCTTGGCATGAAACCAAAGCAGTAATTTTATCTTTATATCTAAATGATCTTGAATCAATTGATATTCAAAATTCTTTTAAGGATCCTAAGTCTGAATTACAAGAATATCTTCAGTCACTAGGAGAAAAGCCTCTTGAGTATATTTGCAAAAAATCTAGAAATGGTTCAAATGACATTTTTGAATGTTGTGTAGTTTTTGATGGAAATAAATTCAAGGATTCAGGAAAATCAAAAAAGAAGGCGCAAATGAAAGTCGCTGAAAAAATTCTTAGATCAATAAAATGAAAAACTTTTGTGGCTTAGTTTCTATTGTTGGAAGACCAAATGTGGGTAAATCAACCTTACTAAATAGATTAATCGAGCAAAAGATTTCAATAACTTCAAGAAAGTCTCAAACTACAAGGAATAATATTTTAGGTATTAAGACAAAAGATAATTATCAAATGGTATTTATTGATACACCTGGAGTTCACATAAACGCTTCCAAAGTTATGAATAAAGTCTTAAATCAGAGTGCTCTTGGTGCAATTGAGGATGCTGATCTAATAATCTTTATGCTTCAAAGAAATAAAATAAATACTCTCGATGAACTTATTCTTGAAAGACTTAAAGGAATTAAAACTAAAAAGATTTGTGTAATAAATAAGATTGATCAAGTTGCATCTATAAATACTCTATTACCTGTTATTGAAAAACTAAGAAGTGAGAAAGATTTTGCCGAAATAATTCCTGTTTCAGCTAAAACAGGTAAAAACATACATGAACTAGAGAATATGATCTGTCAAAATCTACCTGAAAATAATCATCTTTACGACAGCGATACTAAGTTCCTTGCAAAAGAGTCATTTATGATCTCAGAAATCATAAGAGAAAAAATAATAAGATTCTTAGGCGAAGAGCTCCCACATGAAACTTATGTTCAGTTGCAAAAGCTTGAGGACAAAGAAAATATTATTAATATTGATGCTGAAATAATTGTAGCTAGAGAGTCACAGAAAGGGATTGTAGTCGGCAAAAACGGAGCTAAGCTAAAAAAAATTGGCGAGAAAGCTAGGATAGATCTTGAAAAATTCTTTAATAAGAAAGTTTTCCTAAAAACATGGGTAAAAACTAAAAAAAATTGGAACAATGATTCAGACTTTATCTCCAGCCTTGGTATAGGCAGTTTATATGACTGAATTATGGCATGATGCTTTTCTTTTACATCAAAGGCCATATGGCAATACGAGCGTTATAGCCGAGATGTTTACTTTGGAAAATGGTCGTATATCTGTAATTGCACGTGGCGCTAAAAAACCAAAATCTAAGTTTTTTGGTGTTTTATCTCCTTTTTCAAAATTAAGGATTACATATCGAGGTAGGTCAGAACTAAAAACTTTAACCAATGTGGACAAAGAAGATATTTTTTCGGATAGTTTTTCAAAGCTCTCTTATACACTTCTATATATAAATGAGCTTTTAATAAAGATCCTTCCTCAAGGCGCTCCGCAAAGTGAGTTGTTCAATCTCTATGACAAGTTCTTAATAGAAGTAAAATCCTGCGAAGAAATTGATATAGTCCTAAGGAAATTTGAATTAGATTTATTAGAAATGCTCGGTTATGGAATTAACTTTATAAATGAGGTTGATTCGGGACATAGTATTGAATTGAATAAATCTTATGATTTTGTTCCTGAGCTTGGCTTCAAAGAGTCTCCTAATGGACTTTTTGAAGGTAATGAGATCGTCTCTATATCAAAATTAAATTTTACGGATATAGACAAAAAAAAATTTAAATCATTAACAACAATGGCGATAGGCTATAGTCTTGACGGCGGTGATTTAAAAAGCAGAGAAATTTTTAAGACTTTAAAAAAATGATAATAGGAACAGGCATAGATATTGTTGAAATTGATCGCTTTAAGAAAATTAAAGATCTTAAAGGAATAGCAAAAAAAATCCTTCACACCAATGAACTTGAAGAATTTAATAAAAAAGCTAAAGACCAAACTATATTTCTTGCAAAAAAATTTGCGTTCAAAGAGGCATTTGTTAAAGCGCTTGGAACTGGCTTTAGAGAGCCTTATTACTTAGATAGAATTGAGATTATTAAGGATAAATTAGGTAAACCCTCTGTTGTTACGCATGAAGAAGCAAAAAAAGAATTTGAGAATTTGGGGATAACAAAAGCACATGTTAGTCTTTCAGATACAGAAAACTATGTTGTTGCATTTGTAGTATTAGAAACATGAATACCTTCATACTATTAGGACCACCTGGAGCAGGAAAGGGCACTCAAGCAGATCTTATTTCAGCTGATCTAGGTATCCCAAAAATAAGTACTGGCGATATGTTGCGATCTGCTGTGGCCTCTAAAAGTGACTTAGGTAATAGAGTTGAAGATATTCTTAACTCCGGCAAGCTCGTCTCAGATGATATTATTATTGAATTAATAAATGATCGCATCAATCAGTCAGATTGTAAGTCTGGTTACTTATTCGATGGAGTGCCAAGAACTTTGGGGCAAGCCAATCTTTTTTTACAAAATGGTATAGAGGTAAACAAGGTTATAGATATATCACTTGATGATGAACTAATTATTAAAAGGATGTCTGGCAGAAGATTTCATATAGCATCTGGTAGAAGCTATCATATTGAATTCAATCCGCCCAAAGCTGAAGGCNTNGATGACGAGACAGGAGANCCATTAATTCAAAGAGAGGATGATTTCCCTGAGACTGTTAAAAAAAGGCTTGAGGTTTATCATTCTCAAACNAAACCATTAACAGATTTTTACAAATCAAAGGCCTCAGAAGGCATTATTAGTTTTATTTCTATTAACGGTAATCAGTCAGTTGATGAAGTTTTTAGTGAAATTAAGTCTTATTTATAAAAATGAAAATAATTTCTTATGACGGCTCTATGCAAGAAAAATCGTCAATGTCAGTCCTCCTAGAAGATGATATTAAGACAGAAATAATAGAGCACGGAAAAAAAACTAGACCTTCATGGGAAACATTTTTTAAAAAATTGCATCTTCGTCATGAAGATTTATCAAACATTGATCTTTTTCTTGTTTGCACTGGTCCAGGATCTTCTTATACCGCAGTTCGATCATCAGTTAGTTTTTTTAAAGCTTTATGCACTGGGTTAAATAAGCCATTAGCTGGTATTAGCTGTGACGAACTAAGAGATTTTAGACAAAAAAATAAAGGCACTGACAAAGCTAACTCGATTGAGATGATAAATCTCGTTAAGCTAAGCGTTGATGATTATTTAGACTCAGCTCCTTCTTCTGTGAATCCAATTCATGATGAGGAGCATAGCTTTAGAGAGATGAATGTCTGATATTTTTTTAAGCCTTATTCTTGGGCTTATTCAAGGCCTTACAGAATTTCTTCCCATATCAAGCTCAGCTCATCTTCTAATCCCTTCTCTTGTATTTGGTGCAAATGATTTAGGATTAGGCTTTGATATTGCGGTTCATGCAGGAACTCTGTGTGCTGTTATCTATTTCTTTAAGGATGATCTAAAAGTTTATGCATTATCGATATTTAATTCTTCCAACAGGTATCAAAATGAAAGAAGGGTTGCTATTAATTTATTGATTGCAACAATACCGATTGTCTTTGCAGGAATATTATTTAATGACTTAATTTCACAAAGATTAGTAACTAAAGAACTTATTGCATGGTCAAATATTTTCTTTGCTTCTCTGCTTCTATTGAGTTTTTATTTATCTAAAAAAAATAAGGATATATTTCATTTATCTATACTAATGAGCCTTTTTATAGGCTGTGCTCAAGTCTTTGCATTAATTCCAGGTGCCTCAAGGTCAGGAGTGGTAATAATGGCTTGTNTATTTTTAGGATTAAATTTAAAAGATTCCTCCAGATTTGCATTTCTTTTAGCCATTCCAACCATTTTGGGAGCATTAATCTTTTTGGTTGGTGATTCAATTGCTGCTAATTTGGATATTTTCAATGCACAACTTTTCATTGGATTTATAACCTCTGCATTGGTTGCTTTTTTTACTATTAAGTATTTTCTNCAATTTGTTGAGCGGATTGGCATGACGCCTTTTTTTGTATATAGAATCTTTTTAGGCCTACTATTGATAATTTTGTGAAAGAAGAAGATTTCTTTTATATAAATAATATTCTTCACTATAAGATTAGTGATAAAGAAAGTTTAAGTTTTGATTTTCTTAAAGGTAGGTTATTTAATCGACTGAAGAGGATTGAACATGAATCATTAATTAAGAAAGCTATAGGTAAAAATAAAGTTAAATTAAAAATTTTTGACGCCACAGCAGGATCACTTATTGATTCAATAATTTTTTTAAAGCTTGGTCACAGAGTTGTTGCATGCGAGCAAAGTAAAATTCTNTATAGGCTTTTAGATGANGCTATTTTAAGNGCAAAGAATGAGTATAATTTTTTTGAAAATCTCTCATTTATCAATTCAGACTCAGCAAAAATTGTNGACTCTCATTTANATTCAGATATTTTCTATTTTGANCCNATGTTTAAAGANATAAAACAAAATANAAAACGNTCTGGAACGCTGCAAAAAATAGGTAANGTNCTNAGTNTTGAGAGACTGGAAGATACAAGCNAACAAATTTTTAATCAAATGTTAAAAAAGAAATATAAAAAGATTATTGTTAAAAGACCAATCAAAAGTAATCCACTTCATGAAAAAATAAATTATCAAGTAAAAGGAAAAGCAATTAGATATGATATTTATATTAAAACCTAATTATGGTGCCCCATATCTGAGTCGAACAGATACTCCCNAAGGAACGCGATTTTGAGTCGCGCGCGTCTACCAATTCCGCCAATGGGGCAAGTGGCTAATTGTAGCTAACTATTCATTCTTTTAAAATTACTGAGTAATGAAAACAATAGAATTTGACTACAATTTGCCGGAAGAGTTAATTGCAGCTTATCCAAGCAAAGATAGAACTAAAAGCAGGCTTCTAATTGATGCAAATCCTGAAGAGCATAGAATTTTTTCAGAGATAGGTAAGTTTATAAACAAAGATGATTTACTAATTCTTAATAACACCTCTGTTTTACCTGCAAGACTGTTTGGAAAAAAAGAAACCGGGGGAGAAGTTGAAGTTTTTCTTGAGAGAATTATTGGTGAGACCACAGCGCTTGTTCAAATTCGCTCTTCAAGATCTCCTAAGCCAGGCACAGTTATAATCGTCGAAAACAATGAGCATCGACATAAACTGTTCTGCAAGGAGCGCAAAGAGGGTTTCTTTATTGTTGATTTTCAAGATGATCCAAAAAAGATTTTTAATTCTTTAGGAAATANACCNTTACCNCCTTANATAAAAAGAAAGNTTGAGATCGACGANAGANACAGATATCAAACGGTCTACGAAAATAAAGATTATCAAGAGTCAGTAGCNGCTCCCACAGCTGGACTTCATTTTGACAACTCATTATTAAAAAACCTAGAAAAGATTGGCGCAAAAATTAGATATATAAATTTAACAGTTGGTGCAGGAACTTTTCAGCCAGTAAAAGCAGAAAATATAAAGGATCATAAAATTCATAGCGAATATATAAGTGTTTCAAAGGAGCTTGTTACTGAAATAATCAATACCAAAAAGATCGGTGGAAATATAATCGCAGTTGGGACAACTTCTTTAAGAGCTATAGAAACTGTTTTTTCAAAGAAATTAGATCAATTCGATGGTTTAACAGATATATTTATTTATCCAGGATATAAATTTAAGGCTGTAGATAAGTTAATTACAAATTTTCACTTGCCAAAATCAACCTTATTGATGCTCGTGGCTGCATTTATAGGTTTTGATAGAATGAAAGAATTATATGAAATAGCAATAAAAAAGAGATATAGGTTTCTTTCATATGGAGATGCAATGTTTCTTACTAGAAAATGAGATACAAACTTTTAAAAAAAGATGGATACGCTAGAAGNGGTTTCTTAGAACTTCAACATGGCAANATTCAAACACCAGTATTTATGCCTGTTGGAACAAATGCAACAGTNAAGGGCTTAACTGTAGAGGATCTTGAAGAAACAGGCTCACAAATAATTCTTTCAAATACTTATCATTTAATGCTTCGTCCGGGTGATGAGATCATAAAGCAGCTTGGCGGCCTTCATAATTTTTGTAATTGGCAAAAACCTATTCTTACAGATTCAGGTGGCTTTCAGGTTTGGAGTTTAGGCGATTTAGCAAAAGTCTCAGAGAAAGGGGTAAGTTTTAAATCACCTTATGATGGAAAGAATATATTTATGAGTCCAGAAGATTCCATTCAAATTCAAGAAAATCTTGGTTCGGATATTGTGATGGTATTTGATGAATGTACAAACTATCCATCTCCAAAGAAAGAAGCGCAAAAATCTATGGAGCTGTCAGCAAGATGGGCAGCTAGATCAAAAGACGCTCATAAATCACAGTCAGCATTATTTGGGATTGTGCAAGGAGGAATGTATGAAGATTTAAGAGAAGAGTCACTAAATCTTACCTTAGCATGTGAATTTGATGGCATTGCAATTGGAGGTTTAAGTGTTGGCGAGCCTAAAGAAGAAAAAACAAAAGTTCTGAAACATTTATCAAATATTCTTCCANATNATAAGCCTAGGTACCTTATGGGAGTNGGAAAGCCTGAAGATATTGTTGAAGCAGTTTTCTTTGGTGTGGAAATGTTTGACTGCGTCTTGCCTACAAGGAATGCAAGGAATGGACAGCTTATAACAAGCACAGGCGTGATAAACATTAGGAATGCGAAATATAAAAATGATGATTCACCGATAGATGAAAATTCAGATTCTAAGGTTTGTAAAAATTATTCAAAAGCCTATTTACATCATTTAGATAAAACTAATGAAATGTTAGGATCAATGCTTGCCAGCTATCACAATATCTATTATTACCATGAGCTTATGAAGCAAATTAGGCAATCAATTGATGACGATATATTCGTAAACTTTGCAAAAGACTTTTATAATAGTCGAAATTNACCAATTCCAGATTATTTGGAGGGCTTATAAATGGAATTTTTCCCACTATTATTTTTACTTTTTTTATTTGCTTTGTTGTATTTCACAACAATAAGGCCTCAACAAAAACGCCAAAAAGAAATCAATGCAATGCTTGATGCGCTTGAAAAGGGTGATGAAATATCAACTGCAGGTGGAATTCTTGGAAAGGTAAGAAATATTAAAGGCCCTTATGTAGCAATTGAAGTTAGTGAAAATGTAACTTTCAAGATTCAAAAGACTGCAATTGCAAATACTTTACCTAAAGGAACTATAGATTCCATAAATAGATAGTTTATGAATAAATTTCCGACATGGCGCTACTTTGTAATTATTGCAGTGCTTATGCTTGGGATACTCTATGCTTTGCCTAATCTTTATCCTGCTCAACCGGCAATTCAGGTAGCTTATACAGATTCATCTAAATCTGCAGATCAATCCCTGCTCAATACAATCCGAGAAGAAATAGCTAAGCAAGATATAGAAATCCCAGAAATTAATCTTAAGAATAATAACATTGTTGCTCAGTTTTCTTCTGTAGAAGATCAACTTGTAGCTAAAACAGCTCTGCAAAAAGCTTTACTTGATAAAGTTATTGTTGCATTAAAGCTTGAACCTACAACTCCAGATTGGTTAGCATCAATTGGAGGACGACCTCTTAAACTCGGTCTTGATTTATCAGGTGGCGTTCATTTCTTATTAGAGGTAGATGTAGAAACAGCTTTAGGTGATAGAGTTGATGGTCTTTTAAACTCTTACAGAAAGAAATTCAGAGCTGAAAACATAAACTATATTTCTTCATCAATTTCAGGTGATCAGGTAACGTTTAAATTCAAATCAAGTGAGGATTATGAAAAAGCATTAGATATATTTCTAACAGACACTCTTACTCCTACTGGGTTTCAATTTGATTTAGTTGAGCAAAGTAATATCTCGACTTTAAAGGTAAGTTATTCAGAGATTGCTATTAAAGAGTTAAGGGATTACGCCGTTAAGCAAAACTTAATGACGCTTAGAAACAGAGTTAATGAATTAGGGGTATCTGAGCCTATAGTTCAACGACAGGGGGCAAATAGGATTGTCGTTGAATTACCTGGTGTTCAAGATACTGCAGCCGCAAAAAAGATTATTGGTAAGACGGCAAATCTTGAATTTAGACTAGAAGCAAAATCAAATGCATCACGTCTGAGGAAAACTGAGTTTGAGTACAAAGATGAAAGATATGGGACGGCATTTTTAGAAAATGATGTGATTGTTGCCGGAGACCGAGTAACAAATGCAAATACGGGTTTTGATGAGAGTGGTTTTGCACAAGTTAACATTACCTTAGATATGCAAGGTGGAAGGGCTATGCAACGAGCAACAAACGGTAATGTTGGCAGAAGATTAGGTGTTTTATTCGTTGAACAGAAGAGTAAATCTACACTTGTTCAAGATGAGTTTGGTAACGAGGTCATTGAGCAAACTTCATACATCGAAAAAAATATAATTAGTCTTGCAACAGTTCAATCTGTTTTAGGAACAAACTTTAGAATTACTGGTGTTGGCTCACCACAAGAGGCAAGCGAACTTGCACTGCTATTAAGAGCCGGTGCCTTGGCTGCACCAATGAAATTTGTTGAGGAGAGAACTGTAGGACCAAGCCTTGGTAAAGAAAATATTGAACTAGGCATGAGATCAGTCATGTTAGGGTTCTTGATGGTGATTCTTTTTATGGGCTTTTACTACCGATTATTTGGATTAGCAGCAAACNTAGCGCTTGCTTCTAACCTTGTTCTTATTACTGGGATTATGTCATTGCTCGGTGCCACACTTACATTGCCAGGTATTGCCGGAATAGTTTTAACAGTTGGTATGGCTGTAGATGCAAATGTCCTAATCTTTTCAAGAATTAGAGAAGAGTTGAAAGGTGGCAAAAATCCACATCAAGCAATTCAGGATGGTTTTTCAAGGGCATTTATAACAATCTTTGATGCCAATGTTACTACTCTAATTGCAGCATTAATTTTATATGCAATTGGCACGGGCCCAATTAAAGGATTTGCTGTTACTCTTTCAATTGGAATTATTACTTCAATGTTTACTGCAATAATGGGCACAAGGGCAATTGTTCAATTAATTTATGGATCTAGAAATATCAAGGAGCTTAGAGTCTGATGAATATTAATTTCATGCGATTTAGAAAAATTGCAATTACTATTTCATTAGTCATGTTTGTAGGCTCAATTGGTTCAATTTTCATGAAAGGTTTGAGTCTTGGCTTAGATTTTAGCGGAGGAACACTTGTTGAGATTCAGTATGAGGATTCGGTGGATCTTCAAGAAATTAGAGGTGTTTTAAGTGAAAATGGCTATGAAGATTTTCAGGTTGTTAATTTTGGTTCTAGTTTAGATGTTCTCATAAAAATTGCTGATCAACCTGGTAACAGCTCACTCGGTGATCAAATATTCACTTTGCTATCTTCAAATAGTTTTGAAGGTGAACTTAAACGAATTGAATTTGTTGGCCCTCAAATTGGCTCAGAGCTAAGAGATCAAGGCGGCTTAGGAATGCTTGTTGCTCTTGGAATGATATTGCTCTATGTTGCTTTTAGATTTCAATATAAATTTGCGTTGGGAGCTGTGGCTGCTCTCGGACATGATGTTGTAATTATCTTAGGTTTGTTTTCAATTTTTGCATGGGATTTTGATCTTTCTGTGTTAGCTGCTCTTTTAGCTGTAATAGGTTATTCACTTAACGATTCAATAGTTGTATCCGATAGAATAAGAGAAAACTTCAGATCAGAGAGGGCTTTAGACTCTGAGGATTTAATAAATCTTTCTCTTAATCAAACACTAAGTAGAACAGTGATTACGTCTTTAACAACTTTGCTAGTTTTATTTGCTCTATTTTTCTTTGGTGGTGATGCTGTTAGAGGATTCAGTCTGGGTCTAATTATCGGAGTTCTTATTGGAACCTACTCATCACTTTATATTGTTACAACAATACTTATTTCATTAAATCTATCTCAAGAAGATATGGCTATACCTGATGTTGAAGGTGCAGAATTTGATGATATGCCCTAAGTTTTAGTTTCTAAATTAGATTCAACAGCCTGAAGTATAGGCTTAAAACATTTTGGCGAACAGCAAACAATATTTTTCGCTGCCATGATACTTTGGACTTCCATGAAAGTCAGAAAGAAGAGCACCAGCTTCCTCAGCAATAACTATTCCTGCAGCAACATCCCATGGTTTAAGGCCATTACCCCAGAAACCATCTAACCTNCCAGCACCAATATAAGCTAGATCTAGAGCAGAGCATCCTGTTCTTCTAATAGTAATTTCATTTTTATAAAGCTCCATAAAAGTTCCGAGCAAGTTATATTTATAATTTTGCTCTGGAGTGCTTCGTGAACTACAACTTAATAAAGCATCTGTAAGATTTTTTTGATCACTTACTCTAATTCTTTCTCCATTTAACTGAGCACCTTTGCCCTTGGATGCAGAAAATTCTTCTCTTCTTGTTGGATCTATTATGACTCCATGAGTAGGGACTCCATCCACAGAGGCACATAAAGAAATACAATAATGAGGGAACCCATTTATAAAATTTGTAGTTCCGTCAATTGGATCAAGTATCCAGGTCACATTTGAGTTATTAATTTCCTCACCTGACTCCTCGCCTAAAAAATTATGTTCAGGATAGTAAGATTTTATATCCTCAAAAATTATTTGCTCAACTCTTCTATCAACTTCCGTCACATAATCAGTAGATCCTTTTTTCTCTACTTTAAGCTTATGAAGTTTTTTAACGGCAAATTCTAACTCAACCGCTCCCTTTCGAGCAGCCATAAGCCCAATATTTAACAATGCTGGTTGATTCATCTCGCATATTGTAATGGAAATATTCATAATAACGATATGAATGACATAAAAAACCAGATTGATATTATTTTAGTTGAGACCTCTCATCCAGGTAATATAGGCTCTGTTGCCAGGGCTATGAAAACAATGGGACTTAGCAACCTCATATTGGTTAACCCAAAAGAATTTCCAAGCAAAGAAGCATTTATGCTATCTGGCAATGCCCAGGATGTAATTGAGCAGGCTACTGTAGTCAATACTCTTGAGGAAGCTATTAAAGACAGTACTAATATTTATGCTACCTCTGCGAGAACTCGAACCATCTCTTGGCCAATCATTACTGCAGATGAAGCTGGTATAGAAATAAATAAGAACGTTAATAAAGATTCAAGAACATCAATAATTTTTGGAAGAGAGGATAGGGGCCTGACTAATGATGAATTGCAAAAGGCTAATAAGCATATCTTGATTCCATCCAGTGACGAGTATCCAGTTCTAAATATTGCAATGTCTGTTCAAGTAATCGCTTACGAGATTTTTAAAAATTCTGATATTAAAATTGATACTGAGTGGCAAGATTATCCAGAACTTAATTCTGAAGAATTAACAATGTTGATAGATCACTTCGTTGATACAAGTTATAAACTTAATTTGTTTGATGAAGAAAATGCAAAAAAAATTCTCGTCAGAATTAAAAGAATGTTTACTCGATTAAAACCTGACAAAATGGAAGGTAATTTTCTTCGTGGATTTCTAACAAGAATTAATAAGAAAATTAAGTAATCTATATTTGAAAGAAGCTTTTAAATGATTATAATTACGGCTCCTGTCCCGTTCGTCTAGAGGCCTAGGACACCGGGTTTTCATCCCGGCAACAGGGGTTCGACTCCCCTACGGGATGCCAATTTCTTAAAAAGCCCTTTAANTAGGGCTTTTTTTACTTAATTGTCACATTTATAGTATCTTTTAAAAAAAGATATGTGTAATAATAAAACTTAAGTTTTTTTTGGAGAAATTATGAGAAATTTTTTATATCTACCTGTTTTATTACTAATAATTTCTGGATGTGATACTTATTCGTATTACAAAGTTGATGGTGATGTAGTCAGTCCAGATGCATATGAAAATGCTCAAACTGCTGAGAAGTTTATTGATCTTGTGTTGAATGATCCTGATGAGGCCAAAAAGTTAGTTCATGAAGATTTTACTTTTAGATATATGGGGAAGATACCTATATATGCTCAAGGTAATGTTGTTATAAAGAGCTCTTATGATAAAGAGGCATATTTTAGCGAGTTTCTTAATGTCGTTGGTCAGCTTGTTCCAAATGGGATAGTCCTCACACCTGTTGATGTAATTGCTGATACGGATAGTGCGGCAGTAATTATGGTTGGTGATGCTGAAGGTGCCTTTGGTGAATATGATAATGAGTATGTGTTTACCTATAAATTCAAAGATGGAAAGATTATTAGTGTTGACGAATACAATAGCGATATTTTAGTTGCTCGTAGCTTATATGGTAATACTCTGTTTCCAAATCAAAGTGAAATATTAATTGAATATGTTTGGCAAACAAAAGGCCCAGATTTTTCTCAAGAGAAATTAGAAGACCTNACAGCTCAATGGAATAAAAAGATTGATTCAATGGGCTGTCAAATGGATGGCGCGAATATAATAACTCCTAAAGAAGACCAAGAGAACTTTGATTTTATTTGGATGATGGTATGGCCTTCAGAACAGGCTAGAGATGCTTGTTGGAGTGACTGGTTAGAAAATCATGATGCTGAATGGAGAGAGACAATCAGTGGAGTTTGGGATTATAGTTCTGAAAATGCTTTTTTGTTTAGCTCAGAAATAGGAAGATTGCCTAAGTCATGGAGCACATCAGATAGTTTTACCCATAGTTATTTCTTTTGTAACTTCAATGAAGGATCAGATTTCAATACTTTGCATGATTACAGAGCAGACTTGAATTCGATTACAACACTTTCAGATAATCATTGGTATATGTTGCTTGATCCTATGTTTGATCCTGATCCAAGACCAGATTTTGTTTGGTTAGATATTTGGCCAACAGATGAGGCAAGAGAAAGTGATCTTGCAATATGGAATTCAACAAATCTACCTGCTAAGGCCGCTGAAATGGTAACTTGTGGAGAGTCCATTGATGCCACAATGTTTGATGGTGTATCCATTAGATAAATAATTGAGGTATATGAAATAAAACTTCTTCAATGGAAAGTTGGAAACAAAAAGGTGTTTTATTTCTAGTTTTTTTTGGAGTCTTGTTAGGCGCTGATTTTGATACCAATAATTCACTTATAGAGTTTTACGGGAAATCTGATAGTAGAATTAATATTGTTATCAAAGACAATATAGATATTGAAGGAAAAATAACTTCGGCTGGGTCTGTTGCGCTAAATGATAACAAAGCCAGCTCTAATGCATTTTTAATTCAAAAACTCATTGATGCAAATTTTAATATTGCCGGCAAAGCTAACCTTTCAGAATGGGCAAATTTTAGGAGTGAAAATTCTGTTAGTGGTTGGTCTAGTAAAGGCGGTCAAACTACTCATGTACTAAATAGCAAATATAATCCATGTGGATCAAGTTCAGGATCTGCTGTAGCTGTTGCTTCTGGATTGGTTGATATTGCAATCGGAACCGAAACAAATGGATCTATTTCTTGCCCATCGTCTATTAATGGCATTATCGGATTTAAACCAACAGTCGGTTTGGTAAGTAGATCGGGAATAATTCCAATTTCCTCATCACAAGATACTGCAGGCCCAATGGGCAAAACTTTGGAAATTGTTGCAAAGACATTAGAAGTAATTTCTGGTTATGATCCAAATGATAAGGC
>FUFK010076777.1_pt1 | contig 29561 bp, 22 predicted proteins | sample 1021851 | NCBI WGS metagenome assembly FUFK01 (sample SAMEA51879418, study PRJEB19060) | metagenome | reverse complement strand
AAAAAGGGAGCTAAAGATGGCTAAAAGAAGAAAAAAAGCTGCTAAAAAGAAAACTAAGAAAAAAGCTAAGAAAAAAGCTAAGAAGAAAAGAAGAAAATAGTTTAGTATTCTTTTTAATTGATTACGCTTCTCATGGCGCTTGCGTGGGAAGCGTTTTTTTTATTCCGCTACAGCTTCCTCTGAAGTATCTTCTGATGCAGGTTTAGCTTCTACTTTTTGAATNTGTTTCTCNAAGTTTCTTTTGAGAGCTTTATCAAGNTTTTTTTGAGTATCTTCTANACTAGNACCCATTACGATTTGAAATTCTGTNAGTAACCTGTCGTAAGCTTTTTCAAAAAGTTGTCTCTCACTATATGATTGGTCTATCATCAAATCGTCTCCTTTGTTAAGATCTCTTACTACTTCGGCAAGCTCATATATTTTACCTGATGATATTTTTGCTTCATACTCCTGTGCCCTTCTGCTCCACATTGATCTTTTGATTTTAGGTTTACTCTTTAAAATACTAATACATTTGTTTACTTGATTTATTGTTGCAAGTGGCCTNAAATGTGATTGTTTGTTTACTGGGACCATCCCACTAGCTTTATCTTTCTCAAATTTTAAAATGTATGTTTCCACATCAATTCCACCAATGTTAATCTTTTTGAATTCAGTAATCTGACCAACACCATGTTTTGGGTAAACTACATAATCTTTAACTTTATACTCCCTTTTTTCAGTCTCTTGTTTTTTTACTTTTTTAATTTCTGGCTTTTGTTCATTATTTTTTGGAATCCTTAAAGCCTCAGTTTTTAATTGAGCTTTTTCAACTTTTTTTGGCTTAGATAAATTTTTAGATATTTTACTTGTTTTAGTTTTTTTAAGAACTTTTTTTATTTTTGNNANTTTTNTTNTTNTTNCTAANTNCTNTTTTTNTTTTAACTGCTTTTTTTGTTTTTACTTTAGTTTTCTTATTGGATGTTTTCTTTAAAATATTTTTCAAATTTATCATCTTCGTTTTTAAATTTTTCATGATCCTCAGGGGGATCTTTTTTTTCGTTTATGTTTGGCCAAATTTCAGAGTACTTTGTATTCATTTCAAGCCATTTTTCACTTCCTGGCTCTGTATCTGAAACTATAGCATCGACTGGACACTCTGGCTCACAAACGCCACAATCTATACACTCATCCGGTTTAATTACAAGCATATTTTTGCCTTCATAAAAACAATCAACTGGACAAACTTCAACACAATCCATCAGTTTACACTTAATACATTTTTCATTTACAAGATATGTCATTATAGATTTTGTTTAACTTTTTCTTTGATATCACCTACTACTTTATTATCTAAATACAACAAGCCTGATAAACGTCTCATTAGATTTGTTTCATAAATATCTGCATTTTCATCAGAGTAAATAATCTTCCATAACGCTTCTATTATAATTTTTTTTTCGTCTTCACTTATGTTTTTAACCTTTTTTGTAAAATCTAATATTTGATTTGANTCCTGTTCTTTTNTTTCAGCTTCTCTAATTATCTCCTCCAAATTTTCATCTTTTGCGCCCATTTCAATTAATGCTTTGATTATTATGTTTTTTTCCTTTTCTGTGTAGTTTTCATCAATTTTTGCTGAATGAATTAATAAAGAGCAAACGGCAATTAAAGAAACATTATNTTCTTTAGTATCCTCATTTTTTNTAAAAAGGTTAAACATTAATCTAAATTAAGTTGCTTCAAAACTTGAAAAGGATTGTCTTTAATTTCTTTATTTACATTCTTTTTCTTAAATACTTTTTTAGATGGTAAATACTTGAAGTAAAGATCTTTTTCTTTTTCAAAAGTTTTATAATTCATTTTATTTAATAATTTTATNAAATTTTCCTTATTACAACCTAATAAATTTAACATGTCAGGTATNAGTTTTATCTCTGTGTCATTATTTTTATTTTTTGAATTAAAAATCATAAGAAAAAGCCTTTCTAGAATATCAATTCTTACATAAAACCTGTCAAATTTTTCAAATCCACATAAAAGCATAAATTCTCTATTAGATGGCTTGTCTTGCTCTAAAAAGTTTAACCCAAACGTTGGAGGTTCTAATTGTTCATTTTTTTCATTGTAGTTTTTCCACAATAGAGTTCTTAAAGAGACTGTGCTTGGTTTAAATAATTTAAACAAAAAAATATGATAACGTCCAAATCTTACTCCTAAATTTCTAAGCTTTTTCCTCTCATTTTGATCAAGTTTTTTAAGATAAGATAAAACATCCTCTCTCTTCACAACTCCATTGTTTTCATATAGGTGATACGCTAAAGCTCTAAGGTCTGAGTTTTTTTCTTGAGTATTTTTTAAATCAACNAANCTTTTTAATTCTGTATTTATTTTTTTTTGTATCCATCCTTGAATAAATAAATCAAGTTTACTTCTATCCTCATTTTCAATCATATCGTCTATAAGGAGATGTACTTTTGGATTTAAATAATCTTCACCTGGTAATAATTTAGCTATTTGATTATTTTTCCAATAAATTTTAAAATCTTTTTTTAATTCTATTAATCCAGTGTCAATTATCTGCTTTATTCTTTTGATTATTTCTGGACTTACATTTTGTCTAGCTGCTTTTTTAAGAGATTTTATATCGGCATCTAGAGCATCAACCTTNAAATCTAAATGCAATTTTAAACCTTTTAANTTCCCAATATATTGATTATTAATCATCACTTTTTCATCTTCTATAATTTCAGTGCTAAAAGTGATATCTTGTTTTAACCCTCTAGCAAGCACACTTGCTCTTTTATCAATAAAAGTTTTTGTAAGTTCTTCATGCAATCTATCAGAAAGTTTATCTTCAAGATTTTTTGCTCTTTCGACCCAGTAATCCTGATTTTCTACCCAATTTGCTTTGTTTGCGACGTAAGACCATGTTCTAACATTTGCAATTCTATTTGATANAGAGTCAACATTTCCCTCAATTTTATCTAACGAAGCTAGCTGTTCTTTCATATATTGATTTGGAATTCTTTTATTTTTACTGGTTAGGAATTTAAAAACTTTACTAATAATTTCTAAATGATTTCCATATGTTTTCTTTACAAAATCAGGAATTTGGCAGCATTCCCATAAAATTTTTAAATCATATGAATTCTCCAGAATTTGAAAGTCAGTTGCATCTTTTAAAAAATATTTTAAGGCTTTTTCATCTTCACATTCATAAATTCTTCTAAGCCATTCTTTATCTGGTTTCTCTTCAAGAGATTTAATTAAATTTAANTTACTANTAAAGTTTAATTTTGAATTCCTCCAAAATATTTGCTGTATTTCAGGAAATTTATGTTGTTCTAATGCTTCAATTTCTTCAGGATTAATCTCACCACATTCACCAGTTATTCCAAAAGATCCATCGTTTAAGTATCTTCCAGCTCGTCCTGCAATTTGCCCTATTTCAGAAATATTAAGTCTTCTTAATTTTTTACCATCAAATTTTTTAATATTTGAAAAAAAAACTTGATCTAAGTCCATATTTATACCCATTCCTATTGCATCAGTTGCAACTAAATAATCTACNTCNCCAGATTGATANAAACTAACTTGAGCATTACGTGTCTTTGGACTTAGTGAACCCATAACAATAGCAGCCCCACCTTTTTGTCTTCTAATGAGCTCAGCTATTGCATAAACTTCTTCAGCTGAAAAAGCTATTACAGCACTTTTTCTCTCTATTCTTGATATTTTTTTATGTCCCCCGAATGAAAGTTTTGAAAATCTTTCTTTATTAATAAATTCAATATCATCACTCAGTTTTTGTAAAATGGGTTTTATTGTATTAGATCCCATTAGCATTGTTAATTTNTCTCCTCGGAGATTTAATAATCTATCTGTAAAAATATGACCCCTTTCATTATCGCTACACATTTGAATTTCATCTACACCCACAAACTCAAGATTTTTATCAATAGGCATTGATTCTACTGTGCAAAGAAAATATTTTGCATTAATTGGGATAATCTTTTCCTCTCCTGTTATTAGAGCTACTTTTGATGGATCAATTTTTTTTATAATTTTGTCATAGACCTCTCTTGCTAATAATCTCAATGGGAAACCAATCATTCCTGATTCAAAGGAAAGCATAGTTTCTATTGCTAGAAAGGTTTTCCCAGTATTTGTTGGACCAAGAACTGCTGTAACTTTATTTTTTGACATTTCTACTTTTAGTATGATCTTTTTTTTGCCTACTATATTTTGTTGCCTGAAAAGAACAAAGATAGTCTAAAACTAGTCCGAATCAGAGGTGAAAAAGTTCTCATTTTAAATTATTATTGGATAAAGTTATCACAATTAATAAAAATTCAATATATTTTTTTCGATGCAGAAAAAATTATGGGAAGCCACTATATCCCAAAAAGAAAACTCAAACTTACGTAGTTTTGAAAAATTTTTAAATAATAAATATAATTTTAAAAGTAATAAAAATTATAAAAAACTTCTTAAATGGAGTTTACAAAACCCAAATTCTTTCTGGAGTGATATTTGGGACTTTGCAAAAGTTAAAGGGGTTAAATCATTAAAAAACAAATTTCATAAAAAATTTACTAAAAATCAATTTTTAGTAAACTCAAAATTGAATTTTGCTGAAAATCTCCTAGTAAAAAANAATAATAAAAAAGCTATTACTTTTATNAGCGAAAATGGTTTTAAAGAAACTAGATCTTGGATTGACCTTAAAAAGAATGTTGAAGATTTAGCTACATTTTTTAAAAAACATAAAATAAAAAAAGGTGTCCGTGTTGCTGCTTATATGCCAAATCAAATTGAGACGGTTGAGTGTTTCTTAGCAACTGCAGCTATTGGNGCTATCTGGTCATCTTGCTCACCTGATTTTGGAACACCAGGACTAATTGAGAGATTTTCACAAATTAAGCCAAAAATTTTAATTTTAACTGACAGGTATTATTATAATGGAAAAGAAATAAGTATTTTAGAAAGATTGCCATCAATTGTTCATAAGATAAAATCCATAAAATATGTTCTTATATTTTCATACCCTGGAAAAAAATTAACTAAAATTAGTAATTTAAAAAATGTAAATATTTTTACAAAAAAAAATATTGTTCATTCAAAAAATAAAATTTTTAAGTATGAAAAGTTCGATTTTAATGATGATTTAGCTATTTTATATTCAAGTGGAACAACAGGAAAACCAAAGTGTATTTGCCACCGACTTGGAGGAGTGTTACTTCAACACTTGAAAGAACATAAACTTCATTGTGAAATTAAGCCAGGAGATAACATATTTTATTTTACTACTTGTGGATGGATGATGTGGAATTGGCTTGTAAGTGCACTNGCCAGCGAAGCTTCGATTGTTTTATTTGATGGTTTTCCAATGCATAAAAATAAAGATCTTTTATTTAAAATAGCTGAAAAAGAAAAAATATCACTATTAGGTGTTAGTGCAAAATTTATTGATCAACTTAAAAAATTAAAATTAAATATTAAGTCTAAATTTAAACTAAAATATCTTAAAACTATATGTTCAACCGGTTCACCATTATCATCTGAAGGTTTTGAATATATTTATAGAAATGTAAAAAAAAATGTTCATTTGTCTTCCATTTCTGGGGGAACAGATATTGTATCGTGTTTTGTTTTAGGAAATATATTTTCTCCAGTTTTTAGCGGCGAGATTCAAAATAATGGACTTGGTATGGATGTTGATGTTTTCTCAGAAAGAGGAGAATCAATTCTTAATCAAAAGGGTGAACTTGTGTGCAAATCTCCATTTCCATCGATGCCAAACAAATTTTGGAATGATCCAGGAGGTAAAAAATATCAAAGCGCATACTTCTTAAAATATAAAAATATTTGGTATCACGGAGATTATGCTGAGCGAAAAAAAAATGGAGGCTATATAATTTACGGTCGATCAGACGCAACACTCAATCCNGGAGGGGTTAGACTAGGTACTGCTGAGATATATTCAGTTATAGAAAATTTTAAAGAAGTTAAAGANTCTATAGTTGTAGGACAAAAATGGGATAATGACGTAAGAATAATTCTCTTTGTTGTTATGAGCAAATCTTATTCTTTAAATGACGATATAATTTTAAGGTTAAAAAAAAGAATAAGAAGTGAGGCATCACCACGACATGTTCCATCAAAAATAATTCAAGTTTCAGATATACCTCGAACAAAGAATGGTAAGATTGTTGAATTAGCAGTAAAAAACACAATTGAAGGAAGTAAAATAAAAAATATCCAAGCTTTAGCAAATCCAAAGGTTTTAAATGAGTTTAAAAATCTAAAGCAGCTTAAATTTTAAATTTTTTTTTTATAACTTTTTATTTAATTTTTTCCANACTCCTGAGGCTATAGCAATTTTATTTTTTTTTGATCTCAATTCACAATTCATAAAAACTAATGTGTTAGTTACTTTTTGAATTTTAACATCACCTATAATTTCATCACCAATCTTTGAGGAACCAATATATTTAATATCTAATGAAATAGTTACACAGACTTTATTTCCTGCAGATCGATATACTGCTGTACCTGCACCAGCATCAATTATTGATGCAATATATCCACCGTGAGTAATTCCAACTTTATTAATATGATTTTTTTTTACTTTTGTTTTAAATTGATATTTGTCTTTTGTTAAATCTCTGAAAAATAAACCACCGTTATGTTTCATAAAACCAGGTTTTTTACTTATTTGGTGATAAATTTTATTCATTAAATAAATACACTAATTATAAAAAGAATAACTATCACAATTAAAAAAAAATAAATAACTGATTTTTGAAGCGACAAATTAATTCCTTTCCAATTTTGGTGCGCCTGCTAGGAGTTGAACCCAGAACCTCCTGGTCCGTAGCCAAGCGCTCTATCCAATTGAGCTACAGGCGCGACTTATTAAAGTATTTTAGTTTAATTTTTAATCTATATTTATGATTATTCAAATATTGATTATTTATTTTTGGAAATAATCATCTATTTTAGAAAAAAAGNTATATATAATATTTCAAAATGAACTTAGAATTGTTAGTNCCAGATATTGGAGATTTTGATCAAGTAGAAGTAATAGAAGTACTTGTCAAAAAAGGTGATAATTTAAAAAAAAATGATGCAGTAATTACTCTTGAGAGTGATAAATCTAGTGTAGAGGTTCCATCAACAATTGAAGGTTCAATAAAAGATATAATTGTTAAAGTTGGTGATAAAGTTTCAAAAGGAGATGTAATTTTGTCGGTAGTTGGGATTGAAAATAAAGATGAAAAAATACCTCCACTTACTGAAAAAATTATTGAAGAGGCCGAAAATACAATTCAATACAAGGACAATTTAAATCAAATAAAAAAACCTGACCCAATTGAGAATATAAAAAAAAACAATATAGAGTTTGTCTCTAATAAAGATGATATTGATCCTGTAGAAACTAAAGAATGGGTGGANTCACTTACAGCTGTTGTTCAACAAGAAGGATCTGAGAGAGCAAATTTTTTAATTAAGCAACTAATTGACCATGCATACAGACAGGGTTCAAAAATTCCTTACACCCAAAGCACTCCATATATAAATACAATTCCTCCAGAGGAAGAAACGAAATCTCCCGGTGACCAAAATATTGAGAGGAGGTTAAGATCATTAATTAGATGGAATGCAGCAGCAATGGTTGTCAGAGCTAACAAAAAATTTCCTGAATTAGGTGGCCACATAGGAACTTTTGCATCAGCTGCAACCTTATATGATGTTGGGATGAATCACTTTTGGAGAGCAAAAAGTGATAATTTTGGAGGAGACTTAATCTATTTTCAAGGTCACAGCGCTCCAGGCATGTATGCAAGAGCTTTTCTAGAGGGTAGACTAAACGAAAAACAATTAGACAGTTTTAGACAAGAAGTTAATAAAGGTGGACTGTCTTCATACCCTCACCCTTGGCTAATGCCTAATTTTTGGCAATTCCCAACTGTTTCAATGGGACTAGGTCCTATGCTAGCAATATACCAAGCTCGTTTTATGAAATATCTAATTAATAGAGGTTTAATCAAAGACGAAGGAAGAAAAGTTTGGGCTTTTCTTGGTGATGGTGAAATGGATGAACCAGAATCATTAGGTGCAATTGGTTTAGCAGCTCGAGAAAAATTAGATAACTTAATATTCGTAGTGAATTGTAATCTTCAAAGACTTGACGGACCAGTCAGAGGAAACGGTAAAATTATCCAAGAGCTAGAAGGAATATTTAGAGGTGCAGGCTGGAATGTTATTAAAGTTATCTGGGGATCTTATTGGGACTCTTTATTAGCCAATGATAAATCTGGTCATCTTGTTAAATTAATGAATGAAACTGTTGATGGCGAATATCAGGCATTCAAGGCAAGAGATGGTTTGTATGTAAGAGAGAAATTTTTTGGAAAATTTCCAGAGACTTTTCAAATGGTATCTGCAATGTCAGATAAAGATATTTGGAGACTAAACAGAGGTGGTCACGATCCCCATAAAGTTTATGCAGCTTACGATAAAGCTGTAAAAAATATAGGCAGCCCAACTGTTATTATTGCAAAAACAATAAAAGGATATGGGATGGGTAAATCTGGTGAAAGTGTAAATACTACACATCAACAAAAAAAATTAGATGTTGATGACTTAATGTATTACAGAGATAGGTTTGACGTCCCTTTAAGCGATCAACAGGTTAAAAATATAGAATATTTTAAACCTGACGAAAATTCACCTGAAATAAAATACTTAAAACAGCGTAGATATGACTTAGGAGGCTTTATCCCAGAGAGAACAACTTTTTCTAAACCAATTAAAACGCCAGAAAAAAATATTTTTGACACTATGACAAAATCAACTGGAGAAAAAGAAATGTCCACCACAATGGCATTAGTCAGAATGTTAACAAGTTTATTAAGAGATAAACATGTTGCAAAAAAATTAGTTCCAATAATTCCTGATGAAGCAAGAACGTTTGGAATGGAAGGGTTCTTTCAAAAAATTGGTATCTATGCACATGAAGGCCAAAAATATGAACCAGAAGATGCAGCTCAATTGAGCTCTTATAGAGAGGAAAAAAGTGGTCAAGTGCTAGAGGAAGGTATTAATGAGGCAGGTGCTATGTCTTCATGGATAGCAGCAGGAACATCTTACACAAATCATGATATTGAGATGATCCCAATATATCTATTCTATTCAATGTTTGGATTTCAGAGAACAGGAGATTTTGCTTGGGCAGCCGGAGATAGTCAGGCTAGAGGATTTTTAATTGGTGCTACAGCAGGTAGAACAACTTTAGCTGGTGAAGGTTTGCAGCATCAAGATGGACACAGTCATTTATTGGCTTCCACTATTCCCAACTGTATTTCATATGACCCAACATTTCATTATGAGTTAGCAGTCATATTTAGAGAAGGCCTTAAAAGAATGCATGAGAATAATGAGAATATTTTTTATTACATAACTACTATGAATGAAAATTACTCTCATCCTGAAATGCCAAAAGGGTGTGAAGANGGAATTTTAAAAGGNATGTATAGGATNAAGGATTTTTCAAAACACAAAAAAAATAAAATTCAACTTCTCGGNTCTGGAGCTATTTTAAGAGAAATGATTTCTGCTGCAGAAATTCTTCAAAATGATTACGAAATAGACAGTGAAATTTGGAGTGTTACTAGTTTTAATGAACTTAGAAGAGATGGATTAGAGGTAGAAAGATATAATTTGTTGAACCCTGATAAAGAAAAAAAAATAACCTATCTTGAAAAGTGTCTTGGTAAAACCGAAGGACCTATACTTGCGGCTTCAGATTATATGAGGATGAATTCTGATCAAATCAGACCTTATGTATCGAAAAGCTTTTACTCACTCGGCACCGATGGNTTTGGAAGAAGCGATACGAGAAAAAATTTAAGAAAATTTTTTGAAGTAGATAAAGAACATATAGTTACATATGGATTAAGCATTTTAGCTAATGAGCAATTAATTGCATCAAAATACGTCAAGGATGCAATTAAAAAATATAAAATTGATCAGGCAAAACCAATGCCAACCAAATTATAATGGAAGATAAAAACCTTATAGTTCCAAATATTGGAGAATTCAAAGATGTTGAGGTAATTGAAGTCCTAGTAAANGAAGGTGACTTTATAAAAAAAAATGATCCTTTGATCACAATTGAAAGTGATAAATCAAGTGTTGAGATACCCAGTTTACTTTCAGGCAAAATTCAAAAATTAAATGTGAAAATCGGAGATAAAGTATCAGAAGGAAGTTTAATAGCTATTATCGCGTCTGAAGAAGAAAAACAAAAAACAATTAAAAATATTTCTGAAATTAAAAATGAAAATAAAAAAGAAATAAAAGCTCCTATAAATATAAANAAAAGTGAAGAGGTAAATATTTNCTCAAATAATCAAAACTCAGCAACTCTTGCTAGTCCAAAAGCAAGAAAATTTGCCCGTGAATTAGGAGTAGATGTATCAGAAATTAAGGGGTCAGAGAGATTAGGCAGAGTTGTAGAAAGTGATGTNAAAAAATTTGTTGCTGATAGAATTAGCAAGCCTACTAAGTTTGAAAAGTACGAAAAAAGAGGTGAGATTATAGATGAATATAAACATTCAGAATTTGGAGCTGTAGAGACAAAATATCTTTCCAGGATAAAAAAAATAGCAGCTCCTCATTTAACAAATTCTTGGAATAAAATACCTCATGTAACGAACCACGATGAAGCTGATATAACTGAAATGGAAGAATTCAGGGANTCTTTAACAGATATTTACACAGGTAAAAAAAAGAAAATAACACCTTTAGCATTCATCATAAAAGCTTTGGTTTCTACNCTAAAAAAGTTTCCAAATTTTAACGCCTCCATAGACAATATTGAGGAAGGAAAAATTACACTTAAAAAATATTTTCATATAGGTATTGCAGTAGATACCCCTAATGGACTTATGGTTCCAAAAATTAGAAATGCTGACATAAAGAATATTGCNCAGCTAGGGGATGAATTAAAAAAAGTAAGTAATGATTGCAGAGAATTAAAAATTAATAAAAAAGAATTTTTTGGAGGATCTATGACAATCACGAGCCTTGGAGGAATAGGAGGATCTTTTTTTACTCCTATAATCAATTTGCCAGAGGTAGCTATTCTCGGTATTGGTAGATCTTATAAGAAACAAATATATATTAATAATAAATTTATGACTAGAACTGTTTTACCTTTATCTTTATCTTATGATCATAGAATAATTGATGGTGCAGAAGCTGCAAGATTTAATAACGAACTGAAGGATAATTTAGGGAAAAATTTTGCTTACAAATTGGCGATTTAATATAAAAGAAAATGATTAAAAATTTCAAATTGAAAAAAAATAATGTTGAAATTTTTTTTGTGAACAGAAAATCAAAAATATATCCCAATATATGGTTGCGTGATCATATCAAAAATACTGAAAATTGGGATTTTAGAACAAACCAAAGAAAGACTTTTACAGCTAATCTAGCGCCAGATTTGAAGGCAGTTAAGGGCAAAATTTTAGAAAATGGAAAACTTTTAAGTATAACTTGGTCAGATTCATCTTCGCCAGCAAAATATTCGCATAAGTTTCTGTTGAATTATTCAGAGAAAAAGCAATTAAAGAAAAATATTAAACCATGGATAGCTCGTGATATCAAAAACCAGATTTATATTGATTACAATAAAATAGACAAAAATAAAAATTTCTTAAACTTGCTAGAGAGTTTACATAAATACGGTTTTGCAGTTATAAAAAATTGTAAGCCAAATCTTAAATCAGTAAATAAAATCGCTAATAAAATAGGTTATGTAAGAAATTCAATTTTTGGTGGTCTTTGGACATTTGAGTCAGATAATAAAAAAGCNGACAGCGCATATTCACAGGAAGAATTAAGACCACATACAGACTCAACATACAGTAATGATGCGCCAGGATTACAATTACTACTTTGTTGNAAGTATAATGCAAAAGGNGGNGCATCAATTATGGTTGATGGTTTATCTATAGCAAGAGAATTAAAAAAAAATCATCAAAAATTATTTAAAACTCTCACAGAAATAAAAGTAAAAGGTAAATATTTAGGNGATGGTGTNGATCTTGANGCNGAGAGACCANTTTTTAGATTAAATAATNATAAAGAAATTGTACAAGTNAGTTTTAATAATTATGATAGAGCTCCCATCGACTTACCATATAAATCAACATTAGAATTTTATAACGCAATTAAAAAATTCGACCAATTAGCTAACAGTAAAAAATATCAGTGGAGACATATATTACGACCAGGAGAACTTTTGATATTTAATAATTGGAGAGTAATGCATGGAAGAGGGTCATTTAGTGGAAAGAGAAAAATGGCTGGCTGTTATATCAATAAGGAAGACTTTGATAGCTGTTGTAGAATGAACAGCATAATTAATTAAATTTAAATCAAAATGANTAAATCAGCATCATTAATTTGTGCTCTAATAACGACCTTTATTTGGGGAACAGCTTTTATTGCACAAGATACTGGAATGGATAACATTGGTCCACTGACTTTTAACTCTGCTAGGTTTTTTGTTGGTTTTCTTTTTATGCTTCCAGTTGCTTTAATAATTGAGAGAAAAAAAATAATCCCTGAAATTAATTCAAACAAAAAACTTTTTTTTAAATATTATATGTTTATGGGAGTATCTCTATTTTTGGGTACTTCGCTCCAACAAGCTGCTTTACAATATACCAATATTGCTAATGCAGCATTTTTTACAATTTTCTACGTCCCAATTGTTCCAATATTGTTATTTTTTTTTTATAAAATTAAAGTTCACTGGAGTATCTGGCCCTCAATAGCAATGTGTATAATCGGAGTTTATTTANTAAGTAATTTTTCAGACTCACAAATAATGTTAGGCGATGCATTGGTAATTCTGTGCTCTTTATTTTGGGCACTGCACATAATTTTTGCGGGAAAATTTATGAAAAAATTTGATTTACCTATATTTTATGCATCTTTACAGTCTATTTTTGTTTTCTCACTTTCTATAATAGCTGCTTATGTATTTGAGGAAATAGATATACAAAAAATACTTTTAGAATACAGTTCTATACTTTATGCTGGAATTCTATCAGGTGGTGTTGCTTTTACTCTTCAGATGTATGCACAAAAAAATATCGATGAAGCCCCTGCAGCCATAATATACTCATTAGAAGGTGTTTTTGCGGCACTTGCAGGCTGGATAATCCTTAATCAAATTTTAAATTTGGATAATATTATTGGATGCTTCCTAATATTATTTGCAGTGATTTTATCACAGATTGCTCCTTCAGCCGTTAAGAAAGTTTAAAGGTAAATAAGTGCAAATAAGATAATACTTAGAAAAATTCTATAATAAACGAACAGGTTTAAACTAAATTTACTTACAAAAATAAGAAAATATTTAATTGTTAAATAAGAAATTATAAATGATAAAAGTATAGATAATAAAAAAACGAAATCAAATTTGATTTCATCACTTATTAAATCACTTATACCAAGAACACTTGCTCCTGCAAGGGCAGGGATAGATAAGTAAAAGGCGATTTTGGTGGAATCAATTCTATCAAAATTTAAAAAACGTGAGGCTGTTATAATCACACCTGATCTACTTACACCAGGTATAACAGCTAAGGCTTGAAATAAACCAATTATAATTACATTTTTTAAATTAAGATCTAAATCAATTTTTTTTTTAATAGTCTGTTTGTCAGCAAAAAAAAGAAGTAATCCAAAAAGCAAAGTTGTCCACGCAATAACTTCTATAGATCTTAATTTTTCTATAATACCAGTTGAGTGTAAAATAAAACCAACTAAAATTAGAGGAATTGATCCTAATAATATTAAAACAGCTAAAGATTTGTTTTCAAATATGTTTATTAAGTCTTTTCTAAAATAAAAAATTATTGCTAATAAAGAACCAAGATGAAGACAAATATCTAATTGTAGTGAAGCTGCCTGAAAATCATTAATTTTTGTAACTAAAATTAAGTGTGCAGAAGAACTGACTGGAATAAATTCAAAGAAACCTTGAATTATTGCTAATATGGAAGTTTCTATGTATTTTGAAATCATCAAGAAATTAATAAATAATCAAATTCTAACCAAAATAAAGCAATTACAAAATTGCATATCAAGTATGTTGAAAGTGAAAAAATCGCAAAATTTATAATGAAATGGAAATTATTAGTCAGTAAATATGACCTATATTTTCTTTATCCTCCTTTAACAATAGTATATACCTCCCCTCCAATGTCAGAAAAAATGTTAAAGTTTGTTGAGATAGGTCAACAAAACCCACCTAAAAGAGACAAAAACTCTAGAAAAGAGGATTTTAATGAAATTTATTCAGAATTTATTAAAGGAAAAGCAAATGAGCAATCAAGCAGATGTTCACAATGTGGAGTCCCATTTTGTCAAGTTCACTGTCCATTAAGCAACAATATACCTGATTGGCTTAAGTTAACAGCTGAAGGCAGACATGAAGAGGCTTATCAACTATCACAAAGCACTAACAACATGCCAGAGGTATGTGGGAGAATATGTCCCCAAGATAGGTTGTGCGAGGGCAATTGTGTTATTGAGCAATCAGGACACGGTACTGTAACTATTGGATCAATTGAAAAATATATTACAGAGACTGCTTGGGAAAATGGTTGGGTAAAGCCAATAAAAGTAATCAATGAGATTAATCAAAGTATTGGTATTATTGGGGCTGGACCTGCAGGACTTGCTTGTGGAGAGGAATTAAGAAAAAAAGGTTATCAAGTTACAATTTATGATCGTTATGATCGATCTGGTGGACTATTGATTTATGGTATCCCTAATTTCAAACTAGAAAAGCATGTTGTAGAGAGAAGAATTAAACTTTTAAAAGAAGGTGGAATTCAATTCGTAAACAACTTTGAGGTAGGTAAAGATGCTACTTTAAAAGAGTTGAATGAAAAACATGATGCAATTTTAATTGCTACTGGAGTTTATAAAGCAAGAGAAGTAAATCTTCCAGGAAACGATCTTAGTAATATATTTCCTGCGATGGAATTTTTGACTGCCTCGAATAAAAAAGGATTAGGAGATAAAGTTGAACTTTTTGATGATGGAACATTAAATGCTAAAGATAAAGATGTAGTTGTAATTGGTGGTGGAGATACTGCTATGGACTGTGTTAGAACCTCAATTAGACAAGATGCAAAATCTGTTAAATGTTTATACAGAAGAGATAAAGTGAATATGCCAGGATCTGCAAGAGAAGTTGCTAATGCAGAAGAAGAAGGAGTTGAGTTTGTTTGGCTAAGTAGTCCAAAAAAATTTAAAGGAACAAATAAAGTAGAAAGTTTGCTGGTAGACAAGATAGAACTAGGAGATCCAGATGAAAGTGGAAGAAGAAAACCAATTATAAAAGAAAATTCAGAATTTGAAATCAAAGCCGACCTAGTAATTAAAGCATTAGGATTTGATCCTGAGGAGTTGCCTAAACTATTCCAAGAGGAAAGATTACAAGTCACAAAATGGGGTACAATTAAAGCTGATTTTGATACCATGGAAACAAATATTCCAGGTGTTTTTGCAGCTGGTGATATTGTGCGAGGAGCTTCGTTAGTTGTTTGGGCAATTAAAGATGGTAGGGACGCAGCTTTATCAATTTCAAATTATCTTCAATTAAAACAAAAACAAAAAGTTGCTTAATGAACATTTATAAAAAAAATCTGAACCAGTTAAAGCAAAATTTTGTTTATAACGAGACTATGGAGCATGATGCTTGTGGTGTAGGACTGGTAGCATCAACAGAGGGAGTAAAGTCTAGAAAAGTTGTCGAGTATGGAATCCAAGCCCTAAAAGCCGTATGGCATCGAGGAGCTATAGATGCAGATGGTAAAACTGGTGATGGAGCAGGAATACATATTGAGATTCCAAAAGATTTTTTCATNGAAAAAATTGAAATAACTGGCCACAGACATGACGACTCTGATTTGTGTGTTGGAATGATTTTTTTGCCAAGAAATGATTATCAAGGCCAGGAGCAATGTAGAATAATTGTAGAAAGTGAATTAACAAAAAAAAACTTCAATATTTATGGTTGGCGTCAGGTTCCTGTAAATCCTTCTGTGCTCGGCGAAAAAGCTGAAAATACAAGACCTGAGATTACACAAGTTTTATTCAAACATAATGATAAAAAANTAATTGGTAAAAATTTAGAGAGAGTTCTATATGAAACAAGANGAAAAATTGAGAAGGAAGCTCTAAACAACCAGCTTAATGGCTTTTATATTTGTTCGTTTAGTTCTAAATCAATTATTTATAAAGGAATGTTTCTTGCTGAGGCTTTGTCAGATTTTTATACTGATCTTAAAGATGAGAGATTTATTTCAAGATTTGCAATTTTTCATCAAAGATTTTCTACTAACACAGCACCCAGTTGGGATTTAGCACAACCTTTTAGAGCAATAGCTCATAACGGTGAGATAAATACTCTAAAAGGAAATATTAACTGGATGAAGGTTCATGAGCAAGAAATGCATAGCCCATTNTTTGNTGATATGGAAAATTTAAAACCTGTAATCCCATCTGGAAACTCAGACTCTGCATCGCTAGATAATGTATTTGAATTACTAAATATTTCAGGACAACCTGCACCTTTAGCTAAATTACTTTTAATACCTGATGCATGGTCAAAAAAAAGTAAAGTTCTTCCAAAGGATCATCTTCAACTATTTAATTTTCTTAACAGCACCATGGAGCCCTGGGATGGTCCTGCTGCTATAGCAGCGACAGACAATGAATGGGTAATCGCAGCTACTGATAGAAATGGTCTAAGGCCAATGAGATATACTGTTACAAGAGATAGATTATTATTTGCTGGATCAGAAACTGGAATGGTCGATCTTAATGAAAAAAAAATTGTAACCAAAGGAAGATTAGGACCTGGAGAAATAATTGGTGTAAGAATTGAAAAAGGAAAAGTATTCACAAACAGCGATATTAAAAATTACTTAGCAAAAGAGTACAAACATTTTAATAATCAAATAATTGATCTAGATAAAAAGTTTCCAATCGAGAACGAAAAAAATATATTTCTTAATGAAGAGTTAAGAACTAGACAGCATTGTTTTGGATATAGTTTAGAAGATTTAGAATTAATTTTACACCCAATGGCAGAGGATGCAAAAGAAGCAACTGGATCTATGGGTGATGATACTCCATTAGCAGTACTTTCTGACAAATATAGACCTTTGTATCACTNCTTTAGACAAAATTTTAGTCAAGTAACCAATCCACCNATNGACTCTTTAAGAGAAAATAAGGTGATGAGTTTAAAAACAAGATTTGGGAATCTTGGTAACATATTAGATTTTGACAATCTTACTGAGGAAAATATTTACGTTTTAGATAGCCCAGTTCTATCGAATTCTCAGTTTGATAAGTTCATAGATTTTTTTGGAAAAAATCAAAGAATTTTAGAGTGTTTATTTGATAAAAATTCAGATNTAGAAAGCGCTTTAGAGAATTTAAAAAATCAAGCAGAGCAAGCAGCAAGAGAGGGAATTACACAGCTTNTTTTAACTGATAAAAATATTTCAAGTGAAAAGCTACCAATGCCAATGCTACTTTGTATTGGTGCTGTTAATACTCATCTAATAAAATTAGGTTTAAGAGGATACGTTTCAATAAACGTCCAAACTGGAGATGCTCTTGATACACATTCATTTGCAACTTTAATTGGTGTAGGAGCAACGACTGTTAATCCTTATTTGGCGTTTGACAGTTTATTTGAAAGATATTCAAAAAAATTATTTGGAAATCTAAGTTTTGACGAGTGCGTTTCCAGATTTATCAAATCTGTTAATTTAGGTTTATTAAAAATTATGTCAAAAATGGGAATTTCTGTTCTTAGTTCTTACAGAGGAGGNTGTAATTTTGAAACAGTAGGTCTTAGTAGAACAATTGTTAAAGACTTTTTTCCTGGTGTTCTATCTAAAATCTCTGGAATTGGCCTAACAGGTATTGAAAAAAAAATTAGGAATATTCANAAACAAGCATTCGAAAACCAATCTAATATATTACCAATTGGAGGAATATACCGTTACAGGAAAAATGGCGAGACGCATCAATACCAAGGTAAATTAATTCATCTTTTACAAACTGCAGTTACTGAAAATTCTTTTGAGGTTTATAAGAAATATACTAAAGGAATTTATAACCTACAGCCAATCAGCTTAAGAGACTTAATAGATTTTAAATCGAAAAATCCAATCAAAATTGATGAAGTAGAAAATGTGCAAGAGATTATGAAAAGATTTGGTAGTGGAAGCATGTCTCATGGTGCTTTATCCAAAGAAGCACACGAAACATTAGCGATTGGCATGAATAGAATAAAGGGTGCNTCATGTAGTGGAGAAGGAGGCGAAGACGAAGATAGATTTAAAATTAGAGAAAANGGNGATAGTGCGAATTCAAGAGTAAAACAAATAGCTTCAGCTAGGTTTGGGGTAACAATAAATTATTTAAATAATTGTAACGAGATAGAAATCAAAATTGCCCAAGGTGCAAAACCTGGTGAAGGTGGTCAATTACCAGGCTTCAAAGTTACTAATGAAATTGCAAGATTAAGACACTCTACACCTGGAGTTACATTAATTTCACCACCACCACATCATGATATCTATTCCATAGAAGATTTGGCCCAACTAATTTATGATCTTAAACAAATAAATCCGAAAGCAAGAGTAGGCGTGAAGTTGGTAGCTTCATCAGGTATCGGAACAATTGCAGCTGGAGTAGCAAAAGCTAAAGCAGATATAATTTTAATTTCTGGTCACTCAGGAGGAACTGGGGCTACCCCTCAAACAAGTGTAAAATATGTTGGAATACCTTGGGAAATGGGACTTACAGAAGCAAATCAAGTTCTTACTTTAAACAACTTAAGACATCAAGTTACACTTAGAACTGATGGAGGAATTAAAACAGGTCGTGATGTGGTAATAGCAGCGATGATGGGAGCAGAGGAATTTGGAGTAGCAACTACAGCTTTAGTTGCTATGGGTTGCATAATGGTTAGACAGTGTCACTCAAATACATGTCCAGTTGGAGTTTGCACCCAAGACGAAAAATTAAGAGAAAAATTTACAGGCACACCAGATAAAGTTGTTAACTTATTCACTTTTATTGCAGAAGAGGTAAGACAAATTCTATCTGAACTAGGATTTAGATCATTGAATGAAGTTATTGGTAGAACAGACTTATTAAGACAAGTTAGCAAAGGATCTCCAAATTTAGATGACTTAGACTTAAATCCACTTTTTGTTCAAGCAGATCCTGGAAAAAATAAAAGATATTGTGAACATCCAAAAATCAATGAGGTTCCAGACACCTTAGATCAAAAAATATGGCCAGACATAGAAAAATTAATTGATCAAAATAAAACAATTGAGACTGAATTTGAAATTAAAAACACTGATAGGGCTGTAGGTACAAGAATCTCTTATCACTTATATAAAAAATTTGGAAACAACAAACTAGATGAAAATTATTTATCACTGAATTTTAAAGGCTCGGCAGGTCAATCTTTTGGAGCNTTTGCAATTAAGGGATTAAAATTGAATTTGAAAGGTGATGCAAATGACTATGTAGGTAAAGGTCTTTCTGGTGGATCTATTTCTATAAAACTACAGGACGAGAGTAATTTGATTTCAAATGAGAATACAATAATTGGAAATACAGTTTTGTATGGTGCTACCTCTGGAAAACTCTTTGCAGCTGGACAAGCAGGAGAAAGATTTGCTGTGAGAAACTCTGGTGCCACAGCCGTAGTTGAAGGTTGTGATTCAAATGGATGCGAGTATATGACAGGAGGAAATATTATTATTTTAGGAGATGTTGGAGATAATTTTGCTGCTGGTATGACTGGTGGTATGGCTTTTGTTTATGACAAAAACAATAATTTTGAGAAGCGTGTAAATTCTGAGAGTGTTATCTGGCAGATACCAGAAACGGATTACTGGAAAAATTACCTCAGGGAAATCATTTCAGAACACGTGAGCGAAACTCACTCGGAGTATGCAAAGAAAATTTTAGATAATTTTGAANGTGAGATAAAAAACTTTTATCAAGTTTGTCCAAAAGAAATGCTTGATAAATTAGATAATCCTATAACATTAAAGTCAGTCAAAAGCTTTGCAAGCTAATTAGTACTGAGAAATTATTGATTTTAACTCTCTAATTATTTTTAATTGATATTTTTTTGCAAAAAGGCTGTGATCACCATTTTTAATAATATTAAGTTTCTTATTTGCATTGTTAAAGATTTTAATAAGTTTCTTTGAGAAAATTACTGGAACTGCCTCATCTTTTGATCCATGAAAAAGAGTTACAGGTATTTTAGCATTAATTTTTTTGTTCAATACTAAATTTTTTCTTCCATCCTTAATAAGTTGGTAGGTGATTGGATATTCAAAACCACCATGTTTAAGGTTGTATACACCCTTATCTATGGTTTCTTTTTTCATTTTGACTGTAAATTTTTTCCACATTACCCTCTCTAAAAACTCTGGTGCTGATCCTATTCCTATAAAACCTTTAATCTGTTTTGAAAAAAACTTAAATTGATTGACAGATATCCATGAACCCATACTTGAACCAATAAGTATAAAATCTTTTTTTTTTAAAACTCTTTTAATTACTTTTTTGACTTGATTTGTCCATTTTGTTACGTTCCCTTTTGTAAACTCACCTGTTGATTTTCCGTGCCCAGAGTATTCAATTGCTAAAAAGCCTAATTTATTGTTTTTACAAAATCTTTTGAAAATCTTTGGTTTCTCACCATTTAAATCAGACATAAATCCATGAAGAAAAACAATATATAAATTATTATTTGAATTATGATGTAGATATCTAATTTTAATGCTTTTAGAAATTTGCAAAAATTTATACTTGTTCATAAAAGTTTATACGCTCTATTTATTAATATATAATAACAGTTAATGTCATCAAAATTAAAAGTTCTACAAGTAATACCAAAATTAGGTTATGGAGGGGCTGAGACAGGTTGTTTTGATATAGCACATTATCTATTTGAAAATAATTGTAGCTCATTTTTAATTACAAATGGTGGACCATTAACCAAATTCATAAATAAAAAAAAAGTAAAATACATAAGACTTCCTGTAAATTCTAAAAACCCCATTATAATGTTATTAAACACAATTTTGATTTCAGTCATTGTCTTTTTTTATAATATAGACATAATTCATGCTAGGAGTAGGGCTCCAGCATGGTCATGTTTTTTAGCTTCTAAAATTACTAGAAAAAAATTTGTAACAACTTTTCATGGTACATATAATTTTAAAAGTAAGATTAAAAAATTTTATAATTCTGTAATGTTAAGATCAGATTTAGTTATAGCTGGATCAAATTTTATATTTTCTCATATTAAAGAAAATTATAAGGAATATCTAAATAACTCCAAAAAATTTCTAGTAATTTTTAGAGGAATAAACATCGATTATTTTGATGCTTCAACAACTTTTACTGAAGACGAAGATAAACTGTTTAAATCTTGGAACCTTGAGGTTGAAAAAAAAACAATATTATTACCTGGAAGAATTACTGAGTGGAAAGGTCACGAAATGTTTATTGAAGCCATGAATAAAATAAATATTCAATTAGGTCACAAGTCGTTTAAAGCAGTGATACTTGGAAGTGATCAAGGAAGAGATTTGTATAAGAAAAAACTTATAAGGCTAGTAGAACAGTATCGAATGAATGATCAAATAAAATTTGTTGATCATTGTGAAAATATGCCTTTAGCTTATAAAATTAGTGACTTGATAGTATCAACATCAATTGAACCCGAGGCATTTGGCAGAATAGCAGTGGAAGCACAATCAATGGANAAACCCATTATTGCAAGCAATCTGGGTGGCTCGAAAGAAACTATTGTAAATAATAAAACAGGTATCTTATTTGATGCTGGAGACTCAGACGATTTAAGTAAAAAAATAATTGAGTTTTTCAATTTTGATAAATCAACAATTGAACAGATGGGAAAAGAAGGTAGAAAAAATGTTTCTGCGAAGTTTAATGTTGAAAAAATGTGTTTTTCTACTTATTCAGAGTACAAAAAATTAATTAATTAAATGCCAAATATTACTCTACCAGACGGAAAACAATTAAGTTTTAGTGAAAGTGTAACTGGTTTTCAGCTTGCTGAAAAAATAAGTAAATCATTATCAAAGCAAGCATTAATTATTAGTGTAGATGGTCAGCTTAAAGACCTAGATTTTAAAATTGAAAAAGATTCTAAAGTAAAGATATTTACATCAAAAGATAAAGAAGGGCTTGAAACAATTAGGCATGATACCGCCCATATTTTAGCAATGGCAGTCCAAGAACTTTTTCCTGGAACGCAAGTAACAATAGGCCCAGTGATTGAAGATGGTTTTTATTATGACTTTGCAAGGAAAGAGCCATTCACGCAAGAAGATTTAGAAAAGATAGAGAACAAAATGAAAGATATTGTTGATAGGAATGAAAAAACTTATAGAGAAGTTTGGAAGAGAAATGATGCTATAAAACATTTCAAAAATAATGGAGAACATTACAAAGCCGAAATAATTAATTCTATTCCTGAAGGTGAAGAGGTATCTATATATTTTCATGGAAAATGGCATGATTTGTGTAGAGGTCCGCACTTAAGTTCTACAGGCAAAATTGGAAAGTATTTTAAATTAACAAAAGTATCAGGTGCTTATTGGAGAGGAGACTCGAATAATGAGATGTTACAAAGAGTTTATGGCACCAGTTGGTCTACACAAAAAGAACTTGATGAATACTTAAATAGAATTGAAGAAGCTGAAAAACGAGATCACAGAAAGTTAGGAAAAGAAATGGACTTATTTCATTTTAGGGAAGAAAGCCCTGGATCTGTATTTTGGCATGAAAAAGGATGGAACCTTTTTCAGAAATTAATCTCTTATATGCGAACTAAACAAGATCACGCAGGATATAAAGAGATAAATACACCAGAAATTCTTGATCGTACATTATGGGAAAAATCTGGTCATTGGGAAAAATTTGGTGCAAATATGTATACCTCTACAACACCTGANGAAAAAGTTTTTGCAATAAAACCAATGAACTGTCCAGGATGTGTTCAAGTGTTTAATCAAGGACTAAAAAGTTACAGAGACTTACCATTAAAAATGTCGGAATTTGGAAAAGTTCATAGATATGAACCTTCTGGTGCATTACATGGATTGTTAAGGGTAAGAGCATTTACCCAAGATGATGCACACATATTTTGTACCGAAGAGCAAATTACTCAAGAATGCCTATCAGTTACAAATTTAATTTTAGAAATTTATAAAGACCTGGGATTTGAAAATGTAATATTAAAATACTCAGACCGACCAGATCTGAGAGTTGGAGATGATGCTGTATGGGATAAATCAGAAGCTGCTCTTTTAGAGGCAATTAAAGAAACAAAACTAGAATACACTATAAATAAAGGTGAGGGTGCTTTTTATGGTCCAAAAATTGAGTTTGTTTTAAGAGATGCAATAGGAAGAGATTGGCAGTGTGGAACCTTACAAGTAGATTTAAATTTACCTGGAAGATTAGGAGCCACTTANGTTGAAAAAGATGGATCAAAGAAAATACCTGTNATGTTGCATAGAGCATTGTTTGGTTCNTTNGAGAGATTTATNGGAATCTTAATTGAAAATTATTCAGGTAAATTACCTTTTTGGCTAACACCATTNCAAGTAGTTGTGATACCAATTTCAAGTGACTTNGATGANTATTCAAAAAAANTTAATCATGAATTAAAAAAAGTTGGTATCTCAAGTGAAGTTGATTTAAAAAATCATAATTTAAATTATAAAATTAGAGAACATTCATTGTCAAAAGTACCTTTATTACTTATTTGTGGGAAAAAAGAAGTTGACTCTAATACAGTAACTATTAGAAGATTGGATTCTAAGAAACAAGAAAATATGGATTTTAACGAGTTTATAAAAAAATACTCTGCTTTAAACAAAGCGCCTTCAATTTAAGTGCCAGACTTCAAACAAAACTATTTTCAGAAAAGAACAAAACCAAAAGGACCAAGATCAAACAACAGGATTACTTCACATGAGGTTCAGGTAATTGCAAGTGATGGTGAAAATCTTGGTATTTTAAATTTAAATGACGCAATTAATCGTGCTCGGGATGAAGGACTTGACTTGATTGAAATTGCACCAAACGCTAAACCTCCTGTGTGTAAAATAATGGATATGGGTAAATATAAATATGATGCCCAGAAAAAAGCCAACAAAGCAAAAAAGAAACAAAAAAAAATTGAGTTAAAGGAAATAAAATTAAGACCTGTGACAGAGGTACATGACTATACTTTTAAAATAAAGAACGCTCAAAAATTTTTAGCAAAAGGGGATAAAGTAAAATTTACAATACGTTTTAAAGGAAGAGAACTGCAACACTCCAGTTTAGGAAATGAGTTAATGGATAAAATCAAGCAAGATATGCAAGATATTGGTCGTGTAGAATTACAGCCTAAATTTGATGGCAAACAAATGATAATGGTTATTCAGCCATTATAAGTCATATTTCTAGTTGTAAATTAATATTAATATTTGTATAAGGCTCCAAAAATTATGCCTAAATTGAAAACAAAAAGCTCAGCAAAAAAAAGATTTAAAATTTCAGCTAAAGGAAAAGTGATTACTGCACAGGCTGGTAAAAGGCATGGAATGATAAAAAGAACTAATTCCCAAATAAGAAAACAAAGGGGNACAACTGTGATGGCAAAACAAGATGGAAAAATNGTGAAATCTTATATGCCCTATAGTTTAAGAGGATAAAATGGCTAGAGTTAAAAGAGGCGTAACCAGCAGAGCAAAACACAAAAAAGTTCTTAAAGCTGTAAAAGGCCAATGGGGAAGAAGAAAGAATACAATAAGAGTTGCAAGACAAGCAATGGAAAAGGCTATGCAATATGCATATAGAGATAGAAGAAATAAAAAAAGAGATTTTAAATCTTTATGGATTCAAAGAATTAATGCAGGAGTAAGAGAAGAGGGTTTAACTTACTCTAAGTTTATAAATGGTCTAAGTAAATCAGGAATAAAATTAGATAGAAAAATTCTAGCAGAAATCGCATACGATAATCCGCAAGCATTTAAAACAATTGTAAAAAAAGCACAAGCAGCTCTAAATTAATCTTCGCTATTGTTTTTCTTAAGTTAACAAATAATCTACTAAAATGTCTGATATTAAAAAAATAAAAGACGAATATCTTAATAAACTNGATAAAGACCAAAATATAGAATCTATAAATCAAATTAAAACTGAATTATTTGGTAAAAATGGAATAGTCTCTAACGAGTTCAAAAANTTAGGATCAGTCTCTCAAGAAGAGCGAAAAAAATTTGCATCAGACTTAAATTTTATAAAAGAAGAGCTACAAAATAAAATTACAAGCAAAATTGAGGAAATCGAAACAAAAGAGATAAACCNAAAGTTAGAAAATGAAAAAGTAGATGTNACTTTACCTGAAAGAGATTTTAAACAAGGNAAGATTCATCCAGTTTCACAAGTAATAGATGAAATTTCATCTATTTTTTCTGAAATAGGTTTTAGCGTTGAAGAGGGTCCAGATGTAGAAAATGAATATAATAATTTTACAGCACTTAATACGCCTGACAATCATCCAGCAAGAGATATGCATGACACATTTTACTTAGATGAAAAAAAAGAATTGTTANTACGGACNCATACCTCTCCTGTACAAGTTCGGACNATGTTAAAAGGNAAACCTCCATTNAAAATAATTGCACCNGGAAGAACTTACAGATCTGACAGTGACCAAACACATGCACCTATGTTTCATCAAGTNGAAGGACTACATATAGATAAAGATATAAATATGGGACATCTTAAAGGTTGTCTAAATTATTTTATTAAAGAGTTTTTTGAAGTGGATAAATTGAAGATGAGATTTAGACCAAGTCATTTCCCATTTACAGAGCCATCAGCTGAGGTTGATATAGGTTATGAAATTAAAGATGGAAAAATAATCATAGGTGAAGGAGANAAATGGTTAGAAATTTTAGGATGTGGAATGGTTCATCCAAACGTCCTAAAAAATGTAAATGTTGATCCATCGAAATTTCAGGGTTACGCCTTTGGAATTGGAATAGATAGATTAGGTATGCTAAAATATGGAATTAATGATTTAAGAGCTTTTTTTGAAACAGATTATAGATGGCTAAGCCATTTTGGCTTCGATCCTTTAGATGTACCATCAAGCTACAGAGGATTGAGTAGATGAAATTTACAATNGATTGGCTTAAACAACATTTAGANACAGATCTTAATGATAAAGAAATAATTAATAATTTAACGAACGTTGGTCTTGAGGTTGAGAGTTTTGAAAATGCACCTTCCGAGTTAGATGATTTTATTGTTGCAAAAATAATAAATGCGCAACAACACCCTAATGCAGATAGATTAAGAGTTTGTGACGTTGACATTGGTAAAAGTGAAACTGTTAAAGTTGTGTGTGGAGCTCCTAATGCAAAAAAAGGTTTGTTTACAGTATATGCAGGACCGGGTGCAATTATACCAAAAAATCAAATGAAACTATCAATCAGTAAAATAAGAGGTGTTACTTCCTATGGAATGTTGTGTTCTGAAGCTGAGCTTAAATTATCAGATGAAAGCGAGGGAATTACAGAGTTATCAGAAAAGTATAAGGAAAAAATTGGGAAAAAATATTTTGATACCAAAACTCCTAAAGTTGTAGATTTATCTATAACACCAAATCGACCAGATTGTCTTGGNGTTAGAGGTATTGCAAGAGATCTTGCTGCAGCTGGAGTTGGTTCTTTNAAAAAAATAAAAGATAGTAAATTAAATCAAAATTTTGATCAGGACTTAAAAGTAACTATTAAAAAAGAAAAAAAACAAGGCTGCACAATTTTTGGTAGTTGTTTAATAANGGGNGTTTCAAATAAAGAAAGTCCTCAGTGGTTAAAAGATAAAATTNTTTCGTTAGGTCAAAAACCNATTTCTGCAATTGTAGATATAACAAACTATGTGATGATTGATTTAAATAGGCCACTTCACGCATATGATGCTGATAAAGTAAGTAAAGAAATTATAGTAAGAAATTCAAAAAAAGGTGAAACTTTTGAAGCACTAGACAATAAAAAATATTCCTTAGATGATGATATGTGTGTAATTTCTGATCATTCAGGAGTGCTAGGATTAGGTGGAATCATAGGTGGAACACGTTCAGGAACCGAACTAGAGACAAAAAATATATTATTAGAGTCTGCGTATTTTTTACCAAGATCAATTAGAAAAACTTCAAAATTATTAAATATAGATACAGACGCAAAATTTAGATTTGAAAGAGGAATTGATCCAAAATCAATTGAANCTGGGCTAATCAAAGCNGCTGATTTAATAAAAGAAGTGTGTGGGGGCGAAGTAAGTAAATTTGATATACAAAGATTGGAGGAAGAAAAAACAAATAAAGTAAAATTTGAAATTTCTTTATTTGAAAAAATAACAGGATTTAAAATTGAAAAAAAAGAAATTATTAAAATAATTTCCAATCTTGGTTTTAAAATCAACGAGAATAAAGAAAGTTTAGATTTAGAAATTCCCTCATGGAGAACAGATATTACGCAACCAATTGACATTGTTGAAGAAATTGTTCGAATTAAAGGTTATGAACATATTCAAACACTAACACCAGAAAAATCTAGACTTAAACCAACTTTAAATAGGCAGCAAAAATTATTCCATTTCTTACAACGTTCAGTGGCGTCTAAAGGTTTTTACGAGACAGTTACTTGGTCATTTACAGACTCTAAAATAAATAATTTATTTAGAGAAAAATATAATGAAATAAAAATTGTTAACCCAATTAGTTCAGATTTAAATGTTTTAAGAAATTCAATATTTCCAAATTTAATTTTTTATTTNAANAAAAATATAGACAGAGGATTTAAAGATTTATCTTTTTTTGAGATAGGGCCAGTTTTTTCAGGTACTAAGCCAGGTGAGCAACTAACAGTAATAGGTGCTTTGCAAGCTGGAAAATATTTNAGATTAAATTGGCAAGAAACAGAGAGAAATGTTGATGTATTTGATGCAAAGAGAGATACTATTCAAACTATAGTAGAGGCAGGATTTAGTAAAAATAAACTAATAATAAAAGATCAAGCCCCATCTTATTATCATCCAGGCAAATCAGGATCAGTTTTTTTAAGCACTGANGAAGATAAGCCAATTGCATTTTTTGGTGAAATACATCCAAATATTGTAAAAAAATTAGATATTAAAACTGATGCTTTAATAGGATTTGAAATATATTTAGATTATTTTAAAGAAACAAAGAAAAAACTTAAAGATCAAAAGTCTCAATTTGAATATTCCGATTATCAAAAATCTGAGAGAGATTTTGCATTTGTAATTGATAAAAAAATTAAAGCACAAGATTTGATAGATATAATTGTATCTATAGACAAAGATTTAATTAAAAATGTTAAGGTTTTTGATGTTTATGAAGGCGAAAATATTCCAAAAGATAAAAAATCAATCGCACTTAATGTTACAGTACAATCATCTGAAAAAACTTTAAACGAAAAAGATCTAGAAAAAATTAATAATTTAATTATTTCTACAGTCGAGAGTAAGTCTGGCGCTAAAATAAGATCCTAAAAATGACAACTACAATTAATAATATAAGAAATTTTGCTATTATTGCGCATATAGATCACGGTAAATCAACTATAGCTGACAGAATAATTCACAAATGTGGTGGGCTTACGGATAGAGAAATGAAGGCACAAGTTTTAGACTCTATGGATATTGAAAGGGAAAGAGGAATTACAATTAAAGCACAAACTGTAAAATTAAACTATAAAGCAAAAGACGGAAAAAATTATGTTTTAAATATAATTGATACACCAGGACATGTTGATTTTAGTTATGAAGTTAGTAGGTCATTATATGCATGTGAAGGATCAATTTTAATTGTTGATAGTACCCAAGGTGTTGAAGCACAAACACTTGCAAATGTTTATCAAGCACTTGATATAAATCATGAAATAATACCTGTCTTAAATAAAATTGATTTACCCGCATCTGATATTGAAAGAACAAATAAACAAATTGAAGATGTTATAGGGATTGATACCACAGGAGCAGTTCCCTGCTCAGGAAAAACAGGAGAAGGTATAGAAGATATATTAGAGCAAATAATTAATGCACTTCCTGGTCCAAAAGGAGAGGCGAATAATAAATTAAAATGTCTGTTAGTTGACAGTTGGTATGACACTTACCTTGGAGTGGTAATTTTGGTTAGAGTTATAGATGGAAAAATATCAAAAAATATGAAAATTAAAATGATGTCTACAAACCAAGATTACTTTGTAGAAAAAGTTGGTGTTTTCACACCCAAACCTAAAGACATAAATGAGTTAAACGCAGGTGAAATTGGTTTTATAACAACTGGCATAAAAGTTTTATCTGAT
>FUFK010072461.1_pt1 | contig 29572 bp, 22 predicted proteins | sample 1021851 | NCBI WGS metagenome assembly FUFK01 (sample SAMEA51879418, study PRJEB19060) | metagenome | reverse complement strand
TGAAGTACTCGAGGCGGGAATCGAACCCGCACTCCCGAAAGAACTGGATTTTGAATTCACTCGAACCATCTTCAAAATCCATCTATTCGACTGTTTTTCAATGAGATAAAATATTTTTAATTTTGCTTACAATCAAAAAATATCATCTGATATCACAAATTTTTGTACCGGGTATGTACCTAAAAAATGGTTAACTTTGGATTAAAGATCCAGTTACTATGTCTTCCACTACTAAAATAGTTATTCGTAAAAAGCCTAACAAGAATGGTTTATTTCCATTAGCCATCAGAATAAGCAAAAATGGGCGATCTGCATATCATTATTTAGGCCACTACATAGATTTAAAATTCTGGGATAATACAAATAAGAGAGTTCGTAAATCACATCCTAATGCGGCGAGTTTAAATAATTTGCTAATCGCTAAACTCTCCGAAGCTAATAAAGGCCTGATTAATTTACAAGTAAATAATAACGATCTTTCTGTAAACCAGATTAAAAAAGAACTTTACACTTCTGAGAATACCAGCTTTTTTGAAGTTGCTGAGGAATACCTGGAGGAACTGAAACGAAATAAAAAATTTAGCAGAATATCATCTGATAAACCCAGGATAAACCATTTAAAAAAGTTCAACAAAAATAATCACCTCACTTTTCAGGAAATTGATGAAGCGTTCCTTAAAAAGTTTATGACCTATCTCCGGGAAAAAAGAAAGGTGTCTGAAAGGTCAATTATAAATAATCTAATAGTTATCAGAACTCTATATAATAGAGCAATTAAATCAGGGATTGTTGCCAGACAATTTTATCCTTTTGGATCAGATAAAATCCAAATAAAATTTCCGGAAACCCGTAAAATTGGTCTCACCATACCTGAAATACAAAAAATAGAAAATTTAAAAAATTTAACGCCCGCAGAGAATCACGCCAGGAACATCTGGTTGTTTAGTTTTTATTTGGCCGGTATAAGATCTGCTGATGTCTTTAAAATACGATGGAGTGATATTTATGATGAAAGACTCCATTATAGAATGAATAAAAACTCCAAACTACTTTCTTTAAAAATTCCAAAGAAAATTTATCCGATCATTGGTCAATACGCCAAATACAGGAACCATGATGATGATTTCATATTTCCGGAATTGAAAATGGTGGATTTTGATAATAAAAAGGAAGTTTTTTCTAAAACCACACGGGCTAATAAGAACCTGAATAGGCATTTAAAAAACATTGCGACCAAAGCTAAAATTAGTAAAAAACTGACCATGCATATTGCTCGCCATAGCTTTGGGAATATTTCCGGAGATAAAATTCCTGTCCAGATGTTACAAAAATTATATCGCCATTCCTCTGTAACTACTACTATGATGTATCAATCTAATTTTATGCACCAGGAAACTGATAAAGCATTAAATAGCATAGTAGATTTTTAAATTATTCTAAATTCTGTTTTGCTATTTTAACGGGCTATATTAATTAAGTTTCTTACCTAATACAGAAGTTTTCAGTTCCCGGTCTTGCAGGGCTTAGCCGAAAACGAGGTGTAATCCAGGTACAAAACCATTTCCAACATCTCAAAATAAAACTGATAAATATTAGCATAAATATAGCCTGTGGTGATTTCAGCGGTGATTTTTCCTCGGAAAAATAGAGTTAAATAATACTTTACTCATTCAAAATCTTCTACCAAAATCAAACTCGCATTGTCATTGGCTTCCTGTATGAGTCTCTGATCGATGGCATCTAGTAAAGTTCCACTGGCTTCGTTTACATTAAGTAAATACTGTAATGTTAAGGAATCCATGATGTTATGCACCCCATCAGAACAAATAAACAATTTGTCTCCTTTATTCAATAGGAGTTCTTGATGTGAAGGCACAGATTTCTTAACATCACCCTGAATGGAACGGGTAACCATGTGGTTATATTTAGAAAAATCTAAGTTTTCTTTTAAATCATCAGCTGCAGAAAGCTCATTTCTTAAATTATGTGGTTTGCTTTCAAAAGATAGTTTGAATTTAGAGTAATGCAGAATTTTCACATCTCCTACCCAAAAAGCCCTGGCGGTTTTTCCGGATACAATTATACCTCCTAATGTAGACCCCAATTTTGAACGATGTTGTTCTTGGTATTGACGAACAGCTAAATTCGCCTTATTTATAGCTTTTTTAATAGCATTCTCATTTAATTCCTTTGCATTAGTTAAAAAAGTAGACACACTATCGATGACGATTGAAGCTGCAATATCACCACTATCATAACCACCCATTCCATCGGCAATGAGATAAAGAAATGTATCGGCATTGATGCTCTTGACCAAAGTAAAATCTTGGTTGATTCTCCTTTTACCTATATGTGATATAATTGTCGATTTCATTACATGCCAGTGGCTTGAATAGTACCACCTCCGTGTTTCGTTACTCTTGGCCTAGTGGAAATTTTCAAAGGCTTTGCAGATATACTCTTTTCAGTTGCTTTAGTAGCCCACAAGAAACCTTCTCCCGGAGTTAGGGCACTCATATCTGCCGGAGTCAATGTCGATAACTGGGTAATGGACTTCTGAATGTGTTTAAGCCATTGAGGACCATTGAATTTGTGTAGTAAAACAATAGAACTCAATTCTATTATTTCGTTTGGCAGACTCGGAGGATCCTGACTTGCAATCATTATACTAACGCCTTTGTGACGCATTTCTCGAATTGCTCTTACAATGTTCCCTGTTAGATCTTTATTATCCATATACTTATGCGCCTCATCAAAGACTATAAATTTGTTAAAGTGTTTACCTTCAACTTTCTTAACCGCAGAAAAGATATTCAACATAATTACAAATAAACCTAGTGCCTCATCTTTAACTATAAATTCATCTCTCAGATCGACAACTATAAGACGACCTGGTTTGAGTACATCCCTCATCATAAAGTTGTCATCGATGTATTCTCTTGCAAAACTTAGCTTTTGTCTCGCTAGGGCTTTTTGAGAGTTACTGAGAAGCTCTGATTCTTCCACGCTTTGGGCAAGACCTTCAATCGTAATATTTGACCTATGCTCTTTCATAATGGCCTTTAATTGCCGAATATATGTAGAATCATTTCCCAGAGCTCCAAGAATAAACATCCAATCTTGAACATTTAGCTCTTTAGAATTAAAAGCTATTGGTTTCACTTCTATAGATGGATATTCTAACTGCCTTTCATCAATCTTGTCCTTTGGTGTTAAAATAATTACGTCGTCTATTGAATTAGGTTCTGCGCCATATTTCTCTTTCAGTTTTTCCAATTCCCTTTCTTGATCATTATCATAAATCATCGAAGTAAATTCCGGCTCATAGTCCATACTTTCGCTATAGTGAAATATAACACCAGCAAGTGGTGAAGGAAGCTGATTAATCTTATTAAACTGTTTCAAAACCATTTCAGATATAGTTCCAATTGTATAACTTTTTCCCCCACCTTGTACTCCAAATAAACTTATAGTATTTGTCTCACTTAAATCAATTGCTATTTTCTTTTGAACGATACTTTCACCTAAAATTCCGAATTGAGAACTTTTAGAGGTTTTGCCAATAAGTATATCATAATCGGGAGTAATATGTTCTATTTTATCATTGGAGTCTTTTGATTTTTCAGCATTGTCAGATATATTAATCTTGCTAGATTCTCTTTCCTCCTCAGCAGCTCTATTCAATTCTTCCTCGTGTGGAGGGTAAGAGTTGATTTTATATTCAGTTTTATTAGGGTCTTTTTGGTCTTCAACATTATTCTCCGTTTCTACTTCAGAAACATCCTCAAAGCTAAGCTCCATTTTAGATTTAAATTTTTGAATAAAGGGTTGGAGTTCGTTTTTATTCCCAAAAGCTTCGTGAAGGTCCTTGTCTAAATCTCCTTCTTCTAGTCTTTTAGTATTAAGATCAGAGTCTGGATCTAAAATATCATCAATTAGTTTACCACCGAAAGTAAAAAATACAGAGTCGTGGTCAAGTACAACTTTTTTATGCCGATCAGTAGCGGCAAAATCAAATATTAACCCAAGACGTTTAAACCGAAGTGTGAACCCAGAATCTAAGTTTTGCATAAACTCCAGATACTGATTGTATGCTTTATTAGATAGATAATTATATCTGTTGGCTCTTTCTAAGTAGAAAGATAATAAGGATTTCAATTCTTTATTTTTGATTTCCCTATCTAGACGATCAAAAGAATTGTTGTATTCTGGGTCAAAATGAGTTCTAAGCGCTTCAATTGTATTTTCAATTTGATCAAGCATTTTTAATCGTAGGGCATCTTTTTCAGTTTCTCCCAATGCTTTTCTGCATTTGATTTCGATTACAGAAATTAATATTTCTTTTTTCGATGGATTCATGGATACCAAGAGGTTATCAGCTCTGGACCTGCTACCCGAGGGGAGGTTTTCAAATAAATTCTGGTGTAGGTCTATTGGAATTAGAAAAGCTTCCTCTAACATCTCCTTCTTCTCTAAAACGCGTTTGGTAAAGGCCGATCCAATTACTTCAAAAGCTTTGTTTTTGGTTGAATTTAATTGAAGTACTAAAGAACTACTTACAGCTCTCAAATCTTCTAATAGAATTTTGATTTTTTGTTCATCCTCCTGATTATGAATATCTAAATTAAATTCTTCAAAATGAGGCCCCAATAGGCCTAATATTTCAGAAGTAGGGCGAGTTGTTAAATAGGATGATATACCCAGGGTTTCTTCTCCCGGAACATAATCCAACAGGAAAGGAATTTTACCATCTTTTGAGGGTTGATCAAAAATTTGAGGTCCAAGATTTTTGTCAAAAGTAACTACCCAATCAGAAAAATCGTGTAAATGGGTTAACAATACCTTGTCTTTGTCATTTAAGCGTAGCTGAGTGGAAGGAACAGATTCGGTATATTTTGAAACTAATGCACCACTAATAAAGCTCTGGATATTATCGAAAAGCTTGATACCATTTACCCCTGTTTTGTCATATTGAATTGGTAGTTTATTACCACTAATAAAGCTATTCCATTTAATCTGAGAACCATTTTCACTTACTATAATTGTGGAATCAGCTAAAAGGCCGTTTAAGTAAAAGTTACGGTCATCTTCATTAGGCTTAATTAATTCTGTTGTAATAGGAAAGGGGCTTACTAAAAAACTTAAGTGAGATGTAAAGCTTGAAGGTTTTTTTAAAAAATCACTGATATTATTAATAGAGAAGCGTAGTTTAGGAAACAAACGATTCCGGGAAGGTTGAGAAAAAGCCTCTGCTTCTGGAGTTATATTTGATTCTGGGTTTATTAATGCCTTCAAAGACTCTCCGTGTTCGATAATTTTATCATCACCCTTAAAAATGCGGACTTCATAATTGATATTTTCAAAATTCTTTTCTTTCTCTAATTCTACAAATGCATTTGAAAATACATCTGCATCGCCTGCGTTGAAAAGGTTGATAACTAGTTTATCTATGTAAGGATGTTGAGCTAAATAATTCTTTATGTGACGAATAACTAATTTCAGGCTTAAATCCGTTTCTACATAATTATCTTTAGTTATATTGAATAATAGCCTTAAATAATGCTGCAACTGCCGCGATATAGAAGTCATTCCATTTTTTGGCTCTTTAGATACTGTGCTTAGATATAGACCCCAGCCAAATGACAATTCCCCATTATAATTGAAAGGCTTTAACGTGTTAGAATCCAAAAGGACCTGCTGATTATTTTCTGGAGATAGCTGTCCAATAAAAAGATCTTCTAATTGCTCCGACCAAGATTCCTTATGCCCAGAAAATTCCTTGGTTTTCCTTTCCCAATCTGCAAAAACCTCAAGCAGTTGTATAGTCCAAGCTAATCTCAACGGATGTAAAGGTGAAACAATAAGTGCTTCGATTTTATTACCATCAGGAAGTTTGCTCTTTACGCGAGCTACATCTAACATCTGTAGTTCCACCAAAAATTCTTTAAGCTTGGTTTGTTCTTCCAGTTTTATGTTATTGTTTGCAAGTTGTTTTTTTAATTTAGTTGTCCATTTTGTATAAGAATCTATGTATTCTTTTATTTGATCTTTTAAATTGAAAATATCCGCAGTTTCAAATATCCCGTTCCCATTATCATTTGAATTGAGAATAGATTCAAAAACTTCCTTGCGTTTCTTTAAGAGGGATTTAGGAACTATTTCGCCTATCGGGCTTTCTACAAATTCAAGATTTTCAAAACCGATGGCCAGTTTATTCCCTTTTAAGGTTGATCGCACATAACCTATTCTATCAGCATTTTTCAGAAAAATGTTTTCTATCTGCCGTAATTTAGTTGAAACATTTATCTGGTAGTTATGCTTATCGGAGTAGTTGATGTGAAACGTAGAAGAATGTTTTTCTTTACCATCGTTGATCCAGACATTGGATGATTCAGAAGGCTCGGGTATATCAAAATCTTCATCATTTTTTAAACCACTTATTCTATATTTAAAATAAGCCTGTAAAACATTATTCAACTTGTCTTTTCTTTGATCTTCGTCACGTTCAATCGCTTCTTCGATTATGTAATCAAAATCTTCCGAGTCACAAGTAAGTTTGTATGGAAATGAGCTCTTTTTTATTTCCTCATTTTCTCCTTTTTTAATTTCCCAAGCTTTTTGAATTTTATTATCCTTAAATTCATCATTTGCATTAAGCATATTTCCGTGCTCGTCTTCAGCCAAAACTTTAATAAAATAAGATCCTTCTTCAATAATATTAGGATTGAGTTCAAGAGTCGCATCACGATAGGGCCTATTGGAAGTTGAATTCTTTATTTTTCTAAGAACAGTAATTTCCTCACCACTACTACCATCAACCGCCATCAAGATAATCCTGAAAGATTTAAGGTCCTTTATATCTTTCGGTTTGGGATATGTGTGAAAACGCACTCTTAACTTTGCAATTTTCTGTTGCTCCGCATAAAGAACATTTGTGCCATCTTCTACTTTTAGGTCGCTTGATTTAATCTCATCTAACACGAGTTTAATATGAGAGAAGTCTAAATCTGGGATAGGCCAATTCTTGAAATTTAGATGTTTATATTGCTGATGAATTGATTGACAGATCTCAATAGAACTCTTAACATCTTTTTCATTTTTCAAAAAGTCTACAATATCCTTTTGAACCGAATCATTTTCTAAATTTAAATCTGAGATGCGATCGTATAGAGGTTTATTAAAAGCAGAAATTAATTCTACATTTTCACGATTAAAATTAAGCCGAGATCTTATTTTTTCCTTTTTATCCATGAGGATTTCATCTGGAATTAGGGATAAATGATGAAGTTGGTTTCCAACCTCTTTTTCCTCGTAGCTCAATTTCTCCAAAGCAATTAAATAATCGATAATTTCTTTGTTAGAAGGATTCAGATAATTTATTACGTCATTAATTATATTATCTGCAATTTTATCTGGAATTTCATCAATTAAGGATTGAACCAATTTTTGTTCAATTCCGTTTAAAGAAATTTCTTTAAACGTGGCATTTCCATAAGAGTCTTCTGCAGCAGTTCTGCTACTAGACGGTATGAGAATAAGTAATGGTTTATTTTGCTTATTACGTAATTCGATAAGCTTAGTCGCCGATATATACCTATCTCCAGTGTTACCTTCAGATATTATGTAAATGTCTAAATGAGTATAGGCATCTTTTAAAAGATCATACAAAAATTCCAATTCATTAATACCCAATCCAGTGATTTTCATACAATGACCTGCAGATGCATTTTGAAAGTCTTGCTGGTGAAGTTCGGTAATAAGACACGTAATTTTTTTGTAATATGTATTTATTGCAGTTGATTGCATTCTTTCTTTAGTCTTTTAATTCGTAACGAGGACGTATTCTTTGTAAAATATAGGCATCACTCAAATCGTTGTAGAAGCCTATTTGACGTAATTTCATTTTAAAAGATTCTACATTTTCTTTAAAGGCCAAGTGGGTATTGAGATCAGCATCTTTAAATCGTTCTTCTGAGAGCCCATTAATAATAAGCCCATATCGATCTCTTATATTTTCAATCAACTCTTCAATAGAAAGAGTCTTTGTTTTAAACTGATCGTCTTCTGCTTCTAGAACGAGAATTTGAACAATAGTTTCTAATAACCTGGTTCCCAAAACAAATCGCCTTGGATGTTTTTTACTCCGTCCCTGGGACATAAAACCCCGTTCAGTATTCTTTTGAGCAAGATTATCTATAAGCTGAACATGATATTTATATTGATAAGCACCACGAGCTTTAAGTATTAATTGAATATACTTGTCAAAGTATGTATCTTCATATTTGACCATATCTTTGATGAGCTCTCGGTCATCTTCTTCAAGAGAATTGTAAAGATTATCCCATTGAGTTTCAAAATAAATTTCAAAACCCTCTGGTTTTTCTGACAGAACTTTTAGAGCCTTATCAAGGTTGGCAGAATCATTCTTTTCTAATTTAAGTCTTCTTAGAGCTGCATTTATTTGAAAAGTAGCTTTGACATAATCGTAAACACTATTAGTCAAATTTGCTGCATCATCACTGGCAATTTTTGCCATTTTACCTTCATAATTGTCTGTTGCATCTATAACTATATTCCAATGATCAGGGCAATATATTGTTCCTTTTTCAATCATCTGAGGCAATAGATATACAAGCTTTTGAACGTAAACGGATAAATGAAATGAGGTAATTGTTTTTAGGTAATCAACAATTACATTTCGTGGGATTTTACGTTTGTAAACCAATAATCTTCTTACATCATCACAATATAATTTTGCTTGGGTATCTAATAAAGGTTTGATCTGATTAAGTGAACTATTGGTATCCAAAAAACCAGGATTAAAATTTTTTATGATATGCAAAAGTCCAAGACTGTCAACATCCAAACCATCAGAAATGTTGATATTGCTCGTTACGTCATCCCATCCTTCCATAAGGAAGTTTTTAAGATCTTCCTTTACAGTAGGATTCGCGCCAAGCATTAAATATACCTGATCTGCCGTGTTATAGTCTCTGGTTTGCGGGCCATTTCTAACACGATAACTTTCTAGATGAATTGGTCTGAGAGACGATATTTTTTCTTTGTCCAGATTACCCCTATAAACCATATTAGCCAGGTTACTTCTCAACCATAATTCCGTAGCTTCTTTATTTTCGGAAAAGCCACTTACCAATCCTTCCTTTTCAAGCTTTTCAAAAACTCTTTGAAATGTGTCCAGATCTATATTTTTAACTCGACTTCGTTGTCTTGGCCTCATTCCGTTATGTTTTAGTAACATAAAAAGATTTACTAATACATTATCTATATTAACAGCTTTTGCATCACCTGCATAAATCAACTCGTTTCTTAAAACACTTTCTTCCTTATTTAATTTTATTGCCATAATTATAATTGCATTGCTGCTATATTAAGATGGTTATTCGCATTCTTGCTTATTTCGTAGAATTCCATATTATCCCTTGTGACCACCACCTTATTATAGGTTAGGTTTTCAAGAAGATTCTTGAATATTGTAAGCTCCACAAACTTTCCTCGTAAATCATTGAGTGAAGGACTGTACCCCTGTTGTATGAAATAAAGCATTTCAAATAAATCCAAGGAAATAACCAGTTCTATATGTGTTTCACGTTTATGCCTAAAAACCAAACTATCTGGTTCGTATTCTAAGTATTTTACTAAATGATCTGTGCGATTAACAAAGAGTTCAAAATCATTAAGATCAAAAAGTCTAAAAGAATCACTGAACGGATCATTTATTTCAGATGAGCTAAGCACTAAATGTTTTTGCCAGATAGCTTCATTATCACATCCTTCATTCATCGAGATAGCTCTAGATAAGGATATCTTTAATTCAATCAATGAGTTTTTGGTCATACTCTTAAAGAGGGTATGAAGAAATGGTTTTAATACGGCTGTGTTTTGATGTCTTTTAAAATCTGTCCAGCTACATCCCTTATATTTATTAAATTCTATATTTCCTAAATACTCTATACCTTCTAATTTAAGCCGTAAATTATTAATACCTTTTCCTTCTTTCTGAATCACTTCTTTTAATTGAGAAAAGAAAGTTTTCTCAAAAATGGACTCTAATAAGAGATCACTTTCATCAAATTTAAAATGTGTCTCATGCGCTATATCATTATTAGTTTCATATTCAAGTTCAACATCTGAAATACTATTCTCATTATTAACGCTCAGAGCCTCGTGGAAGCTCTGTAATGATTGATATGGGAGACGGTCTTTATAATCTCTAACAAGACCTTCATAATATTGATGTCTAATAAAAGTTTTCTGAATGCTTTTAATTCTTTTTAATACTTCATCCGTTTGCTCGTGAGCAGGGACCCATATTTTATTCTTGTTAAAGGTTTCTAGTAAATTAAATTCCCGATCAGAAAAATCTAGATAATTTCTTTTAACGTGCTGGCCAAAAAACAAATCGCGGTCCAAATTAGGTATGGAAACATTTCCTATATCGGTTTCTCTTAACAATTTCACCAAACGATCATTATCACCAGAATCATTCTGATCTGGATTTGTAATATTGAAATAATATAATAGCCAATATTTTTCTGGTGTTGTCTGTAGTTTTGTGTAGACATCATCTACTTCTTCACAGCTATGATCACGTGAAATTATAAATGCGATCAACGATCTAAGATCACGCATTGTAATGTGTAATTCCCTTTTGAGACCTACAGTACGGAGCAGCCACTCCATCCTTGTAATTACTTCATTGCCTGAAGCTGGGTCATTGAGAGAATCTACATTATATTTTATAAAACACTTATTTGCCAAAGAACAACCTTCACATTTGTTCCATAGACTTTTTTTAGTAAGTGCCTTTACTTGTTGTCTAAAAAGGCTAGATTCTTTATCATCGCTGGCAGTTATAGACCGCAAATTAAGATTGATGATCATCAAACCTTGTGGTAAAATAAAATGCCCTTCTTTATAAAAATACTGATCAATTATATCATGAAGTGACTGATATTTTTCTGAGGTTTTTAAAAACTCAACCAATCGTCCTTCGTTTATGGCGATAATCCTGCCCTCGTTTACATTATTGAAATTTTTCACCCCTTCAAAAGGTTCAAAAAAGTTTTCAAGTACTTGATTGTTTATTTTATCATCCTCATCCTGCGAACCGTCATAGTTACTTTCAAATGAAATGTTGTTTATTTCAAATTCTGCACCGTTCTTATGATTAAAGCGGTTCAAGTTTTTGACGCTTTTCGCATTTTCTATTTTCCTTATAAACGCTGTTTTACCATCACCTGCATTTCCTGTAATTATAATGAGCTTAAAACGGCCATCCAGAATATCCGGAATTAGTCTTCTGTCCAGTTTAGAGGGAGAATAAGTAGCTTCGTCATATAGCGAACCGCGATCATTCACACGGGTTCCCCAATTTCCAGATTTGGATTGGCTGTAAAGGGAATTTATATAATCTACAATATCAATGCCTTCCACATCGATTTTATGTGCCTTTAATTTATTGGTGTTATCTTCAAATGATTCTCTTAAGGCATTATACACCTTGGTAATATTTCCTTCATTGAAATTTCTAGCCCCACCTTCCCAAAATGTTTCATTAATCAAAACCTCATTATCAGTTTTAATCAAAACCTTTAATTTGTCCTGAAACGATATGGAAGATTTATAACCTTCAATCTTCTCTTTAAATTTATTCAGCGAAGAATGAATGGTTTTTCGCAGTTCTCCATACTTAGCCATCTCATTTAGTAAACGTATTCTAGTACTGCCCTGGATAATATATACCTCCGTGCGATATTCCTTTTGATCTACAACGATGCCTCCAGTATCTTCTTTATTTTCGGCCAATAAATTATCGCTTCCAATTTCCCTTAAGCGATCCAACATTTTCTTTGCGGAAGAAAACCGGGTTTCAGGCTTTGTTCCTATTGCTTTTAATAAGAAGTCAGCAAAATCTTCTGAAATTCGTGGATTTCCCAGCTTTGGATCTTCGGGAGCAATACTCATTTTAGGAATTCGCCCCTGTGGCCATGGATACCTTTTTGTTACCAATTCGTAAAGTGTAATTCCTAAAGCAAAGGTATCTGCAGAAAGATCCCAATTCACTCTTTGCCCATCGATCAAATCTGGAGCTAGATAAGGGTTTGTGCCAACATAATCCTTATTGTCTTGTGTAAGGGATGCCACATTAAAATCGATTAAAACAAAACGCCCGTTCTTATCCCATATAATGTTTTGGGGTTTAATATCACGGTGTAGGATTGGCTTTGCGCGGTCTTGAAGATAACTTAAAGCAGAAAGCATATCTTCAGCAAGTTGATAAATTGTGTTTATCGGTAAATTAGCATCTGTCCTGGTATAAGTACTTAGATTGCCACCGTCCAAAAATTCAGTAGTGGTATAGAATTGCCCATAACGGGTTTGTCCATTCCAAATAAACTTAACGATATTTGGGTGATTTAGCTCATTCAGTGCATTATACTCATCAATAACTGATGCAATACTAACACTTTCATGAAAAAGCTTAAGCGCAAAATCCCTTCCCTGTAAATCGTGTTTAGCTTTAAATACTCGCGAATACCCACCATGACCAAGCTTTTTAATAATAATGTAATCATCCACGCGATCGCCCTCATTTAAATCATAAGTGTCCTGTTGGGTGGTTGTTGATGATGCGTTTTTTGTCTTAGTATCTTCTTTATTAGAGTTTTCAACCTTTATAGCATCATCGATCATTTTTTCAAGCTCTTCAATACTGTCAATACGCTTGTCGCTATCAGTAAGAATAGTTTTTGAACATACATCATCAACCCACTTGGGTAATGCGCTATTTTCGGCAGAAGGCAAACGTTCTTTCGGTAATTCTCCGCCTAATTTATCGAGTTCAAAAGGTCCTTTAATTGGTTCTTTTCCTGAAAAAAGCCAGGCGATTAAAACTCCTAAGGAGTAAATGTCTGAAGCTCTGGAAGCATCCTTGGCTATTAATTCTAAGGGATGGTAAGGTGTTGCGCTAGACTCATTAATGGTGGGCATTACCGTATAACCATTCTCGTTGTGATCTGTAAAATAGGATTTGCCAAAGTTCCCTAAATAAGCATAGCCGTTGCTTAAAAAGATATTTTCGGGATTAATGTCCCTATGAAAAATGTTTTCTTTGTGTGCAGATTGTAAAGCACTCATGACGTTCTTTACAATATTTACGCGTTCATCAAAGGTGAAGGTTTTGTTTCTCGTGGCACTTCGTAACGAATCATCCTCCATTAAATCTGTAATCTCATAAAAGAGATGGTTCTCTTCATCAACTTTAAATTCTACCGGAAGGATAAACGGGTTTGAACGTATTTTTTGAAGTGCATTAAATTGATTTTTTATATTTTCTTCCCGTTCCCGTAATTCGTCTGGCGATAAGCCTACTACTTGTAGGGCATATTCTTTGACACGTTTCCTTATATTTGATGTAACATTTTTAGGCTTTACCAGGTACTCTACATAATTATCTGATTCCTGTTTTAAAACTTCAATAATCTCATAACCCTGGATTTCTTTTTTCTCGGTAGGCGATTTCTTGTTTTGTTCGCCTATTAAAAACTGGACGATATCATTTTGTACATCACTAATCGCACCTTCCCATTTACCTATTTGTTCTGGATCCTGAATATAGTTTATAAGTTTACTTGAAAGTGTAAAGGATAATTTTGCTGCCTCTTGCCATAAGATAGGCTCAAAGGAATTAGGGTAGGAAAGGGTAAGCATGTTTTGTATCCAGGCTTTTCCCCAGTCTCTATTAGCGCTTTTTAGCTTTGAAGCCAAAATAGCTGTTTTTTGACGCCCAGTTTTTAGCGGATTTGGGTTTTGCCGATCGTTGATGTACCAATAGTCATCTGCCCCCTCGATGCGACCTTTCCAGTCTTTATTCTCTATATTATATATGGCATGTGGTGCCACCACAATAAGATCGTATTCCCAAAATTGCGTACGATTATTACGTGGATTGGTAGAAGCAATCTCCACATTAGGAATTAAAAAATAAGTGTCGGGAAGCTTGACTTCTAGAAAATCTAACAAACGCTTTTCTCCGGCATTAACAACCGATTCAAAATAGGGAGGTTTAATTATTTTTGCCATTCTTCTATTTCTTTTTCTACAAGCTTTATTGCTTCATTGTCTTTCTGCAATGATTGAAACATCATAGTGTGAGCTTTTTTAACCTTTTTATCAATTTCTTGCATTGTTTTTTCATCGAGAATAGGTACCGGTATTTCTTTTAATAGTTCCTGGATTGGCCTACATAGTTTAGTTCCACTTTGAGTAGATCTTATTAACCTAAATCCATAATCTGAAGCGAGCCAACTAAATAAATACCCTGAGGGAATCTTACTATTAGATTTCATACGAATAAATTCGCCTGAAATTAACTCGCCTTCCAATTCTTCGTTTGCGAAAATTGTTCTACAAAATGTTTCGTTTTCTCCTAGGGTCCCAACGCCAGCAATAAGTATTTCACCATACTCTACCAATTTTTCAATGTTTATATATCTCCGGGCTAAAAGCTTTCCCTTTTTTTTGAAATGGAGAATATCAGATTGATTGATTAGTTTTATTGATTTCTCTGAATCAATTTCCAATCTTCTAAATGACCCGGTAGAGAAGAAATTGTTATTTTCTATGCAGTTACCAAGAGTTTCAAATTTTTGTTTCTTTATTTCACTCCTAATTAAATCTATCTTCGTAGAATAGTTGAATGCATTTATGGTTTGAGATGATAATTTGTTCACGGATATTATTTGAGTAGAAATATCCCTACCGTAACTATGGTTTCCAAAATACTCATAATCCTCAGGGTTCAGTTCCTTTAAATTAGCTTCCGATTTAATTGTAGATTGTACCTCTCTCAATAACTCATTTGCATTTACTCTTAATTCAGCAGAATCCTTGACTAATTTATCTACAGAACATTGAAACTCTTTTGAGAGTTCAGGAATAGGCATGTCCTTGATCATAACATCAGATATATAAGGCTGTAGACCCCCAGCTGCCAATTTCCAAAACAAAGTGTTCCCATATTTTGACGCCAAGAATGCATATAAATATCCTGGCTTCTGATATTTGTTTGGTACTATTCGAATTATATTATCCGAACCCATTGCATTAAACTTTTCAAATTCAGAGGTTATAAATGCTGTTTGACCGATAGAACCTACCCTTCCCGTTACTATCATCCCTTCTTTCAAAAAGGATTGCTTATCATATCCGTATTTTTTCGAATTATACTTACAAAACTCTACTGGACTCTGCCTTACTATGTCTGAATTGCTTAAATAAGGATAACCAAATTCTTTTTGAGTATACATTCTTTTACTTCTTCCAGCCGTAAAAATGCCTAATGTTAAATCCTGAAGTTCAGAATAAGGCATACTTCTCAACTTTTTTAGAAAAAAAGTCCCTTCAGATAAATGAAAACTACTATCAAACCTCATAGACTTATTCAAGTCGGAAAACGGTAAACTATTTGTTTTCATTTATTTATTATTTAAAAAATTGGAATAAGCTCGTGCTATCTTTGGAAGATCGTCATCTAGCTGCTTTAACTTTTCCTTCCTTACTTTCAGAGTCTTATCACTATTTCCTTTCTTATGTAAATATTTAGTTTCTGTATTAAAAAGCAATTCAGCACCATCATCATCTCGTAAAAAAATTGGAACACCACGTCTATCTTTTCCTAATTTCTCGGCTATGGCCATAAACACCTCATAATCTTCTTCTTTTTCCTGAGCCAATTGGCGTTCTTCTTCGGTTTTCTTTTGTAAAAACAGCAGGGAAGCTTGCACGCCTACCTGAGGCAGAAAAGCTTCAACTGCCAAGTCTATTGAGGCCAAAATCTTAAACCGAACTAAAATCCATTCCCGGACAGAGAGCATGTTAGGATTTCCTAAAATTCCATCGGGCAATACAATCGCCATTTTACCACCATCTTTAAGATAATCATAACAAGCTTCTATAAATAAAACTTCAGGAGCTGTGCTGTATTTGCTTAAATGATAACGTGATGAAATTTCAGTTTCTACCTTTACCTTTGCACCAAAAGGTGGGTTGGTAAAAATCATATCAAACTTGCCTCGGGCATCGGTGCTAGAGGCATTATCGATATCTCTAATTTTACGCAAGCTTCTTTCAACAGCTTCATTTATTTTATCCACCTCTTTAGGGTGTTCCCAAAGGGGATAAGCTAATGAATTTACGTGAAATATATTGGCATGGCCATCACCACCCATTACCATATTCATCCGAGCGGCCTTTTTAAGGTCAGGATCAAAATCAAATCCAAAAATACTTCGTTCGGCATAAATACGTACGCGTTCATTTACTTCAGCAGAATTGTATTTCTCTTCTAAATAAGGACCTTCTAGGTCTGGATAGAGTTCTTTAGTAATTTGTTGACGCACATGATCGAGCACCATTACCAAAAAGCCACCACTCCCACAGGCCGGATCCAACACACGATGATACTCCTTGGGATCGAGCATATCTACCATGCATTTTATAATATTTCGGGGTGTGAAAAATTGTCCTGCTTCCTGTTTTAAAGTATTACTTACAATTGTTTCGTATGCTAATCCTTTTACATCAACAGAAGCGTCTAAAAATGAATATTTAGCTAATTCTCCTGCAATAAACGCAAGACCTTTATCGGTAAGATCAATACTTTCATTTCCTTGAAATACTTCAGAGAATATGTTATCTTCTTTAAGCTCGGTAAAAAGACTTTTAATTCTCTTTGCAACAGCTTCCCTACCTTCTTCGGTATTCTGTTCTTTTACTCCAACCCAAAATTTTCTTCGGTAGCTTTCACCATTTGGTAAATCCATAAACCGTCGTTTTTCATCGTAGAGCTTGCAGAAGATCAAGTTGAGTAACTGCCAGAACGCATCTTTCTTGCGGCCTTCATTCGCATAGATATAATCGTGAGAACGTTTAAAAACTTTGATCAATGAATCATTCGCCGGAGTACGGGTATGTGAACGATCTGCTCTATCTAAATCTTCCAATGTTTCCCCTTCACCCGGAAAGTCTGATAAATCTATGAAATTATAGTCGTAGCCAATATCATCTAATTCCTTTTGCAGGAAATTATAGCTAGAACCATTAGCCCAAAGGCCAAACTCACAGCTTTCAACCGCGCCCATTGCGTTTTCTAATGTCGCCGCAACACCTTTCTTTTTATCGTTGGGTTTTACTTTATCACTTTGTATAACGCATAGGCGTATAATAAAATCCTGCTCATTTGCTTTGTCCTTTTCAAAAATTGCCAGATCGACTTTCTGTTTTTTAGACTTTCCAGTGTCCGGATCATCATATTCAATCGTAAAGTTACGTTCCATATCATCCAGATCGAAACCATATTCTTCATTCAGCATTAAAATAACTGATTGCAAATTAGTTTCCTGTGCCTTTATTTTCTTTACCTCTCCCGTAAGGATACAAACGAGTTCGTTATCTTCTAATACTATTTCTTCTTTACTCTTTATAGCTGTAGCCATAGGTATGCTATTATTTTTGGTTTAATCCATTAACTATGTTTTGGATGCTCTGCAACACCTCTTCATAAGAAAGGGATTTATGTGTTTCTATAATTTGATTGATGAGATTACTTTCTTCTTCTTTTTCTAATTCATCCCTTAAAATTTCAAGTATGGATTCTACCGTTTCCATATGACTTTCCAGTAACTCCTGAATATCCTTCCCTAAGAGAACCGCACCCGCCGTGGTGTTTTTAAAAGGTTCCTCGCCATAGACTTCATCGTAATACTTGGTGGCAGCTCTTTCTTCGTGAATCGATAAGTAGTTTTCTAAAATAAAACCCATATCATCTGCATCTTTATTATTACGCTGGTGGCGATCTTTCCACGCAGTTATTTTCAATATAAAAATACCACTGAGGGTCGCAATTTTGATTTCGGTTTCATCATCTATACGAACCGGCAATGCAGCTTCGTTAGCAGCGGTAAAGCCTAAAACGGACATTGCCAATTCTTCATTGGGTGGCCAGAATATCTTATGATCACTTTTCATTATTTCTCCAAAAGGGACTATATCCAATTGAAATTTCTCTTTATATAAAAAGCGTTGTCTTTGATCTTCGTCTTTGGTGAAGTTCTCTAGCTTTAAGATCTCCTCTTCAACTTTCAACCATTGCTCCCAATGGTTCACTGTTATTGCAATATCAAGATCGTAAGTTAAACGACCAGACTGTGCATTGTGTAATTCCATAATGATATCGCGTGCAGTGGCACCTATCACAAAAAAAGAAATTCCAGCTTCTTTAAAATACTCATTAAGCTCTAATAGAATTGGCTTTAATAGAGGATGTGTAAATTTTTCACTAGATATGCTGTAACTCATTCTTTAATATTTGTTTTGCGGTTTCAATATTTCTACCAAAACCACTATTCATTAAATCTGCATATACTAATAATGCTGGTGCTACTTGGGCATAATTAGCACCATTTTTCCAGAATTTTTGTAAAATTTCAACTTCACCATTCTCACTTGGAATTAAGCGTAATTTATTTGCCACTTCAGAGAGTTCTAAATCAGTAAAAACAGTAAATTTTTCAGGCCTTAAATTTTCTGTGATAATGGCACCACCAGGCTCTCCACCCCATAATATTGCTCCATTTTCAGTTTGGATATCTATATCACGCCAATTTTTGGACTGATCTTGATTTACGAAACGCATACGTTTTCTGAGAATACGGGGCCGAAGAACTGCATTGAACTCTACCACCCAACGTTCTAATAGTTCATCTGTATTTTTAATAGCCCTTTTTTGTTTAGTTTTTAAGAGGTAATTTAACTCTTCAAGCTCGGCCATTACATTACTTACTGAACCAATAGAAACCTCGGCTTGCTCAGCTATTCTCCTGTAAGAATCTTGAAGGTGTTCTGGTGTATTCAACAGATGAAAAATAATTTTCAATCCTGTTTCCTGGAAAGCGCGGGATTGATTGGTTTTATCTTTTTTAGTGTTTTTTTGCCCTTCTACGAAAATTGCTAAATCTTCATATTTTATAAACGAGTTGCCCGCAACATCTATATAATTAATACCACGTTCTTTAAGTTCGTGTGTGGCTTTTTTAGATATATACTCAGCTATTAAGATAATAGGTCTGTTGCTGTTGTTCTTCATTTCCTCTAACTGGGATAAAATAAAACCTTGGTTAGATGTCCTAACAGCAGCTTTTGCTTCTACAACAAATTGTATATTTTTTATAGTTAGAAGCGCATCATGATTGTTCCTATTACTATCTACTTGAATAGGAATATCTATAAGTTGTTCTAACTTTGAAGTAGCGTCATAAATAAAATCATTGTTACGATACATAGCTTTTCGTTCATTATTTTTACATGTTCAGTGACAATGAACAGTCAAATATAATGAACAGTTTTCTTAATCCATGAAAATCTAATAGTTTTTTTTTCAATCTTAAGATTTCCTATTTAATCCGAAATGCAGTCTAATTCAAGAATAGGGTTAATATTATCAAATGCTAATCCTTATAGAACAACCCCAAATTATGACTAAGCTGGCTCTTTAAAATTTACTATTATTTTTTTCTATTTTATTCATTGATTTACTAAACCAGTCCATTTGTAATTTAATATGAGAAAGGTTAATAAATAATTCATCTTTGTAAGATTTGTTTCCATAGCGAAAATTTGTGCCTCTTGGATCAAATTCATCAAAAACGAATATTATATTTTTAAACCATTGGGGTATTTCTTCTTGGTAATTTTCGTTTAACAGTTTTTTAAATTCAAAATAAAGTGGTTTTAGGCTATGCTTTTTCTTGTACTTAGGAAGAATCGCTTTCAAATATAATTCAATAGAATGGCGGTAATTGTAAATAGCAGGATAAATTAGTTCTTTATTAGTTTCGTCATTTACTCCTATATTCACTAAAATATCTCCGGATTTTTTATAGGAGTTTGCCAGTGATAAAATATCTTGATTCTCAACCATTCCTCCAATCATCCATACATTTTGCGAGGGGATTTCTTCTGAATATTCTCTAAAAATAGGCATTGCTTCAGCTGCTAATTTATTAAAAGGATGTTCAAATTGATCACCTCCATTGAGACCATATTTTATGCTCTCTAAGTCTGGATCTTCTTCCCAGTAAAAAGAAATGTAAGTGAAAGTACAAATGTCATCATTGGTGAATTCACGTTCTTTCCCTTTTTCTGGATTAGCTCCAGGATTTAAATAATCAGCAAAGTGATATGTCCAATCCTTTACTAATCTTTTTTCGACTTTTAAAATTTTGGATATATCTGAAACTTTATATTTAAGTCCATAATTTACCATCAGATCAGTGTTAATAGTTTGTTCAATTTCTTTTCTTGCTAAGAAGTTCCAAAATTTACTGTCCCTCGAGCGGATAAATATGGGTTGGTCTAGATGGTTGTGAATAAATCGGAGCAACCCAGCAGCAAGTTCTTTCTAATTCTTACCTAATTTTCTAAAATATAATTGGCTTGAACCTAACAAATTCCTGTAACCCTCTATTCCATTTCCGAATAAATTACTTTGGTAATTATATCAGGCTCTACGTTTAATAATTTGGCAAGTCTTACTATTTCTCCAACGGTAAATTTATCTGGATGGCTTAGTTTAGCCATATACCTACCGTAATTTATCCCTAGAGATTTCGCTATTTTTGTCGGATATAATTCAGCAAGCGTATACATCTTTTTAATTCTACCTGTCTCAAACATTGATCCTATGGAAAGTAGGGTTGGGTCTTTATGCTGGTTGTCTTGTGTCATGGGGTATTTTATTAACCCTAAAATGACAACTAATTCATTTATGGTACTGATTAATATACTTATTATAAATTAAAATTTGTATTTTCATTATAAATAATTACTTTTAGTAAATAATAGTTTACTAAAGGTAATTGAATGAAATATTCTTTGGAAAACAATAATTTCGAATTATTACAAAAAGGACATCCCGATGCTCTGGAGTTTATTTATGCCAAATACCACAGAAGGCTCTTTTGGTTAGGAAAGCAATTGATAAAGGATGAGTTTGTCATAGCGACCGTCCTTCAGGATACTTTCTTAAAATTATGGGAGAAAAGGGATAAGATAGAAAGACCGGAACATATTTACTTTTTCTTACGCTATGTAATGAAAAAGGAGTGTATCTATTACTATTGTCGGCCTGGAAATAAATTTCACAGGAACATCAACAGGTTGGAATATTACGAAAACTACCAGGAATATATGCACGGCCACGATCCCGAAAAGGATGATGAGCATTTACTTGACCAGGAAGCAGACCAAAAAGCCTTTAACCGGATTAGAAGCATTTTCCCTTTACTCACTGCGAAAAGAAGACACCTTATTGAGCTTTGTTTAAAATATGGTTTTCAGTATAAAGCGATTGCCCAGGTGATGGGCACCAGCATTATCGAAACCAGTAACGAGATAAAGAAGGCTATTGAAGATATAAAGAATATCGTCAACCAGGGAAGTACACTTGCAGCCAAGCCAAAGCCAGTCATAGCCGAAGATATACAGGGCGAAATGACTAACGAACAGGAAAAGGTATTGCAGCTGCGTACTGAAAAGCAGTATTCCTTTGCTTCCATCGCTAAAGAACTCAACCTCTCCCAAAAGGAAGTCCACGCAGCCTTTATGGCGGCATATAAGCTTATGCAGGAGAAACATCAGGAGCAATTAGAATCAGCATAATATGGGAAAATCCACCATGAAACTGACCCGAAAGATCCAGCTATTGATCGATTTGCCTACTAAAGAAGAAAGGAAGGAGGCTCGGAGTAAACTATACCAGTGGCAAAACCGCTGTTTTAGGGCAGCTAATCTTATCGTTTCCCATCTCTATGTCCAGGAAATGATCAAAGATTTCTTTTATTTATCCGAGGGGGTTAAGTATAAATTAGCTGATGAAAAGAAAGATAAAGACGGCATCCTGAATCGTTCCCAGATGGGTTCCACTTACCGTGTAGTATCTGATCGCTTTAAAGGGGAAATCCCCACTAACATCTTGAGCAATCTAAACAAAACTTTAGTAAGTATGTTCAATAAAAATAAGCAGGAATATTGGAAAGGGGAACGCTCCCTGATGAATTTCAAAAGGAATATCGCCTTTCCATTTGGGACGGAGGGTGTTCATGGATTATCCTATGATGAAGAAAAAAAAGCCTTTTGTTTTCGTTTATTTTCAATTCCCCTTAAGACCTATTTGGGAAGGGATTATACCGATAAAAAAAAGTTATTAGAACGGGTGATAGCAGGAGAAACCAAACTGTGCACTTCCCACATCAAATTAAAAGATGGCAAGATTTTTATGTTAGCCGTATTTGAAATTGAAAAAGAAAAGCATAGCCTAAAACCGAAAGTGATCGCAGAAGCTACGTTGTCTTTGGAATATCCCATTGTAGTAAAAATAGGTAAAGCCAAACTCACCATCGGCACTAAGGAAGAATTTCTATACCGAAGGCTAGCCATACAAGCCGCCCGGAAAAGAGCACAGGAAGGTGCCACCTATTCCAAATCAGGCAAAGGACGCAAACGGAAAACAAAAGCAGTGGAAAGGTTCCGCAAGCTGGAAAGTAATTATGTGGCTCATCGCTTGCATATATACAGCCGGAAATTAATTGACTTTTGTATTCAACACCAGGCGGGAACACTCATTTTATTGAACCAGGAAGATAAGATCGGGATTGCAAAAGAGGAGGGATTTGTACTGAGAAACTGGAGCTATTATGAACTTATGACCAAAATAAAATACAAAGCCGAAAAAAACGGCATTGAACTTATAACAGATTAAAGTTTAAGTAAGAGGGTGCTTGTACACCCGTAAGGTGAGGTGAAAATCGCACTCACTAAATGCCCATGGCATATACAACTTTGCGGGAACAGGAAAACAGATCCTCTATTCCATTACTGGGATATAGGGATTGTGAGAATTAAAATTATTATAGATTAAGTAACTATGAGGGTGTTTGTATACTACAAGGTGAGGTGGAAGATCCCACTCTCTGAATGCTTACAGCATATACAACGGCGTGGGCTTTCTTATTTTTTGGGAACATTTTTGAAGGTTAAATATTCTTTCTTATAAGGTACATGTGAAAAAAGACAATTCGGGGCAGCTAAACATAATTGTTTAGTTTGGAAGGGTTTTTGTCTCTTTGAATATTATAATTAAAAACAATCATGTTTCCCGAAATACATAAAATTGCAGGTATTCATCCGGGTCTTATTCTTAAAAGAGAGATGGAGAAACGAAATATGAAGAATGTTGAGTTGGCTTCATCTTTAAACGAACATGCGCAAACCATAGGCGCTATTATTAAGGGTAAGCGAAAAATCAACCCACAATTATCTATTAAATTAGGAGATAGTTTTCATATTGCTCCAGACTATTTTATGCAGTTACAGGCTAGCTACGATGTAAAAAAAATTCAGTCCAAGCAAAGCCAAAAAACTCCTAATTTAAAAATTTTAAGAAAAATTTTGTTTTGGGACACAGACATCGAAACTATTGACTGGAATAAGTATAAGAATGCTGTAATTCAACGTGTTTTTCAAAGAGGCAACGAGCAGGAAAAGAAGGAAATAATTCGTTTTTATGGATCCGAAACTGTTCAGGATAGTTTGAATAAAAATGATAATTCCTATTATACAATTTTTTAGGCTTGAGGGGGGGTAAATGAAAATATATCGCAATACTGTAACCGATACGTTATGGAAAGTTTTAAATGATTTAATGGAATTCCAGGATTTGGAACCGTTCCGATTGGAACACGATTTTGATCCAATTTGTATGAAAGATAAAACATGGGGACTTATAAAATTGGATCTCGAAGATAGAAAGACGGAGTACCTTAAATCTTAAAATATTATTTGTAAAACCTTATTGGAACCATTTTATTTTTTAGACCACAAGTAAAACCATTAAAAGTCAAAAATCAATATATAGATCAAAATTCCATTGACTATTAATGATGCAGTAAACAGGGTTAATGCCCAAACAGGATAGGCTTTTGATTTCTCCAGGTTTTCTCCAAGATTTTTCATTTCCCGGGAATGATCCTCCAGCATTTCCTCAATTTTGATCTGATGCTCCTTGAATAAATTTTCGAAGGCTCTACTGTCGATGCCAATTTTTTCTTCCTGGATTCTCTGCAGTTTTTCAACTGTCTTTTCAAACTGTCCAATTTCTGAAACCAGGAGTTCACTAAGTTGTTCTAATTTTGCCATAATATTATTTTAAAATCCCATTCCCATATCCATTCCTTTGGAGATGGTTTTTTTAATTACCTCTTTCGCAATAGCCTTTAGCATTCCGGTAGAAAGCTCTACCGTTTTCCCTGCCAATTTTAATTGGGTATTTTCTTTTAGGAAGCTGGACATACTTTTATCGGAAGCCAGTTTTTTTCCTATGTTGCCACCGGTCATGGAACGATGTACTTCGCTCCCTTTTAGATTGTATTTATCAAACTCAAACCGAAAGCCCTGGAGTTTATCCGCTTTGTTAATACAGGGAATTACCTTCACCCCATTTGTTTCCATCCCTTTGATGTAATCCTGGAAGGTTCGCGGTTTAAATTGTCGCATGGTTAGATCGTGCCGCCTTTTGATCTCTGTTCTAATGGCTGAAAGATTATGGTCTTTTTCCCACTGTACCTGTTTTACGGTTGTCAGCCGCATTCGTTCAGCGACTTTTTCAGCGGCCTGTTGACTACGTTTGCCTACGAAACTATCATTGTAAGCATTCCCTTTAAAATCGATTCGGTTTACATAGAGGTGAATATGTTTATGGGGTTTATTTTGATGCACAAAAGCAACCGCCTGACGATCACCTAATTTCATTTCTTTCATGAAATTCTCACATATCTTTGAGAGTTCCTTTTTCTCCAGGTTCTTTCCATCATCAATTGTCGGGCTTATAATAAAAGAGAGGGTATTCTTTTCACAATTATCATTTAGGTCCTGGGTCAGTTTAAACTCCCTGGTAATCTCTTTCGGGGATTCCCCTGCGATATTCTGTGAATAAACTACCTGTGCGCCTTTTTCCTGGTTCCTACCATATTCTATACAAGCCCTGGTATGTGAAATAGCTTTTCCTTTCCCAATCATCGGTTTAAATTTTGAAGGTGGATTTTTATTTCATCCGCCAGGTTATACACGGCATTAGTGAGTTTAGGATCTCTTTTTCGGAACATATTCCCGATAGCCTTAAAATTGTTATGATACTTCAGCAGGGTTTTATAGATCTCAATCTGGTCATCGGAGAGTCGTTCCTTGATCTCTTTTTCATAGATCGCTCTTCTGCAGAATTCACTTATTGAAAGTCCGCTTTGTTTGGCTCTGATGTAAAGCATCTTCTTTTCGTAGATAGAACACCTGAATTTTATAAATTCACTTTTCCCCTTAAACCTCTCTTTTTTTTCATTGCGACCATCGGGAGTAATCAAGATTGTGCCCACAGGCACACATCTTGCATTCCCTTCTAACGCTGTCGCAGGTAATATAAGTTCCTTCTTATCCTGCTCTTTTTTTAAGAGATCCTTTTCCCTTTTTAAGTCGGATTTTACACCATCGTTCTTATTATATTTTCCTAGCATGGCTCATCAGTTTTTCATTTAGATCTATATAACCGGTATAAATGTCACTGGCATCTGTGACATTATTTTGAAAGTTCAAAAGCGCTGACGTAGCTTTTTTTCCTGCAGGATCATTATCCAGAAATAACAGAACTTCTGAATATTTAGAGAATAGGTCTCTGATATCTTTGATAAAAGCCAGTGAATTAAGAACGATACAATCAGAATATTCTACCAGCTTAGTATTCAGAACGGCAAGGGATAAAAAATCAAAAATCCCTTCCGTAACCAGTAAACGATTTGAAGAATGATTAATAAAACTATATGATTTTGGAGAGGAGGAATTCTTGCAATACTTATTTCGAAGTTCCCATCCGCCCAAACGGTTTTCTAATCCAATGGCAAAATATTCCTGGCTATTAATTCTGTACCATACTTGTTTACAGTAGACATGTGCAACTTTTAATGGAATTCCCCTCTGCAGGATATACTGAAGTAATGCGGGATGATCCAGGCTAGTGCAACGAGCAATATAAATGCTATTACCCCGGTTCTTTGAAGCTATAATAGGAGGCGGGCAAAAAGAAAAATCAAATTGGCCGTTGGATAGTAAATTAATTGCCTCTTTAAATGAACAGTTCCTTATTGTCATTATAAGGTCAATGGTATTCCCACCTTTTCCAAGTCCATAATCATACCAAAGGTTTTTAATTAAAGAAACGTTGAAAGAGGCCTGTGTTTCTGACCGGAGGGGGCTCAGAAACCAGGCTTCTTTCTCCGTTGTCCTGCTTGGAAAGTGCCCTAGTTTTGCGAGTGTTTGCACGATGCAAATACTACGGGCTCTTTCGCAGGTTAATTTTTGATTCTTCATCTGTAAATTTTTTAAAAATGTCTAAATCCTCCTACCATCTTACCTGGCCCAGTATTACCGGGGCTTTGCAACTAAAATTTTTAACTTTTATACCTTACCCAAGTTGTACCTGAGGGTAAGCTGTCCTAGTATTGGATAGGATATAACTCTATTATCTTACCCCATGTAAAGCTCCCGTTTACAAGAGGTTTTAAATTCTATGGTAGGATGGTAAGAGTTTTTTTTATTTTTTATTTCATTAGCTTATCTCCCAGGGAGAACTTTCAAATCTTTTTTTAGCTAGATATCCATATACCCTTCTTTTGGGATCTTTTATTCTTTCAAAACCAAAACCTGAAAGGGCCCTGCCAATGTTCACCTGGCTCAATCGCAGGTTTAATGGAGAAAGACTTAGAATAATATCGGACGCTGTCATAAAATTTTTTGAGTTTTTCGATCGCTTAAAATATTTCGCAACCAGCTCCTGTTCCGTAGTCAGTTTAGTATATTTTATGTTCCGGGTTTCATTCTCGTTGATATCCTCTACGGTTAGTTCCGGATTAAATTTTGGCTCGCTATATGCCAAATGATAAGCCTGAGTCCATACTCCGGTAATATCGATTTCTTTGGAATAGCTAAAATCAATCGATCCGGTTAGTTCAAAACATAACCACCTAACAGATCCAGTTTCATCATTTAGAAAGGAAGACATATTGGTGGATCCAATGAAGGAACAAATCCGGGGAAGGGTGGTGTTCTTTCTGTCATAGGGCAATCTCTCATTGATAAATGTTTTAGAGAAAAATGCTTTTAAGGCATTGACATCATTTTTTGAAAGTACAGCCAGTTCATCCAGGTTGTAGAGAAAATTTCTGCATAATTGAATACGAGCATCCTTGTCATTACTGATGTCTTCTGCCATATATTCGGCCAGCTGAGGAGGACATAAAAACCGACACCAGGTAGATTTTCCTGAACTCTGACCACTATGACTTATAATCAGCGCCTGTTTATTGAAGTAATTCGGTTCCAGTGCACATTTTATTGCCCGAACCAGCCATTTTTTAAAATGGTACAAAAAAATAGTTTCCTCGTATAAGGGCAAATAAGAAGCAAGTTTTGCAATATGGTCTATACCATCCCATTTCGGAAGTGATGTGAAATATTCTTTAATAGGATTGTATTTTTCAATAAGATCAGATTTTATGAGAATTTCCAGCTTGGCCGTACTAATTTCAATGCCTGCAGAGGTAAGTTCTATAATTAAAGAATTCATATTTAAATATTGCCACTTCTTATGTCCTTTTATCGAGATCTGAAAATCATGGGAAATCTCATTATAAAGAATATCATATTTCTCAAGCAGGTACTCCAGCGCATAATCGTAGATAGTCTTCTTCTTAGGATTGTCTGATCGATATAGGGTGTTTTTATAATTCATGACAGAGTACTATTGATTTGGTTCCCTATGGTTCGCAAGCAACCAGGCTTCTAACAGGTCCCTGTTAAAAAAGATCAGTTTACCTCCAGGTTTTGAATGTGGTATTTTTCCAGACGAGGTAAGTTTGTACATGTAGCTTCGGGAAATTCCGGTATAATCACATGCTTCGTCAAAGCTTAATACCTTTTTGTTCGTCAAAAGCAATTTTTCAATATGCCCTAATCGTTCTTCTAATGCTATTGGATCCATAATTCAGAATTTTTAGTTACAGGAGAATTGCTCCATTTCTTTTGTTCAACAACTCAAACAAAAGACATTAGAAAAGCAATAGAAAACAATAGCGTAAGGGTAACAAGGGGTAATCAAAGGGTAATTACCCTTTAATGGCTTGTTGAATAAATGCAGAAATATCTTTTAAGTATATAGATTGATTGGATCGCCAGTCGGAAATATTTTTAGAGGAAATTAATAATTCATTTCCCTTTTCATCCTGAAAATATGCGGCAACAAACTTTCTTATGGATTGATTGTCCAGGTTTTCAAACCCTGAAAAAAGCTGACTTAAAAACTCTAACAACGTTTGGCGATTGATTCGATTTGGATTTTTGGAGATTGGATTGATCCAGATGAGTCTATTCTTTGGAGTTATTTTCTTTAAAAGAATCATATTGGCAAAACTATCGTGATTCCCATTGAGATGAGTTTTTGAAAATATCAGGTAGAGATTTTTGATATCTTCCTGGGATTTGGTTATTGCCGATAATTGATGAAACTGGAAAGATACATGACCGAACTTTTGAGTATTCACTACTCGATACTCACTATCGATTTTTTTTATCTGCCTTTTGGTGTGGACGAAGTATAAGGCTGTGCTATATATAAGAAGGCATAAAAAATAAACAATACTATAAATTATTTTTACCCAGAGTAGATCTTGAGCTGTCCATACCCATATGAGCAAAAACGATAATACTATTAGGATAGCACTGAGAATAATTGCTCCCATTTGAGCGCGGAGCATATTCAAAAAATCATAGAGAAAAAGTTTTATTTTTTCCCTTGTCCGAAGAATGTAGATTCCAATAGTTTCAAAAACCATTTTCCTTTCATAATTATACCTTATTAAAGATAACTAAAAGAAAGTTTGCAAATTCATCCATCAAATTCAATCAAGTATTACCTATTTCAGGAAATTTGATAAAAAATGTAAGTAATTGCCTTGGTTTGATATGAAAAAATATAGCTGAAGAATGTTTTGTAAAATGTTGTACTTATGTTGTACCTGTAATAAAAAAGCCGACTTGTTAAAGTCGGCTTAGCCCTTTAGTACTCGAGGCGGGACTTGAACCCGCACGTCCGAAGACACTGGATTTTGAATCCAGCGCGTCTACCAATTCCGCCACTCGAGCTTGTGGACGGCAAAAATATAAAAAAAATGTAACCGCAACTTATAATTTGCAGAAAATATAGGGAAAGACACTTCCGTACTCAACCTAAAACTCATTCAGTTTCACCAACATCGTAACCAACTAAATACTAGGGTTTTGTAAAATATAGAAAATTTTTATCACCGATGTTAAAGCAATGAAATTTTGACATACATTCGCCCGATTTTAAATTATATCACATAAAATGAAAAAACAATTTTTTGGTGCTTTAGCA
>FUFK010037490.1_pt1 | contig 29588 bp, 24 predicted proteins | sample 1021851 | NCBI WGS metagenome assembly FUFK01 (sample SAMEA51879418, study PRJEB19060) | metagenome | reverse complement strand
AAAAGCAGTCTTTGGCTAGTCATCAGGGTTAGTTGCTTGAGCTTTAAAGTGATTTAAAGCCTAGATAAATGATAAGTTTAAATGACAGAACCCGGCTTATAGTTTATCTGGCATATCATTGAATTACTCCAAATAACTATAGTAAAGATTTATTAATATTTTTCGAATATTAGCTATTGACGCTAATTAATAAAACCCATAGTATCCCATAAAAACCCAAATTTAGGATTATATGGTTTATGTTTTTATCAACCTACGAAAACAAATTAGACAAAAAAGGAAGGGTTTCAGTGCCTGCATCATATAGATCATATTTGTCAAACATTGGTTATAATGGAATAATTTGTTATCCATCATTTAACAATAATTGTATTGAAGCATGGCCACAAGATAGAATAGAAAAAATATCAAACGCAATAGATACATTAAATCCATTTGAAGAAAAGAAGGATTACTTTGCAACTTCAATATTATCAGAAAGTATAAATTTACAATTCGATAGCGAGGGTAGAATTCAAATAACTCCAAAATTATTAAAACACGCAAAAATTAAAAATAGTATGATATTTGTTGGTCAAGGTAAAACATTTCAAATCTGGGAACCAACTCTTTTTGAAAAATTTAGGGCAAATGCAAAAAAAAAATCAAATATTAATCGAGCAAGTCTTAAATGGGAAAAACAATTTAATAACTAAAAGGGGAGAAAATGACAATAAACTTTAAAACACCAGATATAAAGGAACTAAAGCCAAGAATATTAGTATTAGGAGTAGGCGGAGCTGGAGGAAATGCAATCAATGGTATGATTGATGCTGGACTACAAGGGGTAGAGTTTATTGCAGTAAACACTGATGCTCAAGATTTAAGATTAAGTAAGGCTCAAACAAAAATACAAATGGGTCTTAATCTTACAAAGGGATTAGGAGCAGGAGCAAAGTTAGATATTGGACAAGCTGCTGCCGACGAATCATTAAATGAGATTGTTAATATATTACAAGGTGCAAATATGGTTTTCATAACTGCTGGAATGGGTGGTGGAACAGGTACAGGATCTGCTCATGTTATAGCTAGAGCAGCTAAAGAATTAAATATTTTAACAGTAGGAGTTATCACTCTTCCTTTTTTATATGAAGGTCCTTCAAGAATGAGAAAAGCGCAACAAGGACTGGAGGAATTAAGAAAACATGTTGATACAATAATAGTAGTGCCAAACCAAAACTTATTTAAAATTGCTAGTGAACAAACTACATTTGAAGAGTCTTTTGCATTGTCGAACGACGTTTTACTTCATGGCGTACAAAGTATTACAGATTTAATGGTAAGACCAGGGCTAATTAATTTAGATTTTGCAGATGTTGAAACGGTTATGAGTTCAATGGGTAAAGCTATGATGGGAACTGGTCAAGCTGAAGGAGAAGGTCGAGCTGTTAAAGCCGCAGAATCAGCAATTAATAATCCTTTGATTGATGATTATTCGTTAAAAGGAGCTAAAGGTCTCCTAGTAAATATAACAGGAGGAAAAGATTTGAAATTGTTTGAAGTTGACGAGGCAGTAAATAAAGTAAGAGCTGAAGTTGATCCAGAAGCTGAATTAATCATAGGTGCTATCACAGATGAAAATTTAGACGGTCTTATGAGAGTTTCAATTGTTGCTACAGCCTTGGATGGTCAGCAGCCTGAGCCTAAATCAGTTATTAATATGGTCCACAGAATTCAAAATAGAAATCCAGGTTATTCTGAGTTTTCTAATTCTGGATCAACTCAATCATTCCAATTTACAAATAACAGTAACTCTATAATTACTAATGGAGCAAACGCCCTTAAAATAGATGATGATGTTAAAAATGAAGAGTTGAGTTCGAATAATTTCGAAAATAGCAATCTAAATGATATATCAAGCAACCTAACAGACGAGTCTTTAGAACAGTCTGAAGTTTCCACAGTCTCTCCGTTGAACACTGATATAGAGAATAAGACTGATGATCAGATATCTGAGAATAATGGATTAGAAAATTTTGAATTAAGTGATGATGATACACCTGAATTATTTAACTCTGATACTAATCATGAAACAATAAGTCAGCCAGATGAAATAAATTCCGAAGAGGAAGAGGATCTAGAAATTCCAGCATTTTTGAGAAGACAAAAAAATTAATGGTCTTTAAAAAAATAAATGAATGCCACCATAAATCTGGAAAAACATTTTCCAGTATTACTAAATGAACTAGTTAGTATTATTTCCCCTCTTTATGGTGGCACATTTATTGATTGCACATTTGGTGCAGGAGGTTATTCAAAAAAAATATTAGAGCATAATTCAAATAATATAATAGCTTTAGACAGAGATAGTTCAGTAAAAAGCATCGCAACTCAACTTCAAATAAAATATAAAAAAAGATTTAAATTTTACAATTTAAAATTTTCTGCGATTGATCAAATTAAAAATGAAAATATTAAAGGAATAATATTTGATTTAGGTTATTCATTGAACCAAATTTTAGACTTAAACAGAGGTTTGTCTTTCAAAAGCAAAGGTAAATTGGATATGAGAATGGGTTTAAATGAGTTTTCTTGTGACGAGGTAATAAAAAAAATGAGNCAACAAAATCTNTTTAAAATTTTTAAATATTTCGGGGATGAAAAATATGCAAAACCTATATCAAAAAAAATTGTCAAATTAAGAGAAAATAAAAAAATTGAAACACAAGACCTTGTTGAGATCATTGAAAGTATCAAAATGAAAAAAAAAGGAAAAAGTAGCTCTACTAAAATTTTTCAGGCTCTAAGAATTTTTGTGAATAAAGAAATAAGTGAATTAATAAATGGACTAATAAATGCATACAATATTTTACCAAAAGGAGGTGTAATAGTTGTTGTTACTTTCCATTCAATTGAGGATAAAATTGTGAAGTTTTTTTTTAAAGAATATTCTGAAGTAAAAAATACATCAAGATATTTACCAAAAAGCACGAAAGTTAAAAAATATTTTAATCTTGAAAAAAAAAAACCAATAATTCCCTCATATAATGAAATTAAAATAAATCCTCCCTCTAGATCTGCAAAACTAAGATTTGCTTATAAAATAGAAAACGGGTGTGATTTTAAAAATTTTTTAAAAAATTTTACATATTTAAAAGATATTGAAAATTTAGATTTTGATGCTTAAAAAAACTATTATATTTATTCCAATTATTATACTAATAATCTCAACGACATTAATAAAAAATTCTACAAAACAACTTGATAAAAAAATTTTCCTAATACGAGAAGATTTAAGAGCACTAGAAGATATCTATGAGTTAGTTTTATTAGATTATAATTATCTTACTTCCCCATCTAAACTAATGGATTATTCACAAAAATACTTTGAAGAAGAGTTAAAAAAAAAAAAAATTACAGACTTAAAAACCTTGAAAATTGAAATTGAATAGTATGGATGAAAACTTTAAATTTAGAAAAAATAAATCGAATTTAAAAATATCTTTTGAGCGTATCGCTTTTATTTTTTTTATTTTTTTTTTTATTGCAATAACTTTTTCAGCAAAAACCATTTATTTAAGCTTTAAAAAAAAACCAGAAACAAAAAGTATTATTAAAAAAGAAAAATTTAGAGCTTCCATAATGGATAGAAATGGAAATATAATAGCTAAAACGGTCCGAGTAACTAATTTAGGAATAAATCCAAACCAAGTAATCAACAAAGATAAACTTTTAATTTCATTAAAATTGATCTTTCCAGACAAAAATTTTAAAGAACAATTTAACGGAAATAAATTTTTTTATATAAAAAAAAAGGTATCACCTGAAAAACTTAAAAAGGTTAAGTTATTAGGAGAAAAATCAATAAGAGAGGAAGATAATATTGCGCGAGTTTACCCCAATGGAAATTTATTTAGCCATATTTTAGGTCAAATAGATACAGATAATAACGGTGTATCAGGTATAGAAAAGTCATTTGATTATGAGTTAACTACAAGTAAGGATCCTTTAAATCTTACTTTAGATACAGAACTTCAGTATATAACAAGGGAAGAATTATTAAAATACCAAGATATATTTAAAAGTTATGGAAGTACTGCTATTTTAATGAATATTAATAATGGTGAAATTTTATCTATGGTTTCTCTTCCTGACTTTGATTTAAATAAAAGAGAGAATATTCTAGACAAAAAATTTATAAACAGGTCTACAAAGGGCATTTATGAACTAGGTTCTGTTTTTAAGACTTTCACTTTAGCCGCGGGACTTCAAGAAAATGTTATTGAAGTGGATACTTTATTTAAAAATTTACCAAAAAAAGTAAAATGTGCTGGAAGATCAATTTCTGAATATGATTTGGATATACCATCAAACCTAACAGCTGAACAAATATTAATTAGATCTGGAAATATTGGTTCAATTAAGATTGCTCAAATGGTTGGAATAGAGAAATTTAAAAGATTTTTAGAAGATTTAGATTTGCTTAATAAAACACAATTCGATATAGAAGAAACTGGTACCCCCATTCCATTTAAGTGGGGCAAATGTAAATTGGCTACTTCTGCTTATGGTCACGGAATTACAACAACACCTCTTCAATTAGCAAAAGCTTATGCAATAATTGCAAATGGTGGATATAAAATAAATCCAACCTTATTAAAAAAAAAAGAAAAATTAAAAAAAGGTGAACAAATAATAAGTGAAGAAAACTCAAAAAAGATAAATAGTATTTTAAGAAAGATAGTTACTTCATCTGCGGGGACAGCTAATTTAGCTAATATCGATGGATATGAAATTGCTGGAAAGACTGGCACAGCTCAGAAGTCATTTGAAGGCAAATATTCGAAAAAAAAAGTAAATACTTTTGCATCAATTTTTCCAATATCCTCTCCAAAATACGTTTTAGTTGTTTTATTAGATGAACCAAAAATAAGTAATGATTATGTTTATAGTTATAATGATGGAAAAGAGAGAAATATAATTGGAACACCATTCAATACTGCTGGTTGGACTTCAGTTGAAGTCGCAAAAAGTATAATAGAAAAAATTGGGCCTATTTTAGCCATAAAATATTAAGAAATTTTATTATGAAATTAAATAAATTCTTTAAGAATTTAAAAAAAAATCATGGAGAAATTAGATTTAAAGGATTTGATTTTGATTCAAAAAAAATAAAAAAAAACTATATTTTTTTTGCGATCAAAGGAAATAAATTTGATGGCAACAACTTTATTAAAAATGCAATAAAAAACGGTGCAAAAGTAATTGTTTCAAATAAGTTCAAAACAGGAATTAATAATGGAGTACTTTATATTAGGGTTAGTGACCCAAGATTATCCTTATCTAGTTTTTCATCAAAATTTTATAATAAAAAACCTAATAATATTATTGGTGTGACAGGAACTAATGGTAAATCATCTATCGCAAATTTTTATTATCAAATCTTGAAGCTTAACAAAAAAAGGGTTGCTTCAATCGGAACTTTAGGTGTTAAGTCTGATTCTATTAATTTAAAATTGGACAATACTACAACAGATATTATCACAAATAATAAATTACTCTTTAATTTAAAAAATAAAAAAATAGAAAATGTAATTTTAGAAGCATCAAGTCATGGATTAGAGCAAAAAAGATTACATGGAATTAATTTTAACACCTCAATTTTTACAAATTTAAGTAGAGATCATTTAGATTACCATAAAAATTTTAAAAATTATTTAAATTCAAAATTAATTCTATTTAAAAAGTTAACGAAAAAAAAAGGCAATTTAATATTTGATAATGATATCAAATTTTCTAAAATTTTAAAAAAAATTGGAAAAAATAAAAATCTTAATTTATTAAATATTGGAACAAAAAAATGTGATTTTAAGTTGATATCAATTAAAAATCAAAATAATTTACAGCTTGTAACATTTTTATATAAAAATAAAATATTCCAATTTAAAACCCAATTAATTGGAGAAATTCAGATCAAGAACTTGTTAATGGCAGTAGCTGCAGCTGTTAAAAGTAATTTAAAAATTGACGATATTGTAAAAAATCTAGAACATATAAAGCCAGTTAATGGCAGATTAGAATTGGTTGGAAAAACTAAAGATAATTCTATTATTATTTTAGATTATGCACACACACCTGAAGCACTCAAAACATGCTTAGAAAATATTAAAAATCAATTTAGTTTAAGAAAAATTAATCTTGTTTTTGGATGTGGTGGTGAGAGAGATAAAGAAAAAAGACCAATCATGGGTAAAATTGCAGACAAATTTTGTAGCTCTATATATTTGACAGATGATAATCCTAGAAATGAAAATCCAAAAAAAATAAGAACAAGTATTAAAAAATCTATTACCAAGTCTAAATTGATAGAGATACCATCAAGAAAATTGGCAATTTATAAAGCTGTTTTAAATTCTAAGTCCGATGAGATATTAATAATTGCAGGAAAAGGTCATGAAAATATCCAGGAATATAAAAATAAAAAAAATTTTTCAGATAAAAATATTATTACTAAATCAATATTTTTAAAAAATAAATCTTTATCAAATGATTGGAAGCTTAATATTTTTAGAGAATTAATTAGTGATAAAAAATTGAATAATATAAAGAAACTTAAAATATCTACAAATTCAAAAGATATCAATCGAAATAAAATTTTTTTTGGTATAAAGGGAAATTCTTTTAATGGGAATGATTTCGCTGATGAAGCAATTAAGAATGGTGCAAAAATTGCAATTGTCCAAAATATTAGAAAATCAAGTAAAAAAAAAATTAAAGTAAAAAATACGTTAAAATTACTTACAGAATTCTCAAAAAAAATTAGAATATCTTCAAATGCTCGTCATGTTGCCATAACGGGATCGTCAGGCAAAACTTCACTTAAAGAATTAATTGGGCAATCTCTTAATAATTGTTATTCAACAGTTTTTTCAAAATATTCGTATAATAATAAATTTGGTGTTCCTATTTCTTTAACTGATTTAAACTTAAATACAAATTTTGGAGTTTTTGAAATTGGAATGGATAAAAAAGGTGAAATCGATAATTTATCAAGAATAATTTCTCCTGATGTTGGAGTGATTACAAATATCAGTTATGCTCATGCAAAAAATTTTAAAACTTTATTTGATATAGCTAAAGCAAAAGCTGAAATTATCAATAATATTAATTCTAGTGGAACAATGATACTTAATAAAGATGATAGATTTTATGATTTTTTCTGCAATTTAGCGAAAAAAAAAAAATTAGAAATTATTTCTTTTGGAAAAGATAAAAATTCCAACGTTAGCTTATCAAATATTAAAAAGCTTAAAAGAAATTCTATTTTAGTTATTCAAATAGATTCCAATGTATATAATTTTAAAGTTAATAATAATCTATTGCCTTATGTGGATAACATACTGGCATCTTTAGCAATACTAAAAAGTTTAGAAATTGTTAATAAATTAGGTATTAATTTTTTTTCTCAATACAAAATACCCAATGGTAGAGGAGATATTAAAAAAATATATGTTGGTAAGAAAAAAATAAATATTTTGGATGAAAGTTATAATTCTAACCCTTTATCACTTAAGTTCTCAATTAATAAATTCGATAATTTAAATATTAATCATAATAAAAAATATTTATTATTAGGAGATATGTTGGAGTTAGGTAAATTTTCAAAGAAACTTCATTTGGAAGCTGCAAAAGATATAAATAAAGCAAAATTCAAAAAAATATTTGTTTATGGCAAGTATATTGTTCATACCTTTAACAAAATTAGAACACAAAAAAAGGGAAAAGTACTTAAATCTAATGATGATATTCTAAATTTTATAAAAAACGATTTGAAAAAAGAGGATTATTTAATGATAAAAGGCTCAAATTCTACTGGGCTTAATAAGATTGTCAGACGATTAAGGTCTTTAGGTTAATGTTATATTTATTATTTTCAAATTTAGTTGAACAATTTAGTTTTTTAAACGTATTTAAATACTTAACTGTTAGAACTGGTCTTTCAATGTTTACTGCAATGCTTGTTGTTTTTTTAGTAGGCAATCCATTAATTAACTTTTTTTCATCAAAACAAATACATAATCCAATAAGAGAAGATGGACCTAGCGATCATATTATTAGAAAAATTGGAACGCCTACTATGGGTGGATTATTAATATTACTTGGTGTTTTTTCTGGGGTATTATTATGGGGAGATCTATCTAACCCATACAACTGGTTTTTAATTTATATAGCAGGATCATTTGGTTTATTGGGTGCTTTTGACGATTATAAAAAAATAAAGATGAAAAGTTCTAATGGGATCTCATCAATAACTAAATTTTCCTTACAAATTATTTTAGCATTAGCTGGAATTATTTTACTTTATTTTACAAGTAACTCAGAGGAGCTGAATAATCTTTACTTTCCATTTTTTAAAAACCTAGTTTTAAATATCGGTTGGTTTTTTGTACCTTTTTATATGTTCATAATAGTTGGAGCCTCAAACGCAGTAAATTTAACAGACGGTTTAGATGGATTAGCTACTGTCCCAGTAATGCTAGTTGCAGCTTGTTTTGCATTTATTAGTTATATTTCTGGAAACATAATTTTTTCAGACTATCTTCAAATAACATATATAGAGGGAGTAGGAGAAGCCTCAATATTTTGTGGATCAATTATTGGAGCATGTTTAGGTTTTCTGTGGTTTAATGCTCCACCCGCAAAAATTTTTATGGGAGATACAGGATCTCTATCTTTGGGAGGATCATTAGGAGCTGTTGGCATAATAACAAAACATGAAATTGTATTAGCAATAACTGGAGGTTTGTTTGTTTTAGAAGCTATCTCAGTCATTGTACAAGTTATTTCATTTAAACTTACTGGTAAAAGAATATTTAAAATGGCTCCAATTCATCATCATTTTGAGAAAAAGGGATGGCCTGAATCAACTGTAGTTATTAGATTTTGGATAATTTCAATAATACTTGCAATGATTGGTTTGGCCACTTTAAAACTTAGATAATGAATTTTAAAAATGAAACTTCAAAAAAAAAAGTTTTAATATACGGACTTGGAAAATCGGGATTATCTGCTTTAAATTATTTAAAACACAACAATAGTTGTTATATTTTTGATGATGATAAAAGTAAAAACACTAGAAACTTTAAAAAATTTTTTTTAAACAAATCAAAAATAATTGACGCTAAATTTGATAAAATAATTCTTAGTCCAGGTATCAATATAAATAAATGCTTACTTTCTAATTATCTTAAAAAAAATCTACAGAAAATTGTTAGTGATTTAGACATTTTTTATGAATTTAGACCTGAAATATTAACTATCTCAATCACTGGAACAAATGGGAAGTCAACAACTTCAAAATTGTTGCATGATATTTTGAAATATCATGGTTATGATGTACGATTGACAGGCAATATAGGCAATCCAATTCTAGAGGAAAAAAAGATAAAAAAAAATACAATTTTAGTAGTTGAGGTATCTTCATATCAGCTAGCCTACAGTAAATATTTTAGATCAAAATATTCTATTATATTGAATATATCCAATGATCATTTGGAGAGACATTTGACTATGAAAAATTACATTACTTCAAAATTAAAATCTGTAACAAACCAAAAAAAAAATGATATTTCAATTATACCAAATGTTAATAGGATAAAATCCTCATTGAAATCCAAATTAGTAAAATCAAAAGTAATATTTTTGAAACAAAATAAATATACACATTTTAAAAAAAAAATTAAAAATAGATATTTTAGTAATTCTATCAATTTTCAAAACTTAAATTTTATTTTTGAATTGTCTAATTATCTTAAATTAAATAAAAAAACTATTTTGAAGACTATAGATAATTTTAAACCATTAAAATTTAGACAACAATTAATTTACAACTCAAAAGACTTTAAAATAATAAATGATTCAAAATCAACTACATTGTCTTCTACAATTCCTTTTCTAAAATCAAATGAAAAAATTTATTGGATTTTAGGAGGATTATTCAAAAAAGGTGATAAATTTAATCTAAACAAAAAAAATTGTAAAAATATAGAGGCATTTATTTTTGGCAAAGATAAAAAAATATTTGCAAAAATCTTAAAAAATAAACTTAAATTAAATATAGCAAAGGATTTAAAAGAAACTTTAAAAAAAATCTCAAGAATTATAAAAAATGAAAAACATAAAATTACAATATTATTTAGCCCTGCTGCAGCTTCATTTGACCAATTTAAAAATTTTGAACACAGAGGAGAATATTTCAATTTTTTAATAAAAAAATATTTACTTAAGCAATGAATAAATATTTTGATACTTATTATGATTGGTGGAAAAATATAGATAAATCAATTTTTTTTGTAATTACTATACTTTTTACTTTGGGATTATTTTTTTCATTTGTATCCACATCTATAATCGCGTCAGATAAATTATCTACAAATTCGTATTATTTTTTTTTAAAACATTTGGTCTTTGTAACTTTGGGCATTCTGATTATTTTAATATTTTCTTCATTAGATCAAAAATTATTGATAAATCTGTCGATATTATTATTTTTTCTTAGTTTTATAACATTATTTTTAGTACCCATAATTGGAATTGAAGTAAAAGGTTCAAAAAGATGGTTAGATATTGGAACATTACCAAGGTTTCAGCCAATTGAAACTTTAAAACCTTTTTTTGTAATTATAATATCATTGATAATATCAATTGATAAAAAAAATCTGTATTTTAAATATTTGATGAGTATGGTTGTTTTATTACCCACAATAATACTTCTTTTATCTCAACCAGATTTAGGGCAGACATTATTATTAATATCTGTATGGTTAACACTTATTTTTGTATCTGGAATAAATTTAATATTATTTTTTCTTTCCTTAGTAACGGTTTGCTCATTAACTTTTATTTTAATTTTCTTATTTCCAAAATTTGAGTATATAAAAATTAGATTAATATCATTTATTAATGCCTCTGAAGGCAACAATTATCAAGCTGACAAGGCTAGTGATGCTATATCAAGTGGAGGGTTTTTGGGAAAAGGTATAGGCGAAGGAACATTAAACTCAAAGATACCTGAAGCTCATACAGATTACATAATGGCAGTTATTGCGGAAGAATTCGGAGTAATTATAGTTATAGGTATAATTTTACTATATTTAATTTTTTCTTATAGGGTTATAAAAAAAATAAATTTAATTGAAAATGACAATATCAAACTAATTCTTGTTGGATCGATAACAATAATTTTGTTGCAAACCTTTATTCATATCGGTGTCAATATACGAATGCTTCCCACAACAGGTATGACAATGCCATTTTTGAGCTACGGTGGCTCATCAATAATAGGCACATCATTGCTTTCTGGAATAATTTTGAATTTAACAAAAAGAAAATTAATTTAAAATGAAAAAGCTTTTAATTGTTACAGGTGGCTCAGGTGGTCATGTAGCACCATCGGTGTCATTGTTCGAACATCTAAAAGAAAACTATTCAGTTAAAATTGTAACTGATCAAAGAGGAAAAAAATTTATAGATAAAAAAAAATATGATTATGAAGTTATAAATGTACCAAATTTATTTTTAAAACCATATTTACTGCCAATTTACGTAATTAAATATTTTTATAATATATTTAAATCATATAAATTTATAAAAAAATTTGGAATTGAAATAGTAATAAGCACTGGAGGATATATGTCCTTACCATTTTGTATTGCTGCTTTTATTTTGAAAAAAAAAATATTTTTATTTGAGCCCAATAGTGTTTTAGGAAAGTCAAACAAAATTGCCCTCAATTTTTCAAACAAGATTATTTGTTATCATAAAAATTTAAAAAATTTTCCAATAAAATACGATTTTAAAAAAATTATAATTAAGCCAATTTTAAAAAGTCAACTTTACAATTTAAAAAAAAATTCAACCAAATTTGATAAAAAAATTAGTAAGATACTTATTATTGGAGGAAGTCAAGGTGCATCTTTTTTTGACGATAAAATTACAGAATTAATGATAAAAATTTCAAAAAAACACAAAATAGAAATTGTACAGCAAATAGCAAATAAAAATTTAAATTTATCAATACAAGAAAAATATAATAAAGAAAAAATTAAGCATGCTTTTTTTCAATTTTCTGAGGATTACTCTAAAATTTACGAAAAAGTTGATTTAGCAATAACAAGAGGAGGTGCAGGTACTTTGAGTGAACTCTCCTTCTTAAGAATACCTTTTGTATCAATACCATTACCTACAGCTAAGGATAATCACCAATTTTATAATTCAATTTATTATTATGAGAATAATTGTAGCTGGATTTTAGAGCAAAAAAATTTTGAAATTATAGAAACTTCTAATTTCATTTTAAAAATTTTAAATAATTATAATGATTATGAAATAAAAATTAATAATCTTAAAGATTTAACTGAAAAAAATACTTGGAATAATATAAATAATCATATTATAGAAATTATTAATGAAAATTAATCTTGGAAAGACTGAGCTGATACACTTTGTTGGAATTGGCGGTATTGGAATGAGTGGTTTAGCATTAATAATGAATAGTTTAGGATTTAAAATTCAAGGTAGTGACATTGCAGATAATAAAAATCTTACGGCTTTAAGAAAAAAAAAAATACCAATATATTTAAAGCACAACAAAAATAATATTAAAAATTGCACAGTTTTAGTTGTTTCTTCAGCAATAAAAAAAAATAATCCTGAGTTAAAACAGGCAAAAAAATTAAATATACCAATTTATAAAAGAGGAGAGTTACTTGGACACCTTGTATCATTAATGAAAAATATAGTTGTCACTGGATCTCACGGAAAAACAACTACTACATCTATCTTATCAAATATTTTAAATTACGCCAAACTAGATCCAACAATAATCAATGGAGGTGTTTTAAATTCTATTGGTAGTTCAGCAAAACTTGGAAGAAGTGATTGGAGCCTAATTGAATCCGATGAATCTGATGGAAGTTTTATGCAGATACCATTTAATTATTCTATAATCACAAATATTGATAATGAACATTTAGATTACTACAAAACGATGAGTAATTTAAAAAATAAATTTATTGATTTTTTAGATAAAACCCCCTCTTTGGGAAAATCATTTGTTTGTTTAGATGATAGAAACATTAGAAATATTTTACCAAAACTAAAAAATAAAAATTATTATACATATGGGCTTAATGAAAAATCCAATTTTCTTATATATAAAATTCATCAATATAAAAAATACACTAAATTCGATGTTAAAATTCAAATACCAGGAAAAAGTACAATAATTAAAAATATTGTTATTCCATTACTAGGGTTACATAACGTGAAAAATGCAACATCAGCATTGTCAGTTGCATTTTCAATAGGTGTTCCAAGCAAAATAATAAAACAGGGGCTCAAAAATTTTAAAGGAGTTCAAAGAAGATTTAATTACTTGTTTAAAAAGAACGATGTATCATTTTTCGATGATTATGCCCATCATCCTACAGAAATTAGATCAGTTTTAGATGGTGTTAGAGAAGTTTATAAAAAAAAAGAAATTGTTTGTATTTTTCAACCACATAGAATTTCAAGATTAAAAAGTTTGAAAACAGAATTTGCCAAATCTTTTAAAAAAGCAAATACTATAATTCTTTGTCCACTATACAAAGCAGGAGAAAGTATAAAATTGGGTTTCTCATATAAATCATTTGCAAAATTAATTGCAAAAGATTCGAATGTGAATTTAATTACAATTAAAAATGAATTGGAGTTAAAAAAAGTCACAAACAATTTAGCTTTTGGCAACAAAATTTTTATTGCAATGGGAGCAGGCTCTATTTCTAACTGGGTCAGAAATTTGAATTAATATGAAAATAAGTGATATTAAAGAGTTTAAAAAAAAAAATAACTCAGAAATATTTTTTGATTTTAATGTAAAAAAACTTAATTGGTTTAATATTGGTGGAAAATCAAAAATTTTTTATAAACCTAAAAATCTAAGAGAATTAAAAGATTTTTTAAAAATGTATTCCAATAGAAGCAAAGTATTTGTTCTTGGGGCTGGATCAAACGTGCTTTTCAAAGATAGCATCTATGAGGGGGTAATTATAAAATTAGGTAGTAATTTTTCGTCAATTTCTAAATTAGATAATGATAAAATTATTGCCGGATCATCCTGTTCTCAAAAAAAAGTTTCTGAATTTGCAATGGAGAATGATATTACTGGATTTGAATTTATGTATTGTATTCCTGGAACAATTGGAGGAGGAATTAAGATGAATTCAGGTTGCTTTGGCTCAGAATTTAAAGACAAATTAATTTCATTACAATGTATTGATTTAACAGGTAATATAAAAATTTTAACTTCTAACGACATAAAATTTAGCTATAGAAGCATTGAGTTGAAAGATAACTTAATTTATCTAAGCGCTACGTTTAAAGGCACTTTATCAGAAAGTAAAAAAATTAAATTTTTAATGGAAAATTTATCTAAAGAAAAAAATATTTCTCAACCATCAAAAATAAAAACCGGTGGAAGTACATTTAAAAATCCTATAGACCAGACTGATAAAAAGGCATGGCAATTGATTAAAATGTCAGTTCCAGCAGGTATTAGTTTTGGTGATGCATGTATATCAGAAAAACATTCAAATTTTTTTGTCAATAAAAATAATGCTACGTTTGATGAAATGAATTCATTAATTAGCTATGTAAAAAAAAAAGTAAAAGATAAAACAGGCTTTGAAATAAATTTAGAAATTAAAATTATAGATTAGTGAACAAAATATTAATTCTTGCTGGAGGGTATTCAAATGAAAGGGAAATTAGTTTAAAAACTGCAAAGAGTGTATATTCAGAATTAAAAAAAAATAAAAAATATAAAATTGAAATCTGCGAACCTAATGGTGAATTTGTAAAAAATTTAAGAAAATTTAAACCAACTGTTGTTTTAAATCTTCTTCATGGCAGATATGGTGAAGATGGCTATATTCAGACTATTTTAGAAAGTGAAAGAATTAAATATACTCACTCAGGTGTTTTATCGTCTTCACTGGCAATAGATAAAGACATATCAAAAAAAATTTTCATTAAATCTAATATCGCAACACCTAAATATTTAAAATATTCATTTAAATATTTTAACAAAAAAAAAAAATTTATTGAAAAATTAAAAAATAAAATTGGCTTTCCATTAGTAATCAAACCAATAAATGAAGGCTCAAGTGTGAATGTTTTTATTTGTAATAGAAAAAATTTTTTTAAAAATCTAATTAAATTAAAGGATTATGGTGAGATATTGATTGAGAAATATATACCGGGCAGAGAAATACAAGTTGCCATTTTATCAGAAAGGATTCTTGGGGCAATAGAGTTAAAGCCTAAAAGAAAATTTTATGATTACCAGGCCAAATATAATCCAAAAGCTAAAACAAAACATATAATTCCAGTTGATTTAACAAATGCACAATATAAAAAAGTTACTAATATTGCGTTAAAAGTTCATAAATTATTAAAGTGTAGAGGTGTTTCGAGGTCTGACTTCAGATTTTATAATAATAAATTTTATTTATTAGAAACTAATACTCAGCCAGGCATGACTTCATTATCTTTAGTTCCAGAAATTGCAAAATTCAATAACATTTCGTTCAAAAATTTGATAGAAAAAATTTTGATAGATGCCTCAATTAATAAATAAAAATAAAATATATTTTTATGTATTTTGTTTTATATTTTTAACAACGATTACAAACCAAAAATTTATATTATATATAAAAAATATTTTTCTTATACATGATATAGTAATTAAAATTGATAAATTAAATATTAATGAAGAAAAATTTTTTAAATTTAATTCTTTTATTAATCAAAATATACTTTTAATTAAAAAAGAAGATTTTTTTACTTATTTAAATGAAATAAATTTTCTTCAAGATATTAATATAAAAAAAAAATATCCATCAACCATAATTTTTTCTGCAAAAAAAACAAATATTGTTGCTTTAACATATTTAAACCAAAAAAAATTTTATATTGGAGAAAATGAAAAATTTATACCTTCGGATGAAATCGATTTAACAAATAATTTACCAACTATTTTCGGCAAATTTGAAATTTCAGAATTTTTAAAGTTAAAAAATCTACTTAAAGAATTAGAAATAGATTATAAAAATATCAAAAAATATCACTTTCACAAAACTAAGAGATGGGATTTGTATTTTGATAATAATATTATCATAAAGCTGCCTGACAAAAATATTTCAAATGCTCTAAAAGTTTATAAAAAATTTAAAGAAAAAAATGATATAAATTCAGATAAAACAATCGATTTAAGAATTTCTAATAGATTAATAATTGATCATGAAGAAGGGGCATAATTATAATATTTTAGATTTAGGATCATCAAAGCTGAGATTTTCCATATTTGATGATAAATCAATTCAACAATATTCTGAGATAAAACCACTTTTTAATCAAAATTTATATTTAAATAGTAATGAGCAAATTGTTTATTTAATTAAAAATGCTGAAAAAAAAATTTCTTCGCATGTTCAAGATATAGTTTTGATGTTTGATACATATCATTTAATTTCAGTTGATTTATCATTATCCAAAAATCTTGATGAAAGTTCTGAGTTAAAAAAAGTTTATAACTCACTACTTTTAGAATTGAATCAGATAATAAATTCAAATTATAGCAAATATAAAATAATACATACAATATTAAGTAAATGCACAATTGATGACGTTGTTTATGCTAATTTTCCTGAAAAAATAAATAAAGTCAATAATATCAAAATAGAGTTTAAATTAATATGCTTTCCACAAAAAGAAATAAATTTTATTAAAGAAAACTTTAATAAAAATAATTTAAATATAACCCATTATTATTGCTCTAGTTATTTAAAAACTTTATTTTATTTAGAGAAAATGAATCATAATAATATTTCTTTTTTAGAAATAGGTTTAAAAAAATCTCTACTATTAAATTATGAGAACAATAAATTAAAATCAATATACACAGTGCCAATTGGAGGATATCATATCTCAAATGACATATCTAAAATATTCAAAATAGACTTTAGTGAAGCTGAAAAAATTAAAAAATTATTTAATAAGTCTGATACAGAATTTTCATATGATTCAAAACAAAGTAATAATAACTCAATACTCAATAAAATTTTAAGTAAAAATATACAAATAGATTTATTAAAAAAAGTAATTCTTTATAGGGTTCAAGAAATCATAGACATGATATTTGAAAAAAGTAATTCTACAAATAAAGATTATAATGATAATAAACTTTTTTTAATTGGAGAGGGATCGCTACTTTTTAATAACAACACCTTTCATTTAAATGACAAATTTGAATTTAAATCGATTAATTTTTGCAGTCTAAGCGATGTTGAGATATGCGAAGCTGGTCTAAAATATTTACATAATCATCAACTACCCGTTATTAGTAACAAAAAAAGGGGCATTTTTGAAAAATTCTTCAATCTATTGGGGAAATAATTGTATTTTCTTGTAATATTTATTGAGTATTTAATATCTTTCTTTCAAATATAAATACTATGTGTCAATTCTTAATCAAAAAACAATATCTAAAAAATTATCTTTTAAAGGTATAGGTGTTCATACTGGAAAAAATGTTAAATTAGATATTTTGCCTGCATCTCCAAATACTGGGATAGTTTTTAAAAGAGTTGACTTGAAAAAAAATAATATCGTTTACCCAAGTTACTCAAATGTCACTGATACAACATTGTGCACCACAATTTCAAATGAGTTTAATGTAAAAGTTTCTACAATCGAACACTTAATGGGTGCATTTTATGGAATAGGCATAGATAATGCAATTATTGAAATAAATTCACAAGAGGTTCCAATTTTAGATGGGTCAGCTAAAATTTTTGTAGATAGCATTTATAATGCTGGCTTAAAATTTAGTGACCAACCAATTAAAGTTATTAAAATTAATAAAAATGTCAAAATTGAGAATGGTAATAAATATATATCTATAGACAAATCAAATGTTTCAAGTGATATTGAATTTGAAATTAAATATCAAACAAATTTAATTGGTACTCAAACAAACAAAATTAATGTTTTCGAGGACGACTTAAAAGATATATTTTATTCAAGAACTTTTTGCCTGTTTGAAGATATTTCAAAATTAAAGCAGATGAATCTTGGTATGGGTGGCAGTCTTGATAATGCAATAGTTATTAAAAAAAATGAAATATTAAATTCATCAGGATTAAGAAACAAATCAGAATTTGTAAATCATAAAATACTTGATTGTATGGGAGATTTATTTTTATCAGGATACAAAATTATAGGATCATTAAAATGCTCACAAGGTGGTCACAAACTTACGAATGAACTGCTTAGAAAAGTCTTTACTGATAAATCAAATTTTTCTTTGATAGAAATTAAAGGAAAGCAGTTACCTTATAATTTTGCAAATTACCATAACTTAAAATCAATAGCTTAATAATTAGAAATTTTAAATTAATCTGATAATATTTATCATGATGTTAAGAAATATCTTTTTAATTATATTACTATTTTTGTTTATATCGGGATGTTCAAAAAAAGATGAGAATATATCAATTTTAAAAGAAAAAAACTTAGAAACACAAATGATAGAAGTTTACAATCAAGCATATGAGGAGTTTGAAAAAGGAGATGTAATTTATGCTGGAAAAAAGTTTAGTGAAGCAGAATTATTATACCCACAATCAATTTGGGCTCCAAGAGCAGTTTTAATGTCTGCTTATGGATATTTTTCTCAAGGTTATTATAGTGATGCAATAAATGATCTAGAACGTTTTTTTGTAAAATATAAAAATCATCCACAGACAGATTATGCTTATTATTTATTAGCTTTATGTCATTATGATCAAATAGTAGATGAAAAAAAAGATCTTAATGAAATTATAAAAGCAAAAAAATATTTTAATATTGTTATAAATAATTACCCTGAGACGGACTACGCACAAGACTCAAGATATAAAATGGAATATATCACGGAAATAATGGCATCAAAAGAAATGTATTTAGCTAGATACTATACTGAAAGAGAAAAATGGGTACCAGCAATTAAAAGATTTAAAAAAGTTGTAAATGAATATGAAACAACAATCTATGTTGAAGAGGCTTTACATAGATTGGTAGAATTGCATTATAAAATAGGATTAACTTCGGAAGCAAAAAAATATGCACTTTTGTTAGGATATAATTATCAATCAAGTCAGTGGTATGAAGCTAGCTATAAAATAATAAATAAAGATTATAAGAGTAAAAAATTAACAAAAAAAGAGGATAAAGAGACTATTCTAAAAAAATTCAAAACTCTCTTCAAGTAGTCTAAAAATGACTAAAAAAGATGTAATAAAAAACTATAATCAAAAAATTAAAGAATACTTAAAGCATAACAAATTATATTTTGAAGATAGCAATCCTATTTTAAGTGATTCTGATTATGATTTGTTAAAAATTGATATTTTAAATTTAGAAAAAAAATATAATTTTTTAAATAACAAAAATTCACCAAGTAAAAATGTTGGTTTTTATCCATCGAAAAAATTTGAAAAATTTAAGCATAAGGTGCAAATGTTATCTTTATCTAATGCATTTGATACAGATGATCTAATAAATTTTGAAAAAAAAATACTTAATTATCTTAATAAAAAAATTCCTTTAGAATATAGTGTGGAGCCTAAAATTGATGGCATATCTGCATCTCTAACATATTTAAATGGTAAATTGGCTTACGGAGTTTCACGAGGTGATGGTGAAGAAGGTGAACTAATAACTAATAATCTAAAAACCATAAAAGATATTCCTCACATAATTAAAAATAGCACTATTCCAAAAGAAATAGAAATTAGAGGAGAGGTTTTTATTGAAAAAAAAGACTTTTTGAGAATAAAAGATAAATTTGCAAACCCGAGAAATGCAGCATCAGGATCACTTAGACAAAAAGATCCAAAAGAAACTTCAAAGATACCACTCAAATTTATTGCTTATACATTTGGATTTATGAGTGAAAATAAATTTAAAAATCAGTCTGATTTTTTAAATGAGCTAAAGAGTTGGGGATTTATAACAAGTGATTATAATAAAGTAATAAAAAGCACTAATGACCTATTAATATTTCATGAACAATTTGAAAAAAAAAGATTTAATTTAAATTATGATATTGATGGATTGGTTTATAAAGTAAATAATTTACAACTACAAAAAAGATTAGGCTTTACTTCAAATGCCCCAAGATGGGCAATAGCTCATAAATTCTCTGCGGATCATGCATATTCTGAAATATTGAACATTGATATCCAAGTTGGAAGAACAGGAGCTTTAACGCCTGTAGCAAAAGTCAAACCAGTAAACATTGGAGGTGTAGTGGTATCAAATGCAACATTGCACAATGAAGATGAAATTATAAGAAAAGACATAAGAATTGGTGATACAGTAAAAATTGAAAGAGCAGGAGATGTTATCCCACATGTTTTAGAAGTAGATAAAAAAAAAAGAGATGGAAAATCAAAAAAATTTAATTTTCCAAAAAAATGTCCCTGTGGTTTCGATACTATAAAAGAGTTTAATAAAATTACAAAAAAATATGATGCTGTGAGACGTTGTCCAGATAAAGGATTTGAATGTGAAAAAATTGCAGTGGAAAAAATAAAACATTTCATATCAAAGGATGCAATGAATATCGATGGGTTAGGAAAAAAAGTGGTAGAAAAATTTTGGGACTTAAAATTTATAAAATTACCTCAAGATATCTATAATTTAGATTACAAGAAAATTTCCTCTCTTGATGGATGGGGGTCACAATCAGCTTCAAATCTTAAATTTTCAATTGAAAATTCAAAAAAAGTTACATTAGATAAATTTATTTTTTCATTAGGAATAAGACATATCGGAATAGAAAATGCAAAGATAATTGCTGATTTTACAAAAAATATAAAAAGTTTTTTAAATTTTTTTAAAAAAGATAAAATTAAAGAAATTATTAATATTGATGGAATAGGAGAAACTCAAGTTAAATCTTTAGAAAAATTCTTTCAAAATAAAACAAATATTAAAGTTGTAGAAAAATTAAGTGAGATACTGAGCGTTAAAGATAGAGAAGTTAAAAGTAAAGGTAAATTAAAAAATGTTTCTTTCATGTTTACTGGCAAACTTCAAAACATTAGTCGTGCAGAGGCTAAAAGTTTAATTGAGGAAAATGCTGGTAGTATTGTTAGCAGTGTAACAAAGAAATTAGACTATTTGGTAACTGGTGAGAAACCAACAAATAGAAAAGTAGAACAGGCTAAAAATTTAGGAATTAAAATACTTACACAAAAAGAGTGGTCTGATTTACTGAATTAGTTTTGCAAGCCACTTTCTCTCTTTGTTATTGAGATATGCTGATATTTTTGAGTAAGTTTCCAAATGGTAAGAAAAAATATAATCTTTTTCAATTTTTGTTAGCATAGTTTCATCTATTAAATCTTTTTCAAGAGGAGCAAAAGTTAAGTTTTTAAAGAAAAGATTTTTATTATTTCCATCTATGTAAACTAAATTTTCAATCCTAATTCCTAGTTTATTTTCCAAATAAATACCTGGCTCATTGCTGAGAATCATACCTTTTTTAAGTTTTATAAAGTTGTTTTTAGATATACTTTGTGGTCCTTCGTGCACATTCATAAAAAATCCAACACCATGCCCTGTTCCATGTCTATAGTTTAAATTTACAGAGTTAAGACTTTTTCTTGCAAGTCTATCTAAGTTATTTCCATTTTTTAATTTATCTATTTTTGACATTGCCACCGCAATATGACCTTTCAGAACCCTTGTATAAAGCTCTTTAGTTTTCTTACTAGGATTACTAAAAGAAATTGTCCTTGTTATATCAGTTGTACCCCACTTGTATTGTCCACCTGAATCTATTAACAAAAGATGATCTTTATTGAGTTTACGATTGGATTTTTTATTTGATCTATAGTGAATTATTGCACCGTTTGGTCCTGATCCTGCAATTGTACTAAAGCTAGGAAATAGATAATTTTTACTTTGTTTTCTAAAACTTTCCAATTTTTTTTCAACTTTAATCTCATCCAATTTTTTAATATTTGAATTCTTAATCCAGTATAAAAATTTTGTAACTGCAACACCATCTTTTATATGTGTTTCAATCATATTCTTTATTTCAACTCTATTTTTTATTGACTTTAAATAATTAATTGGATCAATTCTTTTTTTGATTAAAAACTTTGAACTAATTAATTTTTCGTTAATTACAGAGCAAGTTTTGTTATCTATCCAAAATGATTTTCCTTTCAATGAGCTCAGTATTTTAAAGAAATCATTTTTTTCATAAAAAGAAATTTTATTTTTAATAAATTCTTTTTTTATATTTTTTAATTTTTTTATATTTCCAAATAAAATTATGTTTTTATTACTAGTTATAATTGCTTGAAAATTTGCAATTGGAGAATTTGGTAAATCTTTGCCTCTAATATTAAGTAACCAGCAAACATTTTCTCCTGAACTAATAAATAAATTATCTATTTTTTCATTTTCAAGAATTTTTTTTAGTCTTTTAATTTTACTTTTTGAGCTTTCCCCTACGATTGAAGTATTGATTAGATAAACTAAATTATTTCTATTAATTATCTCATTTTTATTTTTGAACAAATTTGAATTTATGGGAAATAGATTACAAGAATTATTAAAATATGTTTTTAATGTTTCTGTTGTAAATAATTTTGGATCAAAACCAATTTTTAGTGAAACATTATTTTTAAGTATATCTTTTGGCCATACGTAAGGAATTTCATGAATTTTGAATTTTTTTCCTGACTGTTGTTTAGCTTGAATTATATATCTGCCATCAACAAATAAATGATTTGAGTTCTTTAAAATTAATATAAAACCTGCAGATCCAGAAAAATTTGCAACTATTTCAAGTTTATTTATTTTTGAATATTCTGTGAAGAATTCATCGTTTTTTGGTATAATGTAACCATCCAAATTGTTATCAGATATAAATTTTTTTATATTTTTAATCATTTCAACTTTTTTTGATATCTTAGCCATCCAGGACTTCTTATTTCATTCTCAAAATCAATGTCTTGATTAAATTCAAAGTCGGTTTCTTGTTCTTCAGAAAAACTATTATTTTTTTTTATAAATTCATCTGGTAATTCATCAACAAATCTTGAGGCCATGCTGTCAATCCAATCTCCTTGGTAAAATCTATTCATAGAAAAGGAAATTTTAGCAATTTTTCTTGCCCTTGTAATGCCAACATAAGCAAGTCTTCTCTCCTCTTCTAGACCATTTTCACCTTTCTCCTCTATGCTTTTTTGATGAGGAAATAATCCTTCTTCCCATCCTGGTAGATAAACTATATTAAATTCCAAACCTTTTGATGCGTGTAGTGTCATTAGATTTACTTTTTCTGTTTCCCAATCTTGATCTAGAGATGTGGCAAGTGCTACGTGCTCTAAAAAACTCTCTAAATTATCAAATTCTTTCATAGCACTTAATAACTCTTTTATATTTTCAAGCCTATTTTCATTTTCTAAATCTTTTTTATTTTTAAGCATTTCACTATAACCAGATTCATCTAAAACCGTTTGCAATAGTTTTACATGATTTATTTTCTGACTAATATCGTATCTCCACTTATCCAATAAATTTAATAAAGATTTTAAACCAACTTTTGTTTTTGGTTTAATTTTATTAAGTTCAACTAATTTTTTGGATGCAATTTCCAATGAGCATAAATTTTTTTTTGCAAACTCAGTAATAATTTTGATAGTTGAATCCCCAATTGATCTTTTAGGGACATTAATANTTCTTTCAAATGATAAATCATCCATTGGTTGATGAATACACTTAAGATAAGCCACAGCATCTTTTATTTCAGCTCTCTCATAAAACTTTATACCTCCAATAATTCTATAAGGTATACCTACTTTTAAGAATCTTTCCTCAAACTCCCTAGTCTGAAAAATTGCTCTTACCAAAATAGCAATTTCATTTAAAGAGTTTTTCTTTTTAAATTTTTCTATAGAAGAACTAATATCAATGGCTTCATCTTTTACATTTCTAAANCAATCTAAAGTTACAAGTTCGCCTTCTTCCTGATTTGTATATAAGGTTTTTCCAACTCTATTTTGATTATTTTCGATTAATTTAGATGCAACTCCTAGAATATTTTGAGTTGATCTATAATTTTTTTCTAATCGGATTATTTTCGTATTATTGTAAATTTTATCAAAATCTAAAAAATTTTTTATTTCTGCTCCTCTCCAGCTATATATCGATTGATCGTCATCTCCAACACAACAAATGTTTTTATTTTCTTTAGACAGGTATTTAAGCCATTCACTTTGAATAAAATTAGTATCTTGATACTCATCTACTAAAATATACTTAAATTTTTTTTGATAAATTGAAGAGATATCAGGATATTTTTCAAAAATCTTGACAGTGTGTAAAATTAAATCTGAAAAATCTGCACAATTTAATTCTAAAAGTTTTTGTTGATAGATTTTATAAATTGATAGGAAATTTTTTTCCAAAGACTCTTTTTTTTTAAGTATTACATCTTCAGGATAAAAACCCTTATTTTTCCACTTGTCTATTATTGCAAGAATATATTTAGGGGAAATTTTCTTAATATCTATATTTTCGGCTTTGCAAATGTTTTTAATCAATCTTACTTGATCATCTTGATCTATAATTGTAAAATTTGATTTAAGTGAAACTGCTTCAGCATGTTTTCTTAATATTTTTGAGCTTATTGAGTGAAATGTTCCCAACCATGGTAAGCCAGTAGCATTTGTGCTTAATAATTTTGATACTCGTATTTGCATTTCTTTAGCTGCCTTATTTGTAAAAGTAACAGCAAGTATCTGACTGGAAAATGCTTTGTGAGTTTTTATAATATGAGCAATTCTAGATGTTAAAACTTTGGTTTTACCAGACCCTGCCCCGGCAACAATCAGTAGAGGTCCATCTAAATATTCTACAGCTTCTTGTTGCTTTTCATTTAAATTTGACAAATTATTAGATTTTAACATAAATATTTGTTGTATAAGTTTTTCTAGATTTCATGAATAAAATTAGAGAAAATAAAGTAAAATTTTCGTTAATATTAATTTCCCTTGGCGTATTATTTTCATCATTAACTATTCTATCCTTACCAGCATTGTTTAATTTTAACAAAAAAGCTTCAATAATAGAAAAAAATTTTTATAAAAATTTCAAACTTTATCTTAATACATCAGGAAATATTTCATACAAGCCATTTCCAAAGCCACACTTGCTAGTAGAAAATTCAAAAATAAATTTATCTAAAACTTATGAAAATGATGGCTTATTAAATATTAAAAACTTAAAAATTTATATATCTTTAAAAGATATCTATTTAAGAACACTTAAAAATTTTTCAGCAACAGAAATTTCAGACTCAAATATCGAATTAGAACTTTCTGATATAATAAAATTTAGAAATCATTTATATAAAAAAGTTAATAACACAATCATTATAAATAATTCTAAATTATTTTTGAGAAATAATAATAAAGAAGTTATCTTGATATCCCAAATAAAAAAATTTACTAATAAGATAAATAATAAAACTAAAGTAAAAAATTTATTAATAGAAGGTAAAGTTTTTGGGTTAAATTTTAAATCAGATTGGAAAAGAAATTATAATAATCCCAACACGAGCTTACATACTATAGATTTCTATAATCCAAAGATACAAATCAAAAATAAATATAAATTTGAAAACAACAAAAAATTTAACATTTTAACATCAATTTCTATTCTTCAAGATAGATTAGAATATAGTTTATATAATGATAGAGGGGTCATAAATTTATTTTCTCCCTCTGACAAAAAAAATATTAATTTTGAAATAAATAGTGTTATTAAGCTTAATCCATTTTATCTTGATGGATCATTATTAATTAAAAACAAAAAAATTGAGCACATAATTGATCATGTTCTAGTCAAATTATTATTATACAATGAAGATCTGTTGGGCAACCTTAATGGTAATTTTGTGTTAAAATTTCAAGATATTAATAATAAATTGCTAAAAGATGGGGAAATAAGTCTATCAATTAATGAACGAAAGATAAATTTTAAAAAAATTAATTTTGATCTAGATAAAATTGGTGATGTAGTATCTCAAATTGATATTATTGATAGCCAAGGCTCAATTAAATTCTACTCAAAAAATAAATTAATTATAAAAAATCATATTGAATTTGCAAAAAAGTTCCAACTTAGTTCAAAAAAAGTAAAAAAAATAAAACAGATCAATTTTGATATAGAGCGAGAGATAGGAAAATCGGATTTCATTTTAAAAAATGTAAAAGTTGATAATATTGATGATCCAAATAAATTTAATGAAATTTTTTTTGTGAAAAATATACAAAATTTAAGAGCACATATTAGGAAAATCCTTGATTAGTTAGGACTAATCATTTTTAAAGGATTAATTATTAAATCGTAATCTTTATCTGTTATTAAACCAGATTTAACTGCTTCATGTTTAAGTTTAGTATTATTTTTTAATGCGTTTTTAGCAATTTTGGCTGCATTATCATAACCTATCTTTGGAGCTAATGCAGTAACTAGCATTAATGAATTATCTAAATGTTCTCTAATTTTTTTTTTATTAGCTTTAATATCTTTAACACAATATAGGCTAAAGTTTCTGACACTATCAGCCAAAATATCTATTGATTGTAAAATATTATAGGCAATCAAAGGTTTAAAGACATTTAGTTCGAAATGTCCATGACTACCCGCAACTGTAATTCCAGTATGATTCCCGATTACTTTTGCACAAACCATAGTAACTGCTTCACATTGAGTTGGATTTACTTTACCAGGCATAATCGAAGATCCGGGTTCGTTTTCAGGCAGTAAAAGCTCACCATAGCCAGCTCTAGGTCCAGAGCCTAAAAATCTTATATCATTCGATATTTTCATTAAAGCTACAGCACAAGAATTTAAAGAACCTGAAAAATTTACTATTGCATCATGTGCTGCTAATTCTGAAAATTTATTTGGTGCAGGTTTGAATTTTATTTTACAATATTTTTTTATTTCACTGACAATTTTCTTGTCAAAATTTTTTTTAGAATTTATTCCTGTTCCAACAGCTGTACCTCCTTGGGCTAAAAAATAAATATCCTCTAAACAAAATTTAATTCTATTTATACTTTTTTTTACCTGTTCATGGTATCCAGAAAATTCTTGCCCAAGAGATATCGGTGTAGCATCTTGAAGATGAGTTCTTCCGATCTTAACGATTTTTTTAAATTCTTTACTTTTATTTTTTAATGAAATCTCCAATAATTTTAAGTTTGGTAAAAGTTTTTTTATAGTTTGAGTAGCAACCGAGATATGCATTGCAGTCGGGAAAACATCATTAGTTGATTGAGATTTATTGACATGATCATTTGGATGAACAGGTTTCTTTGAGCCCTTTTTACCTTTTAGTATTTCTATTGCTCTATTTGCTATAACTTCATTTACATTCATATTGGTTTGAGTACCAGATCCTGTTTGCCAAACTTTTAAAGGAAAATTTTGGTCCATTTTACCAGCAATTACTTCATTAGAGGCCTGTATTATTGATTTAGCAATCTTAGAAGCAATTGATTTGTCTTTTTTGTGAACTATTGCTGCACATCTCTTTATAATTGCAATAGATTTTATTATAGAAGAGGGAACTAATATTTTCCCAATATTAAAATATTTTTTTGATCTTTGTGTAGAAGCACCCCAATACCTGTCATTTGGTACCTCAATACCACCAATGCTGTCAAACTCTTTTCTTGTTTTCATTTGTTTGAAAAAATAACTAAATAATTTATATACTAATTTTTATTAATCTTACAGGAGTAAAATGACAAATTTTCAAAAAGTAAAAAACTTTATGAAGACTTTTGGACAAGAAGTTAAATCAAGACCATCTTTCAGTTCTGATAAAATTAATATACTTAGGTACAATTTGATTAAAGAAGAATTGGATGAATTTAAACACGCTTTAGACAATAATGATCTTTTAGAGGTTGCAGATGCGCTAACCGATATATTATATGTTACTTATGGTGCTGGGCATGCATTTGGTATTAATTTAGACGCTTGTTTTGAAGAAGTTCAAAATTCTAATATGAGCAAATTAGGAAATGATGGAAAACCTATTTATAATGATCAGGGCAAAGTTATGAAAGGTCCAAATTATTTTAAACCAGATTTGTCTAAATTTATTAAGTAGTTTGTAGCCAATCAGGTTTCTTAATTTTAACTTTAGCAGAACCACAATTAAATGTTTTTTTAAAATCAAATTTTTCGTTTCTAATTTTGATAAGAGCATAGGGAAAATTATCATTTATTAATACTTTTCCTATTTCATCGTTCTCAGTTGTTATGATGTCATTCTTTAAATCACCCTCTATTACTTCAATTGGTAGAAGACGTTTATTTAATTTATCTTTTAACTTAATTCTTGCAGTATTTTCTTGGCCTACGTAACAACCCTTTTTAAAATCTATTGCATTTAATTCATCAAAGTTACATTCAATACCAAAAAGTTTATTTTGAAGTTTGTTAGTATTTTTTTGCGGAATACCAATTTCATGGCTCAATTTGTAATATTCATTTTTATCTGCACTTTGAAGCCCAAGTTTTTTTAATGATAAATATAGTTTTTCTAAGTTAGTCACTATTCTCGCTCCAAGCTCTATATTTCTAGGATCTAAAAAAATACTATCCTCTCTAAATTTAATTGTACATCCTGCATTAGAACTTGAATTTTCCATGTCCAAAAATCTTTCTTTACTAATAACTGCAATAACAAATTCATTGCTTAAATTTAAAATTTCTACTTTTGATCTAAGTTTGTATAAATTTAATTGATTAAATAAATTATCAATATTTTTTTTCTCACAATCTAAAAAATATCCAGACTTGTGTTTTAATATATTGAAGTCATATAAATATTTTCCCTGCGGAGTAAGTAAAGCAGAATAACATGAATTTTTTTCATCTACTTTATTAATATTATTTGTAACTATATTTTGAAGAAATTCTTTACAGTCTTCACCCGAAACATACAAAAGTCCTCTATCCTCTAAGATGTAAACATTATTTTTTTTCATCATTGATTGGTACAAAATAATAATATAGTAACGATTTCATAAAATGTTAGATCTTATTATAAAAAATGGAGAGTGTTATATCGACGGAAAAATTACTAAGACTAATATTGGAATTCAGAATGGAAAAATCTCAATAATTGGTGATTTAAATAATGAACAAAGCAAAGAAACTGTTGATGCAGGCAATTTACTAGTTTTACCTGGTTGTATGGATACCCAAGTTCATTTCCGTGAACCTGGATCAACTAATGCAGAAGACTTACATACTGGAAGTAAAGCAGCCATTGCCGGAGGGATTACTAGTGTTTTTGAGATGCCAAATACAAATCCCCCAACAGCAAATATGAAGGAATTTAATAATAAGCTAAATCTTGCAAAAAATAGGATGTATTCAAATTATGCTTTTTATTTTGGAGCAACTCCAGATAATTC
>FUFK010037628.1_pt1 | contig 29605 bp, 49 predicted proteins | sample 1021851 | NCBI WGS metagenome assembly FUFK01 (sample SAMEA51879418, study PRJEB19060) | metagenome | reverse complement strand
CAAGCCACTATTGGAAATACTCGCAGGCATCCCTACCGTGGTGTATGGATTTTTTGCCGCCTTGGTTTTAGGACCATGGTTGAGAAATACTGGTTACACACTAGGGCTAGACGTATCAACGGAGAGTGCCTTGGCCGCAGGTATAGTAATGGGTGTGATGATCATACCCTTGATCAGTTCAATAACAGATGATGTCATCAAGGCAGTACCAAGTGCTATCAGAGATGGTGCGAGAGGGTTGGGAGCAACAAGAGAAGAAACAATTTTACAAATAATACTACCTGCCGCCTTCCCTGGAATAGTAGCAGGATTCATCATGGCGATAGCAAGAGCCATAGGAGAAACCATGATTGTTGTTATGGCCGCGGGTTTGGCCGCTAACATGACAGCCAATCCATTAGAAGCAGTTACCACAGTGACAGTTCAGATAGTTACATTATTAATAGGAGATCAGGAGTTTGATAGTGCGAAAACACTGAGTGCCTTTGCTTTGGCATTTACATTGTTTTTGGTCACGTTTATATTGAACTGGATCGCATATAGGAATTACAAGAATGCCATCAATAGACTTAGACAGTAAACTAACAGGTAGAAGACGCAGGACTCAGAGGATATTAGAGTATGCCTGTCGTAGTGCGGTTGTCATAACAGCCATGCTGATGTTAGTGTTTTTTACAACACTGGGATANAGAGGTATAGGAGCATTTACACAAACCAAGATTGATGTGGATGTTGNAACGATAGAAAGCACCACAAAGAAAACAATCAACCAAGCCATGTATCAACTCGCATTAGATCCTGACAGAAAGACCAAGAAAGGATTACGACAACTGGTTACCCCTAACGCCTACAGTAAGATAGATATAACCGAACCAGGCACATACACATTGGTTGCACACACCAACGTAGACATGTATGTCAAAGGTGTGTACGACAAGCTAACGGATTCACAAAGACCAATCGTGGATAAGTTGATAGCTGATGACAAGATATACAGGACTTGGAACTGGGACTTTTGGCGGAATTCAGACAGTCGTTCTCCTGAGATAGCAGGAATATGGGGAGCTCTCATAGGAACTGTGTATACCATAGGTCTGGCTGTTGCCTTTGCTTTTCCTATAGGAGTAGGGTGTGCCACATACATGGAGGAGTTTCCTAAACGTAAAGGCAACGGATGGAGTAGATACAGGGACTTCATGGAGATCAATATCAATAACCTAGCGGCAGTACCTAGCATCGTATATGGTTTACTAGGACTGAGTTTGTTAATCAACTTCTTTGGTATGCCAAGGAGTGCCAGTCTGGTAGGAGGTATCACACTTTCTATTTTGATATTGCCTACCATTGTTATAGCGGCCAGAACGGCTTTGAGAACCGTGCCACAGAGCGTTCGAGATGCTTCTAATGGACTAGGAGCAAGTAGGCTACAAACTACCATATACCAAGTGTTGCCTGCGGCAATGCCTGGCATCATAACAGGAACAATAATAGGAATAGCAAGGGCCATTGGAGAGTCAGCACCATTGCTAATGATAGGCATGGTCGCATTCATACTTGTGGCACCTAGTGGAATAATGGATCCTGCTACGAGTTTACCTGTACAGATTTATCTATGGGCAGATTCACCTGAGAGAGGTTTTGCTGAAAAGACCAGTGCGGCAATACTTGTTCTACTTTTATTACTGGTAGCACTAAACTTATTAGCAATTTGGTTAAGAAAGAGGTTTGAAATAAAATGGTAAGAGAAACACTGACACTTGAAGAAAGTTCAAAGGTAAACGTTCGCAATCTAAACATATGGTATGGTGATCACCATGCTATAATTGATGCCAACCTTACCATAAGGAAGAACAACGTGACAGCACTGATTGGTCCCAGTGGTTGTGGTAAAAGCACTTTACTGAGAGCTATCAACAGGATGAATGACTTCATAGATATCTGTAGAACAGAAGGTAGCATAGACATAGACGGAACTGACATTTATAGAACGGCATATACCAATGTCAATAATCTACGTAAGAGTGTTGGCATGGTATTTCAAAAGCCTAATCCTTTTCCTAAGAGCATTTATGAAAACATAGCCTATGGTCCTCAGTTACACAGAATGGCGAATAGCAAAAGAGAACTGGACGGCATTGTAGAACAGAGTTTGGTTAAGGCAAATCTATGGGACGAAGTAAAGGATAGGCTTCATGACGAAGCATTTGGATTGTCAGGAGGACAACAACAGAGATTATGTATAGCAAGATCCTTGAGTGTAGATCCACAAATATTACTACTGGATGAACCTTGTTCAGCATTGGATCCTATATCTACCAATGCCATTGAACAGTTGATAATGGAACTTAAAAAGAATTACACAATAGTTATAGTAACTCACAACATGCAACAGGCAAAACGTATTTCAGATACGACAGCATACTTTCACCTAGGAGAGATTATTGAAAAAGGTGCTACCAAAAAGATATTTAATAATCCAAACAATAGAAAGACAAAGGCTTATGTGAGTGGAGACTTCGGATAAGAGGTTGACAACGATATGAATTTGTTATATACTTGTATAAAATTCACCAGGAGGAAGGCTTACTTTGAGAATGAAAATAATCACAGGAAATGCTAATCCAAAATTAGCAACAGAGATTGCGGAACATTGTTTCGCAACACTTGTCCCTGCCAACATCAGCACCTTTGCTGACGGCGAGTCAAGTGTAGAGTTTTTGGAAAACATCAGAGGCGAAGATGTTTTCATTGTACAATCAACATGCACACCTGTCAATGATAGCTTGATGGAATTAATGATAATGATAGATGCGGCCAAACGTAGTTCGGCATCTAGAATTACTGCGGTGCTACCTTACTATGGCTATGCTAGACAGGACCGTAAGAGTGCTTCACGTACACCTATCACAGCAAAGTTAGTTGCCAACCTTATTACAAAATCAGGAGCGGATAGGATCTTAACTATGGATCTTCATGCTGGTCAGATACAAGGGTTCTTTGATATCCCGGTAGACGATCTGACAAGCAGGGTGGTCTTTGCCAAAGACATCAAAAGGACTATTGGCATAATAGATGATCCTGATGTAGAACAGGTTGGTACTGTGTTTGTTTCACCAGACGCAGGAGGAGTTGTTCGTGCCAGAAAGTTTGCAGATATGTTTAACGGAGACATCTGTGTTGTTGATAAACGTAGACCAGAAGCAGGTAAATCAGAAGTAATGAATCTAATAGGAGATGTAAAAGGCAAACATGCTATCCTAGTAGATGATATTGTAGATTCAGGCGGAACACTTTGCAATGCCGCACAGGCAATCAAGGACGCAGGTGCTCTATCGGTTAGAGCTTATATCACACACGGGGTACTATCAGATGATGCTTGTCAAAAGGTTGAAAAGAGTGTACTCGAAGAACTTGTTGTAACAGATAGCATTCCTAATCGTTGTCCTAAGAACTGTAAAAAGACTAGACAGGTTTCAGTTTCCCAACTATTTGGTGAAGCAATAAGAAGAGTAACTAACGAAGAGTCAGTAAGTAGTTTATTTGTGTAATGGAATTTTTAATTAAAACAATTATAGGAGGAATAATAATTGCTACGGTAAGTTCTGTTAGTCAGAAGTATCCAACTATTGGAGCATTCGTATTAGGTATACCTTTGGCAAGTATTGTGTCTTTTATATTTTTACATTATGCTGGAGTTGATGTGCAAACATTTAAAACTTTAAGTATTCAAACTATCTATTTTGTTTTAATTAGTTTACTATTCTTTCCTATTTTTGTTTATCTATTGCCAGCATACGGGTTTTGGCTTGCAATGTCAATAGGATGTGCAGTTACTGGGTCACTTATGTTTGGATTGTATAGGTTCCTGTAAACAAACAAACTGTTTACTGTAATCACTTGGGAAGAAAGTCTTTCTTGCTTTCGCGGCATATTCACAACGTGGTAGATTATCAAAACTATCTACGTGTTCTGTTTTGACTGACCCGTCTGATAAGGCTGTGACTAAAATTAAAATCCATTCTTTCAATTACAACTCCTAAAGAGCTTTCTCTATCTGATCGTGGTATGCCTGAATATCGTGATCTCCTATGGAATCAAACTTCTTTTCTTTAATTCCTGACCACATGCCCTTACACCAGTCTATGAATCCTGGCTTGCCCTTTTTACCGTCGCTTGTGATATAGTGTAATTCACCATGGTGAACATATCCCATTAGCAATAAAGGAACTTTGGTTACTATATCGTTATTGTTTCTCCATCTATGGTGTACAACATTTAAACTTTTTACATACTTTCTCCATCCTACTCTTGGAGAACCATATGTGTATAATTCAATAGGATCATTTAAACTTTCATTATGCTTCGCTCTACTAGACATAATAGTTGCCATTGCGGCTCCTAAACTGTGTCCGCAAAACCATAAATCTTTTTTAATGTTGACTTTTCTATTGATATCTTCGCATACCATAGGCCATAGTTCATCTACTTCTTCTTTAAAGCCTTTATGCACTCTACTAACTGTTTCAGCCATCACAGGAATGGCTTTTAGGTCAGCACTTATATCGTTCCAACACGTGGGCTCTGTACCACGACAAGCAATTACTAAATCAGTTTTATTCATAAACCTATATGCTTGAGATCCTTTTTTGTCATAAAATTCTGTGGTTGTGAAACCTAATTTTTTCGCTTGACTTGTTGCTTCTTTCTTGTTATAATAAGCAATCTTAGCCAGTTTAGCAAACAACAAGGACTTTTCTTTGAAACTTAATTTTTTAATCATAAAACACTTTCTTCTTTATCATAATATATTTATCTGCAACCGGCTAAATATGTTATAGGGGATATGATTATGAAAAAAGCCACTAGATCTATACTACAAGAGCTCAATAGTCTTAATTTACATAAGGATAAAGAGAGTCTTATTGCTACGACAGGGCATAATTTAATAGAAAGCACTATTAACTTGTTCCATAAAATTTCAGATCAATACTCTGATGAAGAAGCATTAGAACTAGAAAGACGGTTCATAAACAGTATTAGATCGGGTGATCCTAGAAAATTTAAACGTGGCATTACCAAAATAAAAGAGAGCAAAAAGAATGGCAATTCTTAAAGAAGGCGGAAATATATTTAAAGAACCTGAAACAGGTAAACCTTTAACGCAGAGAATAGCAAGAGATTCAGTAGACCCTACTATCGGTTGGGTAGAAAAACTTACTGGTTTATCATTGAAGGATATGAAACTAGGAAGCACAGGAATAAGAAGTTCTAGCGGTGACATAGACATTGCAGTTGATCAGAGTAAGAATGATAAAGAAGAAGTTTTTCAAAAATTAAAGGCCTGGGCAGAAAAAACACATCCTAATGATAATCCCAGACAATGGGTGGCAAAATCAGGAACCAATGTTCATTTAAGAACACCCATAAACGGAAATCCTGCAAATGGATTTGTTCAAACAGATTTGATGTTTGGTAATCCGCAATGGATGAAATTTGCCCTTAGGGGTATGGGCGACGATACACCTTACAAAGGTGCTCATAGAATGATATTTCTTGCCAGTATTGCTAAAGCACAAGGAATGATGTGGTCACCAACTAAAGGTTTAGTTGACAGAGAAACCAAAGAGATTATTACTACTGATCCTAACGAAATAGCAGTAAAACTAATAGGTGCAGGTGCTAATAGAGCCAACTTGGATAGTGTTGAAACTATACATAAAGCAATCAAAGGACGTCCTGATTATGAAAATTTAGTTGCAGATGTGAAAGATAATTTTGCAAAGCAAGGAATTCCAATGCCAGAATCTAAAAACATAAGAACTGGTATGATGATAGCTGAAAAAAACATATTTCAAAAAGCGGCAAGTGGTTTAGTAGGATTGGCAAAGACAGCCAAAGCAGGATATAAGGCAGGTAGAGCATCTCCTGGAGGTTACAAAGCGGCCGCTGATGCTTATAAAAAAGCAGGCGGTGGCAAAACAACATTAGGTCAAATCACAGGATTAGGATCTAAGATTGGTAGTAAAATTACAGGTAACCAACCTGTAGCAAAAAAACAAAAAGATAAAAAAGTTAGAACACCAGCCACACATGTGATGATCAAAAAAGGTTTTACAAAGAAGAAAATACCAGTAGGGAGCCTTGCAGGTTTTGAAAAAGACGGATGGCGACAAGTTGAATCCATTAGCGAAGGTGCTAGAATAGATCATGCAGAAGACCTAGTGTATCTACAAGGATCAAAAGGAGCCATGAGAGCTCTTAATAGTTTACGACAAATGGAACAAGGAGGTCACAGAGATGTCACGATCAAATGGGATGGATCTCCCGCAATCATTTTTGGACGCAATGATAATGGAGAGTTTATACTTACAGACAAATCAGGTTTCGGAGCCAAAGGATATGACGGAAAAGCAACGTCTGGAGAAGATTTACAAAAAATGCTTATGGCCCGCCCCGGAGCCAGTAACCCAGATGCAAAAAAGGCTCAAGCATATAAAAACTTTGCAGGAAGAATGAAAGATATCTTTGACGATTATGAAAAAGCCACACCACAGGATTATAGAGGATATTTCAAAGGCGACTTATTGTATTTTAATAAGCCCCAGATACAAGGACAAAATTACATATTCAAACCTAATATAGTTGAGTACGCAGTAGATGTTGAAAGTGACCTGGGTAAAAAAATTGGCATGTCAAAGACAGCCGTTGTGATACATAGACAAGTAGATGCAGATGGAAATGAATCTCCTTTGAGAGACCCAGAAATATTCCAAGGCAATCAAGTTTTGGTCGTACCCCCTGTGTCAGTTGAAACAGCACCAGAGGTGGATAATCTAGAACTTGATAGGTTAGAACAAATTATCAAAAAAGATGCAAGTGCAATTGATTCATTGTTAAATGCAGATACTCTTCGCAGTAAAAAGATGACAGACTTTCCTAAGATATTATATGCTTATACAAACAGCAAAGTTGACACAGGATTAGATAATCTTGGAAGAGACTTTATAAAGTGGCTTTCTAGCAGTAAAGTAAGCCAAGTAAAACAACAAAAAATTATAGAATACATAAAAGAAAACATGTCGGCCTTTTCTAGCTTATGGGAAGTTGTAAATGGCATCATGAAAGTCAAAGACGGAATCATTAAACAGTTGGATAGTCAAGGAAAAATTAAGGCAAAAACAGCTGGTAAAGATGGTGGGGAAGGTTATGTTCTTGCACACCCTGGTGGGGACATAAAATTAGTTAACAGAGCAGGGTTTTCAGCCGCCAATAGGGCAGTACAACGATAGGAGAACGTTATGAAAATTACAGACATGCTGAATGAAGAACAATTTGGAATGGTCAAGCATGAACTTACAGATGCAGACTACCAAAGACCTACAAGTGTTTACGATATGACACCAGAACAGAAGAGGTTGGTTCAAATGGGTCAAAGAATAAAAGCATCATTGAGTCCAAGAACAAGTGATGTTAAATGGGAAGATGACGAGCAGTGGTTAATGGCAATGAAGATGTCAGATGCATTGATTGATGCAGGTAAAAATGACACTGATGTAACACCTTTATTAAAAGCAAAAGGTATTGAAATGGACCAAGCAAAAGCAATCATTGATAAAGTAAAGTCAGGTAATGTTGATATTACAAAACATACAGACGGTGATCATGATGGCATGGATAAACTAGCAAAAGCAGTAGACGCCGCATAATGGAATTTATTCAAGAGTTACACGAAGCAAGACTTACTCGAAACACGTCTGGATTGAAGGCTTTGACCTATACAGATTGCTGTGAACGGGCATATCTTACCTTGTTGGTTCTTGAATTACTAAGACGTTTTCCTATAACGGCTCCAAGAGCTCATGGCTACGCCAAATCTACCACAGGTTATGATAGTTATAAACATTTTAGAATAAGTGGCACTGACTTATATAATTTTGTTTATTTCATCGTAGGTGATGGTGAAGCACAGGACAAGCTAAAAGATCCAGGAGCCGCCAAAAAGCTAAGACAAAGGTTACAGTTTCCTTTAATGGCTTTTAACAGATATGTTGCTAATATGAGCAGGGGTTTTGCTCCTACTCCTAGTGACGAACAGTTTTTAATTAGAGCTGAAGGTGTATTAAAAATTACTAATGCTGACTATAAGTCAGTAAGACGTAACATATTCAGCTTTACTAGATTATCAACTGTTGCAAAGAAACAAACTGTAACAAGACTTGTACTTGCCGCAAGAGCAAAATTAAGATCAAGTGATATAATACAATACTTAGAAGAACTTTCTGCACAAAGAAACTTAGAATTGTATAAAGTTACGGATCCAGAACCAAAAGTAAGCATGCCTGACATTGATGTGACAGGCAGAGACTTATCAGGATATAGATATCTTGTAGGTGCCAAAAATTTAATGCTTACAAAAAAGTTTTTAGAATTAGCTAAAGATGGTAAACCAGTGCCTGCACAGATGATACAAGCATACATGCCGGCTATTACCATGGTAGATAACATAGTTAAAGCAGGACCTGGCTTTGTACAGATGCTAAGAACTCTAGAAAATCGAGCCAAAAAGAGCCCTAATAGTTAATAAATTTCCTATATTGGTAAATACATATAACAACTTCGTAGAGTAACGAAGATGTCATTTAAGAGAAATAGGAGAAAAAAATGGCAGGTATAACACAAGTAAACCCAGTTAAAGCGACTGGTACTTCAAACAGAAGCAGATCATACTTAGGTAAATCTATCATGGCATTCAACATTGACTATGCTGTGAACGGTACTAACTTTGATTCTACAGAGAACGGTCCAACAGGTGCACACCAGTTGATCCTAGAGCAACTACAGGCCCAAGGCATTAACATTGCAGGTCTTTCAGCATTGAGATCAGATGGATCTAACGACGGTCAAGTCTACACAATCTTAGTAGAAGGTGACTTCGGTTCAGATACATACGATGGTTCAAACTCTGAAACATTGGCGGCTCACTTAGAAGATATCATCCAAGCTAACACATCAATTGGTGTAGGTACAGTGAACCTTTCATCTGCGACAGTGGCGGCAGTTGATGGATTCCCAATGTTTGCACACGAAGGTTAATTTATAACTTTCTAGTAACTTACATAAAAAGGGCTTTTACTTCGGTATTAGCCCTTTTTTTATGAATTCTTATATAAATATATACAACATAACCATAAGGAGAAAACAATGGCAGGATTAGCACAAGGGGCAGGTGGATTAAGTCAAGAAGGTAATGGTGCAGGACCAAGAACCAGAATCATTAACCTAGCAAAATCTAACATGTCACAAGCAGACCTAGATGCGGCTTTAGAATTTTTAGCGGCAGGTGGAACAGCAGGAACTGACGATGGTCACACTATCGCAGGTGTAAGTGTACTTACAGAATCTGGAATTTTCACACCAGGTACTACTGATGATGTACAGGTTGCTATCCAAGGTACAGGAGCCTTTACAGCAGGCGCAAACTTTGGAGTAGGTACAACTGGAGTAACTAGTTCATTACTAGCTGACTTTAATCAAAACCCAATGTAATAATATACATTGACCCAATAAAATTAAAGGGCTCATTCACTTTGTTTGAGCCCTTTTTTTATGACCGGTAAATAGAAGTATGATAGTTTACACCTTGATAGATATAACAGAAACAAAAAAGTATTCCTCTAATTGTAAAGATACAAAATTGATTAGTCAGCAGGCAAACTTCATGACTTTCTTCCAGACTTTATGTTTAAGAAACAACTATAATTATGATAATACTCCAACTTTACAAGATGTTAATGAAAAAAAATTACGCGAACTTGGATTCGGTTCTGACTACAAGGGTAACCATAACTTATGGTGTCTAGAACTGGTGGTTGACGAAGGTAGAACCTTTGGTGAAGCTGAGATCTTAGAGGATGACTTTGATTTGGTTCCGGTCATATCAGGCTTAAACGAAACCATAAAGATAAATAATAACGTATTTAGAACAAAAGATAAAAAGGCAAAAAACATAGTTATAAAACAGGCAAACATTACATAATATAAGTAGGCAACGTAGAAAAGGCCCCTTCCTCGAGAGAGTATGGAATGGAGAGATAATATTATGGCAAGAGCCACAAAATTAGAGCGTGAAAGTTTAGAAGCACATGTTGATTTGTGTGAACAACGATATATCAATTTAGAAACACGCCTTGAGAAGATTGAGATGAAAGTGGAGCATATCCACTCTGACATCACCAACGGGAACAAAGCAATGATGAAAGTAGTTCTAGGTGCAACAGGTACTATAGTAGCTGGTTTACTTTCTACAATAGTAGTTCTCTTAATTTCCTTTAACTAAACTTAGAAACATAAATACTGTTATGCTAGTAACAGATATAATAACTTCTGACCTAACCGAGAAACAGATATGGGGACGTAGAGGTAAAAAACTCGTCCGCAAGTATAGATGTATGGGTGGCAAACGAAAAGGCAGAATAGTTGCCAACATGGCTCAATGTTTTGCCGCACCTAACATGAAAGCTAGGATGTCTATGAAAAAGACTAGAGCAAGATTAGGTGCAAGAATGGCTAGGAAAGCACGTAGAACAAAAAGAACAAATCCAGCCTCGATTGCATTACGCAGACTAAACAAGAGAGCAAGATGATAATATCAGAAATTTATACTGAAGGCGCTGTTCAGATCTTTGGCCGTAGCAAAGGAAAAGTTGTTCGTAAGTATCGCTGTACTAGTGGTCAGAAAAAAGGACGAATTGTTGCAAAACCTACCACATGTTCTGCTCCAATAAGAGTTTCAAGTAGAATTGCAATTAAAAAAGCAAAAGCAAGACGTTCACCTTTAATCAAAATTAAATCAAGGTATACAAAAAGAATGAGTCCTACAAGTAGAAGGCTTACTAGGTTAAATACTAGCAGATTAAAACCTACTAGAAGAAAAACATCAAAACGTAAGAGAATGAAATGAGAATACAAGAGTTTCAAATAGACGAACGTCAAAAACTTAAAGAAATGTATCCTCATTTGACAGAAGAACAACTAGATGAAATACTTCCTGCAATAGGAGCCGCGGCTGGAATGGCTGGAAGAGTAGCGGCAAAAGGTGCAATGGCGGCAGGAAGAGTTGGAGCAAAAATGGGTGCGAAGGTGGCCGGACAAGCAGGTAAACTAGCGTCTAAAGGAGTAAAGGCAGGAGGCACATTGGCATCTAAGGCAGGAAAGGCAGTTGGGCAAGGTTTAGCCAAAAAAGCACAGCAGGTTGGCCAAAAAGTAGGAAACATGGCCGCACAACAGTTGCTGAAGCCAGGATCTAAACTAACTATTGGCGGTCAAGAGGTTGTTGTAGATAAAACACAAGGAAATGATGTAACAATAGCAGATCCAAAAGATAAAGATGCACCAAAAACAGTGATACAGAAAAAACATCCACTTATAAAACAAGCCTTGGATGCCTTAATATCATGAAAATAAACGAATTAATACAAGACTTCCACATACAACGAAGCAATGAAGAACAAGAAGTTTTAGACAAATGCACAGAGCTAAAATCATTTGACAGTTTTCCAGAAAGAGAACGTTTCATATTAGAGAACTTGATACGTAAAGCATTAGTAAGTAAAGTAATGCAAGGTAGAACTGTAATGGTTATAGCTAATGAGTATTGACAAACATCTTTCACAACAATTAGAAGAAATTATAGAAGCAGGACTTATCCGTGTTGCAATTCCTTATCAAAAAGGTAACAGCATAAGGGTAAAAAATCTAATTATTAGAAAACATCATAACGGCTATCGTTTATTTGATCTACGCACAAACAAGCATATATGTACCACCTTTGCCAAAGCTACAGCACTTGCAATAGCAAAAATGACAGCTGAAAAAACTGAATTCAACCTTAAAAACCTGCTTAAACTGGATGATAAGGTAGCAAAATACTATATGGATGCATTATATGCCAAAAGATCTATGAAAACAGGCGAATCTGTGGAAAGAAGAGAGTCTGCAGAAGTGCAATATGATATCGCTATGCACGAAGCTTGGGCCGTTTTAGGAGACATAGAAAGATATATATTTGATAAATAAAAGTAAGAGTTGTAATAAAGGAATAGGACATGCTATTAAAAGAATTTTCTACAAAGGTTTCAACAGAAAAATTAAATGAAAACCTTGCAAAGCAATTTGGCACAAAGATTGATGTATCTAAGTTCACAATAGAACAATTAGAAGATGCACGAAACAAAATAAGAACAAAACTTTCTCAGATTGAAACAAATGAAAGTTTTGAAGCTGTACACTCTAGTGATGATTATCACAAAAATAAATTATTCCTTGACATTCTTAATACTGCTATTGCTGAGCGTGAAGAAAATGATAAAGAAAAAGATAATGATGAAAAAATGGTTGTCACAAAGGCTGACAAGCAGTCAAATACAAAAGCATATCAAAACTACAAAAAGGGCGATAAAAGATACAAGGCCGCAGACGATCTAAACGAAGGTGCTGAAGAGCAATCAGCATTGGTCATGGCATCAAAAGACATGGTAGATAGAGTCACAGGCTGGATGGAAGATACAGCAGAAATGCAAACAGAATCTATGCTAGAAATAGGCGACAAAATTAGAGATGAGATGGGTGTTGACAAGTCGGAAGAATTTATCGGTACTGTTAAACCAGCACTCGAAAGTTTATTCACGTCATTGGAAAGCACCAGAGACTCCTTAACAAGTGGCGTAGCCATTTTGACTGGAGAAGGCGCACCAGCTACAATGGGCGATGAAGTTCCTGGAGATGATGCAGAAATGGACATGGAACCAACTGTAGACGATGAAGAAGGAATGGAAACAGATGACCCAGAAGGCGATGAGTTTGCAACGGCAGATGCTTCAGCAGGAGGCGAAGAACCGGCAGACAGGGCCAAACGCGAAAGCGTTGAATTAAGCAAAAGATTAGGCTTGCTACTAGCAAGTTCAAAAAAAAAGGCTTAAGAGTATCTGAAGCTAATAGCACTATCACTAATACACAAGATAATCTTTCACAGATTTTACATTTAAAACTACAGCAAGGCGCAACTAGATTGAGTTGGGCAGACCTAAACAGTTTCTTAGACAACGTAGGCAGTGAACATTTTGATCAAGAAAGTTTTGTAAAGGCATACAACTCAGATTCAAGAATAAAAGATCTTGTCGACAGTTTCGATGAAAATGGTGTAGTTCTTAAAGGTGGTGCTGAACCACAGAGTGAACCAGAAGACGATACTGTCGACAAAATGGCTTCTAGAGCCGCCCAATCTACACTATCATAATCCGGTTGACAAACTATTATTTTAAATATATAATACTAGTTGGAGAAATATTATGGCCGTAGCAGAAGATAGAACAGATGAAGAAATCATTGCTCAAATCAAAAAAATATTAGAAGATTACGTCAAACCAGCAGTAGACAGTCACGGTGGAGTAATTGACTTTGTTAGTTACAAAGACGGACACTTACAACTTATTTTGGGAGGTGCATGTAGCGGATGTGCAAGTAGCACAATTACTCTTAAAATGGGTGTGGAGAATATGGTAAAACACTATGTTCCTGAAGTACATACTATATCAGCAGAAGACGATCCAAACTCTACAGTAGATCCATACTATAGAATGGATCCGTTTATGGAAAACTTTGATCAGTATGAAAGTTGGAATACAGATGAGTCTACTAAGAAGGAATAATGATATTGAGTTCTATGCAGTTCCCAATCAACATTGGGTAATTTCTGCTGAATATCCTTTCTATAAAGATTTAGAAAAACTTTTTGATTTTACTAACGAAGATATAAGCAAAGGGTCTTGCACGGTACAAGGGCTACAAAAACCTATTCTTAATGATGAATGGGAAAAGGAACGTGCAGAATATAAAAAATGGTTTCTTTCTATATTCAAGCAAATGGATATGCCAATAACAAAAATACATGATAGGCAAGAAGAACCAGAACATAAGGCCTGGACAATAAATTACTTTCCAGGAGGTTGGCAGGCAGGTCATTTTCATTCAACTAATAAGGTAAACCAAGGCAATAAAAGATTCGCGTCTAGTGTTATATTCTTTGACGAACTTAAACCAACTAAAAGAAATCCATTTAATGGTTGCTTGTATACTGTAATGCAAGACCCAAATGGTTATTCTTATGATCACAAGTTTCACCCTACTCCAGGTAAGGTAGTAGTTATGGATGATAGAGTATGGCATGGTGCTTACCCTTGCGAAGATAATCGCAGGTGTTTAGTTTGGGATTTTGACATAGAGTAATGGATACAACATGAGTTTGATAGTAGAAAAATTTGATTACAAAGAGATTAAAAAAGCTAGTGTAGAAGGTAGGCGATTATATGCTTGTCCAGACGGAAATGCAGTAGCAAGTGTAACAACAATCCTAGATGCTACAAAAGATAAAAGTCATTTGATAGCTTGGCGGAAACGTGTTGGAGAAACAAAAGCAAAAGAAATAACCACAGAAGCCGCTGGTGTTGGTACTCGAATGCACAAATACTTAGAAGATTACATAGAGTCTTGGCCTGCTTGGCCCCAACCAGGAAGTAATCCTTATGCACAACAGGCTCATAAAATGGCATCCACTATACGTGAAAATGTATTAGAGAGTCATGTGACGGAGATATGGGGTAGTGAAGTTCAATTATATCATCCTAAAATATATGCAGGCACTACAGATTTAGTTGGCACTTACGATAATAAACCGGCTATAATGGATTTCAAACAAACAAATAAACCTAAAAAGAAAGAATGGGTTGAAGACTATTATTTGCAATTAGTGGCTTATGCTTTAGCCCATAATGAACTATACGGCACAGATATTAAAGAAGGACATGTATTCATGTGTTCTAGAGACCTACAATACCAACAATTTGATTTACTTCCAGAAGAATTTAAACATTGGGAGTCAAAATGGTGGGATAGGGTATACCAATACTACGACAAGTTCGCATAAATATAATATAATTAAGGAGTTTAACAGTGGCAGTCGTACAGATATCCAGAATTCAAATTAGAAGAGGGCAAAAGAATCAAGGTTCTGGAGTTCCTCAATTAGCAGGTGGTGAGCTCGGTTGGGCCGTAGATGCAAGAGAACTATACATAGGAAACGGTTCTGTAGCCGAAGGTGCACCAGCCGTTGGCAACACAAAGATTATTACACAACATGACGATTTGTTTACTCTTGCAGACTCATACACATATTTAGGCGGGACAACTGTACAAACAGGAACTTCTGCAACTGCTCCTATCAAAAGAACCCTACAAAAACGTTTAGATGAAATTGTTAGTATTAAATCTTTTGGAGCAGAAGGTGATGGCACTGATCAAACTGTCGCTATACAAAGAGCAATAGATCAACTATACATTAATAGTTCTACCAAAGGTACAGAAGCAAGTCGGGTGACATTGCATTTTCCTGCAGGTGTATATCAAATTACCTCAACAATAAAAATTCCACCATACGCATCTATCGTAGGTGATGGTATGGACAAAACAAAATTCAATATGACAAATAGTGCTACTGCATTTGAAACTGTCAACAGTAGTTCAACTCCAGGCAATTATGCAAATGATAGCACAAGTACGACACTTAACCAAGCAACTAATATTACATTAGAAGGATTTACACTGGCTACAATGTCTACAACAAATCCTGCAATTATTTTACAGAGTTGTAAGACAAGTCATTTTAAGGAAATAAAAATTACAGGTCCTTGGACTACAGGAACAGCTATAACTACTACCAATGCCGCTATCAAAATGGGTTCTTTGAGTAGTTTAGTATCCACACAAAAAAACAAATTTGATCACGTAAGCATAAACGGTTTTAGTACTGCTATTGCCAGTGATGATGACGTGTACAATAACCATTTTCATTGTTCTTATTTCACAGGAAACGGATATGGCGTACAGTTTGGACAAAATACAGTTTTAGGTTCCCAAGGACAAACTACAGGACCTTGTAAAAATAAATTTAGTCAATGCCAATTTTCAGATATTGATAGAGAAGGTATTGCAATAGCACAAGGCACACAAAACTTTAGTTCACATAATAATTTTGAAGGCGTAGGAAATGTAGGTGGTAATGAAGGAAATGCACAATTTAGTGTTTTAGATTTTACTGCCGCAGGAAATAGTTCTGTTGAGGATTCGTTTGCAAGGACATCTGACTTATCAAATAATCAAACCTACATCACAACTTTCCCTTACGTTTCAGAAATCAAAGGCAAAGTAAATGCTACCTTAGGTGGATTCATGTCACTGGAAGTAACAGAGCAGTCATCCGCTACATACTTTTTTAGATTACCAGGCGATTATTCTAGAACTTATGAAGTTGAATATTTTTACAATAGTGGTATAGTAAATGCCCAAAGAAGTGGAAAGATGACTTTCCAATTGGACACAGGAAATAACACCTTAAATTTTATTGATGATCACGATTATCAAGGAGATAGCAACTATGAAACCAATCTCCAATTTACAGCCTCTATGGTAAACACAAATGGACAAGTAGGGGTTGACACAATCATAGTTTCTATGTTAAACTCTACAGTAAATGATACAGGAAGTTTCAACTACAAAATAAAAGTTTTAGGTTAATGTTTGAATTAAAGTTTGAAGATAAAGTTAAAGTCTGGAAAAATTTACGTGAAAAATTAGAAACTCACCCCAGACCTTTTGAGGCTGTGCTTCACTTTGTTAACAAGTTACCAAGATCTTCCAGTAAAACTAATGCATGGGATCCTAAGGCAAAAATAGAACCTTGGCATCTTATAGAAAAGGACGCATTTACTGAGTATGAAATTGCACAACTTACGGCATATACTTTACAGTTAACCGATAGGTTTAGTTCATCTCAAATTGAGATACATATCAGTAAGGAAACAAAGAAAAGTATTTTATTATATTTGGTGTATGTGGATAACTTTATTGTAATTGGATACAATAACGGTGTCATAACTGTTGAAGAACTGCCTGGTTCTATTGTATCACAAAAGATTTACAAGATGCCATCGCTCAACTAAATATTTTTTATTACAAAGGGAAAGAAGTATGAAGACAGATCTCAATATTACCAAAAGAACAGGACATAGTGTACCACTAGATATTCAAAAAATACATAAGGTAGTAGGTTTTGCCTGTGAAGGGTTATCAGGAGTATCAAGTAGTTTAGTGCAAATGAATGCAGGAATACAGTTTGCAGACGGAATAACATCAAGAGAAATACAAGACTTGTTAGTAAGATCAGCTAACGATCTAATTACATTAGAAAATCCAAACTATCAATATGTTGCGGCAAGACTATTGCTATACGGAATCTATAAAGATGTATACGGTGGATTTGATAAAACACCTTTAATAGACATGGTCAAAAGAAACATTGATAGGAAAGTATATGATTCAGCTATTCTTGATTCCTATACTGAAGAAGAATTTGATAAAATGGAAAAGTATCTCAAACACAACAGAGATGAGAACTTTACCTATGCAGGCCTAAGACAAATAGTAGACAAATATCTTTGCCAAGACAGAAGCTCTGGTGAAATATATGAGTCGCCACAACACATGTATATGATGATCGCGGCTACACTTTTTGCAAACTATCCAAAAGAAGATAGATTACATTATGTAAGGAGATATTATGACGCGACCTCACTTTTTAAAATTAATATCCCAACGCCAGTCATGGCCGGTGTCAGAACGCCTATTAGACAGTTTGCTTCGTGTGTCCTTGTTGACAGTGACGATACCCTTGATAGTATCTTCGCAAGTGATATGTCAATTGGTAGATATACGGCGCAGAGAGCAGGCATTGGTATCAACGCAGGAAGAATCAGAGGAATCAATTCAAAAATAAGAGGTGGAGAAGTGGCACATACAGGTGTTGTTCCATTTCTTAAAAAGTTTGAAGCCACTGTAAGATGTTGTACACAAAACGGAGTACGTGGTGGAAGTGCAACTACCCATTTTCCTTTTTGGCATCAAGAAATTGAAGACATTCTAGTTTTAAAAAATAACAAAGGTACTGAAGATAATAGAGTACGTAAGTTAGATTATTCAATACAATTGAACAAACTAATGTATGAAAGATTATTGACACAAGGAGAAATTACTCTTTTTTCACCTCATAGGGTTCCAGGTTTGTATGAAGCATTTTTCAATGATCAAGAAAAGTTTAAAGAGCTTTATGAGAAATATGAAAAAGATAAAACAATAAAGAAAAAGACTTTACCAGCAATGCAATTATTTTCTGCCCTAATAAAGGAACGTGCAGAAACAGGGCGTATATACATTATGAATGTTGATCATTCCAATACACATAGTTCATTTAAAGATACTGTATATATGAGTAACTTGTGTCAAGAGATTACATTACCAACAAAACCATTGCAACACATTGATGATCCAGATGGCGAAATAGCACTTTGTATCCTATCAGCTATAAACGTAGGTACTATCAAAAGTTTAGATGATTTAGAAGAACTTTGTGAGTTGGCTGTAAGAGCTTTAGATGAAATAATTGATTATCAAAAATATCCTATCAAGGCGGCTGAGATATCTACAAAAGCAAGGAGGTCTTTGGGTATAGGATATATAGGACTAGCACACTATCTAGCAAAGAACGGCTGTAAATATTCAGATAAAAAAGCACTTACGAAAGTTCATGAACTTACAGAAGCATTTCAGTATTATCTATTGACAGCGAGTAATAAATTAGCACAGGAAAAAGGGCAATGCGATTATTACGATCGCACTAAATATAGTGATGGCATACTGCCTATTGATACATACAAAAAAGAATTAGATGAAATATGTTCTATAACATTAAAATATGATTGGGATAGTCTTCGCGAGGACATTAGAGAGCACGGTTTACGGCACAGCACATTGTCCGCACAGATGCCTTCGGAGAGCAGTTCCGTTGTGTCGAATGCCACAAACGGAATTGAGCCACCTAGAGGATTCTTGTCCGTTAAGAAGTCCAAAAAAGGGCCTCTTAAGCAGATTGTTCCGCAGTATCAAACGTTAAAAGATAACTATACATTACTATGGGATATGCCTAGTAATGATGGTTATATTAATATTGTAGCAGTGATGCAAAAGTTTTTTGATCAGGCTATAAGTGGTAATTGGTCTTACAATCCAACACACTTTGAGAACAATGAAGTTCCAATGAGTGTTATGATGAAAGACTTGTTGAATACGTATAAGTATGGATGGAAAACTTCATACTATCAGAATACATATGATTATAAGACAGACGGTGAAGTAGAAGAAGCACCACAAAAGACAGAGGCATTACAAGAAAACGAACTTCGTGTAGACGAAGAAGATTGTGAAGCCTGCACAATATAGTAGAAGGAAGAGAAAATGGCAAAGACAGTATTTAATAAAGAAAAGATAGATTTTACAAAGCAAACAATGTTTTTTGGTCCAGACCAAAATACACAAAGATATGATGTGTTTAAATTTCCTGAGTTTGATAAACTAAATCAAACTATGTTAGGTTATTTTTGGAGACCTGAAGAAGTTAGTTTGCAAAAAGATAGAGCAGACTTTGCCAACTTTAGACCTGAGCAACGACATATTTTTACTGCTAACTTAAAGTATCAAACACTTTTGGATAGTGTACAAGGTAGAGGTCCTAGTTTGGCTTTTCTACCATATGTATCATTACCAGAATTAGAAGGATGTATTGTAACATGGGATTTTTTTGAAACAATTCACTCTCGTTCATATACACATATAATTAAAAATGTTTATCCAGATCCAAGTGAAGTATTTGATACTATATTGGATGATAAAGAGATATTGAAACGTGCAAAATCAGTAACCAAAAACTATGATAACTTTACTTTGGCCGCTGATGATTGGTTCCAACGTAAGCAAGGTACACTTTACGATGTCAAAAAGAAGCTCTTCCTTGCAATGATGAATGTAAATATACTAGAAGGTTTACGTTTTTATGTTTCTTTCGCTTGTACATTTTCTTTTGCAGAATCAAAGAATATGGAAGGTTCAGCAAAGATTGTGTCACTAGTAGCACGAGATGAAGCAACACACTTAAATCTTTCTACACATGTTTTAAAGAATTGGATTAAAGGAAATGATGATCCTGACTTTAAAAAGATTGCAAGTGAATGTGAAGATGAAGTTCTGGATATGTGGAGAACTTGTGTTGATGAAGAAAAGGCTTGGGCAAACTATTTGTTCAAAGATGGAGCAATTATAGGACTTAACGAAGAGCTTTTACATCATTATGTAGAGTTTATTGCTAACAGAAGATTAAAAGCATTAGGATATAAAATGATTTATGATAGACCATTAAATAATAATCCGCTTCCGTGGACACAACATTGGCTTTCGAGTGCAGGACTACAAGTTGCACCACAAGAAACAGAAGTTGAAAGTTATATTATTGGTGGTATCAAACAAGACGTAGACGAAGACGTACTGAAAGGGTTTACTTTATGAGGTCAGCAGAAAGTGTTGTAATTTATAGCAAAACACATTGTCCAAGTTGTTTAAAAGCAAAGGATGTATTTAAGAAAATGAAAGTTCCTTACGTAGAAAAGTTAATTGGAACTGACATTCAGCCCCAAGAATTGTTTACCATTTTTGAAGATAAAGGACTGCCACAGCCAAGAACAGCACCGCAGATCTTTATAGGTGATACTTACATAGGAGGCTACGAGGCTCTTGAATCATATATTGAAAACACAGGTTTCAATGGTTCTGGATACTCTGTAGGATAATATGTTAATAGAGAAACCAGATTATAGTGTCAACGACACAATCACATTCAAGACTCAAGCAGGGGAAGAAGTTGTTGCTAGAGTCACTGAGATTAACAAAGATTCTATCAAAGTTAGAAAACCAATGGCTTTGACAATGACAGAAAAGGGAATAGGTATGGTTCCGTTCTCTCTTACAGTCAGCCTGGATACTGAAATGGTTATTAATTTAGCCACGGTCGTTTTTATCGCGAAGACAGCCGATAGAACCGCAAAGCAGTATATAGAATCAACTACAGGGCTTAAAGTAGCTGTCAATTAAGGAGAGAAAGTTATGTCAGACATACATGAACAAATCAAAGCACAATACGAAGCCTATTTAAACGAGGCACAATCTTTTGATGAAAAAGGTGTTAAGGCCGCGGCGGCAAGAGCTAGAAAGGCTCTGGGCGAAATGGGTAAACTAGCTAAGGCTAGAAGAGCTGAGATTCAGGAGAAAAAGAATAATATGTAGTTGTAATAGGCTACCTATTTATATATAAATATATACTGAAGGCGTGGGGATTAACCTACACGCCTTTGGTTTAATAAGGGCTAAAATAAAATGGCAAATCAAGGAAAACTAAAGTGGTACAATCATGTTAAAGGGTATGGCTTCATATCTCGCGACGAAGGACAAAAAGATATCTTTGTTCATGTATCCGAATTCCGTAAAGCTGGTATAAAGAAAATTGTTGAAGGGATGATTGTTGAATATCAATTGTCCGATCATAATGGAAAACCAGTTGCAACCGATATACTCATAGTTCACACTCCAGACAAATAAATACATGTATGAAGGATACAGTTTTTGCACAACTATCGTCTGAAGAAAAAGTAGCAGACTTGAAGAGCAGAATTCTCACTTTCAAACACAAACATTCTGTCTTGTATCCAGAAGTACAAAAAAAGAAAGAGGAGATGCAAAATCGTGACAGCCACTTACGTTCTCTTTTTACTCGTCGTTAAACACGCAGTAGCGGATCTAATATTACAAAGTAGACTTACCTCAGGTGATAAAGCCGATCTTACCTCACCTAAAGGATATAGACATGCACTAGATCATGCTCTTTGTACATTATTAGTTTGCATTTTCTTTGCACCAATTCCGTGGGCTTTAGGAATAGCTGTATTAGATTTTGTTTTGCACTTTATTATAGACTATTCTAAAACAAAAATAGTTAGAAGATACAAAATTAAATATGAAGGTAAGGCTTTTTGGTGTATACAAGGTGTCGATCAAATTGCCCATTACTCTTGTTATATATTTTACGTTCTTCTCTTGACAAATCAATTATAAGATGCTATAAATATACTTGCAACGTTGAAGCAATTCAAACGCTGTGCAGGACCTGGGGGCGGTACCCAGCAGGTCCACCATAAAGACACTGGAGTTTAGTGATGGTTGATATAGTATGGCATATACTTTTGACAGTTTGTTTACAAGGCGACTGTATGTCACAAGAAGTGATGACATTTAATAATCAAAAGACTTGCGAAACTGTAAGACAACGATACACAGAAATTCCAAAAGACGGTCACTGGACTAGTGTTACATATATTTGTAAACCAAAAGATTCAGTGTCTTTATGATGGGCCTGAAATAGGATCGACTGGCAGTCAATAGAGTTCGTGGAGTTGTCCGGATCTAAGCTCGGTTAACGCGAAGACACGTTATAAATGCAAACGATAATGCATTAAGCAACGTAACATTTGTCGACTTCGGTCGTCTTAATGACTACGTTGTAAATGAGGATTACGCCTTAGCGGCGTAATTGCTCGGGGTTGGCAACTTACCTAGCAACAGAAAAGTTGCACTTTTCGGAGTGGTCATGAAGGTAGGCGTAAGAGGTAGTAAATTAGCAATAGCATACGCAAACAAAGTTGTTCATGCGTTACAGTCTCCTAATCCTATAGAACTTGTTAAAATTAAAACCAAAGCTGATATACATGAAAATAAAGCAATCCATGAGATAGGCGGCAAAGGTGTATTTGTTTCTGAGATAGAACAAAAACTATTAGATAAGTCAATAGATATTGCTGTTCATTCGTTCAAAGATTTACCAGCTGAGATGAATGATGATCTTGAGATCATAGCTGTATTAGAACGTAATGATCCAAGGGATTGCTATGTTGGTAAACTTCATCCATATGCGAGAGTAGGCACAGGATCTCCCAGAAGAACAGCTCAATTAAAAAATAATTTTAATGTAGAATTTGATATAAGACCTATAAGAGGTAATATTGATACGCGACTGAAAAAATTAGATAACAATGAATATGATGCTGTAATTTTGGCGGTAGCAGGTCTCGAAGCATTACAATTACAAAAAAGAATACAAAAAATACTTCCTTTTGATAAGATGTTACCTTGTGTAGGACAAGGAGTGATTGCTGTCCAGGCACGTAAAGATATGCCAGACAAGGACTTCTTTATTCAAAAACTTAATCATTTACCTACTTATTATAGTGTCATGAGTGAAAGAGCTATGCTACAGGAAATTGACGGAGACTGTCATACAGCAGTAGGAGCCGTTTCAACTCTTGTTGGCGACTGCATAATCTTAGAAGCGATAAATTATAATAACAATAAACAATGGAAAGCTATGGCAAAACGGCAAGAATATAATTGGTTAGGAAAGGAAGTAGGTAAGCAAATCAAATGAATGAAAAATTTTACAATGCTTGTAATCGCATAGAACAGCCATCTCCGCCTATTTGGTTTATGCGTCAAGCAGGGAGATATCATTCACACTATAGAAAACTTAAAGAAAAATGGACATTTGAACAACTTTGTAAGTTACCTAATTTAGCGGCAGAGGTAGCCTTAGGACCTATAAAAGAATTTGATTATGATGTTGCTATTTTGTTTTCTGATATACTTTGGCCTTTAGAAGGACTAGGCATTCCATTAAAATTTGATCCAGGTCCGAAATTTGAATTTAATCTCACAGAACAAAATGCAGATGAACTAGCAGACACAGATAAGGCACTTGCATTTTTACATTTTCAAAAAGAAGCTGTTGAATTGACACGATCAAGGTTGTCAAAAGATAAAAGTTTAATAGGCTTCGTAGGTGGACCTTGGACACTGATGAATTATGCAGTAGGACAATCAAGGGTTACAAATAAATTTAAACTAGACTATATGGAAAAAGTTTTGATACCTTTATTGGTTGACAACATAAAATTACAAATTGATGCTGGTGCTGAAAAAGTTATGATATTTGACAGTGGACTGCACAATATGTCGCAAAGTTTTTTTAAGGAAAAATATGCTCCGTTATTACTGCCTTTCGGACATCCTGACATTGGTTACTACAGTAGGCACTTACCAGGAATAGATTGTTTAGATGAAATATGCGAAATAATAGTAGGCGGTGTTGGTTTGGATCACAATGTTGATATCAACGATGTATTGACTAGAAGATTTCTATCAGGATTTGTACAGGGTAATTTTGATGAAAACAAAATGCTTTTACCTGAGCAGGAATTGAGAAAGGAAGTACATAAATTTTGCGATAAGTTAGAGAACGTAGATAGAACTGGTTGGGTTTGTGGTTTGGGTCACGGTATCAACAAACACACTCCAGAAGAAAACGTTCACCTCTTCATTAATATAATACGAAATAGATTTTAACGTTTTCTGTTTCTTCCCATATAGTGATCGGCTGGTTCGTAGTTCCATCTTTTTCCATGATGGCCTCTTATGTCAGCATACCACATTCTGAGACGCACAATAAACTTTCGTAAATTTAAGCTCACTAGATACTCCTATAAGATTTTGGAATACCATCTGCTCCTAATATCATTTCACCTGTGTCTGCATAAGCACCACACATTCGTCCGTTAGCATGGGGACCATAGTATCTTACAGGCTTTACTTCAACTGGTTCTCCGTCACGTAACACAGTTCTTTTGTGATGTACAGTAACAGGTCCTCTTTGCTTTATACCAGCCATGTTATTTTCCTATTTTTTTTGAACGACCGATAGGTAATTTAATCTTTTTTGTCATTTCTTTTCCTTTTTTGCCAATCCAACTTACTACAGTTTCAGTAGCTTTGGCTCCTCCTTGGAATGATTTGACAGCTTTCTTCCAACCCATTGCGGTCACTTCTTTTATTTCCTCGCCATCTTTGAACTTAAATGTTCTATTTTTGGGCATTGATGTTCCTTTGTGGTTATTTAGTATTTTATTATAAATTTTAATAAATATGTATGTATATAATATTAAAGGGGGCTCATGGCCAAAGTGAAGTTCAGTTCAATTACAAGCGTTCATGAAAAGACTCGCAAGAAGACCAGTATTGGAAGTAATAAATCCATGATCAAAACTAGCAGTATGAACAAAAGTAAGAGGCGAAGCTACAAGAGTTATAGAGGACAAGGGAGAAGTTAATGGCAGATAGACCAGACGACCAGGGTAAGCTAGAAGTGGCGGTACGAATTTTAGGCAACGAATTGGTTGCATTTAAGATGACAGTAGATGATTTTAAAATGAAGTGGTTAATACTAGGAGTGGTAACTATTACAGCATTAGGTTGGGCGGCAAGTTCATTTGGGCCCGAACTAATTAGTATGTTTGGAGATTAACATGTACGAATATAAAGCAAAGATATTAAGAATAGTAGATGGCGACACAGTTGATGTTGATATTGATTTAGGATTTGGCATGTGGATGCACAAAGAGAGAGTTCGTATTATGGGCATTGATACTCCTGAGTCTAGAACACGAGATAAGATTGAAAAGAAGTTTGGATTGGCTAGTAAAGCTAGACTTAAAGAACTTATGCCAATTGGTTCCAAACAAATACTTAAAACACAGATAGATAAATCAGGTGAAGATAAAAAAGGAAAGTTTGGTCGCATACTTGGCGACTTTGTGGTCGATAAAGAATTTGTTACACACATAATGATTAACGAAGGTTATGCAGTAAAATATAACGGCCAGAATAAAGATGAAGTAGAACAAGCACACTTAAATAATAGAGAACGTCTTATTAAAGAAGGTAAAGTCATATTATGAACACCGTTACATTTATTTTTCTAGCAACATTATTTTATGTTGCCCAGCCTGAAGTTAAGGAAAATTTGTTTAGCTATGCCTTGACTTTCACAAGTTATGAACAATGCGAAACATTTTTTGACGACTACGGCGATAAACTATTAAATGGCGTAATTGACCACGGCACCCAAACTTATGGACAAGAAGTAGGAATAGATTACTTTGCCTGTGCNAAAGTTAAAATCAATATGCAAATGCCAGGAGAACCAGAAGTACTTGGACAGAAGGTGATGTATCAAAGATGAAATGGTTTATAGTTGCCTTGATGGCCACAATTCAACCAGATATGAGTAGAGATGTATTTGTATTTTACAAACCTACATTTGATACAGTTGAAGAATGTGTATCACATGTTCAAAAATTTCCAAAACCTTTGATGTGGAGATTGGCACAAGAGTTTCCAAATGATAAATTGGATAGAATATTATGTGTCCCTGAAGAAAATGTTAGAGAGATCATCCAACAAAGTATTCCAAAAGATAAAAATACGCTAGATACTTAACCAAAACAGGTTGACACAATACAACTCCTATATTATATTGTAACTATTATGTTTATAAAAGATAGACTAGTAACAAGTATAAGAGCTCTTTCGGGCTCTTTTTTTAATAAAGGAGGCACGATGCCAATCAATAAAAACAAAGGCTCTACTTACTTTAGAGTAGGCACACAGAAACAACAAATCCTAGCGAAATACTGGGGTACAGGTAAGACTTTCACATTGGAAGGTTTAACTGAAAAATTGGACGCAATGTCACCTGGTGCTAGAGTACATGAGATCAGAGAAGCTGGTTTCAATGTAAGATCAAAGCCAATTTACACAGGTGAAGTTGGTAGACCAGCACTTGAATATTCAATTTCAAGAAGAAGAACTTTTGCATATTAACCAAAAGTCTTGACAATATAAACAACTCCTGCTATTATGTAGTATAACATAAACAATAGCAGGAGTTTTTTTATGACTATGCATTTACAGAGAGGTTTAACAACTCTCAACACTAAAAAGCCCAAGAAGAAAAAACTTACTCTTAAGCAAATTGCAAAGTACCAAGAAGACATGCGAAAGCATAACAAATATATGAAGAAGATTGGTGCCGCGAATTTACAAATGAATTTGGAAGAGTATATTGCTTATGTGCGAGGCGAACATAAGGTAAGAACAAAGGCACCCATTAAAACAGATTGGTATCACGATGACTCTACATACCAACGACCGACAGAAAATATTCCAAGTCTTAAGTCTGAAAGTTCTTTTGCCCCTTGCACTAAGAAAGAAAGCATCCAGTACACAGGAGAACGTAGATTGGTAGGCATTGCAACAATGCATAAATCAAATATGGTTCCTATTTTCGCTGACGATGACGATAAAACTGGATCAAAACAAGCAACTGAAATAGCAACTATGAGGAGGAACTAATGTCGGAGTATTACAAATTTGTTACACCTATTAAATACTATATGGGGTTGATATTTAAATTTCTCTCAATCCTGACTTTTGTGTTTGTATGGGTGCCAATGTCATATGCCCAGGCAATAACTTTACAGAACGCAGTTGAGGGAGAATTATATACTGAATCTACTCATCCAGAGCTATACTGTTTGGCAATGAACATATACTTTGAAGCCAAATCAGAACCTATAGCAGGCCAATATGCAGTGGCGGATGTAGTTTTAAATCGTGTTAACGACGCAAGGTATCCGAACTCTATCTGTGAGGTCGTACTTCAAGGACCTGTGAGAGAAAGTTGGAAAACAAAAAAGGATCCTGATCTTCCTAAGGAAGAACGGAAGTTTAATCCTGTGAAACACAAATGCCAATTTAGTTGGTATTGTGATGGTAAAGCAGACAAGGTTAGAGATGGTGATGCTTGGCGTAAGGCACAAGAAATTGCATATAGAATTGTCAATGAATCTAAATTTAGAGGAGTGACAGAGAGTTCAACCCACTACCACGCGACCTATGTTAGTCCAAAATGGGCACCTCAGCTTGATTTGGTAGGTAGAATAGGCACACACATATTTTACAGATGGCCATAAAACTTTGGAAAAAAATTCCCCAACGAATTAGAACAATATTTTTACTTTTATTGTTTTGGATCGCCACGATTGCTGGTGCATATATAACAGGCAGTTATCAACCCAATAAATGGGTGGTGGCTGACCTGACAAAAAAGGTACAGAATAAAGTTCAAACAGAATGGGAAAATTACGGCTTTTACGAGCCAGACATGAATTATAGCGATAATCTATCATTTGTCAAAGCAGTTACAAAATGTATAGATTATATTAATCTAACTACACCCGTTGAACAAAGAGTTCCTAGAGAAATTATAGTNGCAATGGCTGTAATAGAAACTGGTTACGGAACAAGTAGATTCGCTCTCAAGGGAAATAATCTATTTGGTGTACGGACCTGGAATAAAGACGAAGCACAACTTAAACCAAAAGATAATCCTGATGTGGTTTGGGGAGTGAAAACATATATTACCAAATGTCAATCTGTGAAGGACATGGTATCAATAATTAATAGACTTCCACATTACCAAGATTTTCGTGATGTAAGAGATTATCAGATGAAATCAGGAGACAAAGATGTTTTTGCTCTTGTGCCTCTTTTGAGCGAATGGAGTACAAATCCAAACTATACAAATCTAATCATTTCAAAGATTAAGAAGATTCAAAAGATTTTGGCAAAAGAAGTTTCCAAAACATCTTGACTTTATCCATAGACGATATTATACTACAAACATAATGAAGAAGAAATCTTTACACATGGAGGCTTTTATGAAAGGCATTTTTAAATTAGGCGCAATTATTACAACAATGGCAATGCTAAATGCATGTTCAGGAATGGTAACGATTGCAGAACGTGACAACTATGCACAACCTAAATGGTATGCAAATTGTGCCGAAACTGGTACAGAAGGTTGGTTTTGGTGGAAGGAAGAATATGTCTTTGCCTGTGGTGCAGGTGTAAGTATATTTGAACAAGCCGCTGAAGAACAAATGTATGCTATCGCAATGAATAACTTTGCTAAAAGAATTAATAGCACAGTCAACAGTGATACAAAAATCGCATTTAAAAACAACAAAGGTGCAGAAACAAAAGAAACTAGCACACTTATAAGTTATCAAGTAAATGATACAAAGATTCGTGAGCATGTAGCTCGTGAAACAGGCACTTACAAGTATGCTGGTAAAACTTACACTTTTGTAAAATTAAGCATGAAGAAAGAAATCTTTGATGCTTTGATTTCAGAAGCTAAAGCACTGGGAAACTAACATGAAACATCTTGTTTTATTAACAGGAGCAGTCGCCTTACTTTCGGCTTGCTCCTCCCACAATCAACCTGTGATGTCTCAATTCAAACCACAGTATTGTTATCAAACAACAACAATTAATACTACAGATGGTAATACTGTGAATAGCAAAGGCATAACAGAGTGTTCGGATAATCCAAAAAATAAACATTTTTTAGCATACAGTGAAATTGCTAAAGATTGCAGGGAGTATTGGTATGATATTTGGCTTAATGGAAAGGCAGTTGCACAACGTGGTTATGTCTGTCAAAAAATTAACGGCGAATGGGAAATCGTTAGCCATCCTTATAATTAGTTTCGGACTACTTACTGGTTGTCAAACAGGACAACAGTTTCACACTACAAGTCATAGTACAGTTTCAAGCACACATGATCTATATCATCCCGGTAATAGCACCTTTGCATTGGCAATAAAT
>FUFK010043049.1_pt1 | contig 29607 bp, 25 predicted proteins | sample 1021851 | NCBI WGS metagenome assembly FUFK01 (sample SAMEA51879418, study PRJEB19060) | metagenome | reverse complement strand
TTGGCCAGGGATGGCCAAACGTCGAGCCTACAGGGATGTACTCGTGGCGTGTCCTGGACGGGCCCACCCGATCCCGGTGCGGGCTTTCTGGAGAGACGGGCTTTCTGGAGAGAAAGGTCTCTGGAATCCTGCCGGCAAGCTCCGCTTGCCTTTCNCGGGCTTNGCCCGCTCCTACCAGACCCCCTCCCGCTGAACGAAAAAACCCGCCATTTCGGCGGGCTTTTCGGTGGGGCTTGGCGAGGGGAAATCAGCTCTCTTCGCCGGGCTCCTCGAACGGCATGGANACNGTGGCGGCGCCGCCGTCCACGTAGGTGATCTCGGAACTNATGCCGGAGGCCAGGTCCGAGCACAGGAAGGCGGCGGTGTTGCCCACCTCCTCGATGGTCACGTTGCGGCGCAGCGGCGCCTTGGCGGCGTTGTAGTCCAGCATGCTGCGGAATTTCTTGATGCCGGACGCGGCCAGNGTGCGGATCGGGCCGGCGGAAATGCCGTTCACGCGNGTGCCTTCCGGGCCCAGGCTGGACGCCAGATAGCGCACCGACGCCTCCAGGCTGGCCTTGGCCAGGCCCATCACGTTGTAGTTGGGCACGGTTTGCCGGGAGGCGTGGTAGGTGAGGGTGAGCAGGGCGCCGTTGCGGCCNTTCATCAGCGGGCGCGCCGCCTGGGCCAGGGCCACGAAGCTGTAGGAGGAAATCTCGTGGGCGATGCGGAANCCNTCGCGGGTGGCCACGTCGGCGAAGTTGCCGTCCAGCTCNTTGCCCGGGGCGAAGCCCACCGCGTGNACCACGCCGTCGAGGCCGTCCCACTGCTTGCCGAGCCCTTCGAATACCTGCTGGATCTGCTCATCGGAGGCCACGTCGCAGGGAAAGCANAGCGCCTCGTTGCTGCCGTAGCGCTCGGCCGCTTTCAGCACCCGGCTTTTCAGTTTGTCGTTCTGGTAGGTAAAGGCCAGCTCGGCNCCTTCGCGGTGCATGGCTTCGGCGATACCGGTGGCGATCGACCGGTCACTGGCGACGCCGACAATCAGAAATCGCTTACCTGCGAGAAAACCCATGATATGTCCTCGATTCGANGGTTCGGTTTGGCCCTAGTATAGGGAAATGGCAAGGGGGTGAAAGACGCCCCGGAANTCAATGTGCAACCGCTTGTTTCTCGCCGCCGGCGTTGACGGTGCGGTTGTAGGCGGCGTCGATCAGNCGNCGTGTGTAGGCNTGCTGGGGCTCACGGAACACCCGCTCGGTGTCGCCGTGCTCCACCACCNGGCCGTGGCGCATCACCAGCAGCCGGTGGCTGATCGCGCGCACCACCTTGAGGTCGTGGCTGATGAACAGATAGCTGAGGCCGTGGCGGCGCTGCAGGGTTTTNAGCAAGTCCAGCACCTGGGCCTGCACGCTGCGGTCGAGCGCCGAGGTGGGCTCGTCGAGAATCAGCAGATCCGGCTCCACGATCAGCGCCCGGGCGATGGCGATGCGCTGGCGCTGGCCGCCGGAGAATTCGTGGGGATAGCGCTCGGCGGCGTCCGCCGGCAGGCCCACCTCCTCCAGCAGGGCGCGGGTGCGCTCGGCCCGCTGGTCGGCGTCCAGCGACTTGTGGTGCACCCGCAGGCCCTCGTCCACGGCCCGGCCCACGCTCAGGCGCGGATTGAGGCTGCTGAACGGGTCCTGGAACACCACCTGCATATGGCGGCGCCAGGGGCGCAGGGCGGCGCCGCTGAGACGGTCCAGCGGCTGGTCCAGCAGCATCACCGTGCCGGCGGCGGGGATCAGCCGCAGCAGGGCCAGCGCCAGGGTCGATTTGCCGGAACCGGACTCGCCCACCACGCCCAGGGTTTCGCCCCGGCGCAGGGTCAGGGAGAGGTCGTCCACCGCGGCCAGCGGCGCGGCGCGGCCGAACCAGCCCCGGCGCGGGCCTTTGAAATGCACCGACAGGCCCCGGGCGTTGAGCAGCACCGGGGCCTCGTCGGTCAGCGGCTCCGGGTGCCCGGCGGGCTCCGCCGCCAGCAGATGGCGGGTGTAGTCGTGTTCCGGCTGTTCCAGCACCCGCGTGGTGGCACCGGTTTCGACGATGCGGCCCTGGTGCATCACCGCCACCTCGTCGGCGTAGCGGGCCACCAGGCCCAGGTCGTGGCTGATCAGCAGAATGCCCAGATTGCGCTCGCGCTGCAGGCGCCGGAGCAGGTTCAGGATGGTTTCCTGGATGGTCACGTCCAGGGCGGTGGTGGGCTCGTCGGCGATCAGCAGGGCCGGGTCGTTGGCCAGCGCCATGGCGATCATCACCCGCTGACGCTGGCCGCCGCTGAGCTGATGCGGGTAGCGCTGCAGCATGTCCTCGGTGGCGGGCAGCTCCACCTGTTCCAGCAGATTCAGGCAACGCTGCCGGATGGCGGCGCGCCCCAGGCCCTGATGAATGCGCATCGCCTCACCAATCTGCCGCTCCACGCGGTGCAGCGGGTTGAGCGCGGTGAGCGGCTCCTGAAAGATGGTGCCGATGCGCCCGCCGCGCAGGGCGCGCCGACGGCTGGCGGACCACTCCAGCACATTGTCGCCGTCCAGCTCGATGGCGGCGGCGTGGCGCCTGGCGCCGTCCGGCAGCAGATCCAGCACCGACATGGCGGTGAGCGACTTGCCGGAACCGGATTCGCCCACCAGGGCCAGGGTGCGCCCGGCGTCCACGCTCAGGCTTACCCGGTCCACCGCCGGCCGGGTCGGGTCGTCGAACCAGACGCTCAGGTCGTCCAGGCGCAGCAGGTGTCTAGGCAGCGGCGTCATTGTATTTCCTCGGATCGAAAGCATCGCGTACCGCCTCGCCGGCGAACACCAGCAGCGAGAGCATCACCGCCAGGGTGACGAAGGCGCTCAGACCCAGCCAGGGGGCGTGCAGGTTGGCCTTGCCCTGACCCAGCAATTCCCCCAGCGACGGCGAGCCCGGCGGCAGGCCGAAGCCGATGAAGTCCAGGGAGGTGAGCAGAATCACCGACGCGTTGAGCACGAACGGCAGGTAGGTGAGGGTGGCCACCATGGCGTTGGGCAGCATGTGGCGGAACAGAATCACCGGGGTGCGCACCCCCATGGCCTGGGCGGCGCGCACGTACTCCAGATTGCGGCAGCGCAGGAATTCGGCGCGCACCAGATCCACCAGGGTCATCCACGAGAACAGCAACATGATCGCCAGCAGGACCCAGAACCCGGGCACCACGAAGCTGGAGATCACGATAATCAGGTAGAGAATCGGCATGCTCGACCAGATCTCCACGAAGCGTTGCCCGCCCAGGTCCAGCCAGCCGCCGTAGTAGCCCTGCACCGCGCCCACCACGATGCCGATCAGACTGGACGTGACCGTGAGGATCAGGCCGAACAGCACCGACAGGCGGAAACCGTAGATCAGCCGGGCCAGCACGTCCCGGCCCTGGTCGTCGGTGCCCAGCCAGTTTTCCGCCGAGGGCGGCGCCGGCGCCGGCACCGTGAGTTCGTAGTTGATGGTGTCGTGGCTGTAGCGGATCGGCGGCCAGAGCATCCAGCCGTCGTCCTGGATCAGCTCCGCCACGTAGGGGTCGCGGTAGTTGGCTTCGGTTTCAAACAGCCCGCCGAAGGTGGTCTCCGGGTAGGTCTTGAACACCGGGAAATACAGGTCACCCTGGTACTGCACCATGATCGGCTTGTCGTTGGCGACGAATTCCGCCCCCAGGCTGACCACGAACAGCACCAGGAACACGCCCAGCGACCAGAAGCCCCGGCGGTTGCGACGGAAGGCGCGCCACTGGCGCCGCCAGATCGGATTGCCGCTGCCCATCAGCGTGCCCTCCGCTCAAAGTCGATACGCGGATCCACCCACATATAGGTCAGATCGGAGACCAGCTTCAGCAGCATGCCGATCAGGGTGAAGATGAACAGGGTGCCGAACACCACCGGGTAATCCCGGTTGATCACCGATTCGAAGCCGAGCAGCCCCAGCCCGTCCAGCGAGAAGATGTACTCGATCAGCAGCACGCCGGTGAAGAACATGCCGACGAAGGCGGCCGGAAAACCGGCGATGATGATCAGCATGGCGTTGCGGAACACGTGGCCGTAGAGCACGCCGTTTTCGTCCAGCCCCTTGGCACGCGCGGTCTGGACGTACTGCTTGCTGATCTCGTCAAGAAAGGAGTTTTTGGTGAGCATGGTCAGGGTGGCGAAGTTGCCGATCACGATCGCCAGGGTGGGCAGGGTGATGTGGTGCAGATAGTCCAGCGCCTGGCGCCACCAGGGCAGCTGATCGAAATTGTCCGAAGTCAGCCCGCGCAGCGGAAACCACTCCCAGTAGGAGCCGCCGGCGAACACCACCACCAGCAGAATGGCGATCAGAAAGCTGGGAATCGCATAGCCGACGATGATCGCGGTGCTGCTCCACACATCGAAGCGGCTGCCGTCGCGCACCGCCTTTTTGATGCCCAGCGGCACCGCCACCAGATAGGTGATCAGCGTGCTCCACAGCCCCAAGGAGATGGACACCGGCAGGCGCTCGGCGATCAGCGTGCTGACGTCCTTGTCGCGGTAGTAGGATTCGCCGAAATCGAAGGTCAGGTAGCGTTTGATCATCAGCCAGAAACGTTCCGGCGCCGGCTTGTCGAAGCCGTAGAGCTTTTCGATACGCTCGAGCAGCTCCGGCGGCATCCCCCGGGAGCCCCGGTAGTCGCCGCCGCCGCCGCTGACCAGGTCCTGGGTGGTGCCGGCGAAACCGCCGCCGGCGCCGCCCCCGCCGATGCCCTGGAGCTGGGCGATGGCTTTCTCCACCGGACCGCCGGGGGCGGCCTGCACGATCACGAAGTTAAGCAGCAGAATGCCCAACAGGGTGGGCACGATCAGCAGCAACCGCTTGAGAATATAGATCAGCATTATTGCGCGCTTTTATCCCACCAGAGTTCGGTGGCGCCATCGAAGCCCACATAGGGCGGCAGCGGCGGATGGGCGAGCCGTGACTGATAGGCGAAGCGGTGGTAATCCAGATACCAGTTGGGCACCACGTAGAAGCCCCACTGCAGGGCCCGGTCCAGGGCGCGGGTGCGGGTGACCAGCTGCTCCCGGGTGTTGGCGGCGATCACCTTGCTGACCAGCGCATCGATGGCCGGATTGCTGACGCCGGCGTAGTTCTGGCTGCTTTCGCGCTCGGCGGCGTCGGAACCCCAGTAGCCGCGCTGCTCGTTGCCGGGGGAGGGCGACTGGCCCCAGCCGCCGACGATCATATCGAAATTGAAATTGCGCACCCGCTGCACGTACTGCGACTGGTCCACGCGCACCACGTCCGCCTCGATACCCAGGGTCTTCAGGTTGCGTGCGTAGGGCAGCACGATGCGCTCGAAGGCCGGCTGGTAGAGCAGGAATTCAAAGCTCACCGGCTCGCCGTCCGGGGTGTGCAGCTTGCCGTCCTTGACCTGGTAGTCGGCTTCCTTGAGCAGGGCCTGGGCCTGGCGCAGATTGTCACGGGGGCGGCCGGAGCCGTCCGACACCGGCGGCTGGTACGCCTGGGTGAACACTCTCGGGGGCAGGTGTTCACGAAGCGGCTCCAGCAACGCCAGCTCGTCCTCGTCGGGCAGGCCGGTGGCGGCCAGCTCGGAATTCTGGAAGTAGCTGCGGGTCCGCTTGTACTGGCCGTAGAACAGGTTCTTGTTGGACCACTCGAAATCAAAGGCGTAGGTCATCGCCTCGCGCAGCACCGGGTCCTGGAACAGCGGACGGCGGGTATTAAAAATAAAGCCCTGCATCCCGGCGGGGTTCTGGTGGGTCACCTCTTCGGTGATGATGTCGCCGTCGCGGAACGCCTCGCCGGTGTAGGCGGTGGCCCAGTACTTGGAGTTATTTTCCGAACGCCAGTCGTAGTCGCCGCGTTTGAACGCCTCCAGCGCCACGGTGTGATCCAGGTAGTACTCGTAGATGATGCGGCCGAAATTGTGGTGGCCCCGGTTCACCGGCAGGTCCTTGGCCCAGTAGTCGTCGCGGCGCTGGTAGACCACCCGCTTGCCCGCCTTGAAGCTGTCCACCTTATAGGGCCCGGAGCCGGGCGGCGGCACCAGATTGGCGTCGTCGAAGGGCTTATCGTCCCAGTAGTGCTTGGGCAGCACCGGCAGCTGGCCGACGATCATCACCAGCTCGCGGTTGTCGCCGGCCTTGAAGCTGAATTTCACCTTGCGCTCGGACAGCGCCTCCACCTTTTCCACGTCACCGTAATAGTACGCGTAGAAGGGCGCGCCTTTGTCGCGCAGTTGCTTGAAGCTCCACACCACGTCCTCGGCGCGCACCGGGTGCCCATCGGCGAAGCGGGCCTGCTCGCGCAGGGTGAAGGTGACCCAGCCACGGTCCTCGGGCCACTCCATGGATTCGGCCAGCAAACCGTATTCGGTGAAGGGTTCGTCCTTGCTGCGCACCGTCAGGGTATCGAACACCAGACCCTGGGAGCCGGCCGCCGCCTGGCCCTTGGGCAACCACGGCTGAAAGTTATCGAAGCCACCCACCACGTGCAGGCTCAGGCTGCCACCTTTGGGGGCGTCCGGCCGGACGTAGTCGAAGTGCTTGAAGCCGGCGGGGTATTTGGGTTCGCCGTGCATGGTGATGGCGTGGGAGCGCTGGGTCTCCGCCAGCGCCGGGCCGCTAAACAGGGCGGCAACAAAGAACAGACAGCACACTGAGCAACGCATCGCGCCTTTCATCGTTATTGTGGACTCCTTGGTGGGGTCTTTGGCGTCACCATAGCCCAGGCGATGGGGATCGCCAAATGGCACTGCTTACTGTGACCCGCGCTCGCCGGTCGGGTTCACCGGCGATGCGGTCCGTCGCCCTGACCCGGTTCAGGGCGCGTTGCGCACATCCACGTACAGGGTCAGGTTGTCGCCGGGTTGCAGATAGCGGCTTTCCTCCAGGCGGTCATTCCAGTCGCGAATCTGGTTCACCGACACGTTGAAGCGATTGGCGATGGCGTGCAGTGAGTCCCCGCGGCGCACGGAATAGCGCACCTTGCGGATCATTTCTTCACGCTCCTCGGCGCGTACCGTGGCCGCCGGGCCGTCCTCGCGCCACACCGCCAGGGTCTGACCCACGCGCAGCGGATCGCCGGGGGCCATATTGTTCCATTTCGCCAGCGCTCGCACGCTCACGTCGTTCTCCCGGGCGATCTGCCAAAGCGTATCCCCGGCGGCGACCCGATGATCAACGCGCTGGCGCTTCCCGCGCTGCCGGTCCTGGTTGTCCGCCAGCCGCTGGTCCGCGCTCAGTTTGTACTGGTCCTGGGACGGCTCCGGAATCAGCAGGGTGCGGCCGGCGATGATGGTGTTGCCGGAGAGGTCATTGATGTCACGGAGCACCGCCGGGGTGGTGCGGTGGGCCCTGGCGATGCGGCTCAGGGAGTCGCCGCTGCGAATGGTGTAGCGATGCCAGCGCATGCGCTCTTCCTGCGGCAGGTTCGCCACCCGTTCACGGAAGACATCGGCGCTGCCCACCGGCACCAACAGGGTGTGCGGGCCTTCCGGCGCGGTGGCCCAACGGTTGAACGCCGGGTTCAGCAGGTAGAGCTCTTCGGTGGAGATTTCCGCCAGGCTGGCGGCCTGGGCCAGGTCGATCTGGCCGCCCACGTCCACCGCCTCGAAGTAGGGCTGGTCCGCCATCGGGTGCAGGGTGACGCCGTAGCGCCGCGGGTCGCGAACGATCTCCGCCACCGCCAGCAGCTTGGGCACATAGGCGGTGGTTTCCCGGGGCAGGTCCAGGTGCCAGAAATCGGTGGGGCGGCCGGCTTCCTCGTTGCGGCGGCGGGCCCGGGAGACGGTACCACCGCCGGCGTTGTAGGACGCCAGGGCGAGCAGCCAGTCGCCGTCGAAGCGTTCGGAAAGCTGCTGCAGGTAGTCCAGGGCGGCGCGGGTGGAGCGGGTGATGTCGCGCCGGCCGTCGTACCACCAGGTCTGGTCGAGCCCGAAATACTTGCCGGTGGACGGAATGAACTGCCAGGGGCCGGCGGCGCGGCCGTGGGAGTAGGCGAACGGATCGAAGGCGCTTTCCACCACCGGCAGCATCACCAGCTCCAGCGGCATGTCCCGGCGCTCGGCCTCCTCGACGATAAAGTGCAGGTAGCGCTCGGCGCGTTCCGTGACCCGGGTGAAATAACTGGGGTGGCGGGCGTACCACTTACGCTGCAGGCGCACGCGCTCCCGGTCCTGATGCAGATCCAGCGCGTAGCCGGCGCGAATCCGCGCCCACAGATCCTGCTGCGTGCTCTCTTCCTGGTCGGCGGCGGGCTCAACGGGTTCCGGTTCCGGCATGCCGTTGGCGAGCCCCGGGTCTTTGACGGAAGGCTCCGCCGGCGGCATGGGAGGCAGGTCGTCCACCTCGGGTTTCGTGGCACAAGCGCCTACCATCAGCGCGAGCCCCAGGGCTGCACAACCAAGAAGTTTATTCATAACAATAATATACGATTCGAATTTTAAGTTGATTCTAGGCAGGGGCGGCGACCCCGGCAAGGAGAAATCGCCGCCGGGCCACGCTTCAGGCGGAATCCTTCCAGCGGCGCAGGGCCGCGAAACTGTCCACGTTGGTTTCCGGCGCTTCCCCGAAACGGGCTTCACAGGCCTGGCGCAGTTGCGGGTCCGCCGCGCGCAGAAACGGGTTGGTGCGCTTCTCCTCGCCGATCGTGGAGGGCACCGTGATGCGGTCCTGCTCGCGCAGGGCGCTGACCCGGGCGAGCCGGTCGCTTACCGCCGGGTCCTCGGGGGATACGGTGGCCGCGAAGCGCAGGTTCGCCAGGGTGTACTCATGGGCACAGAACACCTGGGTCTCCTCGGGCAGGCCGGCGAGCCGGGTCAGGGAGTGGTGCATCTGTTCCGGCGTGCCTTCGAACAGCCGCCCACAGCCGCCGGCGAACAGGGTGTCGCCGCAGAACAGCCAGCCCTGGCGGGGGGCGTAGTAGGCGATATGGCCCAGGGTGTGGCCGGGTACTTCCAGCACGTCCAGTTCCAGGTCCGGCGTGGCCAGGCGAACCCGGTCGCCGTCGCCCAGCGGGTGGTCCATTTCCGGGATGGTTTCCCGGGCCGGGCCGTAGACCGGAATATCGCGGTCCCGACACAGGGCGGAGACCCCGCCCACGTGATCCGGGTGGTGATGGGTGATCAGCAGCGCGCTCAGGGTCAGGCCCTGGTCGCTCAGCCAGGCCTCCACCGGGGCGGCGTCGCCCGGGTCCACGATCACACACTGATCGCCGTCGCGAATCGCCCAAATGTAGTTGTCATTGAAGGCCGGGATGGCCGTAGGGGCTTGCAGCATGACGTGTTACCCTTCGCTTGAATGCTTGGATGTAACCCTACAGTTCCAAGGGAGAAATGTCAGCGATGCAGTTACCCCCGCTGTCGAGATCACCGTTCCGCCGCCAGCCGGCGGACATGCTGGAACGGTTCAATGAGTGGCAGGACACCCAGGCCGGCCAGGCGGTGCTGGACGCGGAACGCGCCATCGTCGCCGAATGGACCCCCCGCCTGGTGGGCCAGCGCGCGGTGGAAGTCAGTGGCGGCCGCTGCCAGGACATGCTGCGCGACATACGCCTGCCCTGGCGCTGCTCGGTGACACCGATGCCGGTGGCAGGCGGGCGCCAGGCCACCAGCCGGGTGGCCCTGGAAGCCTGCCCGCAGTCGCTGCCGATCGCCAAGAACAGCGTCGACGTGGTGCTGCTGCACCATTGCCTGGAATTCCACGACGCCCCCCACCAGGTGCTGCGCGAGGCGGCCCGCTGCGTGGCGCCGGGCGGCGTGCTCGCGGTGGTCGGCTTCCACCCCCTGAGCATCATGGGGCTGGCGCGCTGGTTCCGGCGTGGCGACCAGCGGCCGGGCTGGAACGGTCGCTACTTCCGCCCTTACCGGGTGAGCGACTGGCTCAACGTGCTGGGCTTTGAAGTGGAGGGCGTCGCCAGCGGCTTCTACAATCTGCCCCTCGGCGATCAGGGGCGTGCCCGCTTACGCTGGCTGGACTGGCTCGGGCGGCGCTTCTGGTGGCGCAACGGCGGCGTCTATCTGCTGGTGGCCCGCAAACGCGCCGCGATGATGCGTCCGCTCCCGGCATCCGCCGGATTCAGCCGTCAGCAGGGCCCCACGGTGGTATCGGTGCCGGTGGCGCGCTGGCGACAACAACGAAATACGGAGTAACGGCTTTTGAAGCAGGTGGATATTTTTACCGACGGCGCCTGCCGTGGTAACCCGGGCCCCGGGGGTTGGGGGGCGGTCTTGCGCTATGGCGACAAGGAAAAGGAATTGTTCGGCGGCGAGCCCCACACCACCAACAACCGCATGGAGCTGATGGCCGCGATCCAGGCCCTGGAAGCGCTCAAGGATCCCTGCGAGGTCAATCTGACCACCGACTCCCAGTACGTCCGCAAGGGCATCACGGAGTGGCTGGCCAACTGGAAAAAGCGCAACTGGCAGACCGCCGCCAAGAAGCCGGTGGTCAATAAGGATCTCTGGCAACGGCTGGAGGCGGCCGCCGGGCGGCACCGGGTTAAATGGCACTGGGTGCGCGGCCACAGCGGCCACAGCGAGAATGAGCGCGCCGACCGGCTCGCCAACCGGGGCATCGACGAAGCGGAGGTGGGGGCGTGAGACAGATCGTTCTGGATACCGAAACCACCGGCCTGGACCCGCTGTCGGGCCACCGGATCATTGAAATCGGCTGTGTGGAGCTGCGCAACCGGCGGCTCACCGGCAACAACCTGCATCTCTACATCAATCCGGAGCGCGATATCGATGAGGGCGCCCTGGAAGTGCACGGCATCACCCGGGAGTTCCTCGCCGACAAACCCACCTTCGAGCAGATCGCCGAAGAATTCATGACCTTCGTGGACGGCGCCGAACTGGTGATCCACAACGCGCCGTTCGACGTCGGCTTCCTCGACCACGAACTGCGGCGCCTGGGCCCTAAATGGGGCGCCGTCGCCGAACGTTGCCGCATTCTGGATACCCTGAAGATGGCGCGGGATCTGCACCCGGGCCAGAAGAACAGTCTGGATGCGCTGTGCCGCCGCTACGACGTGGAGAACGCGCACCGGGAACTGCACGGCGCGCTGCTGGACGCGGAGATTCTCGCCGACGTCTACCTGGCGATGACCGGCGGCCAGACCAAGCTGTCCCTGGGCGGCGCGGACACCGGTCAACAGGGCAATGAGCAGGCGGAAGCGATCAGGCGTCTGGCGGCGGACCGACCGCCGCTGATCGTGGTCCGCGCCTCCGACACGGATCTGGCGCGTCACCGCAAGAAACTGGAGGCGATGGCGGAGAGCCGGGGGCAGATGACCCTCTGGCAGGAACTGGAGCAGTAACCGCCGCGGGCGGCGGGCCGGACCGTTAGTGGCCCGGTCCGGCGTCCATTTTCAGATCCGTGGCTTCGTGGTGGGTGATCCAGCCGTGCTCGTACATGTACTCGGTGGCGGGCTCGAGAAGGGTCGCGGTCATGATCAGGCCGGTCAAGGTCATGACGATGGTGTAGGGCAGGGCCATGATCACCATGCGGCCGTAGGAGAGCCGCACCAGCGGCGCCAGCGCCGAGGTCAGCAGGAACAGGAACGCCGCCTGCCCGTTGGGCGTGGCCACCGAGGGAATATTGGTGCCGGTGTTGATCGCCACCGCCAGCAGATCGAAGGTGTCCCGGTCGATTTCCCCGTTGACCAGCGCCTTGGCCACTTCATCCACGTACACCGAAGCCACGAACACGTTGTCCGACACCGCCGACAGCACGCCGTTGGCCATATAGAAGGCGGAGCCCTGGACGCCGCGGTCCAGGCTCAACACATAGTCGATCACCGGGGTGAACAGCTGCTGATCGGCGATCACCGCCACCACCGCGAAGAACACCGTGAGCAGGGCGGCGAAGGGCAGTGCCTCCTCGAACGCCTGGCCCAGGCGGTGCTCCTCGATGATGCCGCAGAACGCGGTGGCGAGAATAATCACGCTCAGGCCCACCAGACCCACGGACGCGGCGTGGGTGGCGAGCCCCACCACCAGCCACAGGGCGATGAAACCCTGCACCACCAGATTGACCTTGTCCCGGGTGGTACGGCGGTCGTCCTGCTCGCGGGCGTACTGGCGCATGATCCCCTCGACCTTCTCCGGAATCTCTTCGCCGTAGCCGAAGCTGCCGCTCCATTCCAGAAACAGGCAGGTGAGCAGGCCCATGGCCAGCACCGGCAGGCTCACCGGCGCCATGCGCAGGAAGAACTCGCCGAACTCCCACTGCGCCTTGGTGGCGATCAGCAGGTTCTGGGGTTCACCCACCAGGGTGCAGACACCGCCCAGGGCGGTGCCCACGGCGGCGTGCATCAGCAGGCTGCGCAGGAAGGCGCGGAAACGGCGCAGGTCCTCCCGGTGCAGATCCTCCACCGTGGTGTCGTCGCCGTGGTCGTGTTTCTGCTGGAAGGTCTTGCCCGACGCCACCTTGTGATAGATGCCGAAGAAGCCGGTGCACACGGCGATCACCACGGCGGTCACGGTCAGAGCGTCCAGGAAGGCGGACAGGAAAGCCGCCGCCAGGGCGAACAGCAGGCTCAGGCGGATCTTCGATTTCACGCCCAGCAGAATGCGGGTAAAGGTATAAAGAAGCAGGTCCTTCAGGAAGAAGATGCCCGCCACCATGAAAATCAACAGCAGCAGCACTTCCAGGTTACCTTCCACCTTATGCAGAACGGTATCCGGACTGGTGAGGCCGATCAGCAGGGCTTCGATGGCCAGCAGGCCGCCCGGCTGCAGCGGGTAGCACTTCAGCGCCATGGCCAGGGTGAAGATGAATTCCGCCAGCAACAGCCAGCCTGCCGTTGCTTCGCCCAGGGTCCAGGCGACCAGCGGGTTGATCAGCAAAAACACCACGATGGTGTACTTGTACCAGGCGGGGGCTTGCCCCAGGAAATTCTGACCGAAGGCGCGGCCGAACTGGGCGTACATGGCACTACTTCCTGCTAGATGTAAGGAGAACGGATGGGCGGCGCAATCATAAGCACTTCCGATGCCGGGGTACAGTCGGTGAGCCCGGGATGAACGCCTTCACGCCACGGCGGAAACCGGCGCCGGCCTGTGTGCCCGTTAACAATATGCCGTCAAATCAGTTGCTTACGTTTGAAAGTTGACGCATTGTTGAACGCCGTGAGAAAGTTCAAAACGCTTTTAATAATCAGCAGGGGTTTCCGGAGAGTTCATGGTCGCCATCACCAACACTACCTCCCTGACGTTTCTCAAGGAGTCCATCGACGCCACGTTGAGCGAGGCGGAAGCCAGCCTTGAGGCGTTCGCCGAGGAGCGGGACGAGGGAACCTCGCTGGATCGTTGCGGTGAAGCCTTTCACCAACTGCGCGGCATCTCGCAGATGCTGGAGCTGTCGGCGGCCACCCTGATGAGCGAGGAAATGGAGCTTGCGGTGGAAGGCCTCAAGCGCCACGGCGGCCGGGCGCTGGTGCAGGCCCTGGGTAACGCCATCGTGCTGCTGGGGCGCTATTTCGAGTACGTCCAGCTCAAGGACCGCACCCTTCCCGAAATGCTGATCGGCGGCATCAACGAGCTGCGCCGCGCCGGCGGCAAGCCGTTGATCCAGGAAAGTCATTTTTTCAGCGTCGACCTGTCGCGGGCGCGCAGCCCGGAACCGGAGGAGGGCGATCCCGCCGCGCTGCTGTCACAGGGGCGGCGCCTGCGTCATATGTATCAGGTCGGCCTGCTGGGGCTGCTGCGCGGTGATAACCGGGACGCGCATTTGCGGCTGATGGCGCGGGCGCTGGCCCGTGTCGACCGCCTTTGCGGGCGCTGCGCGAACAGCCGCTTCTGGTGGGTGGCGCGGGCCGCCACCGAATCCCTGGCGGAAGACCGCATGGTGATCACGCCGGCGCGCAAGGCGCTGCTGGCACAGTACGACCGGCAACTGAAGAAACTGGTGTACGACGGCGAGCGGGCCCTGGCCCAGGAGGCGCCGCTGCTTCTTATCAAGGAAAGCCTGTACCTGGCCAGTCTGGGCTCCGGCACGGGCACCGCCGCCGCCGAGGTGCGCGCCGTGTTCGGGCTGGAGCGCGGCGTCAGCGACACCGTGCTGCAGAGCGAGCTGGCGTTGATGGCCGGCGCCCGGGGCTCGGTGATCCGTTCCGTGGCGGGCGCGCTCAAGGATGAAATCAACCAGGTGAAGGAAACCCTGGATCTCGCCTCCCAGGGCGTGGCCGACACCGACTACGCCGGCGTCGCCGGCGGCCTGCGCCGGATCGCCAGCACCCTGGAAATGGTCAGCAAGGAGCATGAAGCCAACCTGCTGCGCGAGCGCGCCAACAAGGTGGTCGACTGGCCCTCGGACGTGGACGCGGACAGCCCGGATTTCCACGCCCTGGTGGACGACCTGCTGGCCGCGGAGAACACCGTGGCCAGCCTGGAGCGCAGCCTGGCGCCCTCCGACGACGTGCGCCGGGACGCCACCAACACCCGCATTTCCCTCTATCAGCTCGACGACGCCCGCATGACCGTGGTGGGCGAGTGCCGGGCCGGGCTGGCGCTGGCCAAACGGTCGCTGGCCAGCTACATGGAGAACAACTGGGACCCCATGCACCTGACCAATTTGCCCGGCACCTTCGCCAGTGTCTCCGGCGGCCTGATGTTCCTGGAGCTGGAGCGGGCCTGCGCGGTGATCCGCGCCTGCCGCACCCATATCGAAACCCGCCTGATCGGCGGCGACGAACCCCCCGGCCAGCCGGCCATGGAGACCCTGGCGGACGCGCTCACCGGGGTCGATTACTATCTGGAAAGCATGGAAGAGCAGAAGCCGATCGGCGAGGGCGTGCTGGACGTTTCCGAGCAGGCCATGGCGGAATTGGGATACGCGCTGGCGGAGCAGGACACGCATGGATAACGACTTCTCCCCCATGGATCTGTCCGCGCCGGAGCCCCGCGACGCCGAAGAGGCCTGGCTGTTCGTGATCCACGAGCAGCAGCTCTGCGTGGATACCGATCAGATGCCGGCACCGGGGATTCCCCGCGCGCCGACCTTTCTGCTGCGTGGCCATCCGGATTACCGCTTTATCGGCCTGCTGCACGGCGAACCCTGCTATGTGTGCCGCCAGGCGGACCATGAGCTGGCGGACCGGCCGCTGTACCCGATGCCCCTGCGGGAACTGATGGGGCAGCTGGACGAGACCCACTTCACCATGGCGGCGCGTGCCCTGCAGGTAATCAGCTGGCGCCAGAACCACCGCTTCTGCAGCCGCTGNGGCGCCGAGACCCGGCCCCATCCCACCGAGCTGGCGATGCTGTGCAGCGCCTGCGATTACCGGCAGTACCCGCGCATCACGCCGTGCATCATTGCCCTTGTCACCGACGGTGAATACGCGCTGTTGGGGCACTCCGCCCGGTTCCCGGAAGGCTTCTACTCCTGCCTGGCCGGTTTCATGGAGGCCGGTGAAACCGCCGAGCAGGCGGTGCACCGGGAAATCATGGAAGAGACCGGCGTCCGGGTGAAGGACCTGCGCTACTTCTCCAGCCAGTCCTGGCCGTTCCCGCACTCCCTGATGCTGGGCTTCCACGCCGCCTTCGCCGGCGGCGAGATCCGTATCGACGATGACGAGATCACCGACGCCCGCTGGTTTCACCACACCGAATTGCCGCACATCCCACCGCCGGGCAGCATCGCCCGGACTCTGATCGATCACTGGCGCGGCGCCTGTCAGGCGGCCACCGGTTCCTGAAGGGAGAGACCCCGATGAGTTTCAGCGTTGCTCCGTTTCTGATCATGGCCGTGAGCCTGGTCCTGATTCTGGTGGGCGCCTGGATCCTGCTGCGCCAGAAGTGGCTGTGGCAGTGGATCAAGGGCAGCCTGGGTCTGGCGGTGGTGGGCCTGGCGGTCTACCTGGTGCTGGTGGCCCTGAACCTGTACAGCTTCCACGAGCTCACCGAGGAAACGCCGGTGGCCACGGTGAGCTTCCGCGCCATCGGCGAGCAGAGCTACATCGCCACGGTGACCCGCAATGACGGCAGCACCGAGGACTTCCGCCTGAACGGCGACCAGTGGCAACTGGACGCGCGGATCGTCAAATGGAAGACGCCGTTTTCGCTGCTGGGCCTGAAGCCCGGTTACCAACTGGATCGCATTCAGGGCCGGTACTTCGCCCTTGAGGACGAGCGCTCCAAGGAACGCACCCTGTACAGCCTCAGCCGCGAGCCCCTGGGCATGGATATCTGGCGCCAGGCCCGGGAGGGCTGGAGTTTTCTGGTGGATGCGCGCTATGGTAGCGCGGCCTATCTGCCGATGGCGGACGGGGCTATCTTTGAAGTAACCGTGCCGCCCTCCGGGGGACTGATCGGGCGACCGCTTAACGGCAGCGCTCAGCAGGCCGTGGCGGGCTGGCAATAACCTGGAGCCATGACGGCCCCTGAACAGGTGAGCGTACAAGGTGATCGATTTTCTTTACCAATATGGCATGTTTCTGGCCCAGGTCGTCACCCTCGTGGTGGCGATTTTGGTTGTGATCGGCGGCATCGTTTCGGCGGCGGCCCGTAACCGGCACCGCGTCAGCCGCGACGGCGAACTGCGCGTCAAGCACCTCAACGAAGAGTTCGACGACCTGCGCGAAAGCATCGTCGACCAGGTGCTGCCGGAGGCGGAGCGCAAGGCCGAGCACAAGAAAAAGCGCAAGGAAGAGAAGGCCCGCAACAAGCAGCGCAAAAAGGCCGGCGCCGAAGCGAAGAGCAAACCGCGCATGTTCGTGCTCGATTTCAACGGCGACATTCAGGCCAGCGACGTGGCGCGGCTGCGCCGCGAGATCACCGCGGTGCTGGAAGTGGCCACCGGCGACGACGAAGTGCTGCTGCGCCTGGAGAGCCCCGGCGGCCTGGTGCACAGCTACGGCCTGGCGGCCTCCCAGCTCAAGCGCCTGCGCGGCCGTGGCGTGAAACTGACGGTGGCGGTGGACCAGGTGGCGGCCAGCGGCGGCTACATGATGGCCTGCATCGCCGACCGTATTCTGGCGGCGCCGTTCGCGGTGATCGGCTCCATCGGCGTGGTCGCCCAGGTGCCCAACTTCCACCGGCTGCTGAAGAAGAACGACATCGACGTGGAGTTGATGACCGCCGGCGAATACAAGCGCACCCTGACCATGCTCGGCGAGAACACCGACAAGGGCCGGGAAAAATTCCAGCAGGAGCTGGAAGAGACCCATCAGCTGTTCAAGGGGTTCGTGCGCGAACACCGCCGCACCCTGGACATGGACGCGGTGGCCACCGGCGAGCACTGGTTCGGCACCCGCGCCAAGGAGCTGGGCCTGGTGGACGACATCATGACCAGCGATGAATACCTGCAGGGGCGCAAGGAGCACCTGGACCTGTATGAACTGAACTGGGAGTACAAGCGCAAGCTGGCCGAGCGTCTGGGCGTGTCCGTGGAGAACGCCGGGGTGCGCCTGATCGACCGGTTCTGGCACCGGGGCAGCCAGCGTCAGTTTCACTAACCCCGGTGGCGATACCGGCGGGCTTTTAACGGAGCGAGGCAATGACTTTCAAGGCACTGATCACCGAGAAAACCGACGACGGCTACCAGAGCCGGGTAGGGGACAAGAACCTGGAAGATCTGCCCGAGGGCGATGTGCTGGTGCGCGTCGCCTGGTCGTCCCTGAACTACAAGGACGCGCTGTCCGCCAGCGGCAACAAGGGCGTCACCCGTTCTTTTCCGCATACCCCGGGAATCGACGCCGCCGGTGTGGTGGAAGAGGCCGGTGACGGCCCCTTCAGCGTCGGCGACGCGGTGATTTGCACCGGCTACGATCTGGGCATGAACACCTCCGGCGGCTACGGCGATTATATCCGCGTGCCCGCCGAATGGCTGGCGCCGCTGCCCGCCGGGCTGTCCGCCCGCGAGGCCATGGTACTGGGCACCGCCGGCCTCACCGCCGCGCTCTGCGTGGAAGCGCTGATCGACACCGGCCTGCAGCCGGAGCAGGGCGAGGTGCTGGTCACCGGCGCCACCGGCGGCGTCGGCAGCGTGGCGGTGTCGATCCTGTCCAATCTGGGCTTCAAGGTGGTGGCCGCCACTGGCAAGCAGGACGCCCACGACTGGCTGCGGGACCTGGGCGCCGCCGACATCATCGGCCGCGACGCCCTGCTGGAGGGCATCGAGAAGCCGGTGCTCAAGCCGCGCTGGGCCGGGGTGGTCGATTGCGTGGGCGGCGATATTCTGGTCAACGCCCTGAAGAGCCTGCAGTACGGCGGCAGCGCGGCCTGCTGCGGCCTGACCGCCTCGCCGAAGCTGGAGAACGCCACCGTGTTCCCGTTCATCCTGCGCGGCGTCAATCTGCTCGGGGTGGACAGCGTCGAGCTGCCCTGCGAAGTGAAGCAGCAAATGTGGCAATTGCTGGCCAGCGACTGGCGCCCGGCGCTGGACAAGCTGGAGAGCCGCGAAGTCAGCCGTGAGCAACTGCCGGACTGCTTCACCGAGATCCTGGCCGGCAAGCTCCGTGGCCGGGTGGTGGTTAAGATCAACCCCTGAGACGGGCACCCTGAATCATGGCCAACGCTCCCTGGGTCAAGCTGGCGCTGCAGTTGAACGGCGCCGGCGGTGCCACGCCCATTTCATTGTCGGCGCCGCTGCCGAGCCAGGGCGGGCCGCTCTGGATCCATCTCGATTACACCTTCGACGAGGCCTATGAGTGGCTGCAAAACCGGCCGGATGTGCCGGTTTCCGTGCTCGAAGCGCTGTTCGCCACCGACACCCGGCCACGGGCGGCGGATGTGGGCGGCGGCCTGCTGATCTACCTGCGCGGTGTGAATCTGGCGCCGGGCGCGCGCCCGGAAGATATGATCGCGGTGCGTTTGTGGATACGTAATGGCCTGATCATCAGCACCCAGAAACGCCAACTGCTGACCCTGTCGGAGATCGTCACGGAGCTGGAGCAGGGCGAGGGGGCGCGTACCCCGTCGGACCTGGTGAAGCGGTTGGTGGACGGCCTGATCTGGCGCATGGAGGACGTGATCGAGCGCATCGAGGATCAGGTCGGCGACTGCGCCGATCTGCTGGAGACCCGGCCGGACAAGGCGCTCACCCACGAGATCAGCAGCCTGCGCCGCCGGGCGGTGACCCTGCGCCGCTATCTGGCGCCCCAGCGCGAGGCCATCGCGCGCCTGCAGAACGACGCCCGTATCGATCGTGAGGACGCGGAGATCATCCGCGAGGCCGGCGAGCGCCTGCAGCGCCTGCTGGAGGACCTGGACGCGGCGCGGGACCACGCCACCTTGCTGCAGGAAGAGGTGTTCTCGGTGCAGAACGAGGCGATCAACGATCGCATGTACCTGCTCGCCATTATCAGCGCGCTGTTCCTGCCGCTGGGCTTTCTGACCGGCCTGTTCGGAATCAATGTGGGCGGGTTGCCGGGGCTGGAGAACCCCAATGCGTTCTGGTGGTTCGCCGGCTCCCTGGCGGTGATCGCCACCGGCATCCTGGTGTGGATGGCCCGGCGGCGCTGGTTCTGAACAAACGCGCCCTTAGATTCAGGCGCGCTCGAGTTCCTGACGCCGGCGGTAGATCGGGCGCGGGTCGTGCACGTCGCCCTGGTACGTCACCGAGAACGGCCGCAGGCCGTTTTCCAGCGCTTCATGGATGTCCCGGTCGGCACGCACTTCAAAGGCGTTGAAGCCGACGCGGTGCATGTAGAACAGCTGGTCCTGCAGCACGTCGCCCACCGCGCGCACCTCGCCGGTGAAGCGGTAGCGGGTGCGCAGCTCGCGGGCGTAGGAGTAACCGCGGCCGTCCTTGAAGGCCGGGAAGTGGATCGCCACCAGCGGCAGGTGGGGCAGGTCGGCGGCCAGGTCGGCGGGCTCCTCGCCCGGCTCCAGACACACGCCCACCGGCGCTTCGCGCTCCAGCAGGGTGTCGCGATGGGCCTGCCAGTAGGCCAGCGGCACGATCACCGGCTGGTTTTCCGGCAGGCTCTGGCCGTCTTCCTCCAGCTGGCCCGGCTCGAACCGCTGCCAGCCGTTGTCGACGATTTCACCGTCGAGAATCATCTTACCCATAGACCTGTTCCTTGAACGGTTCCATACCAATGCGCTCGTAGGTGTCGATGAACGGCTCATTTTCCAGCCGCTTGTCCACGTACACATTGATGATCTTTTCGATCACGTCGGTGACTTCGTAGGACTCGAAGGAGGGGCCCATCTTCTCGCCGATGCGCGACAGCTTGTCGCCGCGACCGCCGAGCGTGATCTGATAGAACTCCTTGCCTTTCTTGTCCACGCCGAGAATGCCGATGTGGCCGATATGGTGATGGCCGCAGGCGTTCATGCACCCGGAGATATTGATGTCCAGCGGGCCCAGGTCATGGACATAGTCCATGTCGTCGAAGCGGCGCTGGATGCCCTCCGCCACCGGCACCGACTTGGCGTTGGCCAGGGCGCACAGGTCGCCGCCGGGGCAGGCGACGATGTCGGTGAGCAGGCCCAGATTGGGGGTGGCCATGCCCAGCGCGTCCAGTTTTTCCCACAGCTCGAACAGATCGTCGGCGGCCACGTCGGACAGCACCATGTTCTGCTGGTGGGTGTTGCGCAGTTCGCCGAAGCTGTAGCGGTCCGCCAGGTCGGCGATCGCTTCCAGCTGCTCGTCGCTCACGTCGCCGGGGATGCGGCCGGTTTTCTTCAGCGTCAGCGTCACGCTGCGGTAGCCGTCGCGCTTATGGGCGCGGGTGTTGGTGTGGTACCAGCGGTTGAAGGCGCGGTTTTCCCGCAGCGCCTTGTCCAGCACGCCGTTGTCCACGTCGTCCCGGTAGGCGGGCTCGGTGAAGCAGCCCTGGATGCGCGCCACTTCCTCTTCGGTGAGCGTCATCGGCCCGTCCTTGAGCTCGGCGAATTCCGCTTCGGTCAGTTCGCGGTACTTCTCCGCGCCCAGTGCCTTGACCAGAATCTTGATGCGCGCCTTGAACTTGTTGTCGCGATTGCCGTACTTGTTGTACACCCGCAGGATCGCTTCCAGGTAGGCGAGCAGATGCTGCCAGGGCACGAACTCGCCGATCACCTGGCCGGTCATCGGGGTGCGGCCCAGGCCGCCGCCGGCCCACACCTGGAAACCGGTCTCGCCGGCGTCGTTGTGGATCACCTTGACGCCGATGTCGTGCACGCCGATCAGCGCGGGGTCGGCGTCCGGCACCGCGTTCACGGCGATCTTGAACTTGCGCGGCAGGTAGGCGAATTCCGGGTTGAAGGTGGCCCACTGACGGATGATCTCGCACCAGGGACGCGGATCTTCAATCTCCTTGGGGTTCACGCCGGCGTATTCGTCGGTGGTGATGTTGCGGATGCAGTTGCCGCTGGTCTGGATGGCGTGCATCTGCACGCTGGCCAGTTCCGCCAGGATATCCGGCACGTCCTGCACCTCCGGCCAGTTGAGCTGGATGTTCTGGCGGGTGCTGACGTGGCAGAAGCCCTTATCGTATTCGCGCACCACCTTGGCGAGGGTGCGCACCTGTTCGCTGGAGAGCAGGCCGTAGGGCACCGAAATACGCAGCATCGGCGCGTAACGCTGAATATAGAGGCCGTTCTGCAGCCGCAGCGCCAGGAACTCGTCCTCGCTGAGCTGGCCGGCCAGATAGCGCCGGGTCTGGTCGCGGTACTGAGCTACCCGCTCTTCCAGAAGCCGTTGGTCATAGTCCTGATATACGTACATGATGCCGTTGCGCCGTATTTAATTCGTTGATTTGTAAAGAATATTTCTCTTTACCACCGTGATTTGGCGGGAAATGTAGCAAAGTGGGCTTATACATAAAAGAAATATATTGCTATATCGCTAGTTCCCGGGGCTATGAACCCGCGGCGCTGAGGACCATGTTCACCACCACGAACATGCCGATCACGATGGCGATCACGATCACCACATAGACGCCGATATAGTCGCCCGCGCTGCCTTTCTTGAAGTCGCGCTCGCGGTTGCCGCTGCTCTGCACGCCGAAAATCGCCGCCAGCACGCTGTGCAGCACCTGGAAGAAGCCCGGGCGCTCGTGGTCGTCCTGCCGGTCGTCGCTCCGTGGGTCGTGCTTGTGTTGCTCGCTCATGGTCACCTCATAGCTCGATATGGGCCCAGCCACGCTTAATCCACAGGCCGCTCAGCAACAAAGACGTAATCAGCCGCTGAAACGCCTGGGCCAGCCAGATGCCGAGCAGCCCGTAGCCCAGCACGGGGCCGATGATATAGGCCAGCGGCAGAAAGAAAAACCACTGCACGGCCAGGGTCACCACCATTACCGAGCGGGCCGCCCCGGCGCCCAGCAGCGCCTGGGTGAAGATGATCGCCACCCCGTCCAGGCAGATCGCCAGACCGGTGATCATCAGCGGCGCGCGGCCCAGCTCGACCAGCTCCGGCTGTTTCAGGAACAGGCCGAGGATCAGGTCCGGCACCAGCCACATGGGCAGCGCCAGCACGAACAGCAGCGTCACCGCCAACCGGGTCACGTCCCAGCCCCAACGGTAGGCGTCATCGGCGTCCCGCCGGCCCAGCGCCTGGCCCACCAGCGACGCCGCGGACAATCCCAGGCCGATGGCCGGCAAAATCAGGAACAGGATCAGCGTGATCAGAATATGCGCCACCGCCACCTCGTCGGCGCCCACCCGGCCGATGATCCAGAACAGCACGGTCAGCCCGGTGGCGAAAAAGAACTGCTGCACGCCGTTGGGCAGGCTGATGCGCAGTATATTGCTCAGCGTGGCGCGACTGGGCCGGGCGCGCAGAAAACCGTGTTCCCGGGCCGCCCGCCAGGTCTGCAGCAGGTAGAGGGCGCTGCCCAGGTAGAGCGCCAGGCTGGTGCCCAGGCCCGCCCCGGCGCCGCCGAGCGCGGGCAGGCCCCAGGCGCCGAAGATCAGCCCGTAGCTGAAAATCACGTTAGCCACATGGGTGATCACTAGGGTGCGCATATAGACGCCGGAGCGGTTGATGCCGTTCCAAAAGCCCCGGTAGCTGAAATTCATCGCCACCGCCCAGACACTGAGCAACCGCATGTCGAAATAGTCGCTGCCCACCTCGGCGACCCCGGGGGTAGGGGCCAGAAAGGCCATCATCGGGGCGCTGGCCAGGGCGAAAATCAGCGAAATCGGTATCGCGAACGCCAGCCCCAGCACCAGGCCGGCGTTCAGCGGCACTGCGTAATTGGCCCGGTCGCGCTCGCCCTTGCGACGCGCCACCATGGCCTGGACGCCGGCCCCCAGGCCGATCACCATGCTGATGGCGATAAAGCTGGCGTAGCCGCCCAGGCCCACGCCGGCCAGGGCCTCGCCGCCCAGGCTGCCCACCATGGCGGCGTCCACCAGGTTCATCAGGCTCTGGCTGGCCATGGCGGCCATGATCGGTAGTGCCAGGGCAAGAATGCGCCGGCTGCGGGAAAGGTTAAGCACGCTGGATACTGCCCCACGTCGAGGAAGCGGGCACCTTAGCAGAAAGCCGTAATCGACCCCAGCGCCGGATCACGCCAGTTGCGTCACGGCCATTGCAACGCGCGAATACTTGACTAAAATAGTCAGGAAATTCGCAACCGAGAATCGGCATGACCGAACCCCTGATCCGAATCACAGATTCCGCTCAAGAGTACCTGCGCGACCTGCTGTCCCGGCAGGACCAGGGAGACATCGGCGTACGCATTTTCGTGGAACGCCCCGGCACCCCCCACGCGGAGTGCTGCATGGCGTACTGTCCCGAAGGTGAACAGGAAGAGGGCGACGAGCGCTACCAGTACGAAGGCTTCCACGCCTTCGTGGAAGGCAAGAGCGTGCGCTACCTGGAAGACGCGGTGATCGACTTCAAGAAAGACTCCATGGGCGGTCAGCTGACCTTCCGGGCGCCCAAGTCCCGGGTGCCGGACATCAGCGCGGACGCCACCCTGGAAGAGCGCATCAACTATGTGCTGTATTCCGAGATCAACCCGAACCTGGCCGCCCACGGCGGCAACGTGCAGTTGCTGGAGCTCACCGAGGACAACGTGGCGGTGCTGGAATTCGGCGGCGGCTGCCAGGGTTGCTCGGTGGTCGACGTGACCCTGAAGGACGGGGTCGAGCGCACCCTCATGGAGCAGCTGCCGGAACTCACCGGCATCCGCGACAAGACCGACCACAGCGTCACCGAGAACGCCTACTACCAGTAAGTTCTCGCGCTGCCAAAAAAAGGGCCCTTCAAGGGCCCTTTTTTTATGCCTGTAAGACCAGCGTCAGCCGCAGTTGGGCGTGCGGCCGGCGGANTGCGCCTGCTGGTAGAGCGGCATGGCTTCGGGGATGCGCGCCTGCAAACCCTCGATGCGGGTCTGGTTGCTGGGGTGGGTGGACAGGAACTCCGGCGGCGAACCGCCACTGTTGGCGGCCATGTTCCGCCACAGGTNGACGCTCNNGCGCGGNTCGAAGCCCGCTTCCGCCATCAGATCCAGNCCGATCACNTCGGCCTCGGCTTCGTGCTTGCGGCTGAACGGCAACTGCACGCCGTACTGGGCGCCGACGCCCAGCAGCCCCATCAGCGTCTGCTTCTCGGCGCTGTCACCGCCGGCCAGGGCGGCCACCAGCTGGGTGCCGGTCTGGGTGGCGTACTGGATCGACATGCGCTCGTTGGAGTGCTGGGCGAGCACGTGGCCCACCTCGTGGCCGATCACGGCGGCGAGCTGATCCTGGTTCTTGGCCACTTTCAGCAAACCGGTGTGCACGCCGATCTTGCCGCCGGGCAGGGCGAAGGCATTGGCGCTGTCGTCCTTAAAAACGGTGACTTCCCACTGCTCATCGGAATCCACCACCGCGACGATGGCNTCGGCGACGCATTCCACATAGCGGGACTCGGCGGTGCCGGTGACGGTGGGCTGCTGCTCTTTCATTTCGTTGTAGGCGGTGGCGCCCATTTGATCCATTTCCGCGGCCGGCAGGAAAAGAAACTGCTGGCGTCCCAGGGGGGACGTGGCNCAGGCGGTCAGAACCAGGGCCGCCACCACGGGCAGAGACAGGCGTTTCATGCTGGAGCTACTCCTTCGTAATACTGCTCGACAATCCGTTCACGGCGTTCGCCCACTGATGCGGGGGCNCCGGGCGGCCCAGNGTAANCCNGTGTTCNGGGCGNCGCCAGCCAATAATATCAGGATTCCCNACCCGGGCACGCGGTTATGGCGCCGCGCCTTCGGCGGCCAGCAGCGCCTGTTTACGGTCCTGGCCCCAGTGATAGGCGCCGGCGCCGCCGGCACGCGGCACCACCCGGTGGCAGGGCACCAGAANNGCGATCCGGTTGGCGGCCACGGCGCCGCCCACCGCCCGCGCCTGGCTGCCCACGCGGGCGGCGAGGGCGGCGNAGTCGCTGGTGGTGCCGGCGGGCACCTCGAGCAGGGCGCGCCACACGCGGCGCTGAAAATCGGTCCCGATCAGATGCAGCGGTGTGTGGGCGGAGGCCGTGAACAATGCCGCGACGCGGGCGTCGTCGGTGCGCTCCAGCCGACAGGCGGGGAAGCGCTCCGACACCTGGCGTTGCCCGTCGTCCGCGTCGTCGGCGAAGCTCAGCATCACCAGGCCCCGGTCGGACCAGGCCGCCACCAGCCCTTCGTCACGGTCGGCCGGACGGGCCCGGGCGAAGGCCCAGTGCAGCGTGCCGCTGAAGGTTTTGTCCTCCGCCGCCACCTCAGGTACGCCGGTGGCCGTCGACGGTGCCCGTTGGCGGCACCAGTCCGCCAGTGCGCTGGCGATGGCGTCGGGATTGTCCTCCTGCACGTAGTGCAGGCCGCGACCGCAATCGACCACGTCCAGATGGGGGAGACGCTGGCTGAGCCAGGCCACCCGGGTGCGGCTGAGCACCGCGCCGGGATGGAACTGCAGCAGCAGCATGGGTTGCGGCATGCGCTCCAGGCGCTGCTCGATTTCCTGGATCGCCGCCCAGGTCTCGGTGCGCCGGTCGTTGATCGGCAGCTCGCCGGGGAATACCCGGATCGGGTAGCGGCTGCGCGCATCCGGAAACGGCGCCCGGTAGGCGGCCAGCACACTGCGCGGCAGCCGGCGCAGGGTGCTGAAGCGCAGCACCACGTTAACGAACAGGTTCTGGCGTTGCAGCAGCCAGTAGCTCAGCCGCCGCTGCCGGAACGCGAAGAACAGCGGCCGCGCCGCCGGTGGAAACTCATGCCAATCGAAGGTGAAGGGGAAGGTTTCCATGAAGCAGAGCGCGCTGACCCGCTCCGGCTGGTGCTGGGCGAGACGAAAACCGAGCGGCCCGCCCCAGTCGTGCAGCACCAGGGTGATATCGGTGAGATCGAGCGCGCCGACGAATTGGTGCAGAAAGTGGTAGTGGGTAAGAAACCGGTAGTCGAGATCCGGTTTGTCGCTTTTACCGAAGCCGATCAGATCCAGCGCCACGCAACGGTAGTGGCCGGTGAGCGGTTTGATCACATTACGCCAGAGGTAGCTGCTGGTGGGGTTGCCGTGCAGGAACAGCAGTGTCGGACCCTGACCCTCGTCGATGTAGTGCAGGCGGTGACCGTCGACGGTCAGGTAGCGCGAAGTGAAGGGGTAATCGGCGAATCCCATGCCATGCGTCCGGGCGGCTTTTCTGGCAAGATGCCACGGCCCCGATGACTACTGCAAGCGTGAACGGTATGGATAAACCCTTTGTGCGCAAGGACCTGGTGGAAGTGAAGGAAAGCCCGGTGCACGGCCGCGGCCTGTTCGCGCGGGCACCGATTTCCCGCGACACCGTGCTGGGCGTCCTGAAGACGAAGGCCGCCAAGGGCGACGGCCCCTACGTGCTGTGGCTCGACGACGAAGGCAAGGAACGCTACCGCGTGCTNTGCGATCTGCGTTTCATCAACCACGCCAAGAANCCCAATGTGGCNTANTACGACGACCTGACNGTGGTGGCGCTGAAGAACATCAAGGCCGGNCAGGAGTTGCTGCACGACTACGGCGACGACTGGGCCTAGNGNCGGTNCACNCTAGAACGGCGCCGGGGAATANAACTCCCGCCACAGACCGGTACANGGATGGTTGAACGCCAGNCGTTCGGCGTGCAGCAATAAACGGTCGCTGCGNTTGAGAATCTCCGANGGNGCGTACAGGTCNCANCCGAGAATCGGATGGCCGATCTNNCGGCAATGNANGCGCAGCTGGTGGGTGCGCCCGGTGACCGGCCGCAGAGCGAGCCGGGTGGCGTCGCGATCCGGGTAGCGTGCCAGCACCCGCCAGTGGGTAAGGGCGGGCTTGCCGGTGTCGAAGCACACCTTTTGCAGAGGCCGGTTGGGCCAGTCGGCGATCAACGGCAACGCCACCTCGCCGCTGTCTTCGGCCACCTGGCCGGCGACCACCGCCTGATACTGCTTTTCCACCTGACGCTTCTGAAACGCCCGGCTGAGATTGCTCTGCGCCCGGCGGTGCAGGGCGAGCACCATCAGCCCGGAGGTGTCCAGGTCGAGCCGGTGCACCAGACGCAGATCCGGGTGGTCCCGCTTTAAACGGCGGGTGACGCAGTCGCTGTTCTCCGGCGCGCGGCCGGGCACGCTGAGCAGGAAGGCCGGCTTATTGATCACCAGGATGTCGTCATCCCGGTGGATCACGCCGATCGCTTCCCGGCATTCGGGCACCAGGTAGCGCGGCGGCTGCTCCGCGCGGGTCAGCCGCCGTCGGCCCGATTCAACCCCAGACCACGTCATGGACGTCCTGGTAGCGCTGGGCGAAATGCACCGTCATGCCCTCCTTGATGTAGTCGGGCAGCTCCTGGTAATCCCGCTCGCACGCCTTGGGCAGAATCACCTCGCGGATACCGGCGCGCCGGGCGGCGATCACCTTTTCGCGGATGCCGCCCACCGCCAGAACCTGGCCGGTCAGCGTCAGCTCGCCGGTCATCGCCAGCTTGCGCGGCAGCCGCTTGCCGGTGGCCAGGGACACCAGCGCGGTGGCCATGGTGACGCCGGCGCTGGGGCCGTCCTTGGGCGTGGCGCCCTCGGGCACGTGCAGATGCACGAAGGACTCGTCGAACCAGTCCTCGTCGACGCCGAACGTTTTGAGATGCCCGGCCACATAGCTGTAGGCGATTTCCGCGGATTCCTTCATCACATCGCCGAGCTGGCCGGTCTGCTTGAAGCCGCGCCGCTGGCTGTGCACCCGGCTCGCTTCCACCGACAGGGTGGCGCCGCCCATGGCGGTCCAGGCCAGGCCGGTGACCACGCCCACGCCGCGCTGGGCCTTCTCCTTCTGGAAGTAGGGCTGGCCGAGGAAATCCTCCAGATTCTTACCGGTGATGCTGATCTTCTTCTCCCCGGAGAGCAGCCGCACCGCCGCCTTGCGGATGATCTTATTCAGCTGCTTTTCCAGGTTGCGGACGCCGGCCTCGCGGGCGTAGCCGTCGGCGATCTGGCGCAGCACGCTGTCGCTGATCTTCAGCTGCGACGGCTTCACACCGGCCCGTTCCAGGGCGCGCGGCCACAGATGGTTGCGGGCGATCTCCACTTTCTCTTCGGTGATGTAGCCGCTCAGCCGGATGGTTTCCATGCGGTCCAGCAGCGGGCCGGGAATCGAATCCAGCGTGTTGGCGGTGCACACGAACAGGCAGTGGCTCAGGTCGAGCCGCTGGTCGAGGTAGTGATCCAGGAAGTCCTGGTTCTGCTCCGGGTCCAGCACTTCCAGCAGTGCCGACGCCGGGTCTCCCTGGAAGGACTGGCCCAGCTTGTCGATCTCATCCAGCATGATCACCGGGTTGCTGGTGCCGGCGTCCTTGAGCGCCTGGGTGAGCTTGCCCGGCATGGCGCCGATGTAGGTGCGGCGGTGGCCTTTGATCTCCGCTTCGTCGCGCATGCCGCCCAGGCTCAGGCGATAGAAGCGCCGCCCCAGGGCCTCGCCGATGGATTTGCCGATGCTGGTCTTGCCCACGCCGGGCGGCCCCACCAGCAGCAGAATCGAGCCTTTCACCTCGCCGCGCATGGCGCCCACGGCCAGGAACTCGACAATCCGGTCCTTCACATCGTTGAGGCCGCTGTGGTGCTCCTCCAACACCCGGCGCGCGTGACCCAGATCGAGATTGTCCTCGGAGTACTGACCCCAGGGCACGCTGGTCAGCCAGTCGAGATAATTGCGGGTCACCGCGTACTCCGGCGAGCCGGATTCCAGCACGTTGAACTTGCGCAGCTCTTCCTCGAAGCGCCGGGTCACCGCCTCGGGCGGGTTCAGCGCCTCGAGCCGCTCACGGAATTCGTCGGCGTCGGCGGTGCGGTCGTCCTTCTCCAGGCCCAGCTCCCGCTGGATCACCTTGAGCTGCTCCTTGAGGAAGAACTCGCGTTGATGCTTGCTGATCTTCTCGTTCACTTCCTCGCGGATCTGGTTCTGCAGGCGCGCCACTTCCACTTCTTTCTTGACCAGTGTGAGCACGCGCTCCATACGTGTTTTCAAGGACACGGTTTCCAGAATGCCCTGCAGCTCGTCGCCGCTGGCGCTGGTCAGGGAGGCGGCGAAGTCGGTCAGCGGCGAGGGATCGCGGGGCGAAAAGTTCTGCAGGTAATGCTTGAGCCCCTCGTTGTACAAGGGGTTAAGCGGCAGCAGCTCCTTGATGGTGTTGATGATCGCCATGCCGTAGGCGCGCAGGCTGTCGTCCAGCTCATCGCGGGAGGCCGGGTAGGTCACCTCCGCCATGAACGGCCGTT
>FUFK010072909.1_pt1 | contig 29624 bp, 26 predicted proteins | sample 1021851 | NCBI WGS metagenome assembly FUFK01 (sample SAMEA51879418, study PRJEB19060) | metagenome | reverse complement strand
CAAAAGCGATAAGGGATGTGAAATTGGCACCGATGCGCGAGGTTAGCAAGACGCTGCAGATACGCTGGTACAGATGTCCCGTTGACAAGAAAACCCTTCGCAGCCTGATGACCCCCGACGATACGCGCGGGTTGTTCATGGCACTCGGTCATCTTGGCCTATGGGCGGCAACTGGCGGCATCACCTTCTATCTTTTCTGGCAGCAGATGTGGTTGGGGTTTGTTGCAGCACTGTTTGTTCACGGCACGGTCGGCTCCTTCTTTACCGCGCCGCATCACGAGCTTTGCCATCGCACCGTGTTTAAGACGAAATGGATGAACGAAGCTTTTCTGCGGATTTTTGCGCTTCTTGGCTGGAACAATTTCGAGATCTATCAGTTCAGCCACAATTATCATCATCGGTTCACCCTGCATCCTGAAGGCGACCGTGAAGAGGTCATGCCGGCGACACCGTCCCTTCGCACGCTGTATCTTCTGCAGCTGTTGACCGTGAACATCTTTGGGGGATACCAGTCGAAGGGCATCGTGCCGACGTTGCATAATTTTGTTGCGATCGCGGCGAACAGGTTCGACAACCCTTACAATTCGTGGGGCGAGGAACTGTATGATGGCTATGATGAGCATCGCCGCCGTGCCAGCGCCTGGGCGCGGATCACGTTGCTGTTCCATGCTGTCGTCATCGGCGGTGCCTTTGCCATTGGCCAGCCGATCCTGGCGCTGCTGATTTCGGGTTCCCCGTTTATCGCCAACCTGTGGCGCTATCTGGTTGGGGTGCCGATGCATTGCGGGCTGAAGAGCAGCGATACGGATTTCCGTAAATCGGTTCGCACCATCACCCTCGACCCGCTGTCCGAATTCCTCTACTGGCACATGAATTGGCATCTCGAGCACCATATGTTCGCCGGGGTGCCCTGCTACAATCTCAAGGCACTGCATTCGGCCACGGCCGATGACATGCCGGCGCCGAGGACGCTGTTTGGGGCCTGGAAGGAGATGCGGGAGACCTGGAGCCGCCAGAAGNNGGATCCGGACTATGCCTATGACACACCGGTGCCGAGCGAGGGCATGCCGGCGCGCGGACGCGACTCCATGGCGGCTTCCATCGGCGAGTTGGGTCCCGCAGATCTTCGATGATGACAACGCTTCCGCGAAAGGCGCGCCTTGAAGATATTGCGAAACATGCCGGCGTTGGCATTGCCACCGTNGATCGGGTGCTGAATGAACGTGGGGGTGTCAGCGAACGGACNNTNGCCCGTGTCCTNAACAGCGCNCGCGAGCTTGGNACCAAACGNGTTCTGCCAACTNGCAACCGNCGACAGCTTTCNATCGAAGCGGTGTTCGCGCGCAATGCGACAGCCTATTCCGAGCGCTTGAACCAATCCCTCGCGGCAGTGAACAAACTCGTCGATTATCCGGTCACCATTTACCGCACGCATTTTGATGCGAATGAACCAGGCCGGCTCGTCACACATCTTCATGCCGCTGCCAACCGCCGTGACGGAATCATTCTTTTCGCCAGCGACCTGCCGGTCATTGCCAACGCGGTTAGGGATCTGGTCAACAAGATATTCATGGTCACCATCAGCACAGACATCCCCGACAGCGGCAGGCACTGCTATGTCGGGATCGACAATGTCAATGCNGGGCGCTCGGCAGCGAAGCTCAGTGAAGCCATCTGCCGTAAGGGCGGGCGTGTGCTTGTCGTCGAACCCGGGACGAACGCTCGTTCGAANCTGGATCGTATCTCGGGGTTTTGCCGGTTCTTCACCGAGCGGGGCATTGGGGACAAGCTGACGTTACTGCCGCCCCCGGCCACGATCGTGGAAGGCGTATCCAATCTTCTGGCATCGCTGCGTGAGCAGGATGATTTCCGCGTGCTCTACGGCCCGGCCAACAATGAACTGCTNGAGACCCTGATCGAGTCCGGTCGGCAGGAGGANTCGGTCAGATCAATGACCAAAATCGTTCATGATCTCAGCCCCTATTCGATAGAGAANCTGCGGTCAGGTCTGATTGACATGGTCATTGACTCGAATCCGATGCAACAGGCCTTCGGGGCTGTGGATTTCATTGCCAGACAACATGGATATGAAACCGAAACGACCATGGCCAATATCGACTTCCAGTTCTACACCTCCGAGAATTTACCGCGAGCCGAAATCATTTCGTAACCTGTCACCAGACATCACCGCTTGAGGGGTTTTCATCATTTTTGCCCTTTGCGATTTTTTACCTTTCCTGTTGGCTTGAGTCTGGCGATCGACGGCAACGTCGGTTGTCTGGGGAGGAAGGGGATGGATGAATCTCGCAGGACAATATTAGGCGAACTGGCGGTGATGCTGTCGGCGTCATGGCGCGATCCCTCCAATCCGGTGAGGGTCGATCCGCGTTTTTATCCGCGCGACAGGGCCGAAGCATATTTCGTTCAGGATCGCATGCATGACGAACTTGATCAGGGTCTGGCCGGCTGGAAGGTTGGCGCGACCAGTGCGAGGATGCGCGAACTTGACGGTCATGATGATGTGATTCCAGGACGCATCTTTGCGTCCAGAAGCTATATCGGACCGCGCCACAATCTGCCAATTGACCAGTTTCCGGGCGCGCGCGTCGAGACCGAATTCGCCTTTCGCCTGACCGCCTCGCCGTACCTTCGCGAGGCGCCCTGGACTGCCGCCGAGATGGAAACCATGATGGTGCTGCATCCGGCGATAGAGATCATCGGCAACCGCCACCGCATCGAAGGGGCGAGCAGGTCTGAGAATTCGCTGATGACGATCGCGGACAATGGTGGCGGCATTGGCTTTGTCTTCGGNGATCCTGTGGAAGACTGGCGGGCGATCGATTTTCGACATCATCTGATCACGCTCACGGTAGGCGGTGGTGCCCCTGCCGATAATTTCCTTGGNGAGATGCGCTGCCTGCCGGTTAAGGCGGCTGCCGAGCTTGTCAATCATCTGGCGGAGCGTGGCCACGAAATGCAGGCTGGGGATTTCATCTCCACGGGCGCGGCCTCGGTGCCACAANCCTTTTCAGCCGGTGATCATGTGCGTGCCGATTTTGGTGCGCTTGGCGTCATTGAAGTTGCTTTCTGACAGGGCGGCATGACAAAGCGGGAGACGACAGGAATGGTTGACGTGCTGGTTATCTTCGGACCCAACCTGAACATGCTTGGCACGCGCGAACCGGAAATCTATGGCGCGGACAGCATGGCCGATATCATGGGAGCNCTCTCGGATCAGGCCGTGGACCTTGGTCGGCGGATCGAAATGATGCAATNGAATGACGAGGGTGTTCTCGTGACCGCGATCCAGAAGGCGCGCAGCGACGCGGCGGCGATCCTTTTCAACCTGGCGGCCTATACCCACACCTCAGTGGCGCTTCGTGATGCCCTGGCGATGTTTGACGGTCCCAAGGTCGAGGTGCATCTGTCGAATAATGACCGGCGTGAGACGTTTCGGCAGGTAAGCCTTACGGCCGGGGTCAGTGATGGTAGCATTGTCGGCTTTGGCGCCGATTCCTTCCGTCTGGGGCTGGATGCCGTGCATCGGCTTCTGCTGCGAAGAGAGGGTGCTGGAGCGATCCGGCAGATCCGGGGAGGAGATATCGGATGACCCAGGATATTCGTCATGTCGCCGTTGTTGGCGCTGGCGGCATGGGCGCCCTGTTTGGCGCCATACTCTGCGAAGGCGGTCTGGAGGTGACGCTTGTCGATACCGACCACGAACATATGGACGCCATTCGCCAGNGCGGGCTTCGNATTTCCGGCCTTGGTGGTGACAGGCGCCTGACGCTTGCGACAGCACATNACGTCACGCAGGTCGAACAGGCCGATATCGTNCTGGTGCAGTGCAAGGGAACAGCGACCCGAGAGGTGGCGCTCGCGATGACGCATCTTGCCGATACCGGCGCCGTATTCATCAGTTTCCAGAACGGCCTCGGCAACGAGGATATTCTTGCCGAAATCCTTGGGGTGGAGAATGTCTTTGGCGGGTTAACCTCGATGGCTGGTGCCCGCACCGGTCCCGGGCAGATCCATGACTTCGACCGGGTGCCATCCTATATCGGTGAATGGGGTGGCGGGATGTCGCCGCGGGCCGAGGCCATCGCCGGCGCGTTCACTGCAGCCGGGCTGGAGACATATGCAAGCGCCGATATCAGGGCCGAGATCTGGAAAAAGCTCCTCGGCAATATGACCATGAGTGCTGTCTCCGGAGTGACCAATCTGACCAGTGCCGAGATCCTGCAGCTGGATTCTCTGCGCAAGGTGTGTTTCACCGCGCTCGACGAAGCGATCTCAATTGCACATTCGCAGAATATCGACCTTGACCGCGACGCTGTGGTGAAGGGACTCGAGCTGATGACCGCACCGGGNGGCACCGGTGACAACAAATCCTCGCTCTGTCTCGATGTGCTGGCGCGNCGGCCAAGCGAGATCGAGTTCATCTATGGCACACCTTTGCGGCTTGCTGACGCTGCCGGTCTTGCCGTCCCGACATTGCGCAGTCTCTACGGGCTGGTGAAGGGTATCGAAACACATTACGTCGGCGGGCCTGACCGCGAGGGAGCGTGATGACATGAGTTCATTGAAGGGAAAGACGGCCTTTGTTTCAGGAGGCACGCGGGGCATCGGCCTTGCTATCGCCAAGCGCCTGGCGAGTGAGGGGGCGGATATCATGGTCGCTGGCAGCAGCGCGGCCAATTGCGCGGCGGCGACGAGGGCCATCACTGCGCAGTCGGACGGCCGGATTGAGGCTCATGCCGCCGATCTGCGAACGCTTGAAGGCTGCCAGGCAGTGTTTGACGCGCATAGCCGGGTGTTTGGTGGCTGCGATATCCTTGTTCACAGCGCCGGTGCGACAAGGGGTGGCGTGTTCCCGGACCAGGATGATGCCGATTTCATTGACGGGTTTGCGCTGAAATTCCATGCCGGCGTGCGCCTTTCGCGCCTTTTCTGGCCGCTGCTCGCCGCCGCGCGCGGGAATGTCGTGATGATTGTCGGCGGGGCGTCGCGCAACCCCGACGCAAAATTCATGGTTGGCGGCGCGGTCAATGCGGCGCTGGCGAATTTCAGCAAGGCGCTGGCCGGGCAGGGTCTTCAGGATGATGTGAATGTAAACTGGATCAATCCGGGCCAGACCGAGACCGAACGCCTGCAGCAGCTTCTCTCGACACGCGCGCGGGACGAGAACCTCAGCATTGACGATGTTCGCGCCGAACGCATGCAGGCCGAGGGCATTCGCCGGCTTGGCCAGCCGGAGGACACGGCGGCGCTTGTCGCGTTCCTGTGCGGCGATGAGGCGCGCCATATCCATGGCGCCGGTATTGCCGTCGATGGCGGGGCGACGAAGGGATATTTCTGATGGATTTTTCACCAACCGAGGAACAGCGCCTACTTGTCGCCACCATCCGCAGTTTCGTCGAGACAGAATTGCGACCACTGGAGGCGCAAGTCGAGGAGACAGGTCACCTTGCCGATGAACTGGCTGCCAAGATCCGGGCGAAGTCGCAGGCGCTTGGTCTTTATGCGGTGAATATTCCGACCGAATATGGTGGTGGCGGCCTAACGAAAGATGAAGTAAAAATTCTTAATGAAGAGATGTTTTTTATTGGGGCTAAACAACCTTTATTGAGCTTTGGCATTTGGATGCTTGCGCCAGTCCTATTGGAATATGGAACTGAAGAACAAAAAAAGCTTCATATCCCAAAAATAATAAAAGGAGAAATCAGATGGTGTCAGGGCTATTCTGAACCTGGATCAGGCTCAGACTTAGCAAGCTTATCAACTAAGGCAGAAGATATTGGTGAGAGTTTTCTTGTAAATGGTCAAAAGGTATGGACTTCTTATGCAGATAAGGCTGACTGGATTTTTGCTCTTGTAAGAACTGGCCCAAAGGAACCGAAGCATGATGGGATCAGCTTTTTATTAATTGATATGGCNTCTAAAGGTGTTAGCACTAAACCTATTACATTAATTTCAGGGAAATCTCCGTTTTGCGAAACATTTTTTGATAACGTTGAGGTTCCAAAAGAAAATCTTATCGGCGAACTCAATGCAGGATGGACCATAGCTAAAAAACTACTCCAACATGAAAGAGCATTCATATCTAACTTTGGCTTAGCTGCTGGAATGGGTAGTAAACGAGATGTTGTATCGATTGCAAAAAAACATCTTGGTGAGGAAGATGGAAAAATTAAAAATACATTCTATAGATCTGAAATTTCCTCACACAAAATTAAAGAGCATGCATTTGGATTAACTTTGAAAAGAGCTGGTGATGAAGGTGGAAAAGCAAGTGCTACAGCCTCTATGTTCAAACTTTATGGCACTGAGCACAATAAGAAACGACATGAACTTATGGTTGCTGCTTCAGGTGTTAATGGAGTTGCGTGGGATGGCGATGAATTCGAGGATAGTGACAAAAACTTAACTAGAGCATGGTTAAGAACCAAGGGTAACTCTATTGAAGGAGGAACATCTGAAGTTCAACTAAATGTTATCTCAAAGCGAGTTCTTGGATTGCCTAGTCAATAAATTTTATGAAGCTAATTCTTACCGAAGAAGAACAATTTCTAAAAGATACTGCAACAAACTTTGCAAACGAGAGATCACCTATTAATCATTTTAGATCGTTAAGAGACAGCAATGATCCTATTTTATGGGATAAAGATTTATGGAATGAAATGTCAAAACTTGGATGGCCAGGAATTATGATTCCTGAAGAATTTGGTGGTTCAAATTTTGGATTATCTGGAATTTGTGTTGTTCTTCAAGAATGTGCAAAAACTCTTACCCCTTCTCCANTATTTGCAACTGGTGTTCTAGGCGCTTATTCCATAAATACTTATGGAACCCAAGATCAAAAAGAAATGTATTTGCCTGCTATAGTTAATGGTGAGCTAACCACCTCATTAGCTGTTGATGAAGCAAGTCATCACAGTCCATTTCAAACTGAATTTAATGCAAGAAAACAAAACGATAATTACATTCTTTCTGGTAAAAAAACTTTTGTTATTGATGGTGCNAGTTCTGATTTAATTATTGTTTTAGCTAGAACTTCTGGCTCTAAGGGAGACTCAACTGGCTTAACTCTCTTTGTTGTTGATGCAGATCAAGATGGAATTAATAAAATTAAACTCGACATGGCTGATTCAAGAAATTATGCAAACATCACATTTGATAATGTAACTGTTTCTTCGGATTCAATTCTTGGGGATCTTGAAACAGCTGGTGAAACTATAGATGATATTCTAGATATCGGGAGAATAGCGATTTCTGCCGAAATGTTGGGCAATGCTGAGGCCGCTTTCGATACGACTCTTGATTATTTAAAACAAAGAAANCAGTTTGGAGTTCTCATNGGCTCNTTNCAAGCCCTTCAACACAGAGCAGCTGANATGTTTTGTGAAATAGAGTTAACAAAATCATCAGTAATGGCTGCCATGAGAGCGGCAGATGAAAGATCAAATGACCTGCAAAGACTATCCAGTCTGGCAAAAACAGTTTCTGGTGAAACCCTTCACTTAGTTTCAAATGAAGCAATTCAAATGCATGGAGGTATCGGCGTAACAGATGAGTACGATATAGGATTCTTTTTGAAAAGAGCTCGAGTTGCGGAACAGATATTTGGTAGCTCAAAGTTTCATACCGAAAGATACGCTAACTTAAGCGGTTTTTAAATTTGTTATTATATAGGCTATGGAGTCAGTAAAATTAACTGTCATTGGGATATTAACTTTTTTTNTGATACTTATAGAGTTAATCATAGGATTTGGAANACTGACANTAATAAATATACCCAGAATAATAATTCCTTTTAAGTTTTTTAAAATATTTCTTGCAAAAGTTTCGAATCAAATTGGTGATATAACGGTTTATGGATTGAAATTAATAATGCTTTTAATGCATGGAAATACAATTCAAGTTATCAATGAACAGAAGTTTGATTCAAATACTTGGTATATGGCTATGTCAAATCATCAGTCATGGGCAGATATATTTGTTCTTTTAGTTACTGCTAATCATAGAATACCTTTGTTAAAGTTCTTTATGAAAAAAGAGTTATGGTGGATACCTTTTGTTTTTTTAGCAAATCAGACNCTTAATATGCCATTTGTAAATAGGCATTCAAAAGAAGCGATTAAAAANAATCCATCATTGAGGCATAAAGACTATAAAAATACTCTNAAATCATGCAAACGATTTTTAAGAACTCCATCNACAATNTTTAGTTATGCTGAAGGGACTAGATTTACTGANGAGAANCATGCTTTACANGGAAAAAAATATAAAAANCTCCTTAGTCCAAAAGTTGGAGGTATGGCGACTGCATTATCAGCAATGCCAAATATAGATACTCTTATAGATTTTTCACTTGTCTATANATCAAACAANAGAGGTGCATGGTCATTTCTAACTGGTGAAATGAAAGATGTTAAGGTTTTTATCAAAAGCTATGCTATACCCACTCATCTTAAANATAGAAATTATTCAGAAGATNAAAAATATAGAGACGAATTTAAGACGTGGATAGAAGAAATTTGGATTGAGAAAGACCAAAAAATATCTGAATTAAAATTCTAATTCTTTTTCACTAAAAATAATTCCATTAGTGTCAACATACGCCCATGAATCCTTTTGAACGATAAAATTTTGAAACTCGAGTGTTGATCCAATCTCGCCTTTTCCAACTGATTTGTCTGTTTTCCTTGGATAAGAGTTTTTAGCGTAAACTCCAATTGGAATATCTTTAATTACTTCAATATCTCTAATATATCCGTTAGTAATTATTCCTTTCCATTGATTATCGTAGGCCATTTGAGCAATTTGATCTCCAACCATTGAGCACTTTTCAGTACCAGTATGTTGAATAACCAGAACTTTGTTTGATCCATTTTGAGCCACTAANTCTTTGACAATGCTATTTGAATGCTCACATCTTGCAGTTTCAACCTGGCCAAAGAATTTATCATTCTTTCCATATGAATTTAAAAAAAGGTCGCAAATTTTAATGTTTTCACCATGCTCATCACAAATATCTGGAACCGTAAATTTATTCATAAATCAAAATATTCTCAATCAATATTAAGTAATATAAACTATGTGATAAGAATTGAGGAGAAAAAATGAAGTCACAAATATGCGATTTACTTAAAATTGAATTTCCATTGGTAGCCTTTAGTCATTGTAGAGATGTTGTCGCTGCAGTATCCAAAGCCGGTGGTATGGGTGTTCTTGGTGCTGTCGGTTTAACACCAGAAAAACTAGAAATTGAATTAAATTGGATAGATGAACATGTTGACGGTAAACCATACGGCGTTGATGTGCTTGTCCCAAATTCATATGTTGGTAAAGGAGAAAATTTAACTACAGATGATCTAAGAGCAATGATCCCGCAAGAACATCGAGACTTTAGATCAGATATTCTTGAACAATATGATCTTCAAGCCTCTGATTTAAGAAGCAGTGAGAATTCCAAAGAATTAGAAAGTAATTCAAATGGTGTGCTTGGTGCAGGCTTAGATGGAGCAAAAGAAGTATTAGAAGTTGCATTTGCTCATCCAATAAGTTTAGTTGCTAATGCTTTAGGCGTTCCACCTAAATGGATGCTGGAAATGGGCAAAGAACATAATGTACCTGTCGCAGCATTGGTAGGAGCAAAACAGCATGCTGTAAAACAAGCTGAAGCTGGTGTAGATATAATTGTAGTTTCAGGAACTGAAGGTGGTGGGCATTGCGGCAATGTCTCGACAATGGTACTTGTGCCAGAAGTNAGAAGAGCATTAAAAGATTATGGTGATGTACCTATTCTTGCAGCTGGTGGAATATGTACTGGAGAACAAATGGCTGGAGTAATGGCAATGGGTGCTGATGGCGTATGGTGTGCATCTGTATTCTTACCAACCACCGAAGCAGAAACATCTGACAATGTAAAAGAAAAAATGATAGCTGCATCTTCAAGTCATACAGTTCGATCAAAAAGTAGAACTGGAAAACATTCTAGACAACTATCATCTCCATGGGTTGAGGCATGGGAGGGAAAAGATGCACCTGAACCACTTCCAATGCCACTTCAAACAATGGTGAGCGAACCTGCATTAAAGAAAGTTGCAGATCAGGCTGCAATAGGTCATGAGGGAGCAAAGCAATTAGAAACCTATTGGGTTGGACAAGGTATTGGTCTTGTAAATGAGACAATTACTGCTGGTCAAACTGTTCAAAAGTTCAAAGAAGAATTCATAGACTCTTACGAACGAGTCAACGGTTTCTTTTCTGATGACTAGGTAAGCAGCTGATTTGATTAAAGCATCTTCTTTAATTAAAAGAATCTTTTTGGCATTAATAGCATTTTTGTCATTGCTTTCATTATTTTTGTTATTTGATCTATATCAGCCAATAAGTAAAGTAAAAGTTAAAAGAGCTATAGGAGTTGAAGCCTCCGATATCTATGACAATAATTTTTCATTTAGAGATCTTAATAAAAATGGTTACCTCGATATCTATGAAGATTACAGAATAGCCTCAAATATAAGAGCTGACGATCTCCTTTCAAAAATGACATTAGAAGAAAAAGTTGGGCAAATGTTTCATCCTCCTTTTACTCTAAATCCAGATATATTTATGTTGCTCTACGAAATTGCTATTAGGGGTAATAAAAGCACAGAAGCTAAAATAGTTTTCGACCANATAACTCATTTTAATTTGTATGGAAATCCAACTCCAAAGAATCTAGCAAAACAAATTAATTATTTTCAGAAAATAGCCTCAAAAACTCGTCTTGGTATACCGATAAGCATAAGCTCAGATCCAATTCATGAAGTGCCAAAAGGTGGAGGAATTGCATCATTTTCAGTTGATGGATTCTCAAAATGGCCGTCGCAACTTGGCTTTGCCGCTACCAATGATCCAAAAGTAATTTATGAATTTGCTCAAATTGCAAGGAAGGAATATCTTGCTGTTGGAATTAGGACTGCTCTTCATCCTATGTCAGATTTAGCAACTGAACCAAGATGGGCGAGAAACTTTGGCACCTTTGGTTCTAACGCAGATTTAGCATCAAAAATGACACTAGCATANATGGANGGCTTTCAAGGAAAAAAAATAACAGATAAAAGTGTTCATACAATGGTTAAACATTTTCCTGGAGGCGGACCTCAGGAAGATGGCTTAGATCCGCATCTGTATAGTGGAAGAAATCAGACATATCCTGGAAATAATTTTAATTATCATTTAATACCATTTAAAAAAGCTATTGATAATAATTTAAAAGTGATAATGCCCTACTATGGNATACCTATNGGGATTTCAGATGATGAAGTTGCAATTGGCTTTAACAGTTATATTCTGACAGACCTTTTGAGAAATGAGCTGGGATTTGATGGAGTGATATGTTCGGATTGGGGAATTATCAGTGGAAGACATTGGGGCGTTGAAAATCTTTCAATTAAAGAGAGATATAAAAAAAGTTTTTTAGCNGGCATTGATCAATATGGAGGCGAGGATGATCCAGAACATATTATCNAACTCGTTAATGATGGTGAGATATCAGTTACTGATATTAATAATTCCGTAAAAAGGATTTTAATAAATAAGTTTGATTTAGGTCTTTTCGAAGATCCTTATGTAAATGTTAATAATGTTGAAAAAATTGTGGCAACAGATGAACATAATCAAGCAGGATTAGATGCACAAAGAAAATCAATTGTGCTATTAGAAAATGANGGNCTTTTGCCACTCAAGAGTGAGAGCAAGGTTTTTATTGATGGNCTAGATATTAAAATTGGATCTAAATTTGGAAATGTCACCAAATCACATAAAGATGCNGATGTAGTAATAATGTATGTTCATACTGTTTTTAATGGCAATCAGGAATCGGGTATTAATAGATTATTTGATAATTTTTTAAGTACCTTATTTCCAAATGGAAATCTAAATTTTAACGATGAAATAAAAAATAAAATTAAAAAATATTCTGAGAATAAAAAACTTATTCTTGTAGTTGATTTAAATAGGCCAGCAATTCTGAGTGAAATTAAGTCAAATGCATCAGCATTAATTGGAACATTTGGTGTTTTAGATCAAGTGATTTACGAAGCTATATATGGAGATTTTAATCCTAATGGGAAACTTCCGTTTGAAATACCATCATCAATGGAAGAAGTTATTAGTCAGAAAGAAGACTTGCCTGACGATACAGAAAATCCAACATATGTTTTTGGATATGGGCTAAGTTATTAAATTATGATCTTTCTCTGGGTTGAAATTCTAGAACAGTAGCATTTATACAATATCTTGGCATCCCATTTGGCCCATCATCGAAAACATGNCCCAAATGAATGTCTGACGATACAGATCTNATTTCTGTNCGCCTCATGCCATAACTGTTATCAGGTAGTTCATAGACCGATCCCTCAACNGGTCTCGTAAAAGAAAGCCAGCCAGATCTTGAAACAAATCTATCCTTTGTATCAAAAAGAGGTGCACCACTTAATTTATCTACAAAAACTCCTTCAGGCGTATTTTTAAATATTTGATACTCTTTGCAAAATCTTGCATCTGTCCCATCATTAAAAGCAACGTCATATGCCTCAGTATTACCAAGTTTAAATTTCCCTAAAAGTTTGTAAAAATCCTTAGGTTCTATATATCCTTGATATCCAAAAACTTCTTTTCCATCTTCCAAGAATAAAATAGATGGCGTTGCCCAACTTGGAGACTCTAGCCTTAATCCATGTAATTGATCNGAAGTTCTATAAGTCATTGGGATGCTTCCTTTATAATCATTTGTTACATCACTCTTAAGCTTTTCACAATATGGACAATAGTTTCGAGAATCTATTACAAGAATATGTTTACCTTTTGTTAAATCGGTATTATCAAGAGGCTTTATTTCTTCCTTATTAAAAACAATCCCAGTCGATAAGTCTGGACAATATCCATTTGGATTTTTCTTAAGGTAATCTTGATGATACTCTTCAGCTAAATAAAAATTGTCTAGCGGTTCAATAATAGTTTTAATTGATCCATAGCCATAATCACTTAAAAGGTTTTGATATTTTTCCTTTAGCATTTCAGCAATTTCTTTTTGATCATCATCTGAATATAAAATTGTTGACCTGTATTGGGTCCCTATGTCATTACCTTGTCTGTTATATTGAGTTGGATCATGAGATTCAAAAAAATGCATTAGGATTTCTTCTACACTAATAAAGTTATTGTTGAAGGTTACTTCCACAACCTCAGCAAAGTTATTCTTATTGAACTTATTTTTGAGTTGGATAATTGATCTGTAATTTGGGCTAACACCATATCCATTTGCATATCCTGACTTAGCATTTATTACTCCATCTAGGGCTTCATAACCCTTCTCAGCACCCCAAAAACATCCTGAACCAAGATAAATGGTTTGGATATGATTAGTCTGGTTTGAAAATGTAAAACCAGTAAAAAAGAAAAATAAAGCTATGAAATATTTTTGTTTATTCATTTGATTCATACTTGTATTCTTTACTTTTAATAAATGCTGGTCTTGAGAATAAGTTTTTTGACCATCTTGTAATATTTGGCTTAAAGGCCTGCTCTATTCCAAGCGCCTCTGCAAGATTTATTGCATAACTTACACAGATATCAGCTATGGTAAACCTGTTTGAACATAAATATTCTTTTCCCTCTAATGATTTTTCAAGCAATTTAAGCCTTGATACAAACCATCGACTGTAACCTTCTACTGCTGCGTCAGCAACTCCAGGCTCTTGAAGTTTATATCTTAAAACAACAGTCTGAGGAAAAGTAAGAGTAGCGTCAGCATGAAATAGCCAATTTAAATATAAAGGATAATCTTCTTCACTAGGTTTTACTTGAAGATCTGAAGGCCCGTACCTTTCAACTAAATATTGTGAGATTGCTACCGACTCAGTCATNTCTATCTTTCCATCGATCATATATGGAACTGTTCCAAGAATATTAATATCTAAATATTCTTTCATGAAAACTCTTGGTGGAAATGGCATCATGATCAATTCATATTCTAGGCCCATTTCTTCAGCAGTCCATATTGGTCTGACAGCTCTTGAATTCTCTGTACCGTATATTTTAATCATATTGAATATTTAGAATGTTATTCTACATCTTAATTGTGGTAATATTAATGATAATATATTACCATAACCATCCTTCTATAAATTATGTCGCTTATGAAAAAAGAAAATATCGCGCCTAAACTAAAGTCTACTTTAGATANAAAATCTGANCAATTTATCAAAAATAAAGANATGATGCTTGATAAATTAAAATTTCTTGATNGTTTATTAGANCTCGCTGAAATTGGAGGCGGCTTGCATCATCATGAACGTCTTGCAAAAAGAGGAAAAATGCCAGTCAGAGAGCGAGTAATGAATGTTTTAGATCCAGATACACCTTTTTTAGAAATCCAGCCATACGCGGCATACGGTACAAATAACTATAATGTTGGTGGAGGATGCGTATCTGGAATCGGAATTATTTCTGGTGTTGAGTGTGTGATCTTTGCTAACGATCCATCTGTAAAAGCTGGAGCAATGACTGTTTATGTTGGTGAAAAATGGGCTAGAGCCATTGAAATATCAAGAGATAATNAAATTCCATTTATTAGTTTTGTTGAGTCTGCTGGTGGAGATTTAAATGTATCTAGGNGTGATGGTGATAATCCTCCAATTGCNCCAACTCTTCAACAATCTCATTTTGCTTCAACAGGAAGATTCTTTTACGAGATGACAGAGCTATCNAAGTTAAGAATACCAGTAATCTCAGTGGTATTCGGTTCATCAACTGCTGGTGGAGCTTATCAACCAGGAATGTCTGATTACAATATTTTTATAAAAGATCAATCAAAAGCATTTTTGGCTGGTCCACCATTAGTNAAAATGGCTACAGGAGAAGAATCAGATGATGAAACTCTAGGTGGAGCTAAAATGCACTCTGAAATTTCAGGTCTATCAGATTATTTAGCTGAGGATGAAATGGATGCATTAAGAATATGTAGAGAAGTAGTTTCTCATCTTAATTGGACTAAGAAAGGAAACGAACCTGANATNAAAAGNAGTGAACCTGAATATNATGAAGAAGAACTTCTTGGAATACTTAGTGAAGATCTTAAANCAGCGGTTGATATTAAAGAGATAATTGCTAGATTTGTAGATGGATCAAAATTTGAGGAATTTAAACCATTATATGGATCAACTCTTGTTTGTGGATGGGCAACAGTTCATGGTTACCAAGTTGGTATTTTAGGAAATAATGGTCCTATATATCCTCAATCTGCTGAAAAAGGAGCGAGTTTTATTCAACTATGTAATAAAAGAAATATTCCTTTGATATTTCTTCATAACGTAACAGGCTTTCTTGTTGGAAAAGATTTTGAGAGACAAGGGATAATAAAAAAAGGATCTCAGCTTATTAATGCAGTTTCAAATTCTACAGTGCCACATATAACTTTTATTGTTGGTGCTTCATACGGTGCTGGTACTTATGCAATGTCTGGAAAAGCATACAATAATAGATTCACTTTTTTATGGCCTACTGCAAAAATTGCTGTTATGGGACCTGAGCAAATGGCTGGTGTGATGTCGATTGTAAGAAGAGCAAAAGCAATGCGAGACGGTAAAAAATTTGACGAAAAAGCAGATCAACAATTAAAAGAAATGGTTATAGATTATTTGGAAAAACTTTCACATGGTCTAGTTGCAAGTAGCATGCTTACTGATGATGGCATTATTGATCCAAGAGATACACGCGATGTCATAGGATTTTGTTTATCAATCGTGAATAACAATCATATTGAGGGTGCTAAAGAATATGGAGTATTTAGATTATGATTTTTAATTCAATTCTTATTGCAAACAGAGGTGAAATTGCTTGTAGAGTAATTAAAACTGCAAAAGAAATGGGCATTAGATCAGTCGCTGTATATGTTGATGCAGACAAAGATGCACCTTTTGTAAAAGATGCTGACGAATCTGTAAAACTCAAAGATGGAGGATATCTTGATGCAGATCAGATTATTGAAGCTGCCTTAAAAACTGATGCTCAAGCAATTCATCCAGGTTATGGTTTTCTTTCTGAAAATGCTTCGTTTGCTAGAAAAGTAAAAAAATCTGGTTTGATATGGATTGGTCCATCACCTCATGTTATTTCCGTGATGGGTGACAAGCTTAAAGCAAAGGAACTTGCAATTAAAGCAGATGTTCCAACACTTCCAATGACTTCAAACCCTAAAGAAGCAAGCAAAATTGGATACCCTCTTCTCATCAAAGCAGCTGCCGGTGGCGGTGGAAAAGGAATGAGAATAGTTAATAAATCAAAAGAACTAAAAGATTCAATATTAAGTGCTCAAAGAGAAGCATTAAATGGATTCAATGACGATAGAATCTTTATCGAAAGATATGTAGAAAAATCTAGACATATTGAGATCCAAATTATTGGCGACTCGCATGGAAATGTAGTTCATCTTGGTGAGCGAGAATGTTCTATCCAAAGAAGACATCAAAAAATTATTGAAGAATCTCCCTCTCCAAGAGTTACAGATGAAATTAGAAATAAAATGGGAGATGCTGCAGTAAAGCTTGCTAAGCAAATAAAATATGAATCTGCTGGTACGGTTGAATTTCTATTTGATGATAAAACAGGTGAATTTTGGTTCCTTGAGGTAAATACAAGGCTTCAAGTTGAACATCCAGTTACTGAGGAAGTAACAGGAATCGATCTTGTTTCTGAGCAACTTAAAATTGCTAGAGGCGAATCTTTACAATTTAAACAAACTGATATCAATTGGAAAGGTTCTTCTATTGAAGCTAGGCTTTATGCTGAGGATCCTAATAATAACTTCCTCCCGGAGATTGGTACTCTAATAGCTTTTGATAAAGATGAATCTGTGGAAGCAAGATGGGATTCTGGTGTTACAAAAGGAACTATAGTTGGTACAGACTTTGATCCAATGTTAGCAAAAATAATCTCATATGCACCTAATAGAACTGATGCGGCTGGCAAGTTAGCAAAGGCACTTGAATCAGCTCATATTGGTGGAGTAAAAACAAACAGAGATTTTTTAATTAATTGTCTTAAATCCTCTGAATTTATTGATGGTAACACCACAACAGATTTCATTGATAGGGTAAATCCTTCAAGAAAATTAACTTTAGATCAAGATTCACTGGAACATGTGACTGCAGTAGCTACTTTGTGGTTGCAAGCAAGAAATAGAGATAATGCTAATGTTGCAAACTTTATGCCGTCAGGATGGACAAATGGTAGGCTCCCTTCTCAAGCTGTTGTTTTTGAGCATGAAGGATCTGAAATAAAAATAGNATACAANCTTATGAGAGATGGTTCTTTTAAATTATCAACTGGAAAAAATGCAAATATATACTCAGCTGATAATCATGGTATTGACTGTGTTTATGATGACAAAAGACACTATGCAAAAGTTACGAAGGATGCAGACAAACTTTTAGTACATATGCCTTATGGAGACGTGATGCTTAATATTAAGCCAAAATTTGTTATTCCTGGTCTTGAGGTTGCAAAAGGAGGTCTTACAGCACCAATGCCAGGTAAAGTAATTGATATCAAAGTTAAAAAAGGGAAAAAAGTTAAAACAGGCGATACACTTGTAATTCTNGAAGCTATGAAAATGGAGCATTCCATTAAAGCATCTGAAGATGGAACAGTGACACANCTTTTAATATCAGTAAATGATCAAGTTGAAAATGGCGCATTGTTAATGATTGTTNAATNAGATGCAGAAAATAGAGTTTGAAAAAAGTAAAATCTTTAATAAGCCTAAAATTCAAACAAAAAGACATACAGAGATAATAGAGTCTCTTGAAAAAATGCTTGAAAAAGGTGTTCCAGATTTAACGATGTCTGAGTTTGCATCAAAGCTTANAATTTCTTTGAGNACTCTCTATGAAATTGCACCCAGCAAAGATAAATTAATNTTAATGACCATGGACAATATTCTTACAAAGCTAGGTAAGCATGCCCTCGACTCAGTATCAAATATTGAATCTCCAATAAGGAGACTCGAAAAGTATNTATTTATTGTCAATCAAGCAGTTGGTCCAAAATTTGACAGATTTATGAAAGATATTGAAAAGATTAATGGATCCAAGAAAATGGCAGATTATCATGAAAATTTTATATCAACTTATACTGAAAAACTTTTAAATGAAGCTATCGAAAAAAAAGAAATTCAACAGATAAATACAAAGGTTTTTGCAGTGCTCTTTAGTAGCATTGGAAGAGAATTCCTAAATGAAAAAAATAGAAAGTCTATTAGCACAACACCGGATGAAAATGCTAACTCTATCACCTCAATAATACTTAATGGNATTAAGTTAAAAAATTAGATGGAAAAAGAACATATTAAAATTGCAAATTGCAGTGGTTTCTATGGAGACAAGTTGTCAGCAGCTAAAGATTTAGTTGAAGGAGGACCAATTGATGTCTTAACAGGTGATTATCTNGCTGAACTCACCATGACAATACTTTATAGTCAAAAAATTAAAAGNGGTGAGGATAAAGGATATGTTGGAACATTTTTAAAACAAGTTAAAGAGATAGCAGAAACTTGCGACAAAGAAAATATAAAAATTGTGACAAATGCTGGTGGCCTTAACCCAAAATCAATGGCAAATGAAATAGAAAAAATTCTGCATGAACAATCTTTAAATATGAAAGTTGCATATATTGATGGTGACGATTTAATGCCTAGGATGGAAGAACTTAAAAAAGAGGGTCAAAAATTTACTAATATTGAAAAAAATGTATCCATTGAGAAATCTGGATTTATGCCATTAACTTCAAATGCCTATCTTGGTGCTTGGGGAATTAAAGAAGCCCTAGATCATGGTGCAGATATTGTAGTTTGTCCAAGGGTTACAGATGCAGCAGTTGTAATAGGTCCAGCAGCATGGAAATTTAATTGGGAAAGAGACAATTTTGATGCACTAGCCGGAGCACTAGCTGCTGGACATATTATTGAGTGTGGCTGTCAAGCAACAGGTGGTAATTATTCATTTTTTAAAGAAGTACCGAGTTTTGATAATGTTGGCTACCCTATTGCAGAAATTTTTGAAGATGGAAGTTTCAACATCACAAAACATCCTGGAACTGGTGGATTGGTTTCAAAGGGAACAGTTACAGCGCAATTATTGTATGAGATAAGTTCTCCAGCATACGTGAATCCAGATGTTGTGTCTCATTTTGATACTTTAAAAATTGAAGAGTTAGAGAAAGATAAGGTTCACGTTTCAGGATGTCGTGGTAGCTCTCCGCCAAAAGATCACAAAGTATGTATTAATCTTGCAGGTGGTTTTAGAAATGGAATGGAAATTATTCTTACCGGGATGGATATTGAAGAAAAAGCTAAAGTTTTTACAGAAGTGCTGTTTAATTCTGTTGGTGGTCAAGAACAATTCGATGAAGTTTTTATTGAATTACAAAGAACTGATAAAGAAAATCCTACAACAAATGAGCAAGCTATGGCATCGTTAGTGATTTCAGTGAAGTCCAGCAATCAAGAACTTGTTGGAAGGCTTTTCAGTGCAAAGATTATTGAGTTAGCTTTAGCTAATATTCCAGGATTTTTTGCAGAAAGTGGACCCAAGTCAAGTGGACCTGTAATAATATATTGGCCAGCACTAGTTGATAGTAAATATATCACTGAAAAAGTTCATATTGACGGCAAAGAAATCGAAGTTGTGCCTACTAGTCAATTGGATTATGAAGAAATATATTACCAAAGAGAGCCTATATCAATTGATGATGTTGAGATTTCTGATCAGAAAGAAATTTACTTTGGCGATCTATTCGGAACGAGATCAGGTGATAAAGGCGGTTGTGCAAACTTAGGGGTATGGGCAAAAAATAACCTCTCATATTCATTCTTGTATAATTTTTTAACTATTGAAAAACTTAAAGAGTTATTGCCTGATTTATCAAAATATGAAATAGAAAGATTTGAACTACCAAATATTNATTCNCTTAATTTTTATATTCACGATATCTTGGAAGANGGTGTTTCATCCAATAATAGAAAGGATGGGCAGGCAAAATCNCTTGGAGAATATTTAAGAGTAAAAAAAATTCTTGTGCCTGATTCAATATTATTGGAAACTTAATTATGGATAAATTATCTTTAGATGNNCTAAATTTTGAAACTATTTGTNTGGAAGTAGATNGAAAAATTTTAACTATTACATTAAATAGGCCTGAGAAAAAAAATGCCATGAATAATGTAATGATGGATGAGCTTAATTATGCATTGNCATNCGCAAAACAAGAGGATGNAATTAGAGTTGTTGTAATTNCNGCAAATGGAGATATTTTTTGTGCTGGAGCAGATCTAAGCAGATCTGAATCTGTTTCAAATGTACCTAAGCTTCCTAATGCTGATGACATAAGTTTATCGCTTAGACACCTTTACAAACCTGTGATATGTAAGATTCAAGGTTCTGTTCTTGCAGGTGCTTTATTAATCGTAACAAATTCTACTCATGCAATAGCTGTAAAAGATGCAACTTTTTCAGCACCAGAAATCCATAGAGGTTTATGGCCATTTATGGTGATGGCAGGACTTTTTAGAGTGATGCCNAAGAGAGCTGGTCTAGATTTTATTATGCGCGGTCAACCTATCGACGCATCAAAAGCTAAAAAATGGGGTTTAATNAATGAACATGTTGATAAANNAAATTTAGATAAAAGAGTTCAGGCACTTGCAACTGAGTTNGCCTCTCTGGCTCCTGAAACGATGAAATTTGGACTTGAAGCATATGAAAAACAAGACTCACAAGATTTTAATGATGCTCTTCCCTACCTTAAAGAACAAATTGCAAAATGCTTTGAGGGTAGAGATGCCAAAGAAGGTATTGCAGCATTTTTAGAAAAAAGAAAACCTAACTGGGATTAAAAATTATGGACTTGAATTTTGGATCTGAATATAAAGAGTTTACAAACGAGGTAAAAAAATTCTGCAAAAAATATACTGGAGTCAATTTTTCTGATTCTGCAAAAGTACCTTTATCAGCTTCATTTAAATCCAGTGGAATACAAATGAAAAGATCAGACTGGCAAAAAATACTTATAGAACAGGGATATTTTGCTAGATCCATTCCTAAAGAATATGGAGGTTATGGTGGTGAGGCTGACATTATCAAAAGCAGAATAATTGCTTCAGAATTTGCTAAGGCAAAAATACCTCCACCAATGGGTGGTCAAGGGATAGATATGCTAGTTCCAACTCTTCTGGAACTTGGAACTGAAGAACAAAAACAGAAATATATTAAATCAACATTGCATGGTGAAATTATATGGTGTCAGGGTTATTCAGAGCCTAATGCTGGTAGTGACCTTGCAAGCTTGCAGACNAAAGGAGAANTAATNAATGATAATTGGGTNATTAATGGTCAAAAAATATGGACTAGCACTGCACAATATTCTCAAATGATGTTNTGCTTAGTTAGAACNGAGCCTGATGCATCTAAACATGCTGGAATAAGTTATATCTTAATTCCAATGGATACTCCAGGAATAGAAATTAGACCGTTGGTTGATATGACTCTTAATGCCGGATTTAATGAAGTATTTTTTACGGATGTAACTGTACCTCAAGAGAATATTGTTGGAAAAAGAGGTGAAGGTTGGGCGGTTGCGAATGCAACTTTAAGTCATGAGAGAGGCTCACTGTCTGATCCAAATGCGATGATGAATAGGCTANATTCTCTCATTGAAATAATGAAAAATGAGACAATTAATGGCCAAAAAGCTATCGATAATCCTGTTTATAAAGATAAGCTCATGAAAATTCAGGGCAAAGTCATAGCATTTCAATCCAACTCACTGAGAGTTCTGTCAGCAAAATTAAATAAAAATCAAGATACTAAAATTGCTGGAATGATACAAAAACTCAATGGCACTGAATTAAGACATGAACTAGAAGGATTTGCTATTGATGTAATGGGTGAACTTGGAACCCTATATGAAAATAGCCCTAATATTAGAGATGGNGGNTCATGGCAAGTTGCCTATATGTATTTTCTGGGTTTAATTATTGGTGGTGGAACAAGTCAAATTCAAAAAAATATTATTTCAGAAAGGGGTTTAGGTATGCCAAGAGAGCCCAAGGTTCAAAAAGGGGAATAACATGTATTTTGGGTTGTCCGAAGATCAAATTTTTTTTCAAGATAATGTAAAAAAATTTCTTGAGGATAATGCTCCTCTTGATTTGATAAGGAAAATTTCAAAAGGTGAAGATCTAAATCAAAAAAATGAGATTCACTCAGGAATAATAAACTTAGGCATAAATAACATTCTCGTTCCTGAAGAACATGGTGGATTAGGATTAGATCTTTTGTTCGCAACTGCGATTAGTCAAAGTATTGGAGGAGCTGTAGCTCCCCTGCCATATTGTGGATCATATGTCATGGCGCCAATAGCAATACAAATAGGTGCAAGCAAATTACAAAAAGAAAATATTTTTAATGAAATGTCTTCTAGTAACATAAAATTTGGTATTGCTTTTTCTGAGTATTTTGGATCAAGAGATTCAAGTAGTATTAATTTTTCAAATGAGAAAATAAATGGCAAAACAATCTTTGCTATAGATTGTGATTATGCAACAGATGTTCTGGTATCAGATGCTAGTGGAAAAATTGGCATTGTATCAATCGAAGACAAAAATATAGAGATTATTGATCTAATTACCGTTGATAAAACCAGAACATACAAAGAGATCAAGTTTAGTAATGCAAATGTTGAAATTTTAGAGAATACAAAAAAAAATACAGATGCCATTGAAAAAGCATTAGATGCTGGTCGAATTATCACAGCAGCAGACACATTGGGTGCTTCACAAGCTATGCTTGATAAAGCAGTTTCATATTCAAAAGAAAGGAAGCAATTCAATCGCGTAATTGGATCGTTTCAAGCTGTCAAACATATGTGCGCTGAGATGGCTGCAGATCTTGAGCCATGTTACTCACTAGTTTGGCATGCTGCTCATAGCTTTGATAATAATGATGATGATTCAAAAATAATGTCCTGTCATGCTAAATCACATATTTCTGAAGTTGCTAAGATGGTTTCAAAAAAAGCTACAGAGGTTCACGGTGGCATGGGCTTTACTGATCTGCTAGGATTACATTTTTGGTTTAAAAGGATTGGTCTCAATAGACAGCTACTTGGTGCTCCTGAAATCGTTAGAAATGAAGCAGCAAAAGCTCAAGGCTTNTAAAATAAATATGTATTTTTTCTGCTCAATATTATTCATTTTTTCACTTGCAGTTTCATCTGATTCATATAAATCAATTGAAGTCAGTGAAGTTAAAGAAAATTTAAGNAATGAGATTTTCAAAAAACTCTCACGAGAACATTATGTAAAAAATTTTGATAAAACAGACTTTAATAAGAATTATATAAATGCTGTTTTCAAAAGACTTGATGAAGAGAAAAAATACTTTATTCAAAATGAAGTTGACTCATTTATCAAAGAATCAAAATACGAAACTAACAATTTTGATATAGCCTTGGCGTACAAAATAATAAATTTGTATTTTGAGCGATTAATTGATTTTTCATTATTCCAAATTGACTTATTGGAAAACTATGATTTTGATTTTGATAAAGAAGAATTTCTTGATATTCACACTGATGACAATATTTGGCAAGAAGATTTATCTCAATTGAAAGCATTATGGAGGCTTGAGACAAAAAATGACCTTTTAATATCATTGCTTTCAGACTCTGTAAATGAAGATCCAAAAATAGATATTATCAAACGTTATAAAAATAGAATAAGAAGAATCAATCAGCAAAAAGAAGAAGATATCTTCTCATTAGCCGTAAATATTCTTTCAAATCAATTTGATCCTCACTCGTCTTATTTATCACCAAGATCTGCTGAGGATTTTGATATGAATATGAGTCTTAAGCTCAGCGGAATTGGAGCNCTTTTAGGTGTTGAGGATGACTATACAAAAGTTATAAGTCTTGTTCCTGGTGGTCCAGCTGAAAAATCAGGAAAAATTAAACCTGAAGATAGAATTTCAAAAATAAAGCAAGGCGATGAAGACGAATTTATTGATGTGGTTGGATGGAGAATTGATGAGGTTGTGGACTTAATTAGAGGAGAGATAGATACTGAACTGCAAATTGAATTTATATCATTCGATTCTGATATTGATAATCGAAAAATTGTTACTCTTAAAAGAGAAGAAGTAAAACTTGAGGATAGAGCTGCTCAATCTCAAGTTTTTGAAATGAATGATAATAAAATAGGTGTTATCGACCTACCCTCTTTTTATATAGACTTTGAGGAATATGCAAATAGAAATTCTGATTATAGAAGTAGCAGCAAAGACATAAGAAATATTCTGAATAAGTTCAATGAAGATAATGTTGATGCGGTTGTTTTAGATTTAAGAAATAATGGTGGTGGTGCACTTATTGAGGCTAATAAAATTATTGGATTATTTGTCTCATCAGGACCAACTGTCCAAGTAAAGCAAAAAAGAGGATATATTCAACCATATGGAGACTCTCGTGCAGTTCAGGTTTGGAATAAACCTCTTGTTGTTCTTGTAAATAGATATTCTGCATCAGCTTCTGAAATCGTTGCAGGTGCAATTCAAGACTATAGGAGAGGCTTAGTTATTGGTCAAAGGACATTTGGAAAAGGGACTGTTCAAAGCTTAGAAAATCTTTCACAAGGCCAGATAAAAATTACAGAATCTAAGTATTACAGAGTAAATGGAATGAGCACACAAAATAAAGGAGTCAAGCCAGACATAGAACTTCCAGTAACTTGGGATATTGAATCTGTAGGTGAGAGTTCATTCCCAACAGCACTCGNGTGGGATGTTATAAGACCCTACAGACATAAAAAATTCTCCATTAATTCTGAAGTTATTGAAGATGTAATTAAGCTTCATAACGACAGACTTGCATACGAGCCAAATCTAAATTATTTAAAAGAAGTAAGAAAAAGATATGACCTTAATAAAGATAAAAAACTTTTAAGTTTAAATCTCGAGGATCGTAAAACTCAGAAAATCTTACGAAGAGAATGGTTATTGTCAGTCGAGAACAAAAGAAGATCGTCTATTGGACTTGAGGCATTTGCATCTTATGATGAGTTAAATGATTTTAATAAAGAAAATGAAGATACACCTAATTCTTCTAACAGGATTGATTTGATAAATGACTTTCAATTAATAGAATCAACAAAAATAGTAAATGATTTTTTGAATCTTGAGAAAGAAAAAATCATTACNATGATTAATTAATATGAAAATAGTNTCTTTCAATATCAATAGCATTAGGGCTCGGCCTCATCAAATAGAACATTTAAGAAATACCCTAGATCCAGATGTTATTGGTCTGCAAGAAACAAAGGTAAATGATCCTGAATTTCCATTAGAGATCATTAATGAAATTGGATACCATGCTGAATTTTGGGGTCAAAAAGGTCACTATGGTGTAGCCATCTTAAGTAAGTCAAAGCCCAAAGAAACAATTAAAGGATTTATTAATGATACTGAAGATGATCAAAAAAGATTTATTCAGTCTACTTTTAAATTTGGAAATGAAGATATAACAATAATGAATGGTTATTTTCCTCAAGGTGAAAATATTAATCATGAAACAAAGTTTCCAAAAAAAATAAAATTTTATAATGACTTAAAAGACCATATTATTGATCTTAAAAAAACTACCTCTAATCTGATTGTTATGGGTGACTTTAATGTTTCTCCTGAAGATATTGATATCGGTATTGGAGAAAACAATGCAAAGAGATGGCTGAGAGAGGGAAAGACTTCTTTTCAACCTCAAGAAAGAGAAATGTGGAATAGTATTAAAGACTTAGGCTTTATAGATTCTTGGAGAGAGTTATTTCCAAATGAATCCTCAATTTATTCTTGGTTTGATTATAGATCTAGAATGTTTGATCAAAATCCAAAACGTGGTTTACGAATTGATCACATTTTATTATCAGATAATTTAAAGAAATCTATTAATAATGTTGGCATTGATTATGATGCTCGTTCAATGGAAAAACCGTCTGATCACTGTCCAGTGTGGTTAGAATTAAATGAATAATATTAAATATAGGACCCCATTAAATTCTGATGAATTTGAAAAATATGATTTGTTTAGATGGCGTATTTTAAGAAAGCCGATTGGAAAATCAATTGATTCGTTAAAAGATAAATATGAAAATTCCAGCTATCATCTNATTGGTGTGTCNGATAANGAAGTAATAGCATGNGGAAGACTGCACTTTAATACAGACTCTGAAGCACAAATAAGATATATGGCTGTCAATAATAATTTGCAAGGAATGGGAATTGGTAGAGANATCATAGGGCATTTAGAANAATATGCTTTAGAGCAAAATGCAAAAAAAATTGTATTAAATGCAAGAGATCATGTGATTAAATTTTATGAGAAATCAGGCTATCAAGTTGTTAGAAAATTTTATGGTTCAGATACAAATATTCCTCATACAACAATGATGAAAAAACTCTGATTATCTTCTTTGTTCAAAAAAATCTTTAAGTAGTTTTGAGCTGTCCTCCTCAAATAATCCAAATTTGTAATTAACTTTATGGTTTAGAACTTTTTTTTCAAAAAAGTTATCAATTGAGAAAATACTGCCAGTTTTTGGTTCTTTTGCTGCAAAGATAATTGAATTCAATCTTGCGTCAACAATTGCTTTTGCGCACATATGACATGGCTCAAGTGTAACGAACATATTACAGTCAACTAGCCTGTAATTTCCANTCATTTTTGATGCCTCTCTGATAGCATTNATTTCAGCATGAGCAGTCACATCATTATCAGAGATTACCGTATTCCTACCTCTTCCAATAATCTCATTATTCTTTACCACTATAGCTCCAACAGGAACTTCGCCATGGTTATAAGATTCTTTCGCTAATTGCATTGCAGTTTTCATAAAGATTTTTTCTTGGTTTGAAAAATGCACTCTAATATAGCTCTATATTTGCTAAATCTAGTTGTGCTGAAAAATCTTTTCCATAAGCTACGATACCAATTGACCTTATTACTTTTGAATTCAAATTATCATTTTGATTTCTAGAGTATTTAAAACTAGACAATGGTATATCAATAATTTCCCAATCACTTGATGCATAAAACTCAGCATAATAGTAGTTCCACGGCAACATTCTTGGAGCTCTTAGATGAACAAAGTATTCATTATTATTTCCTCTTACCTTGATTCTGATTCCATTAAAGTCTTTTGCCTTTATGTTCAACCCTACTCTTGATTGAATAAATCCACCATTGTTTTCGGTACTGACGTTTCCCTCAAGTCTATAGAATTTTTGACCATCTTCTTCCATCTCATAAAAATTTACCTGTGATATTCCACCCATGACTTGATCAGATATTGCTGACCAATTAGCTCTAACATCATTTAAATTATCAATTACCATAGATGAAGCATTAACTGAGAAAATTGAAAACAAGATAAAAATACTTTTAAACACTGTTAGTCGAGATGAGTATCTTTGTCTGCTTGAAACCATGGGATATTTACTACTTTTGACTCCAAATCACCATATGGACTATCAACAGAGACAATTGTACCTTCATCAGCATATTCAATATCAACAATCGCAAGAGCAATATTCTTTCCTACCCTTGGAGAGTAGTATGCTCTAGAGACTCTACCAACTTTTTTATCCTTATCATTTACAGGCCAGAAATTTTCAGGTGCTTTTGTTAAAGGATCACCTTCTAACTCTAAGCCAACTAATTTCTCCTTAGTTCCATTTTGTTTAATTTTTTTCAANGCCTCTTTACCAATAAANTCTATTTCTTGNTCTACATCTACNAGCCTNNCNAATCCTATTNTGNATGGATTNTGTTCTCTTCCAAAATCACTTCCNTATGACAAAANTCCNCCTTCAATTGTTCTAATTGTATTAGGTGCAATAACTCGACCATTAAATTCTTCAGCCGCTTCATAAACTAATTCAAAAAGTTTATTTCCTAATTTTCTATCTTGAAGATAAAGTTCATAGCTTAATTCACCNCTCCATCCAGTTCTCGCGATAACCATTGGAATATCATCTANTTGAGTTTGTCTTGCCTTGTAGTATCCCAAATCATCATGCTCACCATTAAAAAGCTTTTGAATTAGTTTGCCAGACTTGGGTCCACTAATTTGAAGGGGTGATACATCTGGTTCATGAATGGAAACATCCATACCTGAATTTATTGNAATTCCTTGAAGCCATAAAATAACGTCACCATCACCNGGAGATATCCAGAATTTATTTTCTTCAAGTCTCAAAAGACATGCATCATTAACNATACCGCCATCCATATCGGTAAGAATTATGTATTTACAAAAACCTATTTCACATTTTTCTAAGTTTCTGGGTTGTATATATCTGACAAATTTGTATGCATCCTTTCCATTAATTTCAATCTGACGCTCAGCTGCAAAATCTCCAAAAGTAACATCGTTGATTAAGCTTTCATATTCTTTTTCAGGGCCAGAAAATCCAGTTGGCAAATACATCTTGTTGTATACCGTAAATCCAGTTACGCCATACTTAAGATTTGATTCATAATATGGAGATTTTCTTATTCTTGTGCCAATTCCTATAAGCAGTGGTAATTTTGATTCTGACATGAATTCCCCCTAATTTTAATGCTATTTTAATCTCAAAATATCCCGAGAGTAAATGCATTATTTCTTTATTTCGATTATCATTTATAGGTCTAATTTTTGGATATTTTATGGGGAAAAAAAGATTTTTTGATGACAGATTAAAGTACCTCTCATTTATACAAAATACTAGTGAAAAAAAGATAATTTCAACTGAAATATATCCACACATTGCAAGGCTTTCTCAAAATAAATCTTATCTAAGAATTCTTGATGCAGGCACCGGTGACGGNACAATAATTTCAAATGTTATAAAAAGCTTTCACAGATATCATGCATATACCTCGCTTTTAATTACTGGAAAGGAAATCAGCTATGAAGATCTCAAAAATACTTTAGAGAAGATGCCAGATCGTTTTGTTGAGCACCCTAATTTATTAGTGACTATGACAAATGTAAAATTTTCTGAGTTAGGAATNGTTGAGAANTCNTCAAAAATTAAAAATAAAAAAGTAAAAGAATTCAATTTAGTCTTAAAAAGTAATAACTCTTTTGAATTTAATTCTCAAATTGCTGGGAGCAAGTTGGGCAATTTTATAAAAAAAAACTGGGGGATTGAAATTGATAGTAAAGGAAGGACCTCATACTCGAATCCCTGTTTGATAAGAATTTATAGGGAAGATAATAAAAGGCACCTAGAACATTTTCTTAAAAATGATTACAAAAACAATAATTACGATCTCATCATTGCATCACAAGCATACAGGGCAGCATCATCTGTAGAGATGAAAGTTAAAAATGTTATTGGGCCATTATTGAGATTATTAAATAAATCTGGAAAACTTTTAGTGACGCACTCAGTGGGTGGTCCATCAATACAAAAAATTTTAAAGCTGGCGTTCAAAGATAAAGAAGCTTTTCCAAATTCTGCAAAAAATATTATCGAATATCT
>FUFK010043068.1_pt1 | contig 29645 bp, 38 predicted proteins | sample 1021851 | NCBI WGS metagenome assembly FUFK01 (sample SAMEA51879418, study PRJEB19060) | metagenome | reverse complement strand
ACGAGGTAATCTACCGCATCAATGAAATCCTTTGTGCTTGTGATTGTCTTGTTATAATCTAAATACTCGACAGCATCCTTGAGCAAAGTCATCAGAGCGACGTGAGTGAGCTGAGGTTCGTGCTTAAATGCGCTCCTGACGTTGTATCCGTTATGCCAAGCCTGAGCTGGCGTCAATTTGTTAGCTGAGGGACTCGATATAAGAGCTATACTCTGAGCTATCGAAGCCTTTCTTTGAATTTCTTTTGTCATTTTTTAGCGGGTATATTCCTTGCCATCCTCTAGCGATGGCGTTGTGTATCATCTTAATCGCTGTCTCGCAATCGTTGTTGCTTTCCTTCTGTAGTAAATGGAGCGCACCTTGCTCTCCCTTCGGTGTGTATTTTCGAATCCGTTTTGCTTTGCGCTCTTCAATCCATTCTCTCCAGGCATCCTTGAATCTAGAATCCTCAAACGGATAGTCTATTTGATTAGTAGATTGATTAGTCTCTGTATTAGTAGGGGGGCATTTTGACCCTACAGAAAGTTCATTTTGACCCTGACTAGGTTCAGTATGACCCGAATAAGAATCAGAATGACCCTGATAGGAGCTATTTACAGCCTCACAGAGACGCTTTCTAGTTCCTCCAGATACTCGGATAAGGTTTTGCTCTAAAAGTGTCTTAAAAGCTCTCTTAACGGTTGACTCAGATACTCCTAGCTCTCTCGACAGAGTAGCGTTGCTCTTGTAGAATAGCTTTCCGTTACCCGTGAAGCTGTCAATATCTGCTAGAAGTATCTTGTCAATCGCTGAGAGGTTCTTATTGAGCCATATCTCAGCGGGAATCCAGATGCCCTTGAATTGTCTCTCCATCACTTAGCCCATCGAGGGAGGTCTAACTTCTGAAAATTGTGCTTCTCATATCCTTGATAGCTTCCGTCCCAATCTTTGAACATAGCAATCCCCTTCTCAAGCATCGCACGACCAGAATCTAAGGCGTCTTGACTAAGCTCATAAAGAGCGCACGAGTAAGGGCTTTGATTCTCTACGGCTAGAATGAAATATCTGTCCGCTCCCGTAAGCTCTAGATAGATAGATGCTTGTAAGTGATAGCTAAAATTGTACACGCTCTTAGCAAAGCCATCAGGAGAGGCGTCTTGAGTAGTCTTAAGGTCAATTATCGTGTCTTGACTCATAGCATCGACGAATCCTCTAAACTCTACGCCTTTGATTACTCCCTTGACCTCTTGCTCAAAGTGAGCGCATTTAGAAAGCTCATCAGATGCGCTTACGTTGCGAGATATACTTCTCTTGATTCCTTCGATAGACGACCATTCAGAGGAGCTTAGCCATAGCTTAGAGTCATCTAGCTCCTTGTAGGCTTTAGTATTCCTCCTCAGGTCTGTCTTATCGTATTGATTTATAAATTTCTGAGGTTCTAGGATAGCCGAGTGCACGGCTGTCCCGAATCTCATCGCTGGGGTCTCCTTAAGTTCTCGATTCTTATATGCTAAGAAGTGAGCTGGAGACTTCATAAACTCCTTTAGAGAGCTGTATGATAGAGGTGTTAGTTCTTGTCTCATTTGATTATCTCTCTATCGTGATAGATTGGTCGTTGCTCATAAACTTATACTCTCCCCAATCAGCAATCTCGACGCAGATGATTCCGTCGTTATTGCGATAAGCGTCTGATACGGATTGCTTCCATCCTTTAGATGTGTTTATCCAATCTCCGTCCTTTATCTGTAGAGTCTTGATTGTTAATTGTGCTCTCTTTGGAGCTTTTGCCTCTTGAGGCTGTGTAGCTTTTTTTGCCATCGTTGAAAATTTGTGAGGGGGTGTCCCTCTGATTATTGATTTAGTTCTGATTCTCTTGACAAGACCTCCGCTGATAGCTGAGTCCAAGTCGTATTAACCTGAGATACAATCTCAGGAGCGTACTTAAGCATCCCTCTAGGGTTGCGTGTGTGCCAATTGTGGACGGACATCGTTGTCACGCCTAATCTACGAGCGCAATTTGCTTGCGTGCCGTAGAGCTTTTTGATATACTTTTTTAAGTCGTTCTGAATGTGTGCCATATTTTCTTAAAATGGAAGTTTTGCTTGAGGGATGTCCTCTGATTTATGTCGGGGCTTTCCCGACCTATCGAAATACTCGTCTAGCTTTTGGGCTTCGAGCTTAGAAAAGAATCCTTCCTTCTCTCCTAGCTTAACCCACTTATCGAAACGGATTTTCTGTCTGTTGCGCTTTACCTCTTCAATCCTATCGACTGACGTCAGATAGTATTTTCTACCTCGCTGCTCAACGATGCCTCTGTCGTGTAGCTCGCTCAGACGAGCTGAGGCTGTTTGGAGGGGCATAAAGAGCCTCTGAGAGACTTGTCGGAGGGCATAGCCCCCCGAAGCAAGTAGCTCGATAATTTTGCGCTCTAAAGGTTTGACCTCGTCAACGATATTAACGTAGGCTTTTATACTTTCTACGCTCATAGGTTGTCACGTTTGTAGATTAACAATTTAGCGACAAGCCCAGCACTCTCGACATAGTCATCGTAGCTCGTATTTTCTGGACAGACTCCCATTATATTAACAGCCGTCCCGATAGCCCACGAATTAGTTATAATCGTCTCTCTTGCTGGGTCGGCTTTGAAGCCTCCTCCTCCTGAGAATGTGTTGGCTCTTCTGATTGAGAGCTTAGTGCCCCACTTATTAGTCTTAGAGGTGTACTCTACCTCGTCGCCTTCTCCATACGGAGGAGATTCTGGTGATGTGCTTGAGGCTACGCCTTTAGCTCCGTCCTCCATTTCTACGTCATAGTCGTACATCGTTCCCGATTGACCTTCCCAAGTGCTATTAGTCTTGGTAATTGTTTTGATTTTAGATGCTACCATCTGATTTGATTTTGTGGAGGTGTTTAGCCTCCTGATTATTAAACGAATTATCTAAATTTTACTTACAATCAAAACGGGGACTCGTTAGTGATTAAGTCGTTCCGCATTCTGATTAAAATGTTCTGTAGGTCTGTCTCTATGTAAGAGCTATCCTGACCTCTCCAGGCGTTCTTAGAGCGATACTCAATATATCCTAGATAGAAAGTGAGCTTCGTGTTGATTTTGTCTAGCTCGTTCTTAGTTACAGCTCCTCTCTTTATGTCCATATAAGGGGGGATTAGTGTAGAATCAGTCATCTAAAAGCTGTTTTAAGGCGTTCTGAGCGTCTTCTATGTCTTTCTGACGTTCTCGTACTCTGCGCTCATAATAAGCTCCGAGAGCGTGCTTAAATCGCTTTAGCTCTTCTAGGCTAAGCTCGTCTAGTAAATCTTGAAAATTAAAGTCCATTAGTTCTTAGGGTATGATGTTAGATGCTTTTCTTCCGCTTTAGCGTCCTGAGCTGTGTAGTACACATCTAGCTCAAGGGTCGCTTCATTGATTCTACGAGTGTGATAATCGACGTCTCGCTGTGCTGGCTCAACGTCTCTCTCTTTAACGATGCAAAAGTTCAAAAACTCTTGCGCAATTTTTAACTCTCTTTGATTGTATTCGATACTTCTGTTAAGCTCTTCAATCTTTGTCTCGATGTGTTTAATTACGTTATCCATTTGATAAAAATTTTAAGGAATTATTTTGAAATGACTGAGCTAAAAATCTGTCCGCCTAAATTGTTGAGGGCTTCTAGATTTGCTTTTGCGATGATTAGATTTTGCAGTTGAAGCTGCATTTCTCTTCTGTCTTGCTCTGTTATCCAATCGCTAGACAAGTCGCATTGAGCGTCTTCTATCCAAGTGCCTGTCTGCTGGATTATTTGTGTTAGTGTTAGGTTATCCATTTGATAAGAATTTTAGGAGGTTATTTGTATACGATTTCGCCTGATTCGATTCTGTCAATAATCTGAGCCTTATTGCTTGTCAGCTGCTCTAGGATTGCTAGATTCTGCTCTAGTTCTTTTTTAGCTCTGTTATACTCAGCGTTAATCTTAGCAAGCTCTTTCTGATAGTAGCTCTGACGACTAAAAGCCTTCTTGATTTCATTGTGCATCTTTAATCGTTGCTGAGCTATCTGATAAGTAGTCGGAGCGATGAGATAGGTAGGGTCATTTAAGTACGTCTTTTCGTCCTCTACTTTGATAGGTCTCACGCTGTCATCTTTGAAGGTGTATAGCTCTTGCTTAGCTCCCTGTGATTCTACTTCTGAAATCAACAGCTCAATCTCAGCATCAGAGAGACCTCTCTTGTCGTCAAGCTGTGTGTGTCCTATGCGCTCAATTTGCTCCTTAATATCGTCCTTTAGAATACGCTTGCTCCATTCTACAGAATTCTGATAATCTCTGACGATGTCTACTAAGCTGTCAGGTGAATTAAGGTGACTTCCGTAGCGTGTCACGTTCCACCATCCTCCAGCGACCTTCTCAGCTACTAACTCTCCGTCCTCTAGTCCGAACATCGGATACTTTGAGTAGTATTTGCCGTCCTTCTTGGTGAAGTATTTAGACCATTTGAAAGCCTTACGATTAGCCTTGTATAAATCCTCGTATCTCCAATTACATCCGTAGTTGAATGACAGATGACAGATGTCCCTGACAAGCTCTAGACGATGATTGTATTCGTCTCTGTCGATGATTGATTGTAGCTCCTGGTACTCCTCATCGTGAAGGTCTACGTTAAGCTCTTTTTTTACCTGATTTATGACCTCAGATTTAGCCTTCTCACTTCTCTCCCAATTTTGTCCGTTAAGACCGAAAGGGAATCTACGAACTAGCTCCTCAGCTACCCTTTGCTCTGCGTTACGCAACAATTCTCTAAGAGTGTCTTTGTCCATCTGTAGGAGTGCGTCTAGCTTAGGGTGCTCAGACTCCTCATCAAGAAGACGAGGAGCTTTAGAGCTTGAGCAATACATAGGAGTCGGATAGTCGTCCTCTCCCTCTGTAGAATCGTAAACGATACCTTTCTGAATCAGAGAGCTGAGCACTCCCTTCTCCTGAGGTGTTAGGTTGTAGCCGTCGAAATCTGAAAAGCCCATTCCGATTCCGTCGACTTCTAGATTCTGGATTCTCTTAAGCATCGCTGTCTCTAGTTCTGTAAGTGTGATTGATTGTAACATCTTAAAATTGTTTTTTTGTGTTTGTTTGACAATGACGTCTCTCGACGTTTCGACCATTAAGGTACTCATCAGATTGCCTGAGTCTTCTGTACGAAAGGAATGTCTCTCTCGTTAAGCTCCTTGATAAGCTCCGTTATGTAGAAGGCTAAGAGTTGAGCGTGGTCGTGATTGTAAGTAGTTTCCTTTACATAGCCAAATATCTCAGCGGATGTCCTCTTGATTGTTTGGACGTTAGAGTTAAAGTCAAAAGTCTCTTCTATCTTGCCCTTAGCTGTTTCGTAAAAGAAAACGATAGAAGGAAGGTTGCTAACTGACTGACTCTCAGTTGATTGTGTGTTAAAATTGCTCATTTTTTTTGTTTGTTTGTTTGTGTTATGACCGCAATATAGGGTTATAACTTTTATAAATCCTAATTTGTTTTATGTTTTATCTAAAAATATTTATAAAAAAAAGATGCCCCCACCGAAGCAAGGGCATCCCATCAAATGAACTAACACAGACTCGTCAAAGTGAGTCACTCTTGTAGGTTAATCCTTCTCTAAAAAGGACAAGCACAAAGGTAGCACACCTATCAGACATAGGAGCACTCCATAGGGCTCGATTCCGTTTCCAGATTGCTCCATACTATAGAGAGCGTATGCGACAATCGTTCCTCCGATGGTGCGTTTAGCACTCCATCTCTTGAGGTCTCCTTTGCCTTTGAATAGTTGGGTCAAATCTAGACCCTTTAGTAAGTTATTTAGTAGGGGGTTTTTCATAGTTGCATCATTACATTATAAGCCGTGTGTCCTCCTAAGACAACTCCGACTCCGATTGCCTGTTTTTTGAAGTTTTTAGCATATGCAGCCGAATAACTCGAAGCGTCTAAACCGCATCCACACTGCATCCCAAAGACCTTATACTTTTTGCCGACGTACCATTGAACGTATGCCTCCGTATGTGTGTGACCGCAAACCGACGACATCATATTATTCCTAGCTTTTGTCTTAGCTTGTCCTCCCTCTCCGTGCTCATAGAGGACTCCATCGTACTCGATACTCTCTACCCAATTCCAATTAGTGCCTAAGACCTCGTTATATGACTTAATCCATTCTCTAGGGATAGCTGATGAGAACGCTTTGCGCATTATGATTCTATCGTGATTGCCGATGCAGACGTCAGCTTTAGGNAATGCCTTAGCCCAATCCTCGACCTTCTTAATCGCAAGAGCNAGCTCAAGCCCTCCTGAGTGTCCGTTAGGGTCAGTCTCGTGATATGAGCTGTAGTGATTGTCTATTATATCTCCGATGAAGATGACCTGATTTAGATTGTGCTTTTTGTAGACGTCCTTACAGAATTTCAGATAACCTTTAAGACAAAAAGGCTCGTGTAGGTCTCCGATTACCAGGATGCGCCTCTCGTCTTTTGTGAGGTGCTTGTATGCCTCTAATTTCTGTCCGTTGAGTCTAGGTCTCATATAGGGGTTAATACGTCCATATAAGTAGCGGAGTCTTCTCAGGGTCACAATCGACGTGAATGAAAGTGTCGGCTATCCCGATGCGATTAAATCCAGCATCGAGCAAGGCTTCGACCATTAAAAATCTGCTATGCGAATTAGTGCATCGGATGTCTACAGCCCATCCCAAAAGATGAGAGCTATTTTTTACGCCTCCGACGGCTTTGTTATGAGCTACTGTCCTGAATCCTGACGATATAATCATAGGGCTTCCGTAGATGTCACGAGCTACGTCTAGCCTCTTGAGAACTTCCTCCTCCATCATATCCCCAGAGCCAGGTAAATCAGGCGAGTCAAATTCTGATATGTCGAACCATTTAAGCTCCATTAGAGTCCCTTCTTTGCTAGTAAGATTTTAAGCTCTTGGATTCCCTCTATACACTCCTTGACTAACAGCTTAACCTCGTCTCTATCGGCTTCGAGAGAGTATATCCTACCTCTTAGCCTTTCGACCTCCTTTGTCAAGGTTACATACACGCCTATCATCGCTCCCAGAATCGGGATGAGGTTGAGGATTATTTGAATCTCGATGTCCATTTTTACTAAGCCAATTTTTTAGGAGTTGTGTGTTCTTATTTCGTGTCACGAGAAGAGGTACTTTTTAAGCTCTGTTACCTTCCCTCCTGATATTGTCATTCCGTTCTGATTGTACGTCTCTCTCTGGGGGGTCATTTCGCCAGCTGAGTTGCTTGAGTATTCAGGAAAGAGGTTTGAGTTATTGCACAAGTAAGTCACAAGTCTCTCCGTGTAGAATTGAGCGTTAGTTCGTGCTCTTTCGATTTCTCTGTGTAGGTCATTCTCTGAGATTGGAGTCGTGTTCTCAGCAGACCTTATCACTAGACCTCCGTTGTCGATTTTAGTGTAGAGCGATGGGATTAAGTCTACCATAGTCCACCAGCAAACCGCCTTTCTCACATAGCTGTCCATTAACGTCTCATAGTTGCCCGATAAGCTTCCTCCACTTACGTCACTTTTGAGCTTGTTTAAGAGGTCTGTCCCTAGATACTGCTGTATGATTTTATCCTGGACAACGATTACGCTCGGAATGATGTACGAGTCCTCGACTGAGCCGTTGAGATTTGTTAGTCTCTTAAGGTAGTCAGGATTTACAAATAAGATTTCTGCTGTTAGTGCCATTTAGTTAGATTTATTGTGGGGTTGTCCAGTTACCTCGTCCATCTAGAAAGCCTCTTGTATTGTTGCCCATATCTCTAGGACGTTTAGCCACCTTAGGAGAGTTCTTAACGAGAGGCTCATATCCAGCCTCTCTCATTATTTTTTTAGCTCTATTGACTGAGATTTGCTTGTTGCCTTTCTTGAGGTACGTCCTACGCTCCCAATAGTGAGCACAGCTACCTCCTCCCTTATACAAAAATAAATCATACGTCGCAGCTCCTCCAGCTCCCCAGCCTTTATTGACGGCTTTTGTGCTTGCAAGCTCTATCTGCTCCTTAGCCCATACTTTATTGCCAGCTGCGACCATTTTACGACAGAAATCTCGTGACTTGTAGACCTCTGTATCGACCTTCTGAGGCATATAAGCATATCGAACCTTTATCAGCTTGTTATCTTGTGACGATACCTCTGAGGGGTCGCTCTCTTTACGTCCTCCTCCGATAGCTCTTGCAAAGCTCCACATCGCATCCTGTGACTTCTCCTCGTCATAGTCGACCTTTCTACAATCGATAAGCTCGTAATCGTCTGAAATCTCCTCTCCTAAATCAATAAGAAAGTCACTTGCGAGGTCTAGCTCGTGGATTTGCTCTTCTGAGAGGTTGTGCTTTTCGCAACAAGGCTTCTCACAGCAATCCTCAGGCTTCTGCTCTAGCTCACAGCATTTGTTATCACAGCACTCGTCTTCTGATAGGTTAAGCTCACCTAATTCTCTGAGCTTATTTCTGCTCCATCCTAGAGCAGCTTTACCTCCCCAGAGTAGATAAGAGATAGTTCCACAAGCTTTCGTGTCGTTCTCGTCATAATACTCCTCCGCACGGCTTAAGTATGAGTACATCCTCTTAATCGTGTCTAGCGAAATCGGTTTTTTTTGAGATAATTGTTGCCCTCTTAATTTGCCCTCTCTCTGTAGCGCATTTATTCCCTTGCTTCTCGTTAAGCTCTATCCCTCTCTTAGCGTTGTTAGATACAGAGTCAGGATAGTCAGAGAAGCTCTCTAGCTCGTCTTTAGACGCCTCAATAAGAATCGGAGAAGATTTGCTCACTACGACCACATCGGGGACGCCAGCAGCTCTGAAAAGGCTCTTGAGAGCTTTGTTGACGATTCTCTGGTATGGCTCTATCACTTGTCTATCGAATAGCTGAGAAGCTACAGCAAGCTCTTGAGTATTGCCTAGCTGTCCAGCTGTCTTGACTCCAAACATCGCACTCGATACGACTCTATGTCCGACCATTATTTTATCAGTCACCTCAGTCGATAGGAATTGATATTGCTTATCTGCATCACTTAGGGGGAAAGGCTCNAAATCAGGCTTCCTGTCTGGCTGGTCTGAGTATGTGATTATGAATTTACCCGCATTCGTAGCTCCCGCAAGCTGATTCTCAATGTCCGTTCTTATTCTAGTCCTTTCCTCTTGTGCTGGAGTACCGTTCTTAAAGTGTATCGTAAAAGAGGGGGCTAGTCCGTTCTTGATATTGTTGATGTGATAAGTCCCGATTTCTTTGTCTAGCTCGATATAAGAGATTGAGCCCTGATAGTCAGGCTTAGGATAGTAGAATGAGCCTATTGAGAACGGCTTGACGTACATAATTTGCGTCGGGTAGTCCTTGCTGTCCTCAGGGTCAAAAGCTCTAATCTCTTGAGGCTCTTGTGAAGCGTCAGACCAATCTCTAGAATAGTAGTAGAAATCGACCTCCTCTCTATCGTTGACCTCTCCTGAGCGTACATTCTCAAAGGGTAGATGTCTAACCTTAGAAATCGTCGTTCTGTCGATTGAGTAGATAACTTCTAGAGCGAATCCTCCTTGAATTTTAAGGTCTAGACAAGACTTGCGGATTTCGTCGTTAAGATTCCATTCCTCAGCTTTCAATCTGGCGTCTAGAGAGTCCGTTTGTACTCCCTTTCCGAATATCATATAAGCGATAGACGTACACAGAGCATTGTGAGTCGCTGAGCATTGATACAAGTCGACTAGATAGTTAGGATACAGGTTGTCGTCTCCATAGTTTATCCATCCCTTTCCTGAGGGCTGCTCTTGATGAGACTTCTCTTCGTATTGTGATAGTGTTATTAAGTCCATTTATTACTCGTAATATACTACGTTATCAGGTATAGTGATAGAAGGAATTGTCCACGCTTCCTCACCGACGATTTGCAAGATTCCTCTCTGACAAATTCCCACGACAGAGGCGTTAGTTGGGTCTAGATTAGAAGATGAGGTCTGTCCGTAGATGATAAAGGTGTAGAATCCCGAATCCTCTATTTTTATGCTTCCGTTAACAGCGTCGTCGACATTTGTTCCTATCGTTGCCGATGTGAAGCGTGAGTTGTCTGATGTGGTATTTAGGATAAGACGGTAAGTCTTACTCGTCGACATACCCTTAAATTCGATTAAGTAGTGTGTAAACGTGCTAAGATACTTCCTCGCTTGAAAGGGGGAAGCATAGAGCGTCTGAGAGGCTGTATTTGGCTGTAATCTAATCATCTTAATCAAATAAGGGGAAGCCCTTGCCTCCCCTCATCCTAATCAGTTAAAAATGCGAGCTTAAAATTAAGTTGTCGCTGTGAACGTAAGGTTGCCTCCTCCGCTAGTTAAGAATGGAGCTGCGATAGCTTCGTGAGCTGTGAATTCGTACTTAAGTCCGTTAAAGTCTCCTAGAGCTGTTCCTGACTCTACAGAGCCAGCTGTTACCTCACAGCCTCTAGTGTGACCTACTACAAAATAGTTGTCATTCACATCTTGAACAACGATTGCTAGACGTCCCTTAATCATATCCTGNAAGCCTCCGATGTCAGCTGCTACCTCCTTAGAGAATTGACAAGACACGACCTGAGTGTAGAAGATAGTCCCGTTCTCAGGAGATACGTTAAGCGTCTGAGTAAATGACCCGACGTTCTTGTGCATTTCGTAGCTTTTAAGTATTGTCGCAGATGTAGAGTTTGCTACAGTTCCACTAGCAACTGTTGAAAGATTACCCTCCACAAAGCTCACAGTTGCGTCGCCTCCTACAGAGCTAACTACCCATATTTTTTTGATACCTCCGAGAGAGTCTTTACAGGGTAACGCTCTCCCCGATACTGTCGTGTTACACGCCATTGAATTAGAGTTTGTGGAGTTGAGAAGAGGGTTGCCCCTCCTCTCTTATCCGATTAAATAATTGTTACGCTGAACGTCTTACGCAAGCCATAGACGCCTCGTCAACGATTTGACATCCTGCGTCGAATAACATAGCTACACGAGTCACAGCGTCGCCTGTTACTCCTGTAAGGTCTAACATACGAGCCTCAATCATATCAGTAAGGACGTTAGTACCGAAGTAAATGTTATCAATCTTAGTCAAGATAGCTGTGTCGTTAGGGAATCCAGCTGGAGTAATAATCTCATAACCTTTGTAGCGAGCTACTAAGCCATCGTTAAGGAATGGAAGGTTATAAGTGTTAGCTAACGCTTCGTAGTAAAGCTGAGCACTCTTGCGAGACATAATTAGCTTTGTATCTGGGTCTCCAGCAATAGCGTCAGGAGCGTCAGCTGTTAGGTTAGCTAACTTGTCAAGGATGTAAGTCGCTGTCGTGCCTGATGCGTTACCTTGCCAAGCTCCTACATTAAGAGTCTCGTGAGTACCAGCTCCAGCAACGTACTTATTCATTATACCAGCAAAAGACTGATGAGTCGATGATGTGCTTCCGTCAGAGTGATTGTACTTACCTTTCCACATATTGCGCTCAACGTCCTGAGAGACAATCTTAGCAACGTACTGAGATAAGAAAGCCTGATAAGCGTTAGGAGCTGCTGCGTCCGCACCTCTCATTTGAGCTGCTGCCCAATCTTGAGCTAAGTCTTTGTTACAGATTTGCTCGTTAACTTGAAGCTGGTTAGTTGTAAGCGTTACGTCGCTAAGAACTAAAGCTCCAGCTGCTGTAGTGAATTCACAAGTTCTGTCAGCAATAGCCCCGCCTGAGAACTTCTTAAGGACAGCTTCGTGTCTTACGTTCTCTAGAACAGAGATATATCCGTTAGCGATAGAATCAGCGGAAAGAATCGCTGGAGCTACAAACGGAGTCGCTAACTGCCCGACGTAAGTAGTATTGATTGTTGCATTTGCCATTTTAAGAGTGTTTTAGGCTTATTTATTGAATTGATTATAAAGAGCCTTAATTCGCTCCTCTGTTGAAAGTTTCGTTAAGTCTACAGGCTCAGTCTTGCGAGCTGTTGACGTCACACGCTTAACGCCTTCCGACGCAGCTTGTGTCTTTAATTCCGTTAGCTCAGCCTCTTGAGCTTCTAGTTGAGCTTTTAATTCCGTTAAGAGTCTCTCTTGCTCAGAGTACATCTTGTCGTCCTCCTTGTGGTCAGGTGTGTGCTTCATTTCTTCCTCGTCCTTCTCGTCTTCTGCGTCAACGACTTCGACCTCTGGCGCATATATCTCAGCGACCGCTGAGGCGATTGCAGCAGCCATCTCTTTGTCAAGGTCGGGAAACCTCTCTACAAGCATCTCCATTACCTCCACTTCGTTAAGCTCCTCTTTCTTTTCCTCTTCCTCTAGCTTTTGTTGAGCAGATTGCTTCTTTTTAACTGGGGCTTTCTTATCTTTTGCTGGGGGGAAAGGACTTCTTGGTGGGTCTTTCCTTGCTGGTGGAGCTTTAGGCTTACGTCCAGCTTTCGGAGGTGTACCTCCTTCGCCTATTCTTGACTCGCCACCTTCTCCTGGCTCGCCTTCTTGTCCTTCGCCTTCTCCTCCCTTACGAGGTGCTCTAGAAATCTTGCCACCTTCTCCTACAGACATTTTTGAGCCGTCTTCTAGTTCGTACTCTCCCTCTGGTAAAGGTATCTTTTCGCCTTCCTCGTTTAAGATATATACCTCAGCTCCCTCATCAAATGAGTCTGCGTCTGTGTAAATGATTGTACCATTATCGAGGACAGCTTGCGCCTCTAGGTTGACCTCAATTTCTTCCGTCTTAAGGTTGACGTTGAACTTTTGAAAAAGCTCGTTGATGCGTTCTGATAGAGTCATAATTCTAGAATATATTTAGTAAACGATTTAGGGGTGTAAATCCTTACAAATTGATTAAAAGTTTTTTCTATTTAACATAATGTTAGAGGCTCTGTATCTCAACAGGAATAGGCGTTTCGATTATCTCAAGAAAGTAAGGGTCTAATACTACAGAAAGACGAAAGTCGCTTAAAACGGCTAAAAAGTGCCTTAAACAAAGTTTTACGTTTTTGCCTGATTTGACAAAATTTCGGTCAATTCTGACATCAATTTTGACCTATTTTCTTGCTGCATTTTGTCGATAAAATAGCCCTCAATTGAGAAGCCTTTTACCTGCTCCGACTTTACCCAATCTTGCCAGATTGCATCGTTGTCGACCTTAACAGATACCATCCAAGTCCCCTTAGGAACGTCCAATCCGTAGAGCTGAGATTTGTCCATTTTAGGGTCGTCCACTATCCACGACTCGACGACATTTAGTCCGTTTAATTTGTGCTCGTGTTCGAGGGTCGTGTTGCCTTGATTCCCAAATTTGAAAAATAGCTCCATCGCTCTCCTGATTGTCTTCTTAGAAAAATAGACGTGGAATTCCTCCTCTCCGTTGTGACGATAAATCATCTTATCAGGGATGAGAGCTGCTCCTATCAAGATACGCTTGTCGGGGTCGGCTTCGGTTAAAGTTAGCTTCTGCTCGTTAAGAGCTAAAAATGAGGACTCGATTGCTGGCTTAGCGACTATCGAGATAGCATCGATGCCAAATAGCTCAGCTTCCTCGTCGATTATAAGTTCTATTATTTTCATAGTACAGTTTGTTCTTGAACAAGCTGGTCGGCTTGCTGCTGATTAGTTACGTTTTCAGATATAACATAGGCTTGTATAGTGTTACCCGCTCCCTCTCCTAAAAATCCTAAGTCTATTTGTGGGGCAGTTTCGGCTGCTGTAGCCATTGCCCCTTGACCAGCATCTGAGCCTCCCGATTCTGGTATGTCGTCATCTACATTAAAAGCGGAGTCGTCAAATTGTGTGTTACTTATAGCTAAGACTTGCGCTAATCCCATAGCTCCCGCAGTCGCAGCTGACGCATATCTAGAGAACGGAGCTACGCTGTCCTTTGCAAGAGCGTCAGAAATTGCTAGAGCTGTGTTTATGACAGCCTGAGCATAAGAGAACGCTTTGTTAGTTTCAAATTGCTTACGAGCTGTCGCTTCGTCTTTTGCGCTTCGTGAGTTATTCAAAGCCATAAGCGCACCAAAGGCGTCGTTAGCTAGCTTGAGCTTAGCTTGATTTACAGCTCTTGTTTGAGCTATATCCTTCTTATCCTGAGCTAACCTCATTTGCTCAAGCTTTTTGTCTCTAGCTGCCTCTAGTTGTAAGTATTCAAAAGACCCCGCTTCCGCTTCCGCCATCAGAGCAGCCCACTTCCTCTTTTCAGCTTCAACAGCATTGAAATACTCGCTCTCTAAAACGGCATCGGCTTCAATTTGTAGAGCAATCTGTTTGTCAAGTCTAGCCTTTTCAGCGTCAGCAGCTTCTTGAGCAGCTGCCTTTTGCTCTAGCTTCAAGCCGTTAATTTTAGTCATTAGCTCAGTCTGAACTCCGAGAGATTCTATCTGAGCATCAGCAAGAGCTATCTCAGCCTCAGCTAAAGCCTCCGCTGTTTTAAGTGTTTTGTCACCTTCCGCCTGTCTCTGTTTAAGTATAGCTACTTGCTCTTCTGCTATTGTTAAGTTGTTTTTTGCCAAAGTTGCCTCAATATCAGCAGCCTTTTCAGCAGCGTCAATCCTTTCCTCAAAGCTTAAAGTAATGTCATCAGAGTCTTTCTTGTATTCGGCTATCTTTTGTCTGCTCTGAGCAAATTGCACAGACAATTTTCGCTCAGCTTTTTCTAGCATCAGCTGTCTTCTCTCTAAAGCCATCGAAGCGTTAGCTGCGACCTTAGCCGATTCTGTAAATCGATTTAGAGCATCTTTACCTTTGTTAAAGGCTTGGACGAATGGCGTCGCTACTTGATTCGCTGCCTCTGCTATTTCGTTTTTAGTCTCCTCTATGTCATCCTTAACGCTCTGTAGAGCTGCCTCCATACCTGACGTATCAGCAAAGCCCGCAGAGAAGAATTCAGTCGCTGAAATTCCCGCCTGGATAAACCATTTTTTTAGAGTCTGTAAGGTTAGGACAAAGCTTTCTTTTATCAGAGACCCTACGCCTGTGATAACGCTCCAAATTGTTGCCATTTTGTCGCTGAAAGCGTCTATTGCTATCTGTGGATTTTCCCAAGCTGCAAGCAAAAAATCCCCTAACGACTCTATAGCTTCGCTAACGACTGAGAATACACCTCCCAAAGCTGCCGACGCTACTCTTAGTCTGTCGCTCCACTTCTCTGACATCTGAAAATTTGTGACAAGCGCACCTACAGCAACGACAAGCGCACCTATTCCCGTCGAGATAAGTGCTGTCTTAAGCATTTTAAGCCCTCCTACGCCTGACTTAAGCCCTTTAGAGAGCATTCCCATCCCTCGTTTACCTTTGCTGCCTACATCGCCCGCAGAATCGCCCGCACTCTCTAGGCTCTTGTTTAAGCCTCCTACCTCTTTAGAGCTTTCTCCAGCAGCTTTCCCTACGTTAGAAACTTCTTTTGCTGCTACGTCTGCTCCTTCGGTCTTTACCCCGAAAATCATAGTTTGCTTTTTGCTCATATTAGCCAATCAATTAGAGAGTAAATCGTGTAGCCGTAAAGCGACAGATATACAAGAGTTAAAGTGTAGTCAAGAGCGTAGTGCCACAATGGAAGCCTCTTAGACTTCACGTCTGAGGCTTGGAGTAGCAATATCGCTTCAAGTATTAAACGTCCTTTTTGCATATTCCTTAAGTTACTGAGGGGGGTATTGCTTGAGAGCCCGCTGGGTAGCATCTTCCTAATTTTTTTCTCCAAGTATAGCCGTACCTAACACAGCACTCCTCTGAGCCGTAGTCAAAATTACTGTTATTAAATACGATTTGTCCGTTCGATTTGATTCCGTGTGGGATGTCAGCGCAATCAGCAACGTCCGTTCCTACTTTTAACAGCTCGACCTTTGTTATCCCCTCCTTAGTTGCGTCAAAATTGCTAATTTTTAAGATACGATAGTAAGTGTCTTCTATGTAAATCTTATCCGAGAATTCAAAGTCTTGGATGTCGGCTCTAGTGAGCTTGAAAAACGCTGTAATGTGACGAGCACCGTGAGTATAAAGCTCATTGACATAAGGACTCCAGTACTTGTAGTAAAGAGTGTTTAATGGATGTACTTGTACAAAGAAAAAATCTCGCTCATATCCGAAATTTAGATTTTCGTCTGTAATCGTAGGGCTCTCAGTATTGTAATTTGAAAAAACTGGAAAATTGTACGCAGTTGTATCAGTAGTTCCGTTGTCTTCTCTAATATATAAAGCCCCCATTAATGTCGATTGACCGCACCAAAAAGCTAGACGAGGCTTTGGAGTTCCTACAGCTGAGCCGTCGTTTGTGATACAGCGATGTATGACAAAATTCGTGTTAGGAATGTGTGTCATCAAGTAAGGTGCAAACGGACTCTGGATGCTCGCTTCTCCTGATGCAAAGTCATTTTGAGGGTCTGTTACTCTATAGCGTCCGTAAACCCTTCCCGTCTGTTGCTGAATTAAAACATTTACAAAATCTTGACCCTCCGAATGAGTCCAGTCATATTGCTTTTTTTGAAGGTCAACGGTTGGCTTAACTACGACGTCCTTTGTGTAGTCTATTTTGTTAGTCCAATCTTTAGCAGTCCCCGTCGATACATAGTCGTTAAAAGGCTCGATTAAAATGTGATTAGGCTTGTTTTTGTCTGGCACAAAGACAAGGTTAAACATACTCTGCAAGCCCATTAAGAAATCAATTTGCTTTATCTCAGGATAGTTCTTTGACATATCAACAGTCTGTCCGTGTAGAGGCTCAGTCACGTTGTCAATCCTTAGCCAAGTGCCAGACCCGTCGACGCCAGAGCCAAAAGCTTCAAACGTCCCTCCTGGTGCGTTAGATGCTTTTTGAGCTGTTACATAAATCTTATCGCCTCCTAACAAAAAGAAAGTGAACGTATGCTGTCCTGTCCCTGAAAATGTGAGCTGTTGCTGTCCTACGACAGACCCTGAGGGTATCTTCCAGACCTTAAAAATGACATACTCTAAGCCTGACGAGTGAGGTGTTGCGCTTGTGTTTAGCGTAAACGTAGTCTCGTTTATGTAAGGGGATGTATATTGATATGTAGAGTTGTCCCAATTACCTCCGTAATCATACGCATTAGAAACTGTGTCTAATAATGGCAAGACAGCTATCGAGGTAGTAGTTACGTTAGCAGCTAGTCCGACAGCTGCAAGTTCATTTTCAGGCTCAAAATCCGTAGAGCGAGGAGTCTCAGACCCGAAGTACGCTGGCAAGTAAACATTAGCAAAATCTGAGCCGTCAATAAAGTTAGAAGTATAAGTAAAGCCCGCCTCACTTAGTATCGTATTAACAAGATACTTAGCTCTGACGTATGGAGTCAAATAGCCTTGATAAACGCCATCTGTATTACTCCAGACTGGACTTGCTGCTGATGTGTTAGACCCAGCTATCGCTTGCCAGTTTTGACCTTTGTCTAAAAGTCCATATCTAACGCTCCCGTCAAAAGGTGCTGCCGATGAACCAGCCCAAGAGTTAACGATGTTAGATTTATTTAAGACGTGATTTAAGGAGCTGTCTGCTATATCCGAAATCATCTTGTCTCCGATTTTAGCAGCCATATCTACAGTATCTCCAAAGAACACTAGCTCAATATCAGCATAGTCTTTTTTCTGTTGATAGATGGCTTTGATTTGGACGTAGCCTGTCATCATCGGGATAGAGTTGTAAGACAGCTCAGCTCGTATCTTCCTCTTAACTGAGTATCGTCCCTCTATCAGTCCGAATGAAGTCTGAACAGCTGGATTCTTTATGTCTCCAAAGAAGTCTGTATTCGCTTTTGTAGCTGGCACTCTAAAAGTCTGAGAGTACGAGCCGACAGCCTTGTTGATATTGGTGACGTCCGTGAATTGATAGTTCAGGTTGACAGGAGCGTGTTGATACAGCTCTATCGTGTGCTGAGTTGTCTCAGCTGCATTCCATAGCGTCAGAGTTAACATTTGACTACTTGTGCTAGTGTTACATCTACAGAGATACTAAACATCCTAGAAGCCGTTTGATTGACTTTGTAAGACTTTGTATCAAGAGTTACAGGCTGCCAAGCTCCCGTATCTCCAATTCTCATCATCACATTATCAGAGCGTAGAGCGTATCTCAATAGCTCCATTTCAGCAAAGGAGAAGTCTATGCGATTGAGCTTGTGCTTGATTGAGTTTGTGCGCTGATAAGATTCAATCTCACGAGCTTGAGGGAGGAAGGTGTACGTCGAAGCATCCCAATCTCCTATCTGTTTTTGATAGGGCTTAGATTGAGTCGTCTCGGTCTCTGATAAGCGTCCTGTAAACGTCAACGAGTCCCATCCTCCTCTAGTATTAGACCAGGCTAGTTGAGTGTTCTCGTGCTTAACAGCTCCGCATAATTTGTTAAATCTTAAAAGATTAGAAGCTGATGCTGANGAGCTTCTGAGTTCAATTGTATAATATGCCCACGTCGGATTGTTTGACGGCTTACAATTTGCCGTTATCCATCCCTCTAGATTTTTAGGATAAGCCATTAAATAAGTGAGCTTCTGATTATTGTCTGCTCCCGATAACGCTTGTGCTCCTATTGCTGTCAAGCTGTATGCAGCCGTGTTGAGCAGAGTATCTGATGCGTTGTAAATGTTAAAATTCAAGATGGTAGATATACCGCTTATAATGTTAGAATCTTGGAGAAAAGCAACACATCCTTCGTCGTCGTCTCTTGCGTCTATATTGACGACATTGTTAACGGGTAGTCTATCAGTTAGCCATACCTTCTTAGTGCCTGCTGTGGGGTAGTAGTCAGCAAAGGACGGATGTAGTCCTGAGCTTAATTGCTCAGCTCCGTCGAGTAGATAAACGACGTCAGAATCTTGAGGACTTGACTCCGAGTTATTGTTAAATCTACCGACCTCGACTTGATACTTTTTAAGTCCGTTCCTTCCTGTAGTTATGCCATCAGTCGAGTAGCTCAATAGTGTCGCACTCTCGTCTCTTATTTTGTCGTCTACCTTAACCCTATCTCTGACGACCTCAGCAAGATTGAAGTGCACCTTGTTATTTGTGTTAGGAGTTAGATAGAGCTTAGCTATTTGCGTTCCGTCCTCGTCTACCCATACGACGAACCTATCTGGAGCTGACCCTGTGTCTGAGATTGTAAATATCAGAGGTTGATTTGAGGGGACTATTAGTGTCGGCTTGCTGTCTATTTGTGCGCTCATTTTATTCGGTTTCTATGTCGTTGTCTTTAAGTTGTTTGTTAATCTCATCATACCAGTCTAATAGCATAGCCTCCTCTAGTTTTGGCTTCCATTTGTTTATCGTCTCGTTAAAAGCTAGGTCATAATATTTCAGACTAGGGATTCCCTTTGCTTTTATTGCTTTAGCTATGAAGTACGCTGCCGACCTTAGTCCTGATTCGGTTTGTTTTATAAAGCTACCAGTCTCAGGGTCTCTAAGTCTAACAGGCTTGACTCTCATCCACTTAACAATCGGGTCGATAGGGGGNTGTTTGGATTTATAAGAGAAGGGAGAATCGTAGTTTCTTTCCGTGCCGTTGACTCCCCAGTAGATAAACTTAGCAGAGCGTTGATTGGACTCAAAAATTATCTCGCTTCCTTTGACTTTGTAGGTCAACGATTTTCTGAGCTTACCCGACGCTTCTCCGTACGTCTTATTCTTGCCTATCGTTCGCCTTCCTAATACTCTTTTAGCTGTATTATTTAAGTCTCTAGCGTAAGCTTGAACGGCTTTCTTATAATTTTTTCCTTGAGTCTGTGACAAAGTAGTTGATAAGGTCGTCGATGTAAGCGAATATCTTGTTATCCTTCTCTGTAGGAGTTAGGTTAACGATGACTTTAGCAAAGGCTAGTCCTCCGATTAGAAGCTCTGCCCAATTTGATAAGATGAATTCCATTATTTCTTAGATTTTGTTTCGAGTTTTTTTAGTCTATCCTCTAGGTCGTTTAGGATTGTGAATACCCTATCCCAGAGGTCAATCTGTTCTTTTGAAGGTTGAGAGAATCTCTCCTTTTCTGTGAGTTCGTGATGTGCCATATTATGCTGAAAGAGGGTCGGTTATTGTGTATGTAAATGATTTTATCTGAACGCTTCCAGATACTCCGTGTAGTATCTTGAAAGTAGTATACAAAGCGTCAGAGATTTCGCTTGAGGCATTGACTGAATACGACACGTCTTTCGTGCCTGCTGCTGTGAACACAAGAGTCTCATTCAAGCCTAGATTAAAGCCAGCGTTATCCGTTATGATGTTAAATGACGTCGCTGCTGATGCCGTCACGGATAGCTCTATGTCGAGCTTGACGTTAGTCAATGTATTCAGTCCGTGAATCTCGTGTCTGTTCAAGATAAAACTGCTAATAAATGATGCCGAGCCGTTCATATTGTAACGATAGCTCGTCCAATTTGTCGAGGGATTTAACGACATAGTCGTAGTGCCTATCCCTGTGAAGCTATGATTGCCTCCAGCACCTGTAACGCTCACAATAGACTGACGTCCTATCAAGCTCTCTGACGCTGACCCTGATGGAGTGACTCCAGTAAGAGGAGCGTTGCAAGAATCGTACTCAAAGCCTACCTCGATAGAGATAGTCAAGAGCACTCCTGAGAGTGAGTTCGATGTGGTCTCCTCTAGAGGCGTCGTATTTGCGCTCGTTAGTGTGTAGAGGTGTCCGAAGTCGAATACGTTCCCTCCGTTCCTTAAATCGGCTAGAATGTCCTCAGCAGCTTGCTCAGCGTTGCTCACGAGTTGCTGTTGATTGTCGACCTTGTTAGCCTTGTCAGGAGGTAGGTCTAGGATGTACACCTCGAAGCTATACTCTTTAGATGTTGCGTCATAGTTTGCTCCTGTGTAGACCAGATGCAACGTCGGATATAATTCGAACTTGTCGAGGTCTACGTTAGACGGAGAGCCGTGAGTGAACGACCTAAGGAAGTGATGCGATTCGACGAACTTCTCGAAACGATTGATGATGTTATTTAGAGTTATCATTTTTGACTCTCTTGCTCTAGTTTGTATTTAAGGTCTTTGAGGAAAGCGAGGTGCGTAAAAACGACCTTAGCTGGCTTTTCAGATACTTCGTCCATCTTAAGAAACGACTCCCCTGATAAGGCGTAGAGGGTAGAATACCAAGACCATCGCTCTGAGAATTCATCACTCGCTCCGCTCCCTTCACTAAAGAGGACTGCAAAGTGCTCAGTAGTCTCTTTCTTGAAGTCGAAAAAAAAAGCATACATCCTCCAAATATCTCCGCTGACATCTCTCTAAATATCTCCGAGTCTTCCTTTGCTGTGTACGGCTTAATCGTGTAGACGTCGCCTTGTCGTCTGTCGATAGGTCTGTAGAGAATTGAGGCTATCTTGTGAGCGTTGTTCCAAAAGTCTTTAGCGTACTCTTCAACGTCTATCCATTCCCCTAGAGAGAACGCACTCCAATCGTTGATAAATCCGTACTCTTCTCCGTTTAGCTCTATGATTGTTTGATGCTTTCCTGTCTCCATCTGAGCAATTTTCTTGAGGTGCTTATCGGCTTCGGTTACGACTTTCTTAGGTTGCTTTCTTAGTTGCTCGATACTGATGTTAGCACACGCTGCGACTCTCTTGATAGGGTCGTCCTCTGTGTGGATTGTAGCAAGTTGTCCTAGCGTTAAATCTGTGTAAAGTAGGGGGACTCTGAATTGCATATTCTTAAAACGATTTTTGTGTTAATTCCTTACCCGATTGCGTATGAGCCGAAGTTAGGATTTGTTTGATTGAATGTGATGGCGTAGCGTGATGCGTCGATAAAGTGATTAAAGGCGTCGACTGGAGAGTTCAAGATATTGCCGTTCTTGTCCTCCTTGTATTTGTAATTTCTTAGCTCCTTGATTCCGTTAAGGCTTCTCTCTGTGATTAGGAGGGGTCGTGAGCGTAAGAAGTCAAGACCTGACCTGATAGAGTCAGCTCCCTTACGACAAGGGAAGACATTGAATCCGTGTCCGTGTATCTCGTCGATAGATTTAGGCTCAGCACAATCAGCGATTATGACATCGTCTCGATTGATTCCAGCGTGTCTCATAGTCTCACAGATAGCCGAGTTCGTGAGTCCTGTAGCGTAGCATATCTCGTCTAGCAGAAAGCCTCGTCCGTCGGTGTAGATTGCGACGATAGCTGTCGGGTCATTTGTATATCCGAAGTCTAGTCCGTAGTTCATCAGCTTAAATCCGTCAGGGATACTCTTGACTTGCTTCCAATGCGTCAGGACAGCACTACGATTGACTCCCTTCTCTCCTAGTCCGTAGACCCTCCAGAAGTTCTCATCGACGTCCTTGAATCTCTCTATCTCATCGATGACTGATTGCTCTAGAAAGGGGTTGTCCTTGTATGTCGTCTGAAAGAAATCAGAGTCGTCTCTAGGGATGACAGAATCATAAATCCAATGGAATTCGTCAGACGGATTAAAGTCGATTATGATGCGTCCTGTCGTTCTCAAGATGAGCTGTCTCCAATCCTCTAGAGTAAGCTCATTCGCCTCGTTAATGAATAGGAGGTCTCTCTTACGTCCTCTGACCTTAGAGCTTTGGTCTAGGCTTATAAATTCGACGATGTTCCCGAACAGCTTGTAGAGGCTCTGTGACTTGTTGTGTAGTGAGGGGATGTAGATTTCTTGCTGTTCTAGGATTGTAAAGAAGTCCCTCATCACAGAAGCCCTGAGAGCGGGGTATGTCTTACGGCATATAGTGACGACCGCACCAGCGTCCTCGTTGTGATAACAGAAGTCTATGACGTGCTGTAGTAAGCTCCAGGTCTTACCGCTACGAGAGCCTCCCTGATGCACCTGAATCCTTGCTGCTGATTCTGATGCGTGATAGTATGTCGATGGCTGTCTCAAGCCTTGATTCTGCGTCTTGATTTGATTATCACATACCCTATCAATACGATAAGTGATACGTTCAAAAGATTAGGATGTGAGTGCTCTCCGCAAATGCCTAGAGCGTGATAGATTGCTTCGTTCATATTAGTCTGATTTTGTCTCTCGTTTCTGTTTGCGTGTGACTTCGTTCATCCAGGTTAAAGGCTTCTTTTCTGTCACTTGTAAGTCCTGAGTCTCTATGTATCCTCTTACCTTCCCTTGAGTCTTTAGAAAGAAGATTGTAGCTGCTGGATTGCCGTCCTTGATAAGCTCGTGTAGATGCGTCTCAGCGAAGTCTAGAGCTACGTTCTTAAGGTCGTTGACTTTCCTCTTGTACTCAGGGTCTGTCTTTAGGTATCTGTAATGCGTGTCTCTAGATACTCCAGCCATCGTGCAAGCCGTTGAGACGACGCCTAGCGTTTTAGTGAGTGCCTTGATTAGATTCTCTTTTTTAGTGTCTGATTTGTCCGATTTTGTCATCTTATTATCCCTTTGAGATTGTCTTGTCTTATCTATATAACGCTCTCTTATCTTATTCCTTTTCGGGGGGCTGTTGATTTTGCTGTTGATGCTCGTCGGCTAATCGCACAATCTCTCTAAGCGTTTCCCTTATCGGGTACTCAGAGACGGCAAGATTAAGCAAGATTTCCCACGCCTCCTCTCTGCTCATTATGACTCTGTAATTGTGGTCGCTGTTTGACTTTATCTCATCGGCAAACACTATCCAATCGTTAGCCTGATTTAAGTATCTCTTCGCTCTTCTAGGTGTCATCGTTACGCTTGTATAAAGGTTAGGTATTTTTTCTTAAATGGGGGGTCGTATTCTATCAGCTCTTTTGCTCGTCTGTGATGATAGTGTGCTGAGGTGTGATTCGTCAGTCCGACCGCTTCGGCTATCTCTTGAAGTCCCCATCCTTTATCCCTTAGGTACATACAGCAGAGCCTCTTTGCGTCTACGATATGACCTAGCCTCTTTTCAGCTTGCACCTCTTCCCAATCGACTCCAATCTTGTCACAGCCTCTCTTACATTGATTAAGGAGGGTCTCTTTCTGATAGCACGGATTCTCGTCTGCGAGGACTCCGATTTGTAGGTAGTAGTTACTCATCATCTTTGATAAATTGTGTTAGTTCGGTTATCATTTTACGGACGCACGAGTTACACGAGCTGACCTTCTTATTGCTCCCTGTTGCCTTGTTCCACATTTCTGTCAGCTTCTCATTTTGTTGATGTGAGATTGATGTCACTCCGTCAACGTCCTTTAGTATGCTCTTAATTATTTCGATGTCTTTTCGACTGATTTCGCTAGTCCATTTTTTAAGGGGGCACGATGCAATTTTAAGCCTGGTCTTAATCGGCATAACGCATCCGCAGAGCTTCACAGATTCGTCATTTTCGTCCTTCACTTCGCTCCCGATTCCGAGCGTTCCACAGCTCCGAGTTAGGTCGATATAGTGCTCACAATTGCGACAGATTTCTAGTCGATTTGCTCTCTTTTGTGTAGAAATAAAAAACATCGCCTAACGCATTTTAAGGGGTCTAGAATCGATTATCTCTTCTCGCTGGTATGTTACCCTTACTTTTTTGAGTTCGTTGAAAAGCCTAATTTTGTTGATAATACAGAGCATAATTTCTATTTAACATAATATTCTGAAAAGTGTAATTTTAACCTCTCTCGTGACCTATGTAGAGACGTGTGAAAGGTGCTCGGATTGATGCCTGACTCTCGTGCGATTTGCGTCAAGTTCCATCCGTCACAATAGAGCTTTAGTATCGTCCTATCAAACCAATTCAATCTATCTAAAGCAAGCTCAAAATTCTCTAAGAAAAGAGCGTGAGATATGTCATAGTCCGAGACGTGGATATGAGCTGGAGCATCGGTCAAAAGATACTCAGTCTTAAACTTTCCTCTCGTCGCTTCGATGAACATAGCTCTCCTAAAATAGCCGAAGGGATTTATCAAGACGTTCTCAATCTTGACTCCTTTGAGTTTTATAATTCTGAGATAAGTATGATGCACAAGGTCAGTCGGCTGTGAGTGAATGCTTGTAGCAGCACTCACTAACTTCTGATAGTTAGATTCTATCCAATTATCAAATGCCTTTCTGCTTTGTGATTTCGTCAACTTGTCTAGTGTAGTGTTTTATCATTCGCCTCAGTTCTCCGATACTTATTTTCTTAGTCTTGTTAGATTCTAGATATATCCTCTCGGCTGTCCCCTCTCCGTATGTTCTATCTAAAGCCAGCGAATAGAGGTACTGCTCTCCGTTGCGNAAGATGTTGCATTTTTTACATTGAAAGTTAACATTTTGCTCATCGTATCTAGTGCTCATCTTACCTCTAGATATGAAATGTCCAGCGTCACCTTCTCTCCATTTTTTAACAGCTCCGCAAGAGATACAAGTAGCCATCCCAGAATCATCAGCGTCTCTCATCCTTACGAATTTTGAGAAGATGCTGTCTAGCTGTTTAATCAGTTTCTGTCGGGGGGTAGCCATTGGCTAAAATATACGCACATCATTAGCCTCTGTCTAAAAAAAGTTAATCACAAATCAAATGTGCATATCGACATCGTCTCAGGAATAAAATAGACGTACTTGACTATCGTCCTATCATCATCAAAGTCTGTCGTTGAAGGCTGTCTCGTCTTCTTGACTCCTAAGTCTATTATCTCGTCAATCACTTTGCTGATATTAAAGACATACAAGCCTGACTCATCTGTCACGATATACAGAAAATGCTTGCCCATTTTTTGAGCCTTGTGNTAGTTAGTAAATAGCTTAAGAGCTTCTATCATCTTAGTCGGATAGTAGCCTCGTCGATTTTTGATTTCAACGATGTAGAAGTCATCCTCAGCGTCGTAAGAGCTAAAAACGTCTAGCCCTTTATCCGATAGCTTAGTTCCTTTCTTTTTATTGATTAGATTGATTGTCTCCTGAGCTGTCATCGATTTCTGAATTTGGGTGCTCTATCCACTTCCAGCGACCTCGCTCATCTGTGTCGTCCTCTGGTAAGTCTAGCTCTTTCATTAGCCTCTTGAAGATNTGCTTTTGCTCTTCTGTTAGGGGGGTAGGAGGCTCGTCTTTTTGTCGCTGAAAATCTCTCTCCCTCATTTCAGCTCTTTCGCCTTCGTATTGCTTAAATATCTCAACAAGTTCAGGCAGCTTAAGTCTCTCGTATCGGTTGCCATAGTGTCCAGCTTTGAGCCTTTGCATTATGACCTTCCATTCTTCGACCTTCATAACAGGAAACCATTCGACGAGGTAATCTACCGCATCAATGAAATCCTTTGTGCTTGTGATTGTCTTGTTATAATCTAAATACTCGACAGCATCCTTGAGCAAAGTCATCAGAGCGACGTGAGTGAGCTGAGGTTCGTGCTTAAATGCGCTCCTGACGTTGTATCCGTTATGCCAAGCCTGAGCTGGCGTCAATTTGTTAGCTGAGGGACTCGATATAAGAGCTATACTCTGAGCTATCGAAGCCTTTCTTTGNATTTCTTTTGTCATTTTTTAGCGGGTATATTCCTTGCCATCCTCTAGCGATGGCGTTGTGTATCATCTTAATCGCTGTCTCGCAATCGTTGTTGCTTTCCTTCTGTAGTAAATGGAGCGCACCTTGCTCTCCCTTCGGTGTGTATTTTCGAATCCGTTTTGCTTTGCGCTCTTCAATCCATTCTCTCCAGGCATCCTTGAATCTAGAATCCTCAAACGGATAGTCTATTTGATTAGTAGATTGATTAGTCTCTGTATTAGTAGGGGGGCATTTTGACCCTACAGAAAGTTCATTTTGACCCTGACTAGGTTCAGTATGACCCGAATAAGAATCAGAATGACCCTGATAGGAGCTATTTACAGCCTCACAGAGACGCTTTCTAGTTCCTCCAGATACTCGGATAAGGTTTTGCTCTAAAAGTGTCTTAAAAGCTCTCTTAACGGTTGACTCAGATACTCCTAGCTCTCTCGACAGAGTAGCGTTGCTCTTGTAGAATAGCTTTCCGTTACCCGTGAAGCTGTCAATATCTGCTAGAAGTATCTTGTCAATCGCTGAGAGGTTCTTATTGAGCCATATCTCAGCGGGAATCCAGATGCCCTTGAATTGTCTCTCCATNACTTAGCCCATCGAGGNAGGTCTAACTTCTGAAAATTGTGCTTCTCATATCCTTGATAGCTTCCGTCCCAATCTTTGAACATAGCAATCCCCTTCTCAAGCATCGCACGACCAGAATCTAAGGCGTCTTGACTAAGCTCATAAAGAGCGCACGAGTAAGGGCTTTGATTCTCTACGGCTAGAATGAAATATCTGTCCGCTCCCGTAAGCTCTAGATAGATAGATGCTTGTAAGTGATAGCTAAAATTGTACACGCTCTTAGCAAAGCCATCAGGAGAGGCGTCTTGAGTAGTCTTAAGGTCNATTATCGTGTCTTGACTCATNGCATCGACGAATCCTCTNAACTCTACGNCNTTNATTACTCCCTTGACCTCTTGCTCAAAGTGAGCGCATTTAGAAAGCTCATCAGATGCGCTTACGTTGCGAGATATACTTCTCTTGATTCCTTCGATAGACGACCATTCAGAGGAGCTTAGCCATAGCTTAGAGTCATCTAGCTCCTTGTAGGCTTTAGTATTCCTCCTCAGGTCTGTCTTATCGTATTGATTTATAAATTTCTGAGGTTCTAGGATAGCCGAGTGCACGGCTGTCCCGAATCTCATCGCTGGGGTCTCCTTAAGTTCTCGATTCTTATATGCTAAGAAGTGAGCTGGAGACTTCATAAACTCCTTTAGAGAGCTGTATGATAGAGGTGTTAGTTCTTGTCTCATTTGATTANCNNTCTATCGTGATAGATTGGTCGTTGCTCATAAACTTATACTCTCCCCAATCAGCAATCTCGACGCAGATGATTCCGTCGTTATTGCGATAAGCGTCTGATACGGATTGCTTCCATCCTTTAGATGTGTTTATCCAATCTCCGTCCTTTATCTGTAGAGTCTTGATTGTTAATTGTGCTCTCTTTGGAGCTTTTGCCTCTTGAGGCTGTGTAGCTTTTTTTGCCATCGTTGAAAATTTGTGAGGGGGTGTCCCTCTGATTATTGATTTAGTTCTGATTCTCTTGACAAGACCTCCGCTGATAGCTGAGTCCAAGTCGTATTAACCTGAGATACAATCTCAGGAGCGTACTTAAGCATCCCTCTAGGGTTGCGTGTGTGCCAATTGTGGACGGACATCGTTGTCACGCCTAATCTACGAGCGCAATTTGCTTGCGTGCCGTAGAGCTTTTTGATATACTTTTTTAAGTCGTTCTGAATGTGTGCCATATTTTCTTAAAATGGAAGTTTTGCTTGAGGGATGTCCTCTGATTTATGTCGGGGCTTTCCCGACCTATCGAAATACTCGTCTAGCTTTTGGGCTTCGAGCTTAGAAAAGAATCCTTCCTTCTCTCCTAGCTTAACCCACTTATCGAAACGGATTTTCTGTCTGTTGCGCTTTACCTCTTCAATCCTATCGACTGACGTCAGATAGTATTTTCTACCTCGCTGCTCAACGATGCCTCTGTCGTGTAGCTCGCTCAGACGAGCTGAGGCTGTTTGGAGGGGCATAAAGAGCCTCTGAGAGACTTGTCGGAGGGCATAGCCCCCCGAAGCAAGTAGCTCGATAATTTTGCGCTCTAAAGGTTTGACCTCGTCAACGATATTAACGTAGGCTTTTATACTTTCTACGCTCATAGGTTGTCACGTTTGTAGATTAACAATTTAGCGACAAGCCCAGCACTCTCGACATAGTCATCGTAGCTCGTATTTTCTGGACAGACTCCCATTATATTAACAGCCGTCCCGATAGCCCACGAATTAGTTATAATCGTCTCTCTTGCTGGGTCGGCTTTGAAGCCTCCTCCTCCTGAGAATGTGTTGGCTCTTCTGATTGAGAGCTTAGTGCCCCACTTATTAGTCTTAGAGGTGTACTCTACCTCGTCGCCTTCTCCATACGGAGGAGATTCTGGTGATGTGCTTGAGGCTACGCCTTTAGCTCCGTCCTCCATTTCTACGTCATAGTCGTACATCGTTCCCGATTGACCTTCCCAAGTGCTNTTAGTCTTGGTAATTGTTTTGATTTTAGATGCTACCATCTGATTTGATTTTGTGGAGGTGTTTAGCCTCCTGATTATTAAACGAATTATCTAAATTTTACTTACAATCAAAACGGGGACTCGTTAGTGATTAAGTCGTTCCGCATTCTGATTAAAATGTTCTGTAGGTCTGTCTCTATGTAAGAGCTATCCTGACCTCTCCAGGCGTTCTTAGAGCGATACTCAATATATCCTAGATAGAAAGTGAGCTTCGTGTTGATTTTGTCTAGCTCGTTCTTAGTTACAGCTCCTCTCTTTATGTCCATATAAGGGGGGATTAGTGTAGAATCAGTCATCTAAAAGCTGTTTTAAGGCGTTCTGAGCGTCTTCTATGTCTTTCTGACGTTCTCGTACTCTGCGCTCATAATAAGCTCCGAGAGCGTGCTTAAATCGCTTTAGCTCTTCTAGGCTAAGCTCGTCTAGTAAATCTTGAAAATTAAAGTCCATTAGTTCTTAGGGTATGATGTTAGATGCTTTTCTTCCGCTTTAGCGTCCTGAGCTGTGTAGTACACATCTAGCTCAAGGGTCGCTTCATTGATTCTACGAGTGTGATAATCGACGTCTCGCTGTGCTGGCTCAACGTCTCTCTCTTTAACGATGCAAAAGTTCAAAAACTCTTGCGCAATTTTTAACTCTCTTTGATTGTATTCGATACTTCTGTTAAGCTCTTCAATCTTTGTCTCGATGTGTTTAATTACGTTATCCATTTGATA
>FUFK010040680.1_pt1 | contig 29652 bp, 26 predicted proteins | sample 1021851 | NCBI WGS metagenome assembly FUFK01 (sample SAMEA51879418, study PRJEB19060) | metagenome | reverse complement strand
GCGGGGCGCCGCCGGTGGCGAGCGCGTCCAGGGCGCGGATTTCCCGGCCCAGGGCCCACAGCACCACCGGCGCTTCCACGCCTTCGGCGCGCAGGGTGCGCAGAATGCGCAGCGCCCGGTTGGCGTCGCCGCCGCTGGTGGCGTCGGTGAGGTCGAACGGCGTGTAGCGGCTGGAATCGCCCACCGCCTGCTGCACGGTGGCGGCATCGACGCGGCCGTCCGTGGCCAGCAGGGCGAGCTTGTCCACTTCCTGGGCGGCGGCCAGCAGGTTGCCTTCGCTGCGCTGGATCAGCAGTTCCAGGGCGTCGTCGTCGATGGTCAGCTTGAGGCCGGCGAGCCGGTCGCGCAGCCAGTGCTGCAGCTGCTTGCCTTCCACCGGCCAGATCTCCACTACCGCGCCGACCTTTTCCACCGCCTTGACCCAGGCGCTGTTCCAGTCCTTGCGGCGGTCCAGCCGCGAGCAGCGGATTAGAATCAGGGTGTCGTCGTTGGGGTGATCGAGCAGGTCGCGCAGGATTTGGCTGCCGTTCTTGTCCGGGCGTTTTTCCAGCAGTACCAGTTCCAGAATCCGGCGGCCGCCGAACAGGCTCATGCTTTGCGATTCATTGAGCAGGGCGTTCCAGTCGATGCCGGTGTCGGCGCTGAAGCGGTGGCGCTCGTCGAAGCCTTTCTGGCGGGCGGTGGCGCGCAGGGCATCCAGGCATTCGTCCTGTTGCAGCGGCTCGTCGCCGGCCACCAGATAGACCGGCAGCAGGTCGCTCTGCAGGTGCTTGGCGAGTTGCTCCACACGCAGGCGCATGGCGGCTAGCGGTTCCGGCTGTCGATTTTGCGGGCGGCGTTGGCCAGCTGGTTGATCAGCCGGTAGGCCACGTCCTGGTAGAGATCGTCGCGCACCAGCTCTTCCTCGTCGGAGGTGGCGGTGACGTTATCCGGCGAGTAGGCGAAGCTGCGCAGGGCGGAGATGCGCCGTGGCGGGTTGAGCATCGCCTCGGTGTCGCGGTCCACCAGTTGCCAGGTGATCTCGTAGCGCAGCTCGCGCTCGGCAGCGCGGCCGCGGGCGTCCACCGCCGCGGTGCGGCTGTCCCAGCGTTCGTCGAGAATCATCACGATGTTCTGCGACTGGCCGTGGATCTGAACGCCGCTGGGCTCCAGCTCGTCCTCCAGGGTGTAGCGCAGCCGGGCGCTGGCGCCGTCCAGGGTGATCGATTCCAGCTCCGGCGTGGAGGTCTCACCGCGCAGTTGCCAGCCGGAACAGGCCGCCAGCAGCAGGGCGGCGGTGAGCAGCAGGGCGGTTCGGGCGTGACGTATCACTGGCGGTCTCCGATCAATGTTCAGTTGGCGACAATATTAACCAGTTTGCCTGGCACCACGATCACCTTGCGGATGGTCTTGCCCTCGGTGAAGCGCACCACATTGGCTTCCTCCCGGGCCAGCGCCTCCACGCTCTCTTTGTCGGCGTTGGCCGGCACGGTCAGCTTGGCGCGTACTTTGCCGTTCACCTGTACCACCATCTCCAGGGTGTCCTTGACCAGGGCGCTCTCGTCCACCGCCGGCCAGGCGGCGTCGATCACCGCCTCGTCATGGCCCAGGGCGTGCCACAGGGCATGGGCGGCGTGGGGCACGATCGGCGACAGCAGCAGCACCGCCGCTTCCAGGGCTTCCTGGCGCACCGCCCGGGCCGGGCCTTCATCACCGCCCTCGTTGAACGAGCGGCTGATCTCGTTGCTCAGCTCCATGACCGCGGCGATGGCGGTGTTGAAGGTGTAGCGGCGGCTGATGTCGTCGCTGACCTTCTGGATGGTTTCGTGGGTTTTGCGGCGCAGCGTCTTGCCGCTGTCGTCCAGGGTGGCCGGGTCCAGCGCCGGCGCCGGACCGCCTTCCACGTGTTCCGCCACCAGCCGCCACAGCCGCTTGAGGAAGCGGTGGGCGCCTTCCACGCCGGAATCGTTCCACTCCAGGGACTGCTCCGGCGGCGCCGCGAACATCATGAACAGGCGCACGGTGTCGGCGCCGAACTCCTCGATCATTTGCTGCGGGTCCACGGTGTTGCCCTTGGACTTGGACATCTTGGCGCCGTCCTTGAGCACCATGCCCTGGCAGAGCAGCCGTTTGAACGGCTCGTCGGACTCCACCAGGCCGGTGTCGCGCAGCAGCTTGTGGAAGAAGCGCGCGTACAGCAGGTGCAGGATGGCGTGCTCGATGCCGCCCACGTACTGGTCCACCGGCAGCCAGTAATTGGCGCGGGCCGGATCCAGCATCGCCTGGTCTTCGTCCGGGCAGGTGAAGCGGGCGTAGTACCAGCTCGACTCCATGAAGGTGTCGAAGGTGTCGGTTTCGCGGAACGCCGGCTGGCCCTGGTGCTGGGTTTTGGCCCACTCCGGGTCGGCCTTGATCGGCGAGGTGACGCCGTCCATGCGCACGTCCTCGGGCAGCACCACCGGCAGCTCGTCTTCCGGCACCGGCACCTGGGTGCCGTCCTCCAGCGAGCGCATCGGGATCGGCGCGCCCCAGTAGCGCTGCCGGGACACGCCCCAGTCGCGCAGGCGGTAGTTCACTTTCTTCTCGCCCAGGCCGCGCTCGGACAGCCAGGCGGCGATGGCGTCGAACGCCTGCTCGGAGGTCAGGCCGTCGAATTCACCGCTGTTCACCAGCCGACCCTTGGCGGTGAAGGCTTCGTTGTCCAGGTCCAGGGTCTCGCCGTTGGCGGGCTCGATCACCTGATTGATCGGCAGGCCGTACTTATGGGCGAATTCGAAGTCGCGCTGGTCGTGGGCGGGCACCGCCATCACCGCGCCGGTGCCGTAGCTCATCAGCACGAAATTGGCCACCCACACCGGCACATCCTCGCCGGTGATCGGGTGCCGGGCATACACGCCGGTGAAGATGCCTTTCTTCTCCATGGTGGCGATGTCCGCCTCGGCCACGCCGGCGTGCTGGCATTCGTCCACGAAGGCGGCCACTTCCGGGTCGCGCTCGGCGGCCGCCTTGGCCAGCGGGTGGCCGGCGGCCACCGCCATATAGCTGACCCCCATCAGGGTGTCCGGGCGGGTGGTGTAGACGCGCAGCAGCTCGTTGCCCTGCGGACCCTCGATGGCGAAGTCCAGCTCCACGCCCTCGGAGCGGCCGATCCAGTTTTTCTGCATCGCCTTGACCTGCTCCGGCCAGCCGTCCAGCTGGTCCAGGTCGTTGAGCAGTTCGTCGGCGTAGTCGGTGATTTTAATAAACCACTGGGGGATGTCCTTCTGCTCCACCGGGGTGTCGCAGCGCCAGCAGCAGCCTTCGATAACCTGCTCGTTGGCGAGCACGGTCTGGTCGTTGGGGCACCAGTTGACGGTGGACTGCTTGCGGTACACCAGGCCTTTTTCAAACAGCTGGGTGAAGAACCACTGTTCCCAGCGGTAGTATTCCGGCGTGCAGGTGGCCAGCTCCCGGTCCCAGTCGTAGCCGAAACCGAGACGCTTGAGCTGGCCGCGCATGTAGTCGATGTTCTGGTAGGTCCAGGGCGCCGGCGCGGTGTTGTTCTTGATCGCCGCGTTTTCCGCCGGCAGGCCGAAGGCGTCCCAACCCATGGGCTGCAGCACGTTCTTGCCCAGCATCCGCTGATAGCGGCTGATCACGTCGCCGATGGTGTAGTTGCGCACGTGGCCCATGTGTAGCCGGCCGGACGGGTAGGGGAACATGCTCAGGCAATAGAAGGTCTCTTTACCGGGCTGCTCGGTGACCTTGAAGCTGCGGGCGTTTTCCCAGTACTGCTGGGCTTCCTGTTCTACCTGGTCGGGGCGATACTGTGCGTCCATCGGCTCTCTTAATGTCGGGTGCTGCTGAAATACGAACAAAAAAGTGGAAGGGGCATAGGATACATGAGCATAAGGCGGGCAGACAGCGGATGCGCGGTATGTTGATCACCGCCGCCCTGGCACTGGTGCTGATCGGCGCCACCCTGCCGGCGGTGGTGCGGCAGTTCTACCCGCCGTTACCGGCCAAGGAGGCCGGCGCCCGCCCGGGCGCGGTGGTGGTGCTGGGCGCCGGGCGGCAGCGCGACGGTCAGGACTACCGGCTTAACCCCACCGGCCTGAGGCGGGTTCAGGCCGGACTGCGCGAGGCCTGGCAGCGCGATCTGCCGATCGTGCTCAGCGGCGGCGCCGAGGATCACACCCCCGCCGACCCGGACGATTCCGAAGCGGCGATGATGGCGCAGGAAGTGCTGCGTGTCTGGCCGGAGGCCCGCACCCACATCGAACCGAACAGCCGCAGCACCTGGGAAAACGCCCGCAACACCGCCGCCCTGCTGCGGCCCCTGGGGGTGCGGTCGGTGGTGGTGGTCACCGACCGCGCCCACATGCCGCGCGCGATACTCTGCTTCCAGCGCCACGGGCTGCGGGTCGAGGCGGTGGCGCTGGAATCCCTGCCCAAGCCGGCCTGGGCGCCCTCCGCCGGGGCGCTGTCGCAGGTGCCGGTGATCTGGCGCGAGTGGGTGGCGCTGATCTGGTATTCCCTGCGCTATTTCTGGTAGCCGCACGCTTCAGGCTTGGGCCGGTCACCGGCGGTCCGTTCGCTGGTTTCGGGGTCGAGCGTTGCCAGCGCCTGGTAGTGGGTCATGAACACCTCGCCGCTGAGCTGTTCGAGAAAGTCGCTGCGTTTCAACTGGTCCATCACCGGGCCCTTCACCTCCGACAGATGCAGGGTGACGCCGGCGTCCAGCAGCCGCCGGTTCAGGCTTTCCAGGCTGTCCAGGGCGCTGGCGTCGATATGGTTGATCGCCGAGCAGAGCAGCACCACATGGCGGCGGCCGTCGCAATTCAGCGCCATGTCGTAGATGGCGTCCTCGGTGCGCCGGGCGTTGGCGAAGTACAGCGACTCGTCCACCCGGATCGACAGCACCCGGGGCGAGGTGATCACCGGGTGGCGGCGTACATTGCGGAAGTGCTCGGTGCCCGGCATCTGCCCCAGCTCCGCCATGTGCGGCTGGCTGGTGCGCCACAGATGCAGCGCCAGCGCCGCGCCCACCCCGGCGATCACGCCGATCTCCACCCCAGCCAGCAGCACCCCGGCCAGGGTCACCAGCATGGCGGTGAAATCCGCCTTGGAGTAGCGCCAGGCGCGCCGCAGCGCCCCCAGATCCACCAGGGTCAGCACCGCCACGATGATGGTCGCCGCCAGGGTGGCCTTGGGCAGGTAGTAAAACCAGGGGGTGAAAAACAGCGCGGTGAGCGCGATGCCGCCGGCGGTGAACACGCCGGCCATGGGGCTGCGGGCGCCGGCGTCGAAATTGACCACCGAGCGGGAAAACCCGCCGGTGACCGGGAAGCCGCCGCTGACCCCGGAGGCCAGATTGGCGGCGCCCAGGCCGACCAGTTCCGCGTTGCTGTCGACCCGCTGGCGCCGCTTGGCGGCCAGGGTCTGCGCCACCGACACCGACTCCACGAAGCCGATCAGGCTGATCAGCAGCGCCGGCAGCGCCAGCTGGCCCCACACGCCGGCGTCGAACGCCGGCAACGACAGCGCCGGCAGGCCGCCGGGAATGGCGCCGACCACCGCCACGCCCCGGCTCCGCAGGTCGCCGGCGGCCACCGCCACGGTGGTGCCGATCACCGCCAGTACCGGGCCCGCCTTGGCGAGCAGGTCGACGAGCATGGGCGGCAGCGGGGTGCGCGCCAGCAGCCGCTTCAGCGGGCCGCGCGCCCACAGCAGGAAGAGCAGGGCGGCGGCGCCCACCAGCAGGGTGGCGCCGTTGACGCCGGCGGCCTCGCGGAACGCCGACAGCGCCAGTTCCCAAAGCGTGTCGCCCTGCATGGGGGTGCCCAGCAGGTGCTTAAGCTGGCTGGCGGCGATCAACAGCCCGGACGCGGTGATAAAACCGCTGATCACCGAATGGCTGAGCAGGTTGGCGATCCAGCCCAGGCGCAGCAGGCCCATGGCCACCAGGAAGACGCCGGAGAGCAGCGCCAGTATCACCGTGGCCGCCAGGTAGGCGCCGCTGTCGCCGCCGGCCACCTGACCGGCGGCGGCCGCCGTCATCAGCGATACCACCGCCACCGGCCCCACCGCCAGGGTGCGGCTGGAGCCGAACAGGGCATAGCCGATCAGCGGCAGGATGCTGGCGTACAGGCCCATCTGCGCCGGCACCCCGGCGAGCAGCGCATAGGCCAGGCTCTGCGGGATCAGCATCAGGGTGACGATCAGCGCCGCCATGCCGTCGGCGGCCGCGTCGCCGGGCCGGTAGCCCCGCAACCAGGGGGCCAGGGGCCAGCGGCGCGGTTCAGCCATGGGCGTTCTGACCGGCGTGCCGCTGCCAGCGTTGGTACAGCTGCGCCTCCAGCCGATCCAGGTCGTAGCCCGCTTCCCGGGCGGTGTGTTTGAGCGTTTGCGGGTCGGTGTGCGGGCTCTCGGCGAGGGCCCACAACGAGGCGGAGCGGGTGCCGGTGCGGCAGAACGCCAGCACCGGACCGGGGGCTTTGAGCACCAACGCCGCGAAGCGCAGCCCTTCGGAGTCGCTGATGGCGTTGGGCGCCACCGGCTGGTGGAAGTAAGTCAGGCCGGCGGCGTGGGCCGTCTTTTCCAGCTCGGCGCTGCTCGGCTGGTCGCTGTCTTCGTTGTCCGGCCGGTTGTTGATCAGCGAGCGGAAGCCGGCGCGGGCCAGCCCCGGCACGTCCTCGGGCCGGATTTGCGGCGCCACGGCCAGGTTCGGAGTGAGCGTCTTATAGTCGGACATGGGGTCTCCTCAACGAAAATGCCGGGCGAGCGGTATCGCCCGGCCCCTGTTATAGGGTGGAGAACCCGTGAAGTCAAATTAAGTTATAAGCATATCGTTAAAAGTTATATGTGATGGTCGTGCTCAAAACGACTCCAGCAACCCGCGCGCCCGGCGGCCGCGGCCCAGCACCACGAACGCCAGCGCCAGCAGCAGGGTGGGCCAGACACCGGCCAGCATGAACGGGGTCTCGCCCTGGCGCGGCTGGTACTCGCTGACCAGCACGTCCCGCTCGAACTGGGGCAGCCGGGCGACCACCTTGCCGCGGTGGTCGACCACCGCGGTGATGCCGTTATTGGTGCCGCGCAGCAGCCAGCGGCCGGTTTCCAGGGCCCGCAGCCGGGTCATCTGGAAGTGCTGGTGGGGCCCCGCCGAGGTGCCGAACCAGGCGTCGTTGCTGATCGTCAGCAGCACGTCGGCGTCGCCGGTGCGGCTCGCCACCAGCTCCGGATAGAGAATCTCGTAGCAGATGAAGGGCGCGATCTCATGGCCCAGGGCGCGCAGGTTGGGCTGGCGCGGGCTGCCGGGCGTGAAGCTCGACATGGGCAGGTCGAAAAACGGGATCAGCCCGCGAATCAGGCCCTGCAGCGGCACGTACTCGCCGAACGGCACCAGCTTCTGCTTGTGGTAGACGCCCTCATCGCCGTCCGTGCCCACCACCGCGATGCTGTTGTGGTAAGTGGTGGGGGTGCGGCTTTCGTCGCGCCAGGGCAGACCGCTGATCAGCGCGCCGCCCTTGGCCGCCACCGCTTCGCCCTGGCCGTCCACGAAGTCGTCGATGTCCTGGTAGAACTCGATCATCGCCGACTCCGGCCACACCACCAGGGTGTCCTCCGGCAGGCTCTCGGTGAGGCCGGCGTAGATCTCGCGGGTTTCCTTGCGCATGGTGGCCAGCCATTTCAGGTCCTGGGGCACATTGCCCTGCACCAGGGCCACTTGCTGCCGCTCCCCTTCGGCGTGGGTGAAGCGGAGCTGGCCGCCCACCACCCCGGCCACGATCAGCGCCAGGGACAGCACCAGCGGCCCGGTGCCCCGGCCCCGGCGCAGCACCAGCTCCACCGCGGTCACCGGCAGAATCACCGCCGCCAGGGTCATCAGCCAGATGCCGCCCAGCGGCGCCAGCCCCGACAGCGGCGTGTCGATCAGTGCGTAGCCGCCGTACAGCCAGGGGAAGCCGGTGAGCAGCCAGCCGCGCAGCCAGTCCGCCAGCACCCAGGCGCCGGCGAACACCAGCCCGCCGCCGCCGAACCGGCGGGTGAGCCAGAACGCCGCGCCGTAGAACAGCGCCAGCAGCGCGGCGAAGGCGGCGGTGGCCGGCACCGCCATCCACAGCGGCATATAGCCGTAGTCGGTCATCGACACCTGCAGCCAGGCCACGCCCAATCCGAACATACCCAGGCCGTAGACCCAGCCGCCCAGCAGCGCCGCCTTGGCGGACCCGGCGCTGGCCTGCACCCAGTAGGCCAGCGCCACGCTGACCAGCAGCAACGGCCACAGGCCGTAGGGGGCGAACGCCAAGGGGAACAGCAGGCCGGCGATCAGGGCCAGAAACAGATTGCGCATAAGCAGGGTCACGATTGCAAAAAGACAAAAGGAGGCCGGGTAGGCGAAGCCTTGTTATACGCAAGTTGGCGCCGGCAATCCATGGCACGCGCCGCCCCGGCGGGGTGGCGCGTGCCAAACCGGCTTCAAGGTTGCGGGCCGAGCCGCCAGGTTTCCTGGCGCCAGAAGGGCATGGCGCCGAAATCCCCGTGTGACGACGGCAGAGCGCCGACCTGACGATCGAACGCCTTGAACACCAGATCGCCCCGGCTGTGGCGGAGAGCCTGATCCACGATCTGAATCGAGGAGAGCACGTTGATCTCGGAGCCGAAGGTGCGCCGCAGGGCGTGCTCCGGGCGTTCGTGATGCTGGTCGATGGAAACCAGTAACGAGCCGGTGGGGATGACGCCGCCGTAATGCATCTCGGAGACTTCCGCCACGCGGTTGAGGGTAAGGTTATAAAAATTGACCGGCGTTTCGCCGGGCCGGGGCGCGTCGGCGAGGATCGGCGCCAGGGCGTTGAGGCTGTCTTCGATGCTGGCGGCGGCGGCCATGTAGACCAGGTTGTCGATCAGGTCCGTGGCGGCCCACTGGTCCCGGAAACGTTCCAGGGCGCGGTTGATCACCAGGGTGCCCATGCTGTGCCCGACCAGCGTGAGATCCGGTTGGGCGTCGGGGTCGGACCGGGCGTGGGCCAGCAGCAGGGTGAACAGGTGCCCGCCGGGCACCGGCTCCAGATCCTCGGGCTGCCAGCGCCCGTCGAAGTCCGACGCGGGGAAGAACTGGGTCTGGGTGCGGCGTTTCATAACGTCCCAGGCGGAGGCGGAGACCGCGCTGTGCCAGAGGCTGCCCACGGTGTAGCGCAGCGGCACGGTGGCGATCTGCGCGCTGCCCCGTCCGGTGCTGTTGAGAAAGCTGGTTTTATAACGGCTCAGGTTGGCGGTCAGACCGGACTGCGCGCCCTGGTAGCGCAGCGTGCCCGGATTGGCGCAGGCGTTTTCACCGCAGATATTACGGTTGGCGGTTATCCAACTGCCGGACAGGGCGGCCGGCGGCATCAGCACGCCGCGGCTGGCGGCACGGTCTTTTTCGTTGCTGAGCTGGTAGTAGACCGTGGCCGGAAAGCGGCCCAGGGTGGTGGCGATATCGGCGACCAGAATAAAGGGCGCGCTGGCGGCACCGATCACGGCGCCGGCTTTTTTGCCCTCGCGCAGCCGCAGAATATGTTCCCCCCAGGTGCTCAGCGCATCGGATTTCCAGGAAATGAAAATCGGGTAATGCCAGTCCCGCGGGTCGTTCATGATCCGCCAGGCCAGGCCGTCGTGAATTTTCTGATCGCTGTGCTGGTAGCTGTTGAGCCCGCCGTGCACGTAGACCAGCAGGCGGGGCCGGTCGCCGCCGTGATACTCGGCGAGTCGGGTGGCTTCGCAAAGCATGTGCTGAAAGGCCTGCTGGGCCCCGGCCTGATCGAGAGGGCGGCCGCTGTGCTCCGGATCCACCATCAGGCCGTCGGGGCTGACCCGGACGATGTGGTCGTCGATCGCGCGGGTGCGGCGCAGAGGCCGGTTTGAGATGGACGGGCAGGGTGTGGGCGTGACTTTTTCCCGGGCGGCTTCCATTTCCCGGGCGACCGACAGCTTGTTTTCCGCCGGCGGCGTGGCGCAGCCGGCGAGCAACAGTAATAACAGTGAGGCAAGTCCTGAATAACGCATGGCGTCTCTCCTTGACGTTGGCCCGTTCGGCGTGCCGAAAGAGCCACGTTGACGATACTGTTATTAGTGGGCCATGGAGCCCGTTTTACAATTGGAGAGAATAGCAGTCCGCCGCGCCGTTTCATCCCCCGAATGGGGCATACGGCCCTGTCAGGCCGGGGCCCGGCGTGGGGTCGCGTCATCAGCCGTCGGCGGTGTCGGTCTCGCCGTCGGCGTCCAGCGGCGCCACCCGCAGCAGGCGGATGGTGCGGCCGTCGGCGCTGAGCACGGTGAAGCGCAGGTTGCCCATGTCCACGGATTCCTCCCGCTGGGGCAGGTGCCCGAAGGCCTGCATCACCAGGCCGCCGATGGTGTCGAACTCATCGTCGCGGTACTGGGTTTTGAAGTGCTCGTTGAATTCGTCGATGGGGGTGATCGCCTTGACCGTGAAGTCGTCGCCTTCCAGGTCCTTGATCAGGTAGTCGTCGTCATCGATGTCGTGTTCGTCCTCGATCTCGCCGACGATCTGTTCCAGCACGTCCTCGATGGTCACCAGGCCGGCCACGCCGCCGTATTCGTTGACTACGATGGCCATGTGATTCTTGGTGATGCGGAATTCGCGCAGCAGCGAATCCAGCCGCTTGGATTCCGGCACCACCATGGCCGAGCGCACATGGTCCTTGATCACGAAGCGTTCCATGCGCGCCGGCTCCAGGATCAGCGCCAGCAGGTCCTTGGCGAGCAGGATGCCGATGATTTCGTCCGGGTCGTCGCCGAGCACCGGGAAACGGCTGTGGGCGCAGTCGATGATGGTGGGCAGAAAGTCGCGCGGGTCGTCGGAGGCGCGGATGCTGACCATCTGTGAACGGGGGATCAGAATTTCGCGCACCTGCATCTCGCTGACGCAGATGGCGCCTTCGATGATGCCCAGGGTGTCGCCGTCAATAATGTCGCTGTCGCGCATGGAGCGCATCAGATCCAGCAGTTCGTCCCGGGACCCGGGGGTGGAGGTGAAGAACTGGCCGACGCGCTCCAGCCAACTTCGGCTGGTGCCATTATCGGAATAGTCGTCCGACATTAGAGATGCAACTCCTTGCTTGAATGGGAAACGGTGTAGGGATCGGGGTAACCCTGCTCGGCGAGGGCGCGGATTTCCAGGGCTTCCATCACGTCCGCGTCGTCATCGTCGATGTGATCGAAGCCGAGCAGGTGCAGCACGCCGTGGGTGACCATGTGCGCCCAGTGGGCGTCCAGGGGTTTGTTCTGCTCGGCGGCTTCGCGCCGCACCACCGGGGCGCTGATGACGATGTCGCCGAGCAGCGGCGCGAAGGCGTCCTCGGGCAGCCCTTCCGGCATTTCGAACGGGAAGGAGAGCACATTGGTGGGCTTGTCCTTGCCCCGGTATTCCCGGTTCAGGGTCTGGATTTCCGCGTCGTCCACCACCCGCAGGGTGATGTCGCCCACCACGCCGCCGGCCACCGCCACGGCTTTCACGGCCCAGGCGCGTAAGTCGGCTTCGTCGGGGGCGTCCGGGGCGTCACTGGCCCACTGGACTTCAACGTTGGGGGTCGGTATCCCGCTCATGACGGTCGTAGGCCTCTACTATGCGTTGCACCAGCGGGTGGCGGACCACGTCGCGGCTGTCGAAACGGGTGACGCCGATTTCCTGTTCGCCGGCGAGCACCTCCAGGGCGTTGACCAGCCCGGATTTCTGATGGCGCGGCAGGTCCACCTGGGTGACGTCGCCGGTGATCACCGCCTTGGAGCCGAAGCCGATGCGGGTCAGGAACATCTTCATCTGTTCCGGCGTGGTGTTCTGCGCCTCGTCGAGGATCACGAAGCTGTTGTTGAGCGTGCGCCCGCGCATATAGGCGAGCGGTGCCACTTCGATCACCAGCCGGTCCATCAGCTTGGCCACTTTCTCGAAGCCGAGCATTTCATAGAGGGCGTCGTAGAGCGGCCGCAGGTAGGGGTCGATCTTTTCCGCCAGGTCGCCGGGCAGGAAGCCCAGCTTCTCGCCGGCCTCCACCGCCGGCCGCACCAGCAGAATGCGCTGCACCTCGGACTTCTCCAGGGCGTCCACCGCGCAGGCCACCGCCAGCCAGGTCTTGCCGGTGCCGGCCGGGCCGATGCCGAAATTGATGTCGAAGCGGCGGATCGTTTTCACATACTCGCGCTGGTGACCGCCGCGCGGTTTGATGCGCACGCGCTTGGTGCGGATCACCACGTCGTCGCTGGGGAACGCCACCGTGTTGTCCACCTTTTCGGAAAGCTCCGACTGCTGCAGGTGCAGGTGCACCATCTCCGGGGTCAGGTCCTCGGTGTCGGCGGTCTGCGCGTACAGGTCGTTGAGCACCGTGGACGCGGCCTGCACCGCCCGCGAGTCGCCGGACAGATGAAACAGGTTGCCGCGGTTACGGATATCCACCTGCAGGCGGTCGGCGATCTGCTTGATGTGCTCGTCGAGACGACCACACAGGCTGGCCAGACGGCGGGAGTCGTAGGGTTCAAGACTGACTTGCTGGGAAGCGGCTGGTGTGTCCAAGTTGGGAGAGATGGCCCCTGGGGCGGTTGTCGATGAATTGAGAATACTCTCAAGGGTCCCGCTGGGGAACCCTCTCAGCCGGCACTCTAGCCCGGCCCCCCGCGTCGGGGCAAGCGCCGTGCGCGGGTTGTCGGACAGGGCCGCTCAGGCGGGCGCCACGCGCGGGCCCAGATCGCCGTCGCAGGTGACCGTCTGCAGGCTGCGCGGCAGCAGGTAGAGGGTGTCGTCGCGGCCCGGCGCCAGGGCCGCCCAGGTGTCGCGGTCCAGCTCCACTTCCAGCACGCCGGCGCCCCAGCCGCGCGGCTCCAGCTCCAGGGTGACGGTGCCGCCGAACACGCTGCGCGCCGCCAGTTTCACCGGCAGGTGGGCGTGGTCGACCGGGGCCTTGGCCAGGGTCGCCTCGTGGGGCCGCAGGTACAGGGTCAGGGCGCCGTCCGGGCAGGCGCCGTGGGTGTCCAGGCGCAGGCGCGCCTCGCCGGAGCGCCAGACGGCGCCGTCGTAGAGGCCTTCCAGGGCGTTGATGTGGCCCAGGAAGTCGAACACGAAGCGGCTGGCCGGCTGCTCGTAGACGGTCAGCGGGCTGCCGATCTGCTCGATATGGCCCTGGCTCATCACCACCACCTGGTCGGACACCTCCATGGCCTCTTCCTGGTCGTGGGTGACGAAGATGCTGGTCACCGAAATCTGCTCGTGCAGGTGGCGCAGCCAGCGGCGCAGCTCCTTGCGCACCTTGGCGTCCAGGGCGCCGAAGGGCTCGTCGAGCAGCAGCACCTCCGGTTCCAGGGCCAGGGCGCGGGCCAGCGCCACGCGCTGCTTCTGGCCGCCGGACAGCTGCGCCGGGTAGCGGCCGGCCATGGTGTCCATCTGCACCAGCTCCAGCAGCTCACGGACCCGGGTGCGCACCGCGTCGCGGCCGGGGCGCTCGCCGCGCGGCAGCATGCGCAGCCCGAAGGCCACGTTGTCGGCCACGGTGAGGTGGCGGAACAGCGCGTACTGCTGGAATACGAAACCCACCTTGCGGCGGCGCACGTCCAGGTTGGTGACGTCACGCTCATTGAACAGCACCCGGCCCCGGTCCGGTTTTTCCAGGCCGGCGATGATGCGCAGCAGCGTGGTCTTGCCGGAGCCGGAGGGGCCCAGCAGGCCCACCAGTTCGCCCTGGGGCACGTTCAGGGAAATGTCATCCAGTGCGGCGAAGCCGCCGAACGTCTTGCGGATGCCGTCAACGCGGATGCTCATGTCAGGGTCTCCTCGGCGGCGTTCAGTTTGCTGCTCTGGCGCCACTCCAGCACGGTTTTCAGAAGCAGGGTGACCAGCGCCATGGCCGCCAGCAGGCCGGCGGCGGTGAAGGCGCCCACGGTGTTGTAGTCCTCGTTGAGCATCTGGATCAGCAGCGGCAGGGTCAGGGTTTCGCCGCGGATCAGGCCGGACACCACGCTCACCGCGCCGAATTCACCCACCGCCCGGGCGTTGGTGAGCACCACGCCGTACAGCAGCGCCCAGCGGATTCTCGGCAGCGTCACGTACCAGAACGCCTGCCAGCCGGAGGCGCCCAGCAGAATCGCCGCTTCCTCTTCCTCGGTGCCCTGGGACTGCATCAACGGAATCAGCACCCGGGCCACGTAGGGGCAGGTGACGAACACGGTGACCATCACCATGCCCGGCAGCGCGAACATCAACTGCACGTCGAAGCGGTCGTCCAGCCACTGGCCGACCAGGCCCTGGCCGCCGTACACCACCAGATAGCACAGGCCGGCGACCACCGGGGACATGGCGAACGGAATGTCGATCAGGGTGCTGAGCAGCTTACGGCCGCGGAACTCGTAGCGGGTCACGCACCAGGCCAGCAGCACGCCGAACACCAGATTCACCGGCACCGTGATCAGCGCCACGATCACGGTGAGCTGGATGGCGCCGATCATGTCGTCGCTGGTCAGGTTGTCCATCACCATGCCGGCGCCCTGGGCGAAGGCCTCGGCGAAAATCACCACCAGCGGCAATACCAGCAACACCACCACGGCGGCGAACGCGGCGGCGACCAGCGTCCATTGGTGCCATTTGTGGGGCCGGTTCGCGGAGGACATGGGTGGCGGGCTCCTTACGGTGTTTATGGGAGGTGATGATTCTATATTCCGGAACGGCAAAATAAAGCGCTCATTTATATCCTTTCGCCATGCCGTTAGATCGCGGGGCTCTCCCAGGGCGTACAAATCGTTACGTTTCGCTACATCCGGGCCGGCGCGGGGCGGGTATTCCCCCGTGGGATCTCGATTCCCGGTTCGGGCGACCTCCGGCCGCCCCCTTCATGATGAAGCAAGGAGAGAGAGCATGAACTTGAATACCAATGGTCTTTACTGGCTGTCGCCGCTGGCGCTGGCCGTGACCCTGGCCGCCTGCGGCGGCAACGGCGGCAGCAGTTTCGTCCCGGATAACAATAACGGCGGCAATCAGGATTCGCCCCTGCTGGTAATGCACAACGGCGGCGGCAGCGTCGGCCAGATCGACCAGCTCGACAGCGGCCTGCGCGTCCAGTCCACCTTCAACGCCGACGCCAACGAAGGCATCGTGCTGGACCTGCTCGGTAACGTGCACGCCGCCGACGACACCGCGGTGCCCAGCAGCGTGCAGACCCTGCACAAACTCCTCGACCGTCAGGACGGCGCCTCCCCGGTGGCCACCCTGGACCGCTCCTTCACCGCCACCGGCTCGTCCAACCTGAAAGGCGTGGCGATCGCCCATGAGGCCGGCCTGATCATGGCCGCCAACATCAACGGCAACAGCATCGAGATCTACGGCACCACCGCCGGCGCCGGCGCCACGCCGCTGGCCTCCACCGCCCTGTCCGGCAACGCCTGGGACCTGGCCTACGACGAAGCCGCCGACCGGGTGTTCCTGGCCATGACCAACGGCACCATCCTGGTCGCCGACGACTATGTGGCGAACGGCTTCAGCGTGGCCGGCGCCCGTGAAATCACCCCGGACAGCGCCGGCATGACGTCCAACATGCACGGCATCGGCTACCACGCCGACAGCGACACCCTGGTGGTCACCGACGTGGGTGACGCCGCCATCGCCGACGACGGCCGCCTGTACGTGATCGAAAACGCCTCCACCGCCAACGGCATCGTGACCCCGGCCCGCACCGTCAACGGCCCGGCCACCATGCTGGGTAACCCGGTGGACCTGGTGCTCGACGGCAGCACCGCCTACATCGCGGAAAAGTCCAACGACGCCATCCTGGTCTACCGCAGCGTGTTCAGCGGTCCCTCCGGTGACGTGGCCCCGGACAAGACGGTGGACAGCACCAAGCCCGAGTCCCTGGCCGTGATCACGGACAACGCCGTGCAGCCCGACCTGTCCGACCTGGAAGACACTTCCGTGACCCTCAACGGCGTCATGGTGACCCGCAACCCGAGCCCGGATAACGCCGACCCGGACGTGCTGGTCTACAACACCGATCTCACCGCCCAGACCCGCGACTTCTCCGTCGGCCAGGCAGTGGAAAGCATCAGCGTCAACCAGACCGGCGACGCCTATGCCACCTACGACAGCGGCATCGCCGTGCTCAACCGGGTGGGCGTGGGCCGCGACGGTGAAAGCTTCAACATGAGTCGCGACCGTCTGATCTCCGGCGCCAACACCGGCCTGTCGGCGCCCAAGGGCTTCGATATCGCCGACGAGCTGGGCTGGGTGCTGGTCACCGAAAACAGCGCCCCGGGTTCCGTGCGCGTGTTCGGCGCCCAGGCCGACGGCAACGTGGCGCCGATCTTCAGCATCGACCTCACCGTGCAGCCCTGGGACCTGGACTACGATCCGGAAGGCGACCGCCTGTACGTGGCGCTCACCGACGGCACCGTGGCGGTCTATGACGAGCTGAGCACCGACCGTGGCGCCGGCGGCGCCGACCGCACCATCGTCCCCGGTGAAGGCGGCACCGTGTTCGCGGCGCCCACCAACCTGCACGGCATCGTGCACGTGGCGGACGGCGACAAGCTGATCCTGTCCGACGTGGGCAGCGGCGCCAACCCCGACGACGGCAAGCTGTACGTGCTGGATAACGCCTCCAGCGCCGACGGCATCACCAACGTGGCGGTGCGCATCGACGACGAGGACAACAACGCACCCGGCAACACCATGCTCGGCAACCCGGTGGATATCGCCTTCGACGGCGCCAACCTCTATGTGGCTGAAAAGTCCCAGGGCATGGTGCTGCGTTTCGATAACATCCTCAGCTCCGCCGGCGGCGACGTCAGCCCGGACGCGTCCATCGCCCAGGCGGCGCCGGAATCCGTGGTGCTGATCGCCGACTACCTGGGCCGCGCGCCCGAGTAACGGAAAGAGAACGATTAGAGAACCAGAGAGAACCGGAATGAGCCGCCCGCAGGGGCGGCTCTTTTCCCGGACTCAAGCAATAAAGCGTTCTACGAAGCCAGTTTTGTGGGAGCTTCGCTCCCTTTCGCGGGCGGGGCCCGCTCCCACAAGCCCGCTCCCACAGGGCGAAGCTCCTACAAAACTGGCTTTGCAGCCGACATTGACACGGCCTTCTCGCGGCGCGATGGACCATCGCGTTTTATTCACACCGCGCCGGACATCCCATGGACGAGTCGAATCACCAACTGGAGCAAGCCACGGTTTTACTGCTGGCCTGTGCCCGAGGCGACGCCAAGGCCTTTCAACGGTTGTACCGTTTGGAGGCGCCGCGGATGCTGGCGCTGGCGCGCCGGCTCACCGGCGATGCCGGGCTGGCGGAAGAGGCGCTACAGGATACGTTCGTGCAGGTGTGGCGTAACGCGGTCCGGTTCCGTCCGGAAAAGGGCAGTGCCCGGGCCTGGTTGTACGCGCTGCTGCGCTATCGGCTGATCAATCAGCATCGTCGGGCGAAACGTGACGAAGCCGAGGCGCTGCCCGGGGACGACTGGCCCGACCCGGGACCCAACCCGGAGCAGTGCTCGATGCAGTCCGACCAACGGCGCGCCATGCAGGAGTGCCTGCGCGGTTTGCAGGGCGACCGGCGCCGGCCCATATTGATGGCGTTCTACCAGGGTTTCACCTATGAGCAGATCGCCGAAACATTAGCGGTGCCCCTGGGCACCATCAAAAGCCGGGTTCGCACCGGGCTTAAAGGGCTTCAGGAGTGTCTGCGGCTATGATTCCCGATAACCAGGAAGAACAGCGTCTGCTGATCGCCGAGTACGTGCTCGGTCTGCACCGTGGCGAGCAGGCGGTGGAGATCGAACGCTGGTTGGCGGAGGACGAGCAGGCCGCGCGGCAGGCGGCGCACTGGCGTGAACACTGGGTGGGCGCCGCCGAGCTGCTGGAGCCGGCGCGCCTGCCGCCCGGTCTGTGGCGACGGCTGGCCCGCGAGACCGGCATCGCCGTGCCCTGGTGGCGCGGCCTGTGGCAAAGCACGCCCGCCTGGCGCTTCGCCAGCGCCGCCCTGCTGGTGGCCCTGGTGCTGGCGGTGGGCCCGCTGCGCCAGCCGGCCCCGGTCTATACCGTGGTGCTGCAGGCACCGGGCGAAGCGGCCCAGCCGGGCTGGCGGATCACCGTGGCGGACAACGGCGACCTGCGGTTGACGCCGCTGGTGCAGCAGGTGGACTACCGCGCCGACCGCAGCGTGCAGTTCTGGACCCTGGAAAATAACGCCGAAGGCCCCCGTTCCCTGGGGCTGGTGGAACCGGGCCGCAGCCTGGTGATCCCCGCCGAACAGGTCGGCGGCGTGGAAAGCGGCCAGCTCTTCGAACTCACCCTGGAACCGCCGGGCGGCTCACCGGAACCCCGGCCCACCGGCCCGGTGCTCTTTATCGGCCGCGCGGTCGCACTATAAAAAGCAGTTAAGAGTTAATAGTGAACAGTTAACAGCTAAGGGGGACGCGGGTTGGTTTTCCCGCGGCCTGCGGCCGGCACGGTCTGTTTTCGCGGGCACGGCGTCCACGCCCCACGGGCCCTCCCCGCGCAACTATTAACTATTAACTATTAACTATTCACTGTTAACTGTATTCAGCTGCCGTGCCAACGGCGGATCATACGCCCCTGTACCATCTGGATGCCGAACAGCAGCACCAGGGAGGCGCCCAGGATCACCGAGGCCAGGGCACTGGCGGCGGCGAAGTCGTACTCTTCCAGGCGGATGTTCACCAGCAGCGAGATGATCTCGGTTTCGAACGGCATGTTGCCGGCGATAAAGATCACCGCGCCGTACTCGCCCAGGCTGCGGGTAAACGCCAGGGCGGTGCCGGTGAGCAGGGCCGGCATCAGCTGCGCCAGCACCACGCGGAAGAACGACGCCATGGGCGTGGCGCCCAGGGTGGCGGCCGCTTCCTCCACGTCCGGGGTCAGGTCTTCCAGCACCGGCTGCACGGCGCGCACCACGAACGGCAGGCTGGTGAAGCTCATCGCGATCATGATGCCCAGTGGCGTGTAGGCCACCGGAATGCCGATCGCCTCGAACCACTGCCCCAGCCAGCCGTTGGCGGCGAACAGCGCCGACAGGGTGAGGCCGGCCACGGCGGTGGGCAGGGCGAAGGGCAGGTCCACCAGGGCGTCCATGGCGCGGCGCCCAGAGAAGCGGTAGCGCACCAGCACCCAGGCCAGCAACAGCCCCACCACCGCGTTGACGGCGCTGGCGCCGGCGGCGGCCAGCAGGGTGACCTTGAAGCTGGCCAGGCTGCGCGGGTTGGTGATCACCGACCAGTAGCGGTCCCAGGTCATCTCGCTGACATGCAGCACCAGCCCGGACAGCGGCACCAGGATCACCAGCGAAATAAACAGCACGCTCAGCGCGAAGCTGAGCGTGAAGCCGGGCAATACCGAGTGCCGGGTGCGCAGGATGGCCAAATCAGCGTCTCCGCGCCTGCGCCTGCAGCTCGTCGAGCACGCCGCCGGAGGCGAAGTGGGTGTCCTGGGCGTTCTGCCAGGAGCCGAAGTAGTCCTCCACCTTGAGCAGCTTCACCGGCGGGAACTGGTCTTCGGTGGCTTTCACCACTTCCGGATGATGCACGCGGTAGTTGAAGGTGGTCAGCAGCTCCTGGATCTCCTTGTCGTAGAGGTGCTCCAGGTAGGCGGTGGCCACTTCGCGGGTACCGCGCTCATCGACCACCTCGTCGACCACGCTGACCGGGAATTCCGCCAGTACCGAGGTCTTGGGGACCACCACTTCGTAGTCGCCGGTGCCGTATTCCTTGCGGATGTTGTTTACTTCCGACTCGAAGCTGATCAGCACGTCGCCGATCTCGCGCTCGGCGAAGGTGACGGTGGCGCTGCGGCCGCCGGAGTCGAACACCGCCACATTGCCCAGGAAGCGGGTCATGAAGTCGCGGATTTTGTTCTCGTCGCCGCCGAACTGCTCTTCCGCGGCCATCCAGGCGGCCAGATAGGTGTAGCGGCCGTTACCGGAGGTCTTCGGGTTGGGGAACACCACGTCGACCCCCTCCTTGGCCAGATCGTCCCAGCCCTGGATGTTCTTGGGGTTGCCCTTGCGCACCAGGAAGGCGGTGGTGGAGTAGTAGGGGCTGGCGTTGTTGGGCAGCCGCTGGTTCCAGTCCTCGGGAATCAGGTTGCCCTTGTTGTGCAGCACGTTGACGTCGGTGACCTGGTTGAAGGTGACCACGTCCGCTTCCAGCCCCTGGAGGATGGCGCGGGCCTGCTTGGAGGAACCGGCGTGGGACTGCTTGATGTTGATGTCCTCACCGGTCTTCTCTTTCCAGTAGGCCTGGAATTCCGGGTTATAGGCCTGGAACAGTTCCCGCGCGATGTCGTAGGAGCTGTTCAGGATGGTTTGCTGGGCGGTGGCCGCGGAGGTCACGGCCAGCAGAATCACAGAGAGCCAAACACGCATGTCCGCTATTCCTTAGGATCGAAGCCAATGGGACGACCTAGTTTATATAACCGAATGTTTAATGAAACAGGGCGCCTAGATTGATTTTGAATTTCAATATGAACATCAGGCCGTGACGGGCAAACCGCCGCGCAGGGAGTTGGGCAGCGCCTCGACGATCTCCACGTCGACGAAATCGCCGATCAGGTCGATGTCGTCGCAGGCGAAATTGACCACCCGGTTGTTCTCCGTGCGGCCCTTGAGCTGGCCCGGATCCTTCTTGGAAAAGCCGTCCACCAGAATGCGCTGGGTGGTGCCCACCATCTTGCGGGAGATGTCCTGGGCGTTCTGGCTCAGGCGTTGCTGCAGAATGCGCAGGCGCTCCTTTTTCACCGCCAGCGGCACGTCGTCGGGCAGCTCCGCCGCCGGGGTGCCCGGGCGGGCGCTGTAGATAAAGCTGAACGAGGTGTCGAAGCCGATATCGCCGATCAGGTTCATGGTGGCCTCGAAGTCGGCGTCGGTTTCGCCGGGGAAGCCGATGATAAAGTCGGAGCTGTAGGAGATGTCCGGGCGGATGCGGCGCAGCTTGCGCAGCTTGGACTTGTACTCCAGCACCGTGTGATTGCGCTTCATCATCGCCAGAATGCGGTCGGAGCCGGACTGCACCGGCAGGTGCAGGTGGCTGACCAGCTCCGGCACTTCCTCGTACACCTGGATCAGCGCGTCGGAGAACTCCACCGGGTGGCTGGTGGTGTAGCGGATGCGGTCGATGCCGTCGATATCGCGGATCAGCAGAATCAGGTCGGCCAGATCCAGCGTCTCGCCGCCGGCGCCCTGGCCCCGGTAGGCGTTCACGTTCTGGCCCAGCAGGTTGATCTCGCGCACGCCCATGTCCGCCAGGTGGCGGATCTCATCCAGCACCGGCTGCACCGGGCGGCTCACTTCCTCGCCCCGGGTGTAGGGCACCACGCAGAAGGTGCAGTACTTGGAGCAACCCTCCATGATCGACACGAAGGCGCTGGGGCCGTCCACGCTGGGCTCGGGCAGGTTGTCGAACTTTTCGATTTCCGGGAAGGTCACATCGATGGCCAGCGAACGGCTGCTGGCCGCCTGGGTGATCAGGCCCGGCAGGCGGTGCAGGGTCTGGGGGCCGAACACCACGTCCACATAGGGCGCACGCTCGCGGATCGCCTCGCCCTCCTGGCTGGCCACGCAGCCGCCGACGCCGATGATCAGCTCCGGGTTGCGCTCCTTGAGGCGCTTCCAGCGGCCCAGCTGGTGGAACACCTTCTCCTGCGCTTTCTCGCGGATCGAGCAGGTGTTGAGCAGCAGCACATCCGCGTCTTCCGGATTGTCCGTGGGTTCCAGATTGTGGGTGGACTCCAGCAGATCGACCATGCGGGTGGAGTCGTACTCGTTCATCTGGCAGCCGTGGGTCTGGATAAAGAGCTTGCGTGCCATGGATCGTGACCTCTGGGGCGGCGTTGCGCGCGGCCGGCCCTATCTGTTGGAAATGTGGCGGGCGCGAATTATACCGCCGCAATGCGCCCCTGGACACCGGCGCGGGCGGCCGCGGCGAATCGCCGCGCCCGGCGGGCTGGGAGCGGCGGCCCCGAAACGCTATGATCGGCGCCGTTCGCGCCCTGGCGCGGTTTCCAAAGGCGCGCCCGGCGCGCGGGAGAGAGGATGAAAACGAGGATTCGAATCGGGCTTTTGCTGCTGGTGGCGGCCCTGACCCTGGCCGGCTGCGGCGACGACCCGGGCAGCGATCTGCCGGTGAACACCCGCCTTGGCGGTGATTTCACACTCACCGATCACAATGGCGAGCCGTTCCGGCTGTCGTCGCTGGAAGACCGGGTGGTGATTCTGTTCTTCGGCTACACCCACTGCCCGGACATCTGCCCGGCGGTGCTGGCGCGGGTGGCCCAGGCCTACCGCAATCTGGACGAGCAGGGCGACGCCGGGCCGGTGCAGCCGGTGTTCATCACCTTCGACCCGGAGCGGGACACCCCGGCCCATCTGCGCGAATACCTGCCCTGGTTCAAGGCCGACATCATCGGCCTCACCGGCAGCGTGGCCGAGATCGAGGCGGTGGCGGAGCAGTACGGGGTGGTATTCCTGAAAACGGACGGCCAGGATGAGGCCTACGACTTCACCCACAGTGATTACATTTACCTGCTCGACCGGCAGGGCCGGGTGCGCAAGCTCTATCCGGCGGATTTCGACATCGACGAGGTGGTCCATGACGTTCAAAGTCTTCTTTAAGCCCATGGCCCTGGCGGCCCTGCTGGCGCTGTCGGCGACGCCGGCCGCCGCCGGCGATCTGGAAATCAGCGGCGCCTGGTTGCGCGCGGTGCCGCCGGTGTCGCCGACCATGGCCGGCTATTTCGAGCTCCGCAATCGCGGCGACCGGGTGGTGAAGCTGGAAGGCGCGGACGTGGACTTCGCCGGCGGCGCCATGCTGCACGACAGCCGCACCGGCGAGGACGGTCAGCGGCGGATGGTGCACATGGACAGTGTGCGTATCGATCCCGGCGACCGGGTGCGCTTCGCCCCCGGCGGCAAGCACCTGATGCTGATGAAACTGAGCCAGGTGCCGCGCGCCGGCGAAAGCGTGGAGGTGTGCCTCACCTTCGCCAACCACGACGACCTCTGCACCGACTTCCCGGTGCGCCACAGCGCCCCCTGAGCGGGTGACTTCCGGTCGCGGCGCCGCGCTCTGGCTGCTGCTCGGCGCCCTGGCCGCCGGGCCGGCGGGCGCCGACTGCCGGGATCTGGCCGCGCCCCGGGCGGTGCCCACCGCCGCCGAGGGGCAATGGAGCCTGGCCACTTTCAACCTCTGGCGCCTGCGCGACACCGAAAAGAACAGCCCCATCGACCGCCCCCTGGACGACGCCGTCTATCAGGCGCGCCTGGACGCCCTGGCCGGCTATATCGTCGATACCCTCAAGGCGCCGGTATTGCTGGCGGTGCAGGAGGTGGAGAACATCGCCATCCTCGAACAGCTCGCCGAGCGCGTCACCGCCCGGGGCGGGCCCCGCTACCGGGCGCGGCTGCTGGAAGGCCACGACCCGGCCGGCATGGACGTGGCCCTGCTGCACCGGGCCCCGGCGGAAGTCGGCGGTGTCCGCGCCCTGTTCGCCGACCAGCGTTTCCGGAACCAGCCGCTGTTCAGCCGCCCGCCGCTGGCGGTGACCCTGGCCGCGCCCCGCGAGCTGACCCTGGTGATCGTGCATCTGCGCAGCGCCAACGGCCTCGGTGAGAAACCCTGGGTGGCGGAGAAGCGGCGCCGCCAGGCGGCACGGCTGGCCGAGTGGTCCCGGGCCCGAAGCGACACCGCCCTGGCGGTGGTCGGCGATTTCAACAGCGCGCCGGACAGCGGCGCCTTCAGCGAGCCGTGGACGGTGATGGCGGCGAGCGGGCTGTACAACAGCTGGGACAAAGTGAAACCAGCGGAGCGCTACAGTTACCGTCACCGTTGCCGGCCGCAGACGCTGGATTACGTCTGGTTGTCGGAGGCCCTCAAGGCGGAGTTGCAGGGTGTGGCGGTGAGCCGGGGCAATGCCGGGCGCTACGATCGCCTGTACGGCAGTGACGGCACCGAGGTGGTGTCCGACCATGATGGTCTGGTGACGTACTTTGAGTAGGCGGGGCTTCGCTTAAAAAAACACCGTGGGGCCTGCTTGCGTTTCCAGCGAGGACCAGGGAGGGCCCCACGGTGGGAAAATAAGGGGCGGGGGGAGAGCTCCCGCCCCGTGTTCTTGGAGCCTTTAGAAGGACAGGGCGTAGGTCACGACGAACAGGGTGTCGTCGTTGTCTTCCATGGAGGAGAGCTCGTCGGCGTCAACCACCTTGGAGACGGTGAAGCCCAGCTCATCGGTGAGCGCGTAGCTCAGATCCACGTGGGTGTAGTTGGTGTCGTCGGCTTCGAAGTCCCAGGTGCCCACGGTGATGCCGTACTTATCGTAGGCGTAGCCCACGGTGTAGTAGTTGTCTTCGTTGTCCACGGAATCGTCGCCACGGCCGTAGTCGCCCACGCCGAAGTAACCGGCGGCGCTGAAGCCGGCGAAGCCCAGGCTCAGAATCACTTCCTGCAGGTCACGGTACTCACCGGCGTATTCGCCGGAGTTCGGGTAGTTGTAATCCACGTAGGCGATGTCGTAGCTGAAGTCGCCCAGGGAGCCCGCGTAACCGGCGTACAGGTCGTACTCGGTGCCGCCCAGTTCGGAGCTGCCCCAGATACCGGCGTAGAGGCCCGTGGAGTGCGCGTAATCCAGGCTACCGAACACCTGGGCGTTGCCCTCGGTGAGGTCCTGACCACGCCAGAAGTACATGTTGGAAACACCAACGGTACCGCTGACTTCAGCAACGGCGATGGAAGGAGCGGCCAGGCCTGCTGCCATGGTGGCGGCCACGCTGGCGGCCAGAACGGTCTTTTTAATCCCAGATACGTGTTTCATGTGCAACCCTCTTTGCAAATAACAAATGTTCTGTGGTTTGTGCGCTCCTGGCGCACCGGCCTGGGAGGCTCGTATCGGTATAAAGCAGGGAGCGTGCCAAAAATAAAAACCCCTGATTTTTCAGGGGTTTGGAGGGGGTGGACGCAAAGAGGAAGGGTAAAATCAAGTAAAGAGAGCGGGGCGAATGCGCCATTTCGGTGCCTTGCACCAAAACGGCGCTTTTATCAGGGGCAGTCCCAGTCCACCGGCACCGCGTCGGCCAGTACGCCTTCCTCGCCGCGCACTTCCAGGCCGCACTGGCCGGCGTCGTTGCGGGTGAAGTGGGCCAGGTAGCGGGCACCCGCTTGGGCGTTGAACTGCACGGCCACCCGGCAGTGGTTGCGGCGCATGTCGGTGTCGCGTTCGTTGTAGACCACGCCGATGCGGGTCTGGCCGTCGGCGGCCACCGTCACCGGCACCTGCTCGGCTTTTTTCATGGCGCTGAACAGTTCATCGAAGGCGTTGGTGTCCCAGGGCTTCACCGCCAGCGAGGTCTTGGTGTCCTTGAAGCCGCGGCCGGGCACGCAGACCACGGGCTGGGCGGCTTCATTGCCGGTGAACAGTACCGTGGCGGTATCCTCGCCGGTGGGTTCCTGGTAGTTGAGCATCTGGCAGCCCGCCAGCAGCAGCGCGGGCAGGAGCAACAGCGTTTTTTTCATGATCGAAGGTCCTCTGAATGAATATCGCCAGTGTAGGGCTGCAAGAATAGGACCACCAGAGGACTAGGCCGGGTCGCCGCCGAACCAGTGGCGGATCGCCTCGCGGGTGAGCGCCTCCCGGCGGGGGCCGGTGGGCAGCCAGTTGCCGGCGTTGGCGGTGAGCGCGGTGAGAAATTCCAGCAGGGGCAGATGCTGGCGCAGCACCCGGTGGTGGCGGTGGCCGATCACCGGATTGAAGAAGCCGAAGAAATCCAGCATCTGGCGGGGGTTCTTGCGCACCCACAGCCAGGAGCCCATTTCCAGGGTGAACGGCAGGAACATCTTTTCCGGGTGGTGTTCGCGGGCGCGGTCGTAGAGATAGTCCCAGAGGTCGCCGTGGGTGGTGTAGTTCAACGACTGGGGTTCAATCAGATAGGGGTGGTGATGCGGGTAGGTGGCCTCGAGCACCTGCTTGAGCCGGTACACCTCGGCCAGGTGGGTGATCGGCTGGTGGGTGCGCGCGTAGCTGCACCAGATGCGGTCGCGCCGGCCGAAGCCGCTGTGGCAGTCCAGGCTCAGTGACACTGGCGCGCGCAGCAGCTTTTCCTCCACCACCCGCACCAGCGCCTGGGCTTCCGCCTCCATGGGGTCGCCGGCCCGGCCCCGGAACCAGGGCAGGTGCCGGCTGAGGCGCTGGCCGCCGACCAGGAACGACACCCGCCCGTCCGCGTCCACCGGGGCGTTGCGCATCAGGTCGACGCCGTTGGGGTTGCTGCGGGTGCGCCGCCAGATGCCGCCCGGGTTGACCATCGGCATGAACACCAGGCGGATATGCTCCAGGCGCCGGTGCAGCTGGTCGTCCCACTGCAGGCGGTGAATCAGGCTGTGCAGCCAGGACAGAATCACCTGGGTGCCGATCCGCTCGACGCCGTGCACGCCGCCGAAGAAGCCGATCGCCGGGGCGCCGGCGGCCTGGCTGCCCATTTCGATCACCCGCACCGGCAGGCGCATGTCGCCCTGCGGCACGGTCAGCACCTCGGTCACGCGCAGGTGCCGTTCCCCCAGGCGTATCAGGTTGTCGAGATGCAGTTGCTCGGGCAGGTGGCGTTGTAGCTGGTAGAGGTGTTGTTCCATAGGTCCGGCCGTCGTCGGAACGCCCAGACTAACCGCGCACTGTCACGGTTTTATGACAATCCGCCGGCGCCGCCGAGGTCACGCAAGCGTGATCAAACTGTCAGCGCACTGTCACCCGGCCCGGTCAGGCTTGCCCTCGAGCCTGGCCTGCGGACCGCTGCCGTGACCGATGTTCAAGACCTGAATCTGTTATCCCTGGAAACCGGCGATGTGCTGCTGTTTTCCGGACGCGGGACGGTCAGCTCGGTGATCCGCGTGTTCACCCGCAGCCCCTGGAGCCACATCGGTCTGGTGGTGCGGCTGCCCGGCTACCCCGAACCGCTGGTGCTGGAAGCCGCCGGCGGCGGCGATTCCGCCGACCTGCATCTGGGCCGGCCGGTGGCGGGCGTGACCCTGGTGCCCCTGGCGCGCAAGCTGGCCAACTACGCCGGTGACGTGGCGGTGCGCCGCCGCCTCGGCCCGCCGCTCAGCGAGGCCCGCCAGCGACTCGCCCGGCGCCTGGTGGCGCGCCTGCTGCACCGTCCCTATAAGAACTACCTCTGGTGCAACGTCCGGGACCTGCTCACCGGGTTCACCCGTCCGCCGGACCGGCGCGGCTGGTTCTGCTCGGAGCTGGTCGCCGAGTTCTACCGGCGGCTGGGCTGGCTGCCCCGGGATGTGCGGGTCAGCGGTTTCGTGCCCGGGCACTTCGGCTCCACCCGCCTGACCCTGCTCGACGGCACCCTGCTGCCGCCGGAATTCCTTAAACGGGGCCGGGGCGCGCCGGCCACCGAGCCGCCTAAAGCCAGCGCCGCACCCGTTGCCGATACGCTTGCCACTGCGCCCCGAACCGCTGCGCGTGAAAAGCTTCTTCCGCGGCGATCACGTGGCTATGCATAACCCACAGCACCGCCACCAGCATCAGCAGCATGCCCGGGCTGCCCAGGCTCAGCGCGCAGGCCAGATGCAGCAGCGCGAACCCCAGATAAATCGGATTGCGGCTGAGCCGGAACACGCCGCCGGTGACCAGCGTCCGGGCGGCGCGGTGCGGCATCACCGTGGTACGGGCGCGCGCCAATTGCAGCAAGGCAGTGAGCAACACCGCGATCGCGATCAGCGCCAGGGTGGCGGCGATGCCCTGGCGGCCGGTGAACGCCGGCAGCGACCAGTTCAGCGCCTGATCCAGGCCGTAGCCGACCAGCAGGCCGCCCAGGTGCAGCAGGGGCGGCGGCATACGGACTTCGGGGTGCTCCAGTGGCATGGCGATTCTCTCGTTATTTCGTGGACGACTCTTTATGAATTCGTTGACGACTCTCGTTGTCAGGTCTGGAAAGCTGGGTTATGGTAATTTACATCCCGCCCTTGCGGGAGTGATCGCGATCCGAAGCTGAAAGCTAACCAGCAACCGCCGGTAGCACTGTAAACGGCGGCAGGAGCAGGCGTCACTCTCGTGCCCGTATTCCCGCCGCCCCAACGTCACGCAAATAGGGGATACGCATGGAAGAGCGAGCGGCCACCTTGCATTCCGTTTCCGCCACATCCGACAGCCACTCATCCGACCAGCGCTTTGGGCAACCCGATACCACTCCGAAAACCTACGTTCTTGATACCAATGTTCTGATCCACGATCCCAACTCGTTGCTCAATTTCGAAGAGCACCGGGTGGCGATTCCGATGACCGTACTGGAGGAACTGGACCGCCTGAAAACCGGCAAGTCGCACACCGCCGCGGACTGCCGCGCCGCCATTCGCCAGATCGACCGGGTGCTGGGCCAGGCGACGCCGGCGGAAGTGGAAGCGGGCATCCCCATCGGCCGGGGCAACTACACCCAGGGTACGCTCACCGTGCTGATGCCGCGCGGCGGCGCCGGCGGTTCCGCGTTGCCCGACCACCTCAACGACAACCGCATCATCAACGATGTGATGGCCATGAAGATGGCCGACCCGGACACCCGTTACGTGCTGGTGACCAAGGACATCAACATGCGCCTCAAGGCGCGCGCCTGTGGCATCGACTCGGAGGACTACCATAACGACCAGCTGGTGTCGGACATCAAGCAGCTCACGCGCGGCTACTTCGAAGTGCCCGGTTCGTTCTGGGATCAGGTCACCGAGGTGGACACCGAGCAGGTGGGCGCGGACACCCTGCACCGGCTGCCCCACGGCCTGGTGGTGGGCGATATCCTCGGCGAGGAGGTGTACCCCAACCAGTACATTCTTGATGAGCACGGCTTCGTCGGTCGGATTCTCAGTGTCGAGGGCGGCGTGGTCACGCTGCGCCACCACAAGGCCGAAACGCTGATGGAGCAGCAGGCCTGGGGCCTGCGGCCGATGAACATTCAGCAGGCGGTGGCGCTGCAACTGTTGCTGGATCCGGATATCCATCTGGTGACGCTCACCGGCGCGGCGGGTTCGGGGAAAACCATCCTGGCGCTGGCGGCGGCCATTGAAATGACGGTGGAACAGAAGCGTTTCAACAAGATCATCGCCACCCGCTCCACGCCGCCGCTGGCGGAGGAGCACGGCTTTCTGCCCGGCACCGAGGAAGAGAAGATGGACCCCTGGCTGGGCGCCATCAACGACAATATCGAGGCGCTGCACCTCAACGACGAGAACCCCTCCGGCAGCATTCTCTATGTGAAGGAGCGCGCCAATATTCAGTTCAAGGCGCTCAATTACATCCGGGGCCGCAGCTTCCAGAAATCCCTGATTCTGATCGACGAGAGCCAGAACCTGACGCCGCATCAGATGAAGGCGATCATCACCCGGGCGGGGGAGGGCTCGAAGGTGGTGTGTCTGGGCAATCTGGCGCAGATCGATACGCCCTATCTGTCACCCACCAGTTCCGGGCTGACTTATATGACGGAGCGCTTCAAGGGGTTCGTCTATGGGGGCTCGGTGAAGCTTAACGGGGTGCCGCGGTCGCTGCTGGCGGAGTATGCGGAGACCTGGTTGTAGGGCTGTAGGCTCTGACCCCGTTCCCTCCAGCTGGGGGCGCGGTTCTGTGTTCTGCCCTTCCGGGAACGCTGTGAATACGTCCCTGTACGCTCCCTGTCG
>FUFK010045958.1_pt1 | contig 29687 bp, 27 predicted proteins | sample 1021851 | NCBI WGS metagenome assembly FUFK01 (sample SAMEA51879418, study PRJEB19060) | metagenome | reverse complement strand
TTTACCATTTATTTCATCAGACTTTTTAAGGCTGACAGACTTTACTGAGTCAATTGAATTATCTATTCTATAATTAAATTTAATTACCTCAGTATCTATCAAAAAGTAATCTTTAAAATCATCGCCTAGGAATTTAAGCGCTTCATCTTTATCATTTATTAAATTTGAATCATTAATTTGACTCGTTAGCATTTTACGCCAATTTGTTTTATCAGAAAATTTCTGTTTTAATTTAATCTCAGCTATTCCTGCCAAATATCGGTTAGGAACTTTAATTAATTCAATAGCTTCAACGGCTCCTTGATCAATCCATCTTGTAGTTTTATTGTTTGATCTTGTTACACCAACTTTTGTTTCACTAGTTTTTGATAGATAAACAATATGATCTTGAATTTGAATTTTTTTCTCATATTCAAGGTCTCTGTCTTCAATTTCCAAGTGAGCTTTGCTTAACTCAGGTTTCATTACCCAATCACCAGACATTGGTGACTCAAAAAAGCATTTTTTACAAAAGCCATTTGCAAAAATTTCAATATTTTCAGAGCAAGATAGACAACAATAACCTTTCTTTTTTAAATTGATATTTTTGCCTATAAACTGATTAAGAAATAAAAGATCATTTTCAAAATCTAGCATATATCGGATAGGATCACCATTTATTGAAATCATTTTTTTTATTACTCCTGAAAACATAATTTTTTGTTTACTATTTTTATGCAAAATATATGTAATCCATGCCAATTCCAATTTTTAATTCTGTTGCATCCTTTTTTTTAAAAAGAAGGATTAGTCAAATAGAATTATTTAAAGACTATCCGATAGAAGTACAACAAGAGGTTCTCAGAAAACTTGTTGTTTATTCAATTGATACTGAAATTGGAAAAAAAAATGATTTTAAAACAATAGCATCTTATGATGATTTTAAAGAAAGAGTCCCAATTGTATCATATGAAGATATATACGCTGATATCGAAAGGAATAGAAAAGGTGAACAAAACATATTTTGGAGAACTTCTATAAAATGGTTCGCAAAATCAAGTGGAACTACTAACGCTAAAAGTAAATTTATACCAATAAGTTTTGAGTCATTAGAAGATTGTCATTATAAGGCCGGAAAAGATATGTTATCATTGTACTTTAATAATAATATAAATTCACAATTACTGGCAGGAAAATGTTTGAGACTAGGAGGATCGAAGGATATCTACGAGAATAATAGCAGCTATTATGGNGATTTATCTGCTATAATAATTGACAATTTACCTTTTTGGGCTGAATTAAGTAGCACTCCTAGTTCAAAAGTTTCATTAATTCCAGAGTGGGAACAAAAAGTTGAGGCAATAATAAGTGAATCTTTAAGTCAAAAAGTAACAAGCTTTGCAGGTGTACCTTCTTGGATGCTATCATTACTTCAAAAAGTAATTGAAAAAACTGGCAGAAACAACGTGATTGATATTTGGAATGATTGTGAAGTTTATTTCCATGGTGGAGTAAGTTTCGAGCCATACAAAAATCTTTACAAAGAATTATTTCCATCCAAAGATTTTAAATATTTTGAAATTTATAATGCCTCTGAAGGATTTTTTGCTATTCAAGATCAGAATGAATCAAGTGAATTACTNCTNATGTTAGACTANGGTATNTTCTANGAATTTTATCCAGCTNANGGGTCAGANCAAGAAATNGTTTCATTAGCTGATGTTAANCTGAATGTAAATTATGCAATGGTAATAACAACAAATTCTGGTCTNTGGAGGTATAAAATAGGTGATACAGTAAAGTTCACTTGCTTGAATCCATACAGGATTAAGATAACAGGAAGGACAAAACATTTTATAAATGTTTTTGGTGAAGAGCTTGTTATTGAGAATGCAGAAAATGCCTTATCACTAACTTCTGAGTTGACAAAATCTTCAATATCTGACTACACAGTAGGCCCAATTTTTATGGGTAGCAAAACTAAAGGCTCTCACGAGTGGTTAATTGAGTTTGATAAACAACCTGATGACCTAAATAAATTTATGGAAATACTTGATCTAAATCTTCAAAGCCTGAATTCTGATTATGAAGCAAAGAGATATAAAAGTTCAACACTTGAGCTACCAAAACTAATTGTTGCAAGAAAGAATCTATTTTATGATTGGCTTTCATCTAAGAATAAGCTTGGAGGACAGAATAAAATTCCAAGGTTATCAAATTCAAGAGAGTTTATTGAAGAATTAATTTCAATGAATTAGGAAACTGCTTTTAAGTAGGATAGATCAATTTTTTGAAGCTTTTCATCTGCATACAGCTTTGTGATTTTTAATTCATTCTCTCCGGAACTTGGTAAATTAAACATAGCATCATTTAAAATTGCTTCACATAGCGTTCTTAATCCTCTAGCACCTAACTTAAACTCATATGCCTTGTCTACAATGTATTCAATTGCACCTGGAGTAATTGAAAAGTTAATATCATCCATTTCAAAAAGCCTAGTATATTGCTTTATCAAGGCATTTTTTGGAACTGTCATAATATCTCTTAAAGCATCTTTGGTTAAGGGGTTTAAGTGACACATAACAGGTAATCTTCCAATGATTTCAGGAATTAGTCCATATGATCTTATATCATGNGGATTTATATATCTTAAAACATTCTCTTCATTTTCATTAATNACTTTTTCATTNGCAGNTTTAAANCCAATAGATTGAAGATTTAATCTAGTTCTAATTATNTTTTCNATTCCNTCAAAAGCNCCNCCTGCAATAAANAGAATNTTAGATGTGTCAATCTCTATAAATTTTTGATCTGGATGNTTTCTTCCTCCTTTNGGTGGAACATTTACAATGGTTCCTTCAAGTAATTTAAGTAAAGCCTGTTGAACTCCTTCACCTGAGACATCTCTAGTGATAGATGGATTATCACTTTTTCTTGCAATCTTATCGATTTCGTCTATAAAAACAATTCCATTTTGAGCTTTGTCTACATCAAAATCAGCAGCCTGAAGAAGTTTACTTAAAATACTTTCAACATCTTCACCAACATAGCCAGCTTCAGTAAGAACTGTAGCATCAACAATTGCAATAGGTACATTTAAAAATTTTGATATAGTTTGAGCTAANAGAGTTTTACCNGTACCTGTNGGTCCAACNAGAATTAAATTACTTTTTTGTATTTCAATTTCTTCTTGTAAATNTTTNTGNTTAATTCTCTTATAATGGTTATAAACNGCTACTGATAANGTTTTTTTTGCATCTTCTTGACCAATTACGTGAAGATCCAGGAAGTTTTTAATTTCCACAGGAGGTTTTAGCTCAACAGCAAAATCAGATGAATCTTTACTAGATTCATCATCTTTAAGAATCATATCTGCTTGAGATATACATATATCACAAATATGAGCATCTAAACCAGCTATTAATAATTTTGTTTGAGATTTTGATCTACCACAAAAAGAACATAAGATTTCTTCTTCACTCATGTTATTTGTTTAATACTTCATCAACCATACCATATTTATGAGCTTCATCTGCTTTCATCCAATAATCTCTATCACTATCTGCATTTACCTTTTTGAAAGTTTGGCCAGTATGTTTTGAAATAATCTTATATAGTTCGTCTTTAAGCTTGAGAATTTCCCTTGCTGTAATTTCAATATCAGCTGCTTGACCAGAAACTCCACCTAAAGGCTGGTGTATCATAACTCTTGAGTGTTTTAGTGCAGATCTTTTTCCCTTCTTTCCTGCGCATAGAAGAACTGCAGCCATAGATGCAGCACATCCGGTACAAATTGTAGCAACATCTGGCTTTATGTATTGCATTGTATCATATATTCCAAGGCCAGCATAAACTCCACCACCAGGAGAGTTGATATACATTTGAATATCTCTTGATGAATCTGTACTCTGCAAAAAAAGTAATTGAGCCTGAATGACGTTAGCAACGCTATCTGTAATAGCAGTTCCTAAAAACATAATTCTATCCATCATTAATCTTGAAAAAACATCCATCTGTGCTACATTTAATTGTCTCTCTTCAATAATATAGGGAGTCATACTGCTTATAATCTTATCATAATAAGTAGAGCTAACACCATGATGTTTTGTAGCATATTTCTTAAATTCTTTTGAATAATCCATCTAATAAATTTTAAACTCAAAATTAATCAAATACACATCTAAATAAAAAAATATACCAATTATTTACCTTATTGACAATCGATAAATACTTATGGAACTTTATTAAAGATTATAAGGTATAATATATTTTGCTAAATTTGCTTTCTAAAATTAGTAACCTGGGTCGTGAACCCAAAACATTAAAATTATGGCAGTAAAAATTAGATTACAAAGACACGGAAAAAAGGGTAAACCTTTTTATTGGATAGTAGCAGCAGATGCTAGATCTAAAAGAGATGGTAAATACTTAGAAAAAATAGGTACTTATGACCCTAATACATCCCCAGCAACAATTGACTTGAATTTTGATTCTGCAATTTCTTGGTTAGGAAAAGGTGCACAACCTACAAATACTGCTAAGGCGATATTATCTTACTCTGGTGTTCTTCTAAAAAAACATCTCGATGAAGGTGTAAAGAAAGGTGCTTTCACAGAAGCTGAAGCAAAGAAAAGATTTGATAAGTGGATGAAAGAAAAGAGCGCAAAAATTCAAAAGAAAATTGAAGATGCTAATGCAGCGCTTGAATCAAATAAAAAAGAAGCAAGAGAAAGAGAAGAAGAATATAGAAAGAAAAAATTAGAAGAATCTAAGGCTAAAGAAAAAGCTAAAGCTGAAGAGGCTCCTGCTGAAGAAGCTCCTGCTGATGAGGCTCCTGCTGAAGAGGCTCCTGCTGAAGAAGCTCCTGCTGAAGAAGCTCCTGCTGAAGAAACTCCTGCTGAAGAAACTCCTGCTGAAGAAGCTCCTGCGGATAAGGCTCCTGCGGATAAGGCTCCTGCGGATGAGGATGCTATCGATGAAGAAAAAAAAGATTAATATCTAATGACAATTGATGAGTTAGTTTTATTTGGAACTATCTCCAAACCATTTAGTTTCCGAGGTCAATTAATTGTTTACTCTAATTTTAATAGCATTAGCTCAAAGACAGTTTTTGTAAAGATTGATGATAGTTATGTACCCTTCAAACTTGTAAATTCAAGCTTACATAAAAAAAATCTTTTCAAGTTTAAACTTTCTGAAATCAATGATGAAGAAAAAGCTAAAAGTCTTTTGAAGAAAGAGGTTTACATTAAAAAAGATGAATTAGTTAAAAATGAGGACAGTTTAGATTTCTTAATAAATTTTACTTTATATAATAAAAAGGTTTTCATCGGGCCTATAATTTCAACCATGAGCAGAATTGGACAAGATTTAATTGTTGTAGATTATAAGAACAAGAATGTTTTAATTCCATTTGCTAAGCAATTGATAACTAACATTGATAAAGAGGAACAAATTTTGGAAATGGACTTACCAAACGGGTTACTTCAAATATAATGGATACAACAAGAGTTAATAAATTTCTAAGTCAATCAGGATTCTGTTCTAGAAGAGAAGCTGATAGTTTAATTNATGAGGGTAGAGTTACTGTAAACAACAAANTAATAGAACCAGGTTTTAAAGTTACANCTCANGATGTTGTCAAAGTTGANGGTGAGATTATCAAAAATAGAACTAAAAGTTTCACATATATCGCTTTCAACAAACCCAAAGGAATAGTGTGTACAACAGATACCACAAGAGAAGAAAAAAATATAATAGATTTTATTAATTACAAAAAAAGAATTTTCCCGATTGGTAGATTAGATAAATTGAGTGAGGGCCTAATTTTGTTAACTGATGATGGTGATATTGTAAATAAAATTTTAAGATCCAGAAACGATAACGAAAAAGAGTATTTGGTGACAACAAATAAAAAGATTACTAAAGCCATTTTAAAAAAACTAGAAAATGGTGTTCCAATTTTAAATACAACCACAAGAAAGTGTCAAACAAGATATATTAATGATTATCAATTTAAAATTATTCTAACACAAGGACTAAATAGACAAATCAGAAGAATGTGTGAATATTTTGATTACAAAGTGAAAAAACTTGAGAGAGTTAGAATAATAAATATAAACTTAGATGTACCTAGAGGTAAATGGAGACACCTAAAAAACGATGAAGTAAAATTTTTGAAAAGTCTGTAAATTTATCCTTTGAAACATTTAAAATTCCTTTGTTTTACAATCATTTTTCTTAATAATGTTTTTTCACAAGAAAGAATAATTGTTAATGATACCGTTAAGTTGGATGAGGTGGTTGTTGAACCAATTGATGGGTTATTAGCNGATAAAAAACAGCTTTNTCCCGTAAGCAACCTAAAATTTNAAACATTTCAAACCCTAACNCCACAAATTAAGATTAGTGAATATCTNGAATCAGTTCCCGGACTTTTCATAATGAACAATAATAATTTTGCTCANGATGCTAGAATATCAATTAGAGGGTTTGGTGCGAGNGCCAACTTTGGAATCAGAGGAATCAAGATTTTTGTAGATGGAATTCCAGAAACTTCACCCGATGGTCAATCACAAATTGACAATGTTAACTTAGAGATAATTGAAAGAATAAATGTTTATAGAGGTAATAACTCATCCTTTTTTGGAAGTTCAGCCGGTGGAGTAATTTCAATCACAACATTGGAAAATTTTGAAGAAAATTTTGTAAATATTGGATTATCATCAGGATCATTCTCAACTACCAAAACACAGGCTAGCCTAGGAATAAAAAATGAAAATGAAAAAATGATTTTCTTTATTTCAAGTACAAATTCTGAGGGATATAGAAAACACAGTGGATTCAAGAACTTTAATGCAAACTTTAAATATTTGACAAATCTTGGTGACAAAAATAAATTACAAATTGTTGCTAATGTACTTGACAGTCCCGACGCAATGGATCCGGGTGGTTTAAACGCTGACGAAGTGGAATCAGATANAAGACAAGCGAGGGCTAGAAATATTGAATTTGACGCAAGAGAGAGTGTAAAACAGTATAAACTAGGAATCAATTTAAAAAGTACATTTAACAATTTTGGATTAACTAACTCAATCTATTACAATAGAAGGCTTTTTGATGGAAAACTGCCATTTAGAAATGGTGGAATTATCATATTAGATAAATCATTCTGGGGTTATAAACTTAATTTTGAATTTGATAATTCTCTGAACTACAACCTTGGTTTTTCATACAATAATCAAAATGATCATCGAAAGAGATTTGTAAATGATTTGGGTTTGAGATCTGAGATTGTAATGAACCAATTTGAAAAATATGATAACATTGGTTTGTATATGTTCAGTTCTAAAAAGATTGGAAAATTTATATTTTCCGCTGGAATAAGATATGACAACAATACAATTACTCTTGAAAATATATTAACAACTTCAATGAAAATTTCAGAGAGTATCAAATCAATAAACCCTTCATTTAATCTGAATTATGCATTTAAAAATTTTGATGTTTTTTCAAATATTTCAAGTGGATATGAAACACCAACTCTTAATGAACTATCTGCTACAATTGATCAATCAGGATTTAATAGTGATTTAAAATCCGTTAAATCTAAATCTTTTGAAATTGGAATTTCTAATTATGAAAAATTTACAAAATTAAAATACAACCTAAGATATTTTAATATTCTTACTGAAAATGAAATTATACCATTTGAATCAACAACAGGGCAAGTTATATATCAAAATGCAGGAAAAACAATAAAAAAAGGAGTTGAATTTGAGTTAAATACAAAATTAAATTCAAATTTTATGATTGATTACTCACTAACAAAAGGTGAGTATGCCTTTGAAGATTTTTCAAATGGGGAAATAGACTATTCAAATAATAATATTGCAGGAATACCAAATAACTTTCACAAACTGAGTTTAAGATACTTTGACGATAACCTAAATCTAATTATTAGCTGGAAAAAGGTTGGAAAAATTTATGCCAATAATTCTAATACAACTTTTATTGAAGGATATGATTCAATAAATTTTAATATATCTGGTGATATTTCCTTATTTGGATTGGACATCACACCATATTTTGCAATTGAAAATTTATTAAGTGAAGATTATATTGATAACATCAGAATTAATGCATTTGGATCAAGGTTTTATGAACCTGCTCCTAAAATCAGTTTTATGTCAGGACTGAAATTGAATCTATGAAAAAAAGAGTAGTTATTGTTGGTGGAGGTATTAATGGGTTAACTGCGGCAAATTATTTACAGAAGCAAAACTTTGATGTTAAAATTTTGGAAAAAAATAATAATATTGGTGGAGCTTGTGTTAAGGATTCAGTTGTTATTAACAAAAAGCCTGTAAATTATCCCAAAGGTGCAACAGTTTTGGGGATGATGCAAAAGTTTGTTTTCGAAGAAACTAACCTTTCAAAATTTATTAAAACTTACTATCCAAAAAGTCCAAAACTGGTATATTTTAAAAACAATTTGGAACCCACCCGAATTTACCAAGATGTAAATCTTTTAAAAAAAGAATTACAGATCAAATGGAATGAAAAAGGTGATATTGAAGGATTTAGAAATGATGAAGCTATAGTAATTAAATATTTACAAAATATTTATAAAAAAAGTACTGTTCCAGATATTTCAGATGCTGAAAATATACTAGGAAAGAAAATTACAGAACTATGGATCAAAGGCTCAGCATATGATTTATTAAATCATTATTTCACATCAGAAAAAACCAAATTATACATGGGGATGACAGTTACTGAGAGTGGTCCAGCATCAATTTTTCAAAAGGGTACAGCATTTACAATACCATTAATGGATTCAGGTTCAATTTTTAATGGTTATTGGGGTTTTGTAAAAAATGGAATTTGGGAAATCTCTGAAAATTTAGGAAAAATTAATGAGTCGATAGGAGTTAAAATTGATTACTCAGTCTCAATAAAAAATATTGATCACAAATCAAAAAAAATATTTCTTGATAATAAAGAATTAGATTATGATTACCTATTATTTGCAACAGATCCAATAACTCCCGCCCGATTGCTTAAAGATGATAAAAAAATTAAAACTATTAATGACAAAGAATTTATTGGAACAAGTGGAAAGATAACTGCTTTCTTTAAAAACCCAGTTGTTTGGAAATATCCAGCTAATGACGACTCACTGGATACATCNTTTAGATTTATTTTTTCAAATTCAGATCTTGGTGAGTTTGAAAAATCCAGCCAGATTGCGTACAAAAATCATAAAGACTATGAACCTGGCTACATTCAAATTTATCCAGAAGGTGCGGCTCAGCGAAAAATGGGAAATGATGAGGGAATTGAAAAACTAATTCTTTTTTCAAAAAACTTTTCATTTAACAAAAAATCCAAGGATCTTGTAGACTGCAAACAAGATATTTTGAATCTTTTGTCAAAATATATTGTTAATGTTGATGACTTAATTGAAACAAAATTTCTAACACCTGCTGATCTCAAAGAAACTTTTTATTTCCCAAAAGGTAATATAGACCACATGACTTTAAGTGGCAATCAGAACTTCGATAAAAGAACATTTTCCAACCAACCAAAAGAAAGTTTTTTTAGATATTTTGATTATGATAATATTTATTATTGTGGAGCTGGGTCATTTCCTTGTGGAAGTGTGGCAGGAACACCTGGATATATGTGTGCAAAACATATAATTAATTTCAATTAAATACTTTCGGTTAATTATTTCTTTTGGTATAAATTTTGCTTAATTTTGATCATGGTTATGAAAATGCCGGTTACTGACTTACACGCAGAGCTTTTAAAGACCAAAAAAAGGTCAAAAATAAACCAAGACATCAATATAGATCTTAGCCTAGATTACAAACTTGATAAAATTAATTCTGACAGAATCTTTCACATTTCAGACATAAAAAAGATATGTATTGATTATAGACTGAGGTTTTTAGATTTTGAATTGTTTAAGGGCATAGTTCCTGATGATGCATATAAAAATTTAAAAAGTTTTTATTCGGATCATAAGGAAATAAAAAGGGAAATTAAAATGATGGCACCATCAAGCCTATTTCAACTAGAAAATTATGATGATCCTCTAATGTTTGCTTCACTTGGTAATGATTATTTTTATTTGATCCACAAATGGGGTAATGATTTAAGCTTTTTCAGAAAGGTAATGATGTGGCCCTTTAAAAGTTTGTACAATATCATCATATTTATGTGTTTTATTTCTCTGTTTTTAACACTCATAATTCCAAAAGATTTGTTTCAATATGAAAACAATCCTGGAGCTGAATTTTTCATAACCTACCTATTTGTCTTGAAATCTGTAATTGCCATTTTCATTTACTACGGTTTTGCACTTGGTAAAAACTTNAATGAGTATATCTGGAACAGAAAATTTTATAATTAATAAACTAGACTGCATTTTTTTGTAATTACTTATACAAAGATGAAAATATTAATTAGGCTGGTATGAATTAGCTTAGTGAAATTGTTTCAGACCTGAGTTCTGCTATACTTTCAAAATTCAAGTAAAATATCTATGTTAAATAAAAAAACGGAAGACAATCTTTCGAACGTCTCCCGTCAAGTACTCGGGGCGGGACTTGAACCCGCACGAACATTACTGTTCATTGGATTTTAAGTCCAACGTGTCTACCAATTCCACCACCCGAGCAGTGGAGCGAAAGACGGGATTTGAACCCGCGACCCTCACCTTGGCAAGGTGATGCTCTACCCCTGAGCTACTTTCGCAAATAGCGGATAGCAAATGTAAAATAAAAAATTAAACTCATGTATCATCTTTATTAATTTTTTGTTTCAATTCACTTAACTTAACCAATGCCTCAATTGGTGTCATATTATCCATATCAATTGATTCTAACTCACCCTTTAAGTTCTGATAACCATCATCATTAAGACTAAAAAAACTTAATTGTAAGTCAGAGTTTTCATCAACATCAAACTTATTTTTTTCACTGTGTGATTTTTCCAACTTTTTGAGAATTTTTTTTGAGATATTTATGATTTTCTCAGGCATTCCGGCCATTTTCGCTACATGAATTCCAAAGCTGTGAGCACTTCCACCAGGGATAAGTTTTCTCAAAAAAATTACGTCTTTACTAGTCTCCTTCACTTGCACGTTATAGTTTTTGATTCTTTTGAATTTATCCGCCATCATGTTTAATTCATGATAATGAGTAGCGAAAAGCGTCTTGGGTCTATTAATATTTTCATGCAAGAACTGTGTAATCCCCCAAGCAATTGAAATTCCATCGTATGTACTTGTCCCTCTACCTATTTCGTCCAATACTACCAAACTTTTATCACTAATATTATTTACTATAGAGGCAGACTCCAACATTTCAACCATAAATGTTGATTCACCTTGGGAAATGTTATCACTTGCCCCAACTCTGGTAAAAATTCGATCAAAAAAGCCCATTTCGAGTTCCGTTGCCGGAACATAAGAACCAATCTGTGCAAGAATTGCTATTAGTGCAACTTGACGTAGTATCGCTGATTTTCCAGACATATTAGGCCCTGTAATCATTAAAATTTGGTGATCTTCATTATTCAACTTGATATCATTTGGAATATAATGCTTTCCATCATCTAATGTATGCTCAATAACAGGGTGGCGTGAATTTTTTACGTAGAATTTATTTTTATCATTAATTATTGGTTTTACATAGCTTAATTCATCAGCACAATGTGAGAATGATAATAAACAATCCAAGTATGCAATACATGATGCATTTTTCTGTATTATATCTATTTTTGTTTGAATTTTTCTAACAAGATTGTTAAACTCCATATATTCAATTTCAAGAATTTTTTCTTCAGCATTCAAAATTTGATTCTCATGAATTTTTAGCTCATCTGTAATATATCTTTCAGCGTTTACTAAGGTCTGCTTCCTAATCCAATCAGTTGGAACTTTATCTTTGTGTGAATTTGTTACTTCTAAATAAAAACCAAAAACATTATTAAAACTTATTTTAAGAGATGAAATCCCAGTTTTTTCTATTTCTCTTTCTAAAATTTCGTCCAGTGTTTTTTTACTATTATTTAAAATATCTCTTGTATTATCTAATTCTTTATTTACTCCTTTATTTATAACACCTCCCTTGTTTATTGATGCAGGTGCATCAGGGTTTAAATAATCATCCAAAATTTTAGTAATGGTATTGCTCAGTACCAACTTATTTTGGATTGCTNCAGTATTTTTATTTTTTGATTTTTTGAGAAAAATCTTGATTTTATCTATACTCTTTAAAGAATTTGATAAATAAATTAAATCTCGCGGGTTGGTTTTGAAATTTATGAGTTTAGAAATAATTCTTTCAATGTCGGATATAGAATTAAATTGGCTTATAAACTCATCGTTATTTATATAATTTTCCTTTAATTCATCAACAATACTGTATCTTTTATTTATTTCATTTACATCAATTGAGGGAAAACACAGCCATCTTCTCAAAAGTCTAGATCCCATTGCTGTTTTGGTTCTATCAATTATTTCGATTAAGCTTTTACCACCTTCATTCTTACTATTTAATATTTCTAAGTTTGAAATTGTAAATCTATCCATCATCAAAGATGAAGTGATATTAATTTCGATTAACTTGTTAACATGAGATAGTTTTTTTTGATGTGACTCTTTCAAATAAAATAGAATCATAGATGCTGAGATTAAACCGATATTATTCTTATCAATTCCAAATCCTTTTACCGACTTTACATTAAAATGATCATAAATATTTTTTAAAGCAGTGTTAAAATTTAGCATCCAGTCATCAACATAAAAGAAAAAAGATTTATCAATATTCGTATTACTTAAGAATTTTAAATCTTTTCTGGAAATAAGTATTTCTTTTGGTTCAAAGTTTTTCATTAAGTTTAAAATATAATTCAATGAACCTCTGCTCAAAAAGAAATCACCNGTTGAGACATCTAATAATGATAATCCAAATTGATCATCTAAAACATTTATAGCTGCAAGAAAATTATTTTTCTTTGATGTTAAAATTTCGTCATTTAGTGAAACACCGGGTGTTATGAGATCTGTGACTCCTCGTTTAACAATTTTTTTGGTCAATTTAGGGTTTTCCAATTGCTCACATATAGCAACCCTATGACCAGCCTTCACTAATTTATGAAGGTAAGTGTCTAGCGAATGGTGTGGAAAGCCGGCGAGTTTTGTTTCTTTATTTACACCAGAACCTCTTTTTGTCAGCACAATTCCTAGCACTTTAGAGGCAATTACAGCATCTTCATGAAATGTTTCGTAAAAATCCCCAACACGAAAAAGCAAAATTGATTTAGGATATTTTGATTTAATATCATTGTATTGCTTCATTAAGGGGGTTTCTTTTTTCATATTTTACTGTAATTAAAATAATTATTTATAAGTTTATTTTATCGGTTTTTAAATGAAAAAATTAAAAAACTCTGAATTAAACAGAATTGATGTTAAATCATTTAAATCTATTAAAAAAACTCCATTAATTGTTGTTTTAGACAATATTAGAAGTCTTAATAATATTGGGTCAATTTTTAGAACATGTGATGCATTTCTTGTCTCAAAAATATACTTGTGTGGGATCACAGCTAAACCTCCAAATAGAAAAATAAATAAAACAGCCCTAGGTTCAACTGATAGTGTTGAATGGGAGTATTTCAAATCAACAATGAAATTAATAGAAAAGTTAAAATCAGAGGGCGTAAAAATTTGGTCTATTGAGCAAGTTGAAAGAGCTCAAAAGCTAAATGGTATAGAAAAAATAAATAGTAAAGTGATGCACGCTATTGTTTTTGGTAATGAAATTAAAGGAGTTGATCAAAAAATAATTGATATTTCGGAAAATACTATTGAGATTGACCAATACGGAACGAAACATTCGCTAAATGTTTCTGTTGCTGCAGGTATTGTGATTTGGAAATTTTACAACTCATTACATTAAAAATCTAATTTTTCAATCATTTTATTTTTTTGAATTGAATCTAAAAAAACTGAAATTAATTGTCCTGACTGTGGATCTTTTAATTCATTATTGATTTCAAGTAAAGGAATTAAGACAAAATCTCTATTGCTGTATCGAGGATGCGGAATTACCAATTTTTTATTATTAACTATTTTATTTCCAAAAAGAATGATATCAATATCAATTATTCTTGATTCGTATTCATTGGCAAGCCTTTCAGTTCTACCCATTTCTTTTTCAATACTTAAAATACCTAATAAAATATCTTTAACTGCTAGAAAACTTGATACTTCAATACAGCAGTTGAAAAAAAAATCTCCATCAAAACCAATAGCGGGGTTTTTATATATGCTTGAAATTTTCTCAACGTTTCCGATGTTTTTATTAATTCTGGAAATACAATTTATCAGATTAAATTTTCTGTTTCCAATATTTGTTCCAAGTGAAAAATAAATTGTTGATTTTTTCAAAATATTGAACTTAAAGATTAATTTTATTCGAGCAAAAATAATGGATTACAGCGATAATAAGAAAGTTGAATTAGCCAAAAAGATATATTTATACCTTGGAGCAATTTTTATTACATCTTTAGTCGTTTCAAATTTAATTTTTCAAAAATTTTTCTTTTGGCATCCATTTGAATTAGAAATCTTTGGATTCAAATTATTCGAGCTTTCGGTTGGTATTTTACCTTACCCAATAACCTTCCTAGTAACAGATCTTATTTCTGAAATTTATGGAAAGAAAAAAGCTAATGAAGTTGTAATTGCTGGAATTTTTGCATCCTTTTTTTCGTTATCGATAATTTTTATAGCAAATGAAGTACCAGCTATAGTAGATTCACCTGTGAACAATGAAACCTTTACACAAGTGTTTTATTTATCAGGTGTCGCTGTATTGTCATCTATGTTAGCTTACTTGTTTGCACAATTCATTGATATAAGAATATACCATTTTTGGAAGAAGAAAACCAAAGGGAGATTATTATGGTTGAGGAATAACTTTTCAACTTTCACATCACAATTTATTGATTCATTCACAGTGATTTTTTTACTTTGTTCATTCGAAGCTCTTCCATGGGACTCTTTTTTAGGTCTTCTTATTTCAGCATTCATATTCAAGGTGCTTGTCGCCCTTATTGATACTCCATTATTATATTTAGGGGTTTATCTTTTTAGAAAAAAGTTCGAATTAAAAATCAACGAAGAGATTACGATTTAATCAAACTCTAAACTTACTTTGACTCCCTCATTAGAGCGAATGTTAAATACAGTATCATCATCAAAAATTAAGTACTGTCCCTTTATTCCAATGATTTTTCCAGTATAATTTTTTGATTTTATAATATTCAAACTTTTTGGATTTTCAGGTGATTTAGTTAATGGGTATTTTATTTCAGTAGCAATACTATTTTTTGAAATATATTGTAAAACCTCATTTGGAAGATAATTTAAACATTCTGATTTTTCTTTCAAAAGGTCAACGTCAGTAGTACTGGTTTTCAGCATTTCTCTCCAATTTGTTTTGTCATTATATTTTTCTTTTAACTTGGTTTCACTAATACCAGCTAAATACCTGTTAGGTACCTCAATAATTTCAACAGCTTTTACAGCACCTTGATCAATCCACCTCGTTGGCACTTGAGATTTTCTTGTGACACCTATTTTTATCCCACTTGTATATGCTAAATATAAAATATGNGGTTGAATTTGAACCTGTTTTTCATATTCTAAATCCCGGTCCTCAATACCCAAATGTGCCCTGCTCATTTCAGGCCTAATTATCCACTCAGCTGTGCTTGGGAGATCAAAAAAACATTTCTTACAGTGACCCTGTCTAAAAATTTCCTCACTTGAGCCACAGTTTAAACAACTGTAACCGTTAAAATTTATAGTAATTTTTTTATCGAAAAGAGAATTAAAAAAAATAAAGTCGTTTTCCATAACCAAATAATACTTTATTTCAGTACCAAATTCAGTAATCATTTTTTTTAAAACACCATTGAACATTTTTATATTAATTTTATAATAAGTATAAATATAATGCCATTTTCATTTATAAATACTGTTGCGTCATGGATGTTAAAAAAAAGAATTCATCAAATAGAACTATTTGAAAAGTATCCACTAGATGTTCAAAATGAGGAGTTAAAAAAACTTATTCAAATTTCAAAAAATACAGAATTTGGTAAGCAATATGAGTTTTCATCAATTGATAGTTATGAAACCTTTAATGAGAGGATTCCAAGTTTCACTTATGAAGAGTTTTTTCCAATCATTAATAAAACTATAAATGGCAATCAAAATATTTTTTGGCCAGAAAAAATAAAGTGGTTTGCTCAATCTAGCGGAACAACTAATTCGAAAAGTAAGTTTATACCAGTAAGTAATTCATCTTTAGATAATTGTCATTTTAAAGGGGGAAAGGATATGCTATGTCTTTATTTAAACAATAATGAAAATTCAAATATGTTCCTGGGAAAATCTTTGAGACTTGGTGGAAGTAGAAAGATATATGAGAATAATGATCATTATTTTGGGGATTTATCTGCAATTCTTATTGATAATTTACCAGTTTGGGCCGAGTTAATTAGTACCCCAAATAATGAAATTTCATTAATGGACAAGTGGGATGAAAAAATTACAGCTATTATCAAAGGAACATTGCAAGAGGATGTTAGAAGTCTGGCTGGTGTTCCTTCTTGGATGTTAACGTTGTTGAACAGACTATTAGAGACAACGGGGAAAAAATACATTGATGAAATATGGAAAAATTTGGAGGTTTATTTTCACGGGGGAGTTAGTTTTAAACCATATAAACGCGAATTCAATAACATTATTTCAAACAAAAAATTTAAATATTATGAGGTTTATAACGCTAGCGAAGGATTTTTTGCAATTCAAGATCAAAATGAAAGCGATGAGTTGCTTTTAATGTTAGACTATGGGATATTTTATGAATTTATAGAAATTGACAATACAAATCATTCAGAAAAAATTATTGATCTATCAAAGGTCAAAGTTGGTGTAAACTATGCATTACTGATTACTACAAATTCAGGTTTGTGGAGATATAAGATTGGTGATACAATAGTGTTTACAAATTTAAAACCGTTTAGAATTAAAGTTTCAGGTAGAACTAAACATTTTATAAATACTTTTGGGGAAGAGGTTATTATCGAAAATGTTGAAAAATCTTTAGAAATTGCTTTAAATAAATATAATTGCACAATTAAAGACTTTACTGTTGCACCACTTTACATGAAAAATGGTAAAAAAGGTAAACACGAGTGGATGATTGAGTTTGTAAAAGAGCCTAATAATCTTGATGAATTTATGAAAGAAATCGATTTTCAAATACAAAATAACAATTCTGATTATAAGGCTAAAAGATTCAAAAATATCACACTTGACAGACCAAGACTCATCAAAGCAAGAAAAAACTTATTTTACGATTGGTTAAAAAAGAAAAAGAAATTAGGTGGTCAAAATAAAGTGCCACGCTTACTCAATGAGAGAAGCTTTATCGAGGAATTAATTCAAATGAACTAGCTAGCTTTTTTGACATATGAAAACTGCGAATCTGAAAGCTTGGATTTGACGTAATTTTTATCAATTATTATTTTTTTTATTCCTGAACCAGGTGATTCAAACATGTAATCTACCAAAAAGGCTTCACAAATTGATCTTAAACCCCTTGCTCCTAACTTATATTCAAGGGCTTTATTTACAATAAAATCAAGTGCATCAGACTTAAAAATAATATCTATACCATCAAATTTAAATAATCTCACATATTGTTTAGTTAAGGCATTTTTTGGTTCAACCAAAATCCTTCTAAGGGTTTCAAAATTTAAATCTTTTAAATAGGAAATTACAGGAAGTCTCCCCAAAATTTCAGGAATCAATCCGAATTCTTTAAGATCATTAGGTTTTATAAATTCTATTATTTGGTCGGATGTAACAGATGACTTTAACTTTGAATTTTTAAAACCTACTGCATTCATATTCATTCTCTTAGAAATTATTTTTTCTACACCAGCAAATGCACCGCCGGCAATAAATAAAATATTTTCTGTATTAAGTTTTATAAAATTTTGATCAGGATGTTTTCTACCTCCCTTGGGTGGAACATTGACAACTGCTCCCTCCATGAGTTTTAATAGAGCTTGCTGGACACCCTCACCTGAAACNTCACGAGTTATNGANGGGTTATCATTTTTTCTTGAAATCTTGTCNATTTCATCAATAAAAATTATTCCCTTTTCTGCTTTTTCAATCTTATAATCAGAGGCTTGAAGTAGTCTTGTCAAAATATTTTCCACATCCTCCCCCACATAACCAGCTTCAGTGAGGACAGTTGCATCAACAATTGCTATTGGAACCTCCAAAAGTTTGGCTATAGTTTTTGCAATTAGTGTTTTTCCCGTTCCTGTTGGACCAACTAAGATTACATTACTTTTTTCAATTTCAATATCAGGAGATTCGTTAGCAATTCTCTTGTAATGATTGTAGACACTAACTGAAATAATTTTTTTTGCATGTTCTTGACCAACAACATAATCATCAAGGAATGATTTTATTTTTTTTGGATTTAAATCCTGTATATCAGATGAGGTTGTTATGTGATCATTCTCTTTCTGATGATTTAAAATTGAAAACGCTTGTTCAATACATTGATCACAAATATGAGCATCCTGACCCGCTACTAAAACTTTAGTCTGAAGTTTACTAAGACCGCAAAAGGAGCATGACAAGTTCTCTTCAGACATTATTTAGTTTTTTTTAGAACCTCGTCGATCATTCCATATTTTTTTGCTTCAGGTGCCTTCATCCAGTAATCACGATCAGAGTCAGAATAAACTTTATCATATTTTTGTCCTGTATGATCAGCAATTATCTCATAAAGTTCCTTTTTTAATTTGATAATTTCCCTTGCAGTGATTTCTATATCTGATGCTTGACCTTGTGCGCCACCAAGTGGTTGATGAATCATAACCCTAGAATGAGTTAGACCCGATCTTTTTCCCTTTTCACCAGCACATAGTAACACAGCAGCCATAGATGCAGCTATTCCTGTACAAATAGTTGCTACATCAGGGTTGATGAATTGCATAGTGTCATAGATTCCNAGACCAGCATAAACAGATCCACCCGGTGAATTAATATAAATTTGGATGTCTTTGTCTTTATCAGTACTCTCTAAAAAAAGCAATTGTGCTTGAATTATATTTGCAACTGAATCATTAATTGCAGTACCCAAAAAGATAATTCTGTCCATCATCAGTCTAGAAAAAACATCCATTTGGGCAACATTAAGTTGCCTCTCTTCAATTATGTAAGGCGTCATACTACCAACTATTTTATCAAAATACATGGAATTAATTCCATGATGTTTTATTGCATATTTTTTGAATTCGTCCGAATAGTTCATTTTATAAATTTAAACATTTTTATCGTAGGCAGTTTCNATAAACTTTTTGTAATCNACCTTAGATTCTTTTTTNGTNATTTTATTTTTAAAAACATTNAGAATTTTTTCATTTAGTAACATTGAATAAATTCTTTTNAGTTCTTCCTGATTTGAGGTGACTCGCTGAACAATTGAATTTAATTCTTCATCATCAACTTTATTTTGCCCATACATANCCATTTGTTTTTTTACCATTTCTTTAGCATAATCTTTAACAGCATCTGAGCTAATATCAATATTGTTTTCTTCAATTAGTTTGGATTCAATTAACTGATATTTGATACCCTTTGTTGATTGGGAAAACTCTTTTTCAATATCATTTTCGTTAACTTTTTCTTTTTGATTTGCAATCATTAATTTTTTTACAAAATGATCTGGTAATTCAATTTTAGTATTTGAAATTAATAGCTCTGCACAATCATTAAAAAACTTTTGATCTGACTGGTTTACAAATTGTTTTTCTATATCAAGTTTAACTTTATTTTTGAATTCCTTTTGGGACTTAATATCCTCATCCGCATATACCTTTTTGTACAATTCTTCAGAAAGTTCAGCTTTTTCTCTTTTTGAAATTTCAGTTATGTAAAAGCTTAAATCCCTACTAAAAAATTCATTTTCTTCGTTTTTAAATAATGAAGATAAATACTGTTCATCATTAAAAGATTTTTTATTTATTTTAATTGATGAACCAACTTTAGATTTAGACAAATGCTTTACAAAGAATTCCTTTTTGAATTTTTGTGAATCTAAACTAAGACTTTTATCATTTTCTGATTCTAGTTGTACTTTTCCTAAAATTGTGGATTCTTTGTCAGGATATTCCAATGTGATTAATTTTCCATATTTATTTCGTATGGATTCAACTTGTGAACTGATCATCTCATTGTCAGCTTCAATAGTATAATAAGTCGGTGGCTTTTTAGGTTTATAGTTTATTTTAAACTGTGGTTTGTGAGCTATCTCAAATTTTAAATTTATTTCATCTTTTGTCCAATCAACTTCATGTTCTTCAAAAGGTAATGGAGAGCCTAAAATTGAAATATTATTTTCAGAGATGTATTTTGAAATTTCATTTTGGACAATCTTGTTAATTTCATCTACTTTAACGGCCATACCGTATTGTTTTTTTATCAATCCAATAGGAACATTTCCTTTTCTAAAACCAGGGATATTTGCTTTTTTTCTATAACTCTTTATTGTTAAATCAACTTTCTCTACATAATCTTTTTTTTCAATTGTAAGATCTATTATGTATGTATTTTTTTTAGATTTTTTTTCGTTTATTTTCATAAAAAAGGAGGTCAAAAATAGACTATTTAGTATTTACTTCAAAATTCAGGTTCTCAAATAATTTAAGATTTCAATCAAAAACTTTTTTTGATTTTCGTAATGTATCCAATGGGATGAATTTTCAATAGTTACAAGGCTCAGCTTTGGGAATAATTTTTTTGCTTCAAATAAGCCTTGGTCATCTATATAATTTGAATATTCACCCTTAATAAACAAAATGTCTTCATTGAAAACCCTATCAGTTCTAATTGCTGAAGTTATTTTTAATATGTTAGACTTAATTGACTTTAAATTAAATTTAATTTTAAATTTTCCATTGCTGTCTCGATTTATATTTTTTGATAGAAAAGAAACAAAAGTATGGTCAGAAAAAAATCTTGAAAAATATTCATCAATTTGTTTTCTAGATTTTAAATTATTTAAATCCATTTTTGAAAAAGAACTAAATATTTTTTCATAGTCATTATTGTAAGCTTTCGGTAAAATATCAACTACAATAACTTTATTGACGTAGTTAGGATAATTCAAAGTAAAGTTCATTATTGTTTTTCCTCCCATGGAATGACCAATTAATGATGCTTTTTTAATTTTTTTTTCATCTAAGAACTTTTTTAAATCCTCACACATAGTTTGATAATCAAACTGGTCTGCATGAAAACTTTTGCCATGATTTCGTTGATCAACAAGAATGATTTCAAATCCATTATTAGCGAGGTTTTTTGCCACAGTAACCCAATTATCTAATGAGCCTAAGAGACCATGAAGGATAATTATTTTATGATTAGACGAACCGAAAACTTTGTGATTTAAAATCATCTATTTAGCTTGTCAATGTAAATATTAACTACATTTTGTATGCCTAAGTACAATGATTCACAAATTAATGCGTGTCCGATTGAAACTTCATCCAAATAAGGCATTTTTGAAGCAAAATATTCAATATTATTTAAATTCAAATCGTGACCAGCGTTAATACCCATATCAAGTTTGTTTGCTAGAACAGAGCATTCAATATATTGCTCAATTAATGACTTATTACCATTAGAAAAGCTCATAGCATAAGGCTCTGTATACAGCTCAATTCTTTTACAACCTGTTTCTGATGCATATTTAACCATTTCTATATCAGGATCCACAAATATTGATGTTCTTACACCTATATCATCAAGTTGTTTGATAATTTTTGTAAGATAGTCCAAATTAGATTTTGTATCCCATCCAGAATTTGAAGTTATTGATTCAGGTCCATCTGGAACTAGTGTAACTTGATCTGGTCTAACTTCATTGACTAATTTTAAAAATTCAGGTGTTGGATTACCCTCAATATTAAATTCTTTTTTAATTACAGATTTTAAATTTCTAACATCAGCATATTTGATGTGTCTCTCATCGGGTCTGGGATGCACAGTAATTCCTTGAGCACCATAAGACTGAATGTCTTCAGCCATTTTGATTAGATTGGGGTTATTTCCACCTCTTGCATTTCTTAATGTTGCAATTTTATTAATATTAACACTTAATTTTATCATTTTTTCAAGCCAAAAATAAAAAAATAACCCTCATCGATCTACATTTTTTAGTTAATTTGCAATAATAATATTTTATGAAAATAGCTGTATTTTCAATCGAAGTAGGTGATGATGTTATAAGAGTAATTGATAAAATTTTTGATCTTTCAATAAATAAAAATATTTCTTATCAAATTTACTCGGAACTTTACAAATCACTCAATCTTAATGATCACAGTTTATTTAATAATCATAGTGACTTAGACCCCGATGTTGATTTAATGATTAGTATTGGTGGTGATGGAACATTCTTGAGGACTCTAGATATAATTAGAGATAAAGGTATTCCTGTTTTAGGTATTAACACTGGAAGACTTGGTTTTCTCTCTACTATTAACGATCAAAACATAAGTAAGTTATATAATGACATTCTAAATTCAAATTATGAAATTGAAGAAAGATCAACCCTACAAGTAGAAGTTTTAAATTCAAATGTTCTTGACAAAGTTTTTTGCGTTGGTTTGAATGAAATAAGTATTGTTAGAAAAAACACAACATCATTAATTAATATTAAGACAAAGCTTGATGGTGAATTTTTAAATTCTTACTGGTCTGATGGTTTAATAGTATCCACACCAACTGGTTCAACCGGATACTCATTAAGTTGTGGTGGTCCAATAGTTTCACCAAATAGTGACTCGCTAATTCTAACTCCTATTTCACCTCACAACTTGAATGCCAGACCCATTGTGATTTCAGATAAAACAAAAATTGAAATTAATGTTTCAGGTAGAGAGGATTTTCATTTACTATCAATTGACACAAAAATCATAAGCTTAAAAAAAGGTATGTCTATCATTATAGAAAAATCTCCAATTAAATTTAAGCTTGTAAACATGGATGGAAACTCTTACTATGAGACCTTGAGAGAAAAGTTATTTTGGGGAAAAGATAAAAGAAACTAATTTTGAAAATAATTGCGAAATATCTTGTCCTGTTCATATTTTTAATCTCATTCCAATTAAATTGTCAAAGAAATGAAATAGGTCTCTTGGTTGGTGGATCGAATTATATTGGTGATGTTGGCCCAACTACATATATTGACCCCATTTCATATGGTACCTACAGCTACGGTATTTTATACAGAAATAATTTTTCAGATAGGTTCTCAGTTAGAACACAAATTTCTAGCTCTGATATAAAGTCTAGTGATTTAATGGATAATTCCCCAGAATACAGAAAATTGAGGGGAAAATCTTTTGAAAATACTGTTCAAGAAATTACCCTTGCTATTGACTTTAACTTTACAGAATTTGATGTTCAAGAGGATAAATTTCAATTTTCCCCATATGTAAGCACAGGATTAAGTTATTTTAGATATTATGGAATTCATTATCCTTTAGGTCAAACCACTGCTCAATCATATGGGAAAAGTTCTGATTTTGCAATACCTATTACTGTTGGAATTAAATCTAAAGTACTCAAAACCTTTGTTTTAGGTTTTGAGGTCACTGCACGGCATACCTTCACGGAAAATCTGGATGGTAGTTATCCAACTTTTGAAAACACAGAAATTTATTCAGAAAAAAGATTTGGGAGTGGGTTGAGTCAAGATTGGATTGTTTTTTCAGGTTTAACTTTAACATACGTTTTTGGAAATTATGAATGTAAATGTCAATAATGAATACATAAATAATATTGATCTGGGTAATCTGCCCAAGCATGTTGCTGTTATAATGGACGGGAATGGAAGATGGGCTAGAACATTTGGGNAAAAAAGAATTTTTGGCCATACCAATGGTATNAATTCTGTCAGAGANACAATTGAATCGTGTGTCGAGTTGGGGATAAAAAATTTAACACTTTATGTTTTTTCAGTTGATAATTGGAAAAGACCCAAAAGTGAAGTAAATGCACTAATGAAATTGCTTTTAAGATCGGTTAAAAATGAAATAGACGACATTAATAAAAATAATATTCGTATGAGAATTATTGGTTCAATTGATAAACTGTCAAAAAGTGTAAAAAATGAATTAATTGATGCATCTAACCTTACAATCAAAAATGATGGTTTAAACTTGAATTTAGCAATTAGCTACGGTTCAAAGACTGAAATAATTGACGCATTTAAACAGATTATTGGAAAAGTTAAAAAAAATATAATTTCCATTGAAAATATTGATGAAAAGCTAATAAATGATCATCTTTACACAAAAATTTCTAAAAATGTTGATCTTTTAATTAGAACGGGGGGAGAATTTAGACTTAGTAATTTTTTATTATGGCAAAATTCATACGCGGAATTGTTGTTTTATGAGATGCTGTGGCCCGATTTTAGAAAAAAAGATTTTTATGACTCGATTTTAACATTTCAAAAAAGAAATAGAAGATTTGGAAAAACTAATTAATTTAAAATACCTTTTCTTAATTATGCTTATGACTAGTCATTTGGTCTTAGGTCAAGATAACGCATATGTCAAGGGAAAAGAGTATGTTATAAATGATATAAAGGTAACGGGCATAAAAAGTTTTAATGAACAAACTGTGATAACCTACACAGGTCTTTTTGTAGGTAAAAAAGTCCAAATTCCTGGTGAGGATATTAGCAAAATAATAAATAAACTTTGGAAACTAGAACTTTTTAGTGATATCAACTTCTACATCACAAAAATTATTGATGATAAAGTTGATCTAGAAATTTCAATAGTTGAATTACCTGCACTCTCAGAATACAAAATAACCGGTTTAAAAAAAGCAAAATCTGAGACCATTGAGGAAGAAATAGAAATTAAAAGAGGTCAAAAAATAACTGAAAATTTTATTGAAACAACAAAGAATTACATTATTAATAAATATCAAAAAAATGGTTTTTTAAATACCAAAGTTAATATTAATACCATAAAAGATTCAGTTGGTTTAAATAACGAAAAAATGGTTATTAATGTTGATTTAGGTGACCGGGTTAAAGTCAATGAAATTGAATTTTCTGGTAATGATATCTTTAAATCGAATCAATTAAAGAAGAAAATGAAAAAGACAAAAACAAAACTACCTGGAAGGTTTTGGAAAAAGTCAAAATTCATTGAGGATGATTATCAAACAGATCTTAGTTCAATTATCGATTTTTACAAAGAGAAAGGCTATAGAGATGCAAGGATTATCTCAGATACTGTAATTACCAATGATAACTTAATCAAATTAAGAATTGACATCAACGAGGGTAAAAAATATTATTTTGGTGATATTAACTTCTTGGGAAATACAGTTTACAGCGATGATCAATTAAGTAAATTATTGGGTTTATTTAAGGGTGACACTTATAATGGTGTTTTGTTAAAGAAAAGAATTGCTGATTCATCAAAACCAGATGGGGAAGATTTAACTAATCTATATCAAAACAATGGATACCTCTTTTCAAGTATCAACCCAGTAGAAATTTCAGCAATTAATGATACTATCGATTTTGAAATAAGAATCGTTGAAGGTAATCCAGCATATTTTAACAAAATAACTGTTGTTGGTAACACAAGAACAAATGATCACGTAATTTACAGAGAACTAAGGACTAAACCTGGTGATCTTTACAGTAAAGATAAAGTTGTAAGAACAGTTAGAGAATTAGGTCAAACTGGATTTTTTGATCCTGAACAAATAAGCCCTGATTTTAAAAACGTAGATCCAAATGGCGGAACTGTTGATATTGAATATGGTCTTGTTGAAAAGGGAGCTAGCCAAGTTGAACTTCAAGGTGGATATGGTGGTAATTCTTTTATTGGATCAATTGGTGTTTCCTTTAATAATTTCTCACTTAAAGGATTAAAGGATAAAACAGCATGGAAACCTGTTCCCATGGGAGATGGTCAATCTTTATCCCTTCGCCTACAGGCCAATAGATTTTACAGGGTCTATAGCTTTTCTTTAGCTGATCCTTGGTTTGGTGGAGAACAACCCGTACAGTTCTCTACATCCTTTTCTCATACCAAACAGTTTAGATATAATTTCTTCACAGGAAGTGTTAATAAAGAGCAATTTGTTTCTATAACTGGCGCTAGCATAGGTTTAGCCAAGCGCTTGAGAGTTCCAGACGATTTTTTTACGCTTTCTCAGTCATTATCATACCAATACTATAATTTACAAAATTACTTCACTGGACTATTTACATTCGGACAAGGCAAATCAAATAACATTGCATATACAGTTGCTCTTTCTAGAAATAATACTTTTACTAATCCTATATTTCCTCTCGGTGGTTCTGAATTTGTGTTAAGTGCTAGATTTTCCCTACCATATTCATTGTGGAATGGAGTTGATTATTCGAATTTAGGATCTTTACCTGAATTCCAAGATTCAAATGGAAATCCAGACCAATCTGCAATTGATCAGGAAAAATACAAATGGCTTGAGTTTTACAAAATAAAATTTAAAGGGTCATGGTATACCAGGCTTTTTGATAAACTAGTCTTAAGGACTCATGCAGAATTTGGTTTCCTAGGCGCATATAACAATGATCGTGGAGTTATTCCTTTTGATAGATTTTTTCTAGGTGGTGATGGTATGTCGCAATATGCAATGGATGGTAGAGAAATGATTGCCTTGAGAGGCTATCCAAACCAATCCTTATCAAGTCAAAATGGATCAACAATATATAATAAGTTCTCACTTGAACTTAGGTACCCTATAACTCTAAAACCAGCTGCCTCTATTTTTGGTCTTACTTTTCTAGAATCGGGTCAAGGTTTCGATAAATTTAGAGATTACAATCCCTTTAATTCTAAAAGATCTATGGGGGTTGGTCTTAGAATTTTCATGCCTGCGTTTGGTCTACTGGGAATTGATTTTGGATATGGGCTAGATGGAGTAAATGATAATGATCTTACACCTAACGGGTGGGAAACACACTTTGTGATTGGTCAAAACTTCTAAAATAATGAAAATTTTAACTGATTTTTTTTTAATCCTATTTGCATTATTTTCAGTAAATAATCTCAATGGTCAAAAGGATTTAAGAGTTGGCTATATTGATATGGATTATATTTTGAGTAATATTCAAGATTTTGAGGTTGCAAATAAAGAATTTGATTATAAAATTGAGCAATGGAAAAATGAAATTTTTGAAAGAGAGAAGAAAATAAAAACAAAAAGAGAAGAATTAGAATTTGAAAAAGATTTAATACCAAATCAAATTTATATTAAAAGAAGTAAAGAATTAGATTTTGACTTTCAAGAACTTGAAAATTACAAAAAAAAGAGGTTTGGACCCGAAGGTGATTGGTTGGTTCAGGAAAAAATTTTAATTCAACCCATTCAGGATGAGGTTCTTGCGATTGTTCAAAAAATTGCAGATAAAAATAAGTTCGATTTTATTTTTGACAAATCTAGCGCAGTGATTATGCTTTATTCAGAAAAAAAATACGATATTAGCGAGCTGGTTTTAAGGAGTATCTTAAGACAAGAGAAAATTGAGAACCTAGAAATTGAATTTGAGGATGAAAGAAAAAAAGAAATCGAAGAAAAGAGAAGATTAGCTTTAGAAAAAAATAAAAAAAGAAGAGATTCAGTTTCAAAACTTAGAGAACTCAAAAAATTAGAAATAAAGAGAAAAAGAGATAGTTTAATAAACATTAAAAAGAAAATTAAAACTTAAAAAGATGAATTATATAAAATTATTAGTTTCAATTGCATTTGTTGCTTTTAGCACAATTTCTTACTCACAAAGTAAAGTTGCCCATATTGATAGTCAATCTTTGATTAGTCAAATGCCAGAGGTTAAAGAAGCACAAGCTCAATTAGAAAAACTTCAAAAGACTTATCAGACTGAAATTGAAGCATCCATGAAAGAATACCAAACCAAATCTCAAACTTATTCTGCAGATGCGCAAAACCAGACTGAGGTGACAAACCAAGCAAGAGCAAAAGAATTGCAAGGAATGGAACAAAACATTCAGCAATACCAACAGACTGCTGCTCAAGANATTCAACAAAAACAAGCAGATTTATTAAGACCTCTCATTGAGAGAGCTAAAGAAGCAATTCAAAAAGTTGCCAAAGAACAAGGCTTTGATTATGTCATTGATGCTACACCTGGTGGTGCACTTATTCTATCAGATGGTAAAGATTTAATGGCTGACGTCAAAAAAGAACTTGGTTTTTAGTTTTTTAGATCTTAATTAACTTATTTTTTAAAAACTATCTATAATTTTATAGGTAGTTTTTTTATGAATTCATCTCCAATTGGTTTTTTTGATTCAGGAATAGGTGGCGTTAGCGTATGGAAAGAGGTTAAAAAATTACTTCCTAAAGAAAATACAATTTATTACGCTGACTCAAAAAATTCACCATATGGCTCAAAATCAATATCTGAAATTCAAAATATTAGTATAAAAAATTCCAATTGGCTACTTGATAAAGGATGTAAATTAATTGTAGTAGCTTGTAATACAGCAACAACCAATGCAATAAACTTATTAAGAAAAAAATTTCAAATACCCTTTGTCGGTATTGAACCAGGAATCAAACCTGCTTTAAAAAAATCAAAAAAAGGAAAAATTGGTGTATTAGCAACAAAGGGTACTTTATCCAGTGAACTTTTTGAAAAAACAACTAAAAGTATTGAAACAAATAACTATGATATTATTGAGAGTCATGGGGATGGAATAGTTGAAATTATTGAGTCGGGTGATTTTGAAAATGATGAACTTGAATCAATATTAATTGAATATTTGAAACCCATGATTGATTATGGTATTGATCAGTTGGTTTTAGGATGTACTCACTATTTTATAATCCAAGATTTGATTCAAAAAATCATTGGAAATAATATTATGATAAATAATTATAATATTGCTGTTGCATCTCAAGTAGAACGAATTTTAATTAGAGAAAAAATAGTTAATTCTGAAAAAAATGAAATTTACAATGATTTTTACAGCAATGGCAATAACTTTGCTTTGGAAAAACTTTTAGGGAAAAAAAATTCTGTAATTGAGATTTAATTATGGCTTACAATTTAGAAATTTTAAAAAGTGAAAATAAAGATCAACTAGTTATATCTTCAAATCAAATGATCTTTTCAAAAAGGATTAAACTTGATGAGAATTCAGAACTAGATAACTATCCTGTTGTTAAGCAACTGTTTTTTTTACCATTTGTAAAGTCAGTCATATTAGACAAACATCTAATTATTATTGAAAAACTTGATTTTCTTGAGTGGAGTGATGTTCAAGATGAAGTCTTGGAGGAGATTACGAAAAATCTGAACAATGGGATGTCAATATACACCAATAGCAATTTAGCAATAAGTATTTATGCTGAAAGAACTCCAAATCCAAGGGTTATGAAATTTGTATCAAATAAAAGACTGGTAAATAATCCCCACGAATTCAAAGCAATAGTAGACGCATCCAATTGCCCAATAGCAAGCGCTCTATTCATGCACGAATTT